>Ga0256840_1000377_pt1 | contig 45897 bp, 42 predicted proteins | sample 355202metaG_FD_185969 | JGI IMG/M metagenome (GOLD analysis project Ga0256840, IMG submission 185969) | Hydrothermal vent microbial communities from Mid Atlantic Ridge, Atlantic Ocean - 355-202 | ecosystem: Environmental > Aquatic > Marine > Hydrothermal vents | place: Atlantic Ocean: Mid...
AGTAATTCTAAAGTAGAATTTTAATCCTCGTTTGCTCCTTTAGAGCAAACTGCGTAAAAATAATTCTTGTGCCTAAGAAAAAGAATTATAAGCTTAGCTTATCTTTATTATAACTTTACAATATCTGAAACTATCTGAAAATATAAAACTGATCAAATTATAATATTTGAACAAAGGTGTATTAATAATGGAAAAGGATTTTAATGTTTATAGGATTAAAAGATTTTGATATAGATATTTTTTTAAGATTAGATGATTCAAATATATATCTATATTACACAGATTTTGAAACAGTGCCAAATATAGTTAAAGACTTACCTTTAGGTTCCTTTGACGATGAAGGTAAACTTAAATTTACAACAATAGATATGGATAAGCGTATAAATATAGGACTAGAATTTTTGCATAGAGATTTATATGCGGAATATAATCCGCAGGATATGTCTACCATAATTAGGATAGATAGATTTCTCGAACAATTTGGAAATATACCGGAAGTTGTTTCTTTCTTTGATCCATATATATCATTATGTGAATCAGATACTCCTCCTAGCTGGTGTACAAATTGTGCAGAATCGAACAATAATAATGATTGCAGCGAATCTGATGGTCGCCCTAATTGGTGCAATGGGTGTTCGGAAGATAAACCCAACGGATATGGTAATGAGTATAATACATATTCTATAGGAGTACCACTATCTGAATTTATAAAGATTGACCCAACCACAGGAAAAGAAGATTATAGTGATATTTATTTTATGATAGTTGTATACTTTAATGGTGTATATAGAACGACTGCTAAAAATACACAAGAGTTTGGTATATATAACACTTTAACTGATATAGATTTTGAATTAAATAATTATAGTATGATTCTAAATATAAAGGAATTTTTTACCAAAGAATTTATTTATTTTTTAAAATGTATTCCTGGAAGTATTCCTTTTGCGAATGATTATGGGACAGAGATAAAATTAGTTGTTCAAACCAAAAATTTTATAGTGCGTCAATTAGAAATCGAATCCGAAATACAATTTTTTATTACCAAATTTAATACTGTATATGGGGATCTAGTAAAAATAAAAGATATACATCTCGAAAGTCAGGAATCTGATTTAGGTGCAGACTCCTGGGTAATATCAGTATATGCTGATATACAACAAGAGAGATTAATTTATAGATTGGAGATATAATGGCTTCCCCTTCAAAAACAAATTTAACCGATTATCAGTATAAATTATATGGTGATTATCTAGATCAACTCGATGGTATAATGACAAAATATGGTCAGCAAACAGGACTTAGTATAGAGTACTGGCATATAAAAGTCGATCTTAGTCTAAACTATGATGACCTAAAGATACAAAATAGCTATAAACATTATGTCTATGATCTGTATCATTTTTTACCAACTATTAATATGACGCCTTTAACCTATGGTATAGGATATGATCCACAAAAGCAAGGGACCTCCAATACTGCTAGTGGTTCATTTAGTATGTACTTAATAGATCAACCTCTACCTGGGGATATGTTTAGATTTTATCCTTATGATGGCACAACCGACAGAACAGAAGTTTTTAGAGTTACAAATGTTAGATATATGCGAACATCTAAAGACAAATTAGATTTATATCAGATAGATTTTGAAACAGCTCCTATTCAAATCACAAGTTTAGAACATGTCAGAATCAATGAAATTTGGTGTTGGGATACAGAACGTAATCAATTTAATGATGAAACTGTGTGTAGTCAGATGGAATGTATCAACAATTGTAAAGATAAATTAATGGCCTATATTAATAATTGGTATGATGAGCAAAATGGGTGGTATGGTTTATGTAAAAAAGGTTCAGGTTCTTCTGTTGATTGGGCTACATTATGTGCTCCAGAAGGGGAGACGTGTAAAGATGGTCCCAATATACCAGACTGGCCGCCTGGTCCTGATTGGCCTGGTTGGCCAGATAATACTGATTATCCAGAACCAACACCTCCTGATGAGATACCGGAAAAACAATGTGGAGGATCTTCAACAACAAGACCTCTTGTTTTTTTAAACACTATATTAAAAAGACTAAAAAAGATATTTCAGTCTTTAGATGTAAAACCTATATATGGTATAGGAACTGCGAAAATACCGATTGAATGGGGGCTTCCTTTTTATGAAGCACCAGATAGCAATGGGGTAATTCAGAATGTTCCTCGGGATTATTGGGATACATTCACATGTTTAAGTTATCAGCCGCAAGAAACCCAAGGAGAATTATTTAATCTTACTAAGATTTTAGCTGGAGAATGTGATAACTGTTCTGATGAAATTAAAGCAGAATTAGAATGTCATCGAGAATTATATATGTTGGTAATAGCTTTAGTCCAATTATTAAAACCAATTTTAACTGAAGAGCAACTCAAAGATAATACATGTGATCGTAAGTGTTGTGATAGATATGATCCAAACTTTGTAGGTAAGTGTATTACTTGGGCATCCCAAGGCAATACTAATTTCGATTCATTATTTTGGGATTATGCCGGTAAAGATGCCGGCCGCAATGCACCAGATTTCTTTAATATGTATGAGAATGCTGTTGATGTTCCACTATATATTACATTTAGAGATGGTGCTATTTGGCCCAAAGGAGGAAGAAGCGGATGAAACCTATAAGAGTTGAAGATATACAAAAACTAACTGACATTGTTATGGAATTACCGGCATTGAGAGATCTTAAATCCGGTGATATGATACAGGATGTTTTAGATACTTTTTTAAAACAGATATATACTGAGATGCCAAAAGAATTAATAGATGCCTTTGGTTTTGAATTAAATAATAGAATGCAAGAAACATTCTTTGCTAATTATGGTATTGATAGAAATTATAGTTCGAAATTAAAAGGATACCTTAAAAAAGATATTGCATATCAACTAGAAAAATTATATCAAAATAAAGGATCAAAACAGATATTTAGAATATTTGCCGATCTATTTGAAAACATATTTAGAAAAATAAATTTTTATAATGTAAAGGTATTTAAGGTTCCTAATACCTCAGGGTTTACCTACGAATATAGACTAGTTCCTTTATATATAACAGATACCGAACATATCATAACAAGACCGGAAGTTCCAATAAATCAGAGTAAAAAATATTTGATGGAGTTAGAAAATTTTGAGGGATATACAGCTTGGCCTATGTCGACTAATCTGGTGTATATACAACTCTCAATAGGAACTGAAATTATAGATAATCAAAATACTTTTTTGGATGGAGTTAGAAGTTTTGGTACAACTTACATGCAAGGTAAATATCTGGAATATAAAAATAATCAGGGATTTACTGAACTGTTGTTAGGTTCGGATGTTGAATTAATAACAGCATATTTTAAAACAGAGATCACTAAAAAGCATAATCCAGACTGGGACTATGATTTACCTATTACTCTAGGAACATTTTTACCGTGGGATCCGGACACAATAGCTGATCCAAATTATCCCGAACACCAGCAATGGACCCAGGATAGGGAATCTTTTTTACAGAATATGCAGACATTAATGAATGATTATGAATCTGCTAATATTCGCAGTCGACAGGATATGGAAGCGATTAAGCGTAGATGGCAAATGTTTCTTAAATTAAAAGAAACTAATAATAATAGTTTTCCAAACTATCAATCGTTGGTTGATTATATGGAAAATAATTATCCAATTTTAAAAAGAGATTTTTTAGATAAACTCTCTATTGCTAATACAGTTGATCAAAATAACGAACCTTTATTGGATTTTTATATATATATCTATAGTATCTTTTTAAGTGGGGTTTTTTCCAATCCTGAAAATCCATCTTTAGGTCTAAATCAGGAAATAGTCGTTGATTATATAGATGTACTTTTTGGCGCTTTATTTATCGAAGCAGATTTTTTAAAGTGGACTTTTAATCCAGTTATTGATTTATTTATTAAATATTTTTTACCTATTGAAATGGAGTATATCAATGATTTAGTACAAAAAGTTATTATTAAAAATAAATGGAATGCCATATCGTATGATACTACTCATCTAAAATTTCAAGTGATCGCTAGACATTTTGGAACCCAAATTCCTATAAGAGGAGTAGATTGGAAAAAGTTTTGGATAATTGTTAGGAAACACAGTAGATTTGATATTAAAATTATGAAATTAAGTATTATTTATATAACTAAAATTGAGGATCATTTAATAGATGATAGATCTAAGGTAATAATACCATTCTATTTAAGAGAAGATCTTGGTATTACAGATAAGGTATATGTCGAAATTATAAAAGGTTAGATGTCTAACCATAATAACAAATGAACACTAATTAATATAATAAGGAAATAAAATATGCAAAATAAGCAAAAAGATACTAGAGTAACTCCGATGAAATCTATAGTTCATATTGACGAAAAAGAGCTTAAGCCTGGAGATGTTGCTGGAGCAACCAGAGGAAAAACCATTATCGGTAGACCCAATGTCTATGATTTAAAAGGAAATTTACTTGCTTCTGAGGAAAATCTTGTTGTTTTACTTGGTAGAGAATTTTTAGCGCAGCAAATATCTGGTAAAATTCTTAATAATCCAAATGATTATAGTAACTATAAAATTACCCACTTTGGAGTTGGTGATGGTGGTACAACTGGAGGAACCCCTCCAGTTACCGTTGGTCCTTTTGACAATGATCTAGATCTAGAAAATAGGGTTAAAATTGGAGATCCTGTATTTGTCGATCCGGGCGATCCAACAATAAATCCGCAGAATTATATGGATAATGGTTTTCTTAAGAAAATAGAAAGTGCGGATGTCACTAATACGATACCTGAAGGTGAGATAGTTATAATGAGTGAAGAACATACTATCAATACTAATAGTGGCGGTCAAATTACTGTTGGTGCCTACACGGCCGTAAGATATACTATGTATCTACAGGCGACTGAACCTCAGAATAAACCATTTAGGTTTAATGAGGCTGGGTTATATGCGGTAGAATATGAAGTAGATGGTGTTACCCCAACAGGAAATTATATATTATTTGCCCGATTTACAACCCTGGATAAATATCTTGAGGATGCTGATGGTATTATGATAGAATGGTATGTTTTAGTATAATATACTATAATTTAAAAATAGATTATGAACAACAAAGAAATAGATAAAATGGAAAACCTTATTAAAGGTAAATTAAAATAAAGGGATATAATATGACTTATAACATTCCAGGTGTTTTTACTTCAGTAATTGATAGAAGCTATGTTCAACCATTAATAGTTGAGGGTAGAAGCGTTCTTATAGCTGGATTTAGTAAATACGGAGAAGATAAATTTTATGAGTTTGCGGATGCAGACACAATGAAGTTCTCTCTAGGAGATATGGATATTAAGAGATATGGTTTTGGGCTTATGTACGGACTGGACTCATTGACTAAAACAAGAAACGTTATTTTTAAAAGATTATTGCCTGACGACGCAACTTTCGCAAATTTAGAATACAAAACGGATGGTACAACAGAAACATGGCCTGATATTATAAATACAGATACTATTAAGGCATTTATGGATGCGGATGCTGGTATTACATTACCACCTCTAGTTCCAACTGAGCTTGAAGTTAAATCAACAGATGGTCAAACTTCAATATTTGTGGACTATAATCCAGATAATGTTGTTGTTTATCTTGATGGTATGGAATTACCGAATGCTGAATATAGTGCTGTTAATGGTCAGGAAATACTTTTTACGCAACCACTAGTTGCCGACAAAATTCTTAACATTTATACGGTATTTGATAATATTCCAGCAGGTGATCCAGATGCACAATGGGTAAATTATGAATATACAGAACTAGCTGCAACTAATTCAACTATTAGTATTCCTAATGGGTATGACCCAGCTCATACTTGGGTCACTAGAAATGGTATTGAATTATTTAATAATGAATATAATGCTACTGATGGTTCTACAATTATATTTAATACTGCATTAATTCAGGGTGATATTATTAAAGTTCATGGAGTCGTTGATAATACGGGACTAGGAACAGTATTTAGAATCGAAGAGACAGTAATTAATGCTGATACAACTGTGATTACAGTTGCTAATGAATATAACCCAGCATTTACATTATTAACTATTGAAGGTGTTATTCTAGGTAAAGATGATTATAGAGCTGATGATGGATTTAATATTTATTTTTCAACAACTATTACAACAGGACAAACTGTAAGATTACACACAATTGAGCCAGGAGATTTTGATCATTATTACGGATCTTTATTTGCCAAGGCAGCAGGCGAAGGTTATAATGATTTATATATCGGATTTAGACCTGCAACGGATGTAGAGAGATTTTATAGCGATGAAGAAGGGGACCCAAGATATAAATTTAACTTCTTAGCGGCTACTATTTTTGAACAGACATCAGCCGGTCAGAAAAAAGTAAGTAATGAATTTATAGTATCTTTGATAGATGAAGACCCAGAATCTTTAATGCCAATAATTAGTAATATAACAGGAGAATCTCTATATATTAATGATAAATTTGGTGTAAGTAATGAATTTGTAGATTTTTATTTAAATGAGAGTTTTTTACCATCATTCAAAGAAAATCTTAATATAGATACATTAACTCAGAATAGCCTAGGCGTTCTTGGAGCTAATAGACTAATCCTTAAGAATAGTGTTGGAGCTGTCCCACCAGGGGGGACGACTGTTCAATATTCATATAGAAATAATATAGAACTCGTTGTTAATAGTCTTGTGGAATTCGAGAAGAGATCAACGATCATTGAAGGTAACGAAGTAATATATACCTATTACAATGATCCATCTACAGGTGGAACACCGGTTGTTGTTGGTATTCGTGCAATTGATGGAAAAATAACTATTAATAATGAATCATCTATTGATAGTATTATATATCCATTATATTTAGATGGATTTAATAGTTTTTATAGCTCATATATTAAACCAAATCCAAATGTAGGTAACCCAACTTCCGGTGATTTAATATTCAGTGAAAATAGCCAATATATTATAGATAGTATTCCTTACACAATGCCACGTCAAAATCTATATAACCAATTAATTGGTAATCAATCGCAAACAGCATTATGGCAGCTTCAATCTGGATCTAACGGACTAAATCTCATCAGAGATGGTAGATTAAATATGGGATATTCTCCGGGCGATTTAATCAATCAAGACGCAAAACAACTACTAATCGAATTCTATAATGATAATGAAGTTGTTCATGAAGTTTTATACCCTGAACTAGATTTTGATTATGTTCCGGATTGGACTCAAGATATAGATGTAATGAACTCTATAGTTGAATTCGCAGATGAAATTGGATTTACAATGCCAATTATTTCATTACCAAGACAGACAAACTATCAAGACGACTATTTAAGTAGAATAGAAGACGTATATTTAAGCTCATATAATACAATGTTATATAGTGGGCAAAATAATGATAACCATTATAATGCCGAAATGGGTCTTAGAATCTCAGCTCCATCGTCATATTATGCATTATTAAACCATCTAGATACAGATGCACAAATTTCTATTACAGAACCAATGGCAAATATAGTAAAAGGTCAGTTACCTGTAGCTGGAGCTCAATTAGCATATATTGCTAAATCTGCAAATATAGAAAAATTAAGAGGCGTTCAAATAAATACAATTATTAAAGAAATAGATGGTATTTATTTTATAGATCAATTAACTGCATATAAAAGCGCGAGTAAGTTATCAAGAGGGAATGTTGTTAAGGTTATTCATAGAATGCGTAAAGATCTTCCTAAAATTTTAAAAGATCTTCTTCAAAGAAAGGCCCTTGAAAATGTTATAGCTTCTGCAAAAAATAGAACGGAAAAATATATGTCAAGATGGCTAGTTACCGATAATAATACTGTCGATGGTATATTCTCAGAAATTAATGTTACTCCTTTATTCGTAGAGGAAGAATTAAAATTAATTGTATCTATTGCGGTTAGACCTATTGGTACCATAGAAAAAATTGAGGTTCCTATTACAGTCTACTAGGCTGTGATATTAACCAAAATTTGATAAGATAATAAAAGGATAATAATATGGCATATGATTTTGCATTCGGTGTTTCTTTAGACCGAAATAATAACAATACCAATCACTCCCCGGATATCAATAGATATCTGGGTGGGCATGATCGTGGAGTTGATAGTCACCCATACATAAAAGGTTATTTTTATGTATTTTTTGGATTTCCTCAGGCATTATTTGCCCAAGGTGGTTCAGAGATAACAACTATTAATGCTGGGCAAGCAATGGTTTATACTCTATCAGGAGCTGAGGGTTTTACACCTCCAGGTGATAGACAACTAAAAACCGAAGATATTATGGGGATGGGCGGAGTCGATGCTAGTTTTATTACTGGCCAAACAATCGATAGAAACTTTAGTATTCAATATAGAGATTATTGGGGTTCACCTATTTTTAGAATTCATAGACAATGGACCCAGTATTTAAATCCGTATCTAGGAGGAGTCACTACTCCAGGTGCTAAATTTGCTGCTAATGAATATAAAGGTACTTGTATGGTTATCCAGACTAAACCAGTAACTAAACTTTCGGCGAATGATTGGACGGTCGAAGATATTATTAAAGTAGATTTCTTTGATGGGGTATTCCCAACTACAGATCTTAAATCAGCATATGATTCAAATATTACTGATAATAGTATTGCTAGACCTACAGTTCAGTACAGATTCGACGGATTTCCTTTAGATGAGACTAATGATGCCGTTTTAGGGAAAGCCTTAACAGTACTTAAAACTGTTCAATATGATAAAACAAACTCAAGTGCGGCTATATACGAAGAATTAATTAATAATTACAGTCCTGACGGAATGACTTATAATTTTAATTCGTAAAAAATTAAATGATACAATAAAAAAAGACAAGGCAGCCTTAAAGGCTGCCTTGTCTTCCTGTCTGCTTTAAAATATATTATAAAAGTCATACTCTGGAGTAACATTAGATTTATACCTGGTAATAATTTTATATTTATTTAAAGAATCTATATTTGTATCTTTAAGCATATCTTCAAAATTTTCACCCTTTGAAACATCCCAAGCAGATAGATCTTGGTTAAAGTCTCTGCATCCACGGAACATATAAGAAAAATCTTTACCACTAGAAACATCCCAAGCAGATAAGTCTTGGTTGAAACTTTGGCATCTTCGAAGCATGTCTTCAAAATCTTCACCGCTAGAAATATTCCAAGTAGATATGTCCTGGTTGAAGTCTTTGCATCCATAGAACATACTATTAAAACGCGAGCCGTTAGAAACATTCCAAGTAGATATGTCTTGGTTGAAGTCTTCACAACCATAGAACATATAAGAAAAATTTTCACCCTTTGAAATATCCCAAGCAGATAGATCCTGATTGAAGTCTTCGCACCCATAGAACATACTATTAAAACACGAGCCGTTAGAAACATCCCAAGCGGATATATCTTGGTTGAAGTTTTCACAACCATAGAACATATAAGAAAAATCTTCACCCTTTGAAACATCCCAAGCAGACATGTCCTGACTGAAGTCTTTGCACCCATAGAACATATAAGAAAAATCTTCACCACTAGAAACACCCCAAGCCGATAAGTCTTGGTTGAAGTCTTTGCACCCATCGAACATATAAGAAAAATATTTACCATTGGAAACATCCCATTTAGATAGATCCTGGTTGAAACTTTGGCATTCGTAGAACATACAAGAAAAATCTTTACCACTAGAAACACCCCAAGCAGATAAGTCCTGGTTGAAGTCTTCGCACCCATAGAACATATAAGAAAAATCTTCACCACTAGAAACACCCCAAGCCGATAAGTCTTGGTTGAAACTTTGGCACCCATCGAACATATAAGAAAAATCTTTTCCCTTTGAAACATCCCATTTAGATAGATCCTGGTTGAAACTTTGGCATCCATAGAACATATAAGAAAAATTTTCACCACTAGAAACATTCCAAGTAGATATGTCCTGGTTGAAACTTTGGCATCCATAGAACATATAAGAAAAATATTTTCCCTTGAAAATATTCCAAGTAGACAGGTCCTGGTTGAAGTCTTTGCACCCATCGAACATATAAGAAAAATCTTCGCCCTTAGAAACATCCCAAGCAGATAGATCCTGGTTGAAACTTTGGCATCTTCGAAACATATAAGAAAAAACTTTACCCTTTGAAACATCCCAAGCAGATAAGTCCTGGTTGAAGTCTTCGCACCCATAGAACATTTCAGAAAAATCTGTAATATGACTAACGTCTAATTTAGTTATATCTTCACCCTTTAAAGCCATTTGCCTAATCTGATGTTTAGTTAATTTTTTCACTTAATTGAATCCTCCTTTATAGAATATCGTAAGTTTTAAAATATATTATAAAAGTCATACTCTGGAGTAACATTTGACTTATACCTTGTAATAATTTTATATTTATTTAAAGAATCTATATTTGTATCTTTAAACATACCTTCAAAATCTTTGCCACTAGAAACACCCCAAGCCGATAGATCCTGATTAAAGTCTTCGCATCCATAGAACATTTCAGAAAAAACTTTACCCTTAGAAACATCCCAAGCAGATATGTCTTGGTTGAAGTCTTTGCATCCATAGAACATGCTATTAAAACGCGAGCCGTTAGAAACATCCCAAGCAGATAAGTCCTGGTTGAAGTCTTTGCATCCACGGAACATACTATTAAAACGCGAGCCGTTAGAAACATCCCAAGTAGATATGTCTTGGTTGAAGTTTTCACAACCATAGAATATGGTCCGAAAATTAACACCCTTTGAAACATCCCAAGCAGATAAGTCCTGGTTGAAACTTTGGCATCCATAGAACATATAAGAAAAATCTTTACCACTAGAAACATTCCAAGTAGATATGTCCTGGTTGAAACTTTGGCATCTACTAAACAGTCCTTTAAAATCTTCACCCTTTGAAACATCCCAAGCAGATAGATCCTGGTTGAAGTCTTTGCATCCATAGAACATATAAGAAAAATCTTCACCCTTTGAAACATCCCAAGCAGATAAGTCCTGGTTGAAACTTTGGCACCCATAGAACATATCTTCAAAATCTTTACCACTAGAAACATTCCAAGTAGATAAGTCCTGGTTGAAGTCTTTGCATCCATAGAACATTTCAGAAAAATCTTTAATATGACTAACGTCTAATTTAGTTATATCTTCGTCCTTTAAAGCCATTTGCCTAATCTGATGTTTAGTTAATTTTTTCACTTAATTGAATCCTCCTTTATAGAATATCGTAAGTTTTAAAATATATTATAAAAGTCATACTCTGGAGTAACATTAGATTTATATCTGGTAATAATTTTATATTTATTTAAAGAATCTATATTTGTATCTTTAAGCATATCTTCAAAATCTCCACCCTTTGAAACATCCCAAGCAGATAAGTCCTGGTTAAAGTCTTCGCACCCATAGAACATTCCAGAAAAAACTTTACCCCTAGAAACATCCCAAGCAGATAGATCTTGGTTAAAGTCTCTGCATCCATAGAACATGCTATTAAAACGCGAGCCGTTAGAAACATCCCAAGTGGCCAGGTCTTGGTTGAAACTTTGGCATCTTCGAAACATATAAGAAAAAACTTTACCCTTTGAAACATCCCAAGCAGATAAGTCCTGGTTGAAACTTTGGCATCTTCGAAACATGTGTGAAAAATCTTCACCGCTAGAAACATTCCAAGTAGATATGTCTTGGTTGAAGTCTTTGCATCCATAGAACATGGTCCGAAAATCTCCACCCTTTGAAACATCCCAAGCAGATAGATCCTGGTTAAAGTCTTCGCACCCATAGAACATTCCAGAAAAAACTTTACCCCTAGAAACATCCCAGGCAGATATGCCTTGGTTAAAGTCTCTGCATCCATAGAACATGCTATTAAAACGCGAGCCGTTAGAAACACCCCAAGCAGATAGATCTTGGTTGAAGTTTTCACAACCATAGAACATGCCTTCAAAATCTTCGCCCTTTGAAACATCCCAAGCAGACAAGTCTTGGTTGAAACTTTGGCATCCATAGAACATATAAGAAAAAACTTTACCACTAGAAACATCCCAAGCAGATAGATCCTGATTGAAGTCTTCGCACCCATAGAATATTTCAGAAAAATCTGTAATATGACTAACGTCTAATTTAGTTATATCTTTGTCGTCTAGGGCCATTTGCCTAATCTGATGTTTAGTTAATTTTTTTATACTAGACATTGGATCCTCCTATATATTAAAGCTATCAGGAGAATCCATATCAGCTGTATATATTTTATCTATTGCCTCTTGTAACATTTTCTGAACCTTAGGATCTTCATTAATTATAGTTTGTGCTTCAGCAAGCTCCATATATTTTTCTAAAACATCAATAGCAGTTTTAACTGGATTCCAATGAGGAATACTTACTAAAAGATCATATTCCGCCTTATCGATAATAGGTAACCCCTGAACGACATCTCGAATTTCTTGATGTGTTAGACCTTCAGCACATTTTAAAGTGAAACACAATTTTCTAATATTAGGCTCAAATCCTTTAGCTAAACATGCAATAATTAACTGATTATATTTACGCTTTTCTTCTGAGGTACATAAAAAGAACATTGGATATTCTTTTGGGTATGTAGTTAAGGTCAAACCCTCGATCTTTGATGTTGCACCGTAATATTCTAGAACGGTACTATCTTTTCCTGCTAGGTTTTCGGTCTCTAAACCCTTTTGATCATTCATAAATTTTCCTTTAATTTTTTAATTTTTTCTTAGCTTTTAATGCTTTTAATTTTTATAGAATATCACTTGTTTTAAAGGCGAGGATTATTTTTAATTTAAGATACGAATCATAACCAGTATCTCTAAGCATACTATTTAAAATATACAACCAAAGTCGTACTCCGGCATATCATAAGATTTATACATTGTAATAATTTTATATTTATTTAAAGAATCCATATCAGTATTATTAAACATACTACTAAAATACTTACCATTAGAAACATCCCAAGCAGATAGATCCTGATTAAAGTCTTTGCATCCACGGAACATACCATTAAAATGTATACCATTAGAAACATCCCAAGCGGATATATCTTGGTTGAAGTCTTTGCATCCATAGAACATACTATTAAAAGGTATACCATTAGAAACATCCCAAGCAGATAAGTCCTGGTTGAAACTTTGGCATCCATAGAACATACCATTAAAATGCACACCACTAGAAACATCCCAAGCCGATAGATCCTGATTAAAGCTTTCACAACCATAGAACATACCATTAAAATGTATACTACTAGAAACATTCCAAGTAGATATGTCCTGGTTGAAGTCTTTGCAGTTATTAAACATACTACTAAAATACCTACCACTGGAAACATCCCAAGCAGATATATCTTGGTTGAAGTCTTTGCATCCACGAAACATGTGTGAAAAATCTGTAATATGACTAACGTCTAATTTAGTTATATCTTCGTCCTTTAAAGCCATTTGCCTAATTTGACGCTTAGTTAATTTAACCATTGAATAGAATCCTCCTTTATAGAATATTTATTTTAAAATATACAACCAAAGTCGTACTCCGGCATATCATAAGATTTATACATTGTAATAATTTTATATATATTTAAAGAATTCATATCAGTATTATTAAACATACTACTAAAATACTTACCCTTTGAAACATCCCAAGCAGATAGATCCTGATTAAAGTCTTTGCATCCATAGAACATACCATTAAAATGCACACCACTAGAAACATCCCAAGCCGATAGATCCTGATTAAAGCTTTCACAACCATAGAACATACCATTAAAATGTATACCATTTGTGACATCCCAAGTAGACAGGTCCTGGTTGAAGTCTTCACAACCATAGAACATACTATTAAAATGTATACCATTTGTGACATCCCAAGTAGATATGTCTTGGTTGAAGTTTTCACAACCATAGAACATACTATTAAAATGTATACCATTTGTGACATCCCAAGTAGACAGGTCCTGGTTGAAGTCTTTGCACCCATCGAACATACCTTCAAAATATTCACCCTTAGAAACATCCCAAGCGGATAAGTCTTGGTTGAAACTTTGGCATTCATAGAACATATAAGAAAAATTTTCACCACTAGAAACATTCCAATTAGATATGTCCTGGTTGAAGTCTTCGCACCCATAGAACATTTTAGAAAAACGCGAGCCGTTAGAAACATCCCAAGTGGACAGGTCTTGGTTGAGGTCTTTGCATCCATAGAACATATAAGAAAAATCTTTACCACTAGAAACATTCCAAGCAGATAAGTCCTGACTGAAGCTTTGGCATCTACTAAACATACCTTTAAAATTTTCACCCTTTGAAACATCCCAAGCAGATAGATCCTGGTTAAAGTCTTTGCATCCATAGAACATATAAGAAAAATCTTTACCACTGGAAATATCCCAAGCAGATAGATCCTGGTTGAAGCCTTCGCACCCATAGAACATTCCAGAAAAATCTTTACCACTAGAAACATCCCAAGCAGATAGATCCTGGTTGAAGTCTTCGCACCTATAGAATATTTCAGAAAAATCTTTAATATGACTAACGTCTAATTTAGTTATATCTTCGTCCTTTAAAGCCATTTGTCTAATTTGACGCTTAGTTAATTTTTTCACTTAATTGAATCCTCCTTTATAGAATATCGTAAGTTTTAAAATATATTATAAAAGTCATACTCTGGAGTAACATTCGACTTATACCTAGTAATAATTTTATATTTATTTAAAGAATCTATATTTGTATCTTTAAACATACCTTCAAAATTTTCACCCTTTGAAACATCCCAAGCGGATATATCTTGGTTGAAGTTTTCACAACCATAGAACATACTATTAAAATGTATACCATTAGAAACATCCCAAGCGGATAAGTCCTGGTTGAAACTTTGGCATCTACTAAACAGGCCTTTAAAATCTACACCCTTTGAAACATCCCAAGTAGATATGTCTTGGTTGAAGTTTTGGCATCCATAGAACATATAAGAAAAATCTTTACCACTGGAAATATCCCAAGCAGATAGATCATGATTGAAGCTTTGGCATCTACTAAACATACTATTAAAATGCACACCACTAGAAACATCCCAAGCAGATAAGTCCTGGTTGAAACTTTGGCATCCATAGAATATATAAGAAAAATCTTCACCCTTTGAACCATCCCAAGCAGATAAGTCCTGGTTGAAACTTTGGCATTCATAGAACATACTATTAAAATGCACACCACTGGAAACATCCCAAGCAGATAAGTCCTGGTTGAAGTCTTCACACCCACGGAACATTTCAGAAAAATCTGTAATATGACTAACGTCTAATTTAGTTATATCTTCGTCCTTTAAAGCCATTTGCCTAATCTGATGTTTAGTTAATTTAACCATATTTGTAAGCTACTCTTCGAGTTTATCGATTCTAATAGTTAACTCTTTATTTCTGGAAACTAATTCGGCAATAGCTTTTGCGGCCATACTTATATTTTTTTCTAATTTTTCATTATCTTTAATAACAAGATCGAGCCTTCTAGCCATTAATAATACAAAAGCCTTTTCGGCATCCAGTTCTGGATATTCTGATATAATAGAATCATTTTCTGAAGATATATCTCTTGATTCCTTTTTTGATTTCGAACTTATTCTTTTTTTATTAGATTCTCTTGAATTCTTAGGAGAATTATCTTTTTTTATTTCTTTGGAGTAAATGGTTTCATATATTTCTGGAGATTGGATTCCATCTTTTGCAAAAATAGATATAACCTGGTGAAATGATTTATCCAGTTTGCGGGCTATTTTCTTAATTCTTTTATCTGAAGGTTCTGTCGAACTTTCTTTTAAAGAGTCTATGATTATCTTTCTTGTTTTAATGATAATTTCTACCTGTTTTGACGTTAAGGTCTCTTCTGGATATTGATCTATATATCCTGTTATTGTTACTACCATATCATTAATCTGTTCTTGTCCACTAATTGTACGTTTTGCCATAATTTTCCTTGTATTTTTGAGAATGATATAAATGTAAATATAAGAATAAATAAAAATAGTTTTGGTGCCGAGTCCTATTACTCGGTGTTGTTAACGTCTTCACTGACTCCCTCTTCAGGTTTGATGGTTCTTACATCTTACCTTACTCCGTTTGGTTACGGATCTAACCGGTTTCTCCGGTGGCTAACCACTGAGACGCTTTGGGGATTTTTAACGTCCTCCGGTTCATTCTGTTTAAATCTTACGGAGCCAGTTGATTATAGGACCATCCTATAATTACTTATCTCCGCTTATTTAAACTGATGGAGGCTCGGCGAGCCTAATTCCATCTTGGTTTAAATAATTAAGATCTTTAATGCATCATAAAGAACATTAAAATTACCTATTAAATATTAGGATACTCCTCTGTTGGAGTACCATTTTATCAACCTTCTCTTGGGAAGGCATCAAATAGATTGAGGATTTAACCCCTGGAGGCAACCTTAGTTACTTCCTCTAATTTTATATTTATATACTTATACGAAGTAATTCTAAAGTATACCAGACAGGAATAGATAGCAGATTTCTCTGCTATCTATTTAAGGCCTGCTGCTGTTTCTTTTTTTCTTCGATGAATTCATTCATCATCTTATAAACTTCTTCCTTCATAAAAATTGGCAAGGCCATTAATTCTTTATATGTCCAAGGCATTTCTATATCTGGAATTCTACTATAAGTCATAAACCGTCTTAATTCATTGGTCCATATTCCCTCCCGATCGGTTGAATTAAAGAGATATGGCCTTACGAAAAAAGGATATTTCTGGATCTACGTTAATAGATTCATCATGACCGCAGTGATCGCATTTAGTATTTAAATAGAATTTTGGCATTAGATCATCGAATATTGATAAATCTATCCCGGATTTAATAGCGTCCGTTATTTTAGGAGGTAGATTTTCTAGGAAAGGATAAATATCTCCTATAGTATCCGTCATAACAATTTTTTCAGTGCCTGGGCTTTCAACGGCAATCGCCTTTGAAAAGAATGCTAGATTATTATTATATGAAAGTATATCACCTTCGGATTCTAAATTATCTTTCGCTTGATTTGGTTTAATTAATTTGGTGATTATTAACTTATCTTTTTCAGATGGCATTCCAATCTCAAAGGTCAATGTCCCATTTAGAACTGTTTGGGCCTCCGTATATTCAGATGGAGGAATATTTTTATCCCATGACTTGGTGATAGAATCCTCGTGAATAATATCGCCAGGTTTACCATCGATAATAAAGGTTTTACTACATGAACCGCATTTTTTTTCCATCGTTGGTAAAACCATATAACTGGCTGTTAACAATGCCCACATCATAACAGATTTATCAGGTGGATATAAATTAGCTAAAAATTCATGATATGACTTAAACTCTATATCTTTAAATTTAGAATGTCCAAATAGAAGTTCGTCGACTTTTTTAAGAAACCCTTCTGGTGATACACTAGCACTTTTTAATGCTTGTTCTTCCTGGCCGGTCAGCGGTGAAATTTCTACCGAAGTTTTTAATATTGGTAACTCAGTTTCTATAGATCTAACATCAGCAATACTAAGCATATTATCAATAGCAGTCATATATTTCGGACCCATATTTAATAAAGAATTTGACTCTTGAGCTTTAGATTGTTGAGTTTCCTTTTCTTTAATAATATCCATCATATTAATATCTGTTTGTTTAAGGGATACTTGTTCATCATCCTGATGTTTATTTTCGGCCAATTCTTCTGCCATTCGGGCAAAGGCCTCCGAATTTTTCAAACTTTCAAACTCTTGTTGAGCACGATTACCCCTGAATTCGAATTCAGGTGATTGATCATTGGTATTCATTTTAATTCCTTAGTATTTAAATTTTATATTACTTTTGTTATTCTTATTAAATTGAACAATGTGTTAAATAGTATGATCTTAGTATCTCTTCAATTTTAGATACGGTGTCACCATCTAGGGGAATATCCTGGGCTAATTTCCAGGCAATAACATTATCCTCTTTTTTAGTACCATCAGTTACATCCAACCACATTTTAGAATATCCAGTACCGTAACCAAATTCCTGTCTTATGTTATTTAGAGCAGCCTTAATACGATATTCCATAAATAATTCATTAACATCCCCTCCCGATCTATACCAATATTCCACTATACGTACTGCGCATAAAGGAAGCATCTTCATTTGAACAGACATTAAAAACTGTTCCCAAAAATCTTTAAAAAAATCTTTATCTTTTAGTTTAGGGGTATACCCTTCTATGTCCACATCTTTATGCATCTCAAGGTTTACTAGCTGCTGGAAGATAATAGCATGACTATCGTTTTGAATAGCGACACTTAAAATAAAATGAAATAGATCGACTAGTTCAACTCTAATATTATCCCAATCTATATCACCAACCTCTTTATCTTTTTTCCACCATTTCCAATGCCTAGAACCCAGTACTTCTATTGTTTCGTCTAGAATCGCCATCCAAAAATCATACTTCTCTTTATCCTGTTGCCATCCAGGAGCAACCTTATCATTAAATGATTTTTGAATATCTACTGTTTCAAGCCATAATCCATAATCAACAACACCATTAAGTTCCTGACTCATGACTTTATTAATATCTATTTTATCAGTTAATTTACCATTAACCATATTTGCCATATTTGAAAAAGCGTCCGTTAAATCCATTATAATCCTTGTATGTATATATGGGTTATAATTTATATAACTGCTGCTTAGGAGCAATTTAATTATATAATAACTTATTGGTTAAATATAATTGAACAAAGGAACATTACGAAATATAAAGGAAAATAATGGGCAGATATCAAGAATCAAAAATGAATAACAATGCTATTATGCGGAGTGGGGTTGTGCTTCCAAATAAGCATCCAACTGATCCAACTAAATACTATGTTTCTTTTGGGGAAAAAACGGCATCCGCCTCTGGTAGACTTGACAGTGGTATTTGGTGTAGTAATGGTATTAGTTCATATGTTCGCTACAGAAATGCCGATAATAATCCTATTTCATACGGAAGATATACACCTATACAATCTTACAGTCCTGTTAATGTACTAATGTCTGCCGGTGGGCTCGGGGTTCCTACCATAATAGGATTTACTAATACAAATACATCTGTACCTGATGTAACCAACAGAGATGATTTACATATTGCTATACAGACTCCAGGTGGAAGTATTATAGAGGCTGATGATAAATTAGGGGCTATAAGAATGATGTATGATGAAGGATCATCTGCAATATCCCTGGCCGATAATTTAATATCACTTGAATTGAATACTGGAGCTACAAGCGGCAAGGAATTTCATACCGGTATAACAATGAGAAAAGGTGGTATTTACTTTCGCAATGGGGATTCAACCTTGCAATTTGATGAATCTGGATTAAGTCTAAGTTTTGATGATGGGGGCACTTCCGTAAAATTTACCAAGAAAGGTGTTGTCTTTGAAGGTATGGAGCTTTTTAAGGTCGCCTCCGAAGAACAGGTTTCTTTAAAGGGTTCCAAGTTAAATTTAGAGGGTACTAAGGACGCTTCATTAACAGCAAGTGAATTAAAAGTTGGTGGGAAACAACTTACAAATATTACCGGAACACAAATTAATATTGAGGCGCAGATAGCAGTATCTTTAAAAGCATTAGCTGTTAATGTTTTTGCACTTACTAAATGGCAAGTATTTGCCGGAATGACTGATATTACTACGGCTGGTGCTGAGGTACATACGGCTGGTATCATAACATCAACATCAGGAGTACATACAATGTTATCTGGTTCAATTAATATGGGGGCTGGGATAGTTGCAATGGATACTAATATAATGACCAATATGGGGATTGGGGTTGCGGTTGCAGGCTCGACGTATGCCTCATGTAAAGCAGCGACTACTGCTTTACATGGTTATTTTACAGCATTAGGAACCGAGATGATTCTAAAAGCTCCTCCAATTACAGCAGTTAATAAAATACTTGCTGATGTTATAGGTGGTGCATCTGAACCTGCTCAACAACCGTCAGGAAATGCTTCAGGTACTAGAGATAAAAATCAAAAGAAAACCTATGGTTCGGTAGCGGCTTCTAAGTTTCAATTAAATAATACTGTAATGGAAAAATATAGTGTTGTTCCAAATTTAGTATCTAAGAGTATAGGGGCAACTACTAATTATAGTTCGGATGGCAATGGATTCTACGGATTATTTGATTTAGGGACTACAGATATTACAAATAAATCTGGATATAATAATAAATTGTCCTCATTAATAAAAGGAAAATAAGATGGCAGTTACTGGAACGGGAGTAGATTCCCAAGGTTATATAAAATACTCAGCCGCCAATTCATTGAGTGTTGACGATTCGTTATTTACTGAACAATCGTTAATTGATTTAGGTATAGGTGGAGGTGCAGAATCAGCTGCTAGAGGATGTAATATTTCATTCGGTGCTTTTATTGATATAAATCTAAATCTAGATTTAAATTTATTTAGTTTTGATTTAGGATTAGATTTTGATAAGTCCATGTTCGATAAAGTAGATTCCTTAAGTTTAGAGTTTACTGCGATTAATAATATGCTTATTAATGCCATTTTAGATATGGAGTGTTGTAATATAGCTGGGGTATATAATAGTACGATGGTACCCTTCTTCCAATTTTTTGCTGATAGTGAAAATGGGGGGTTTGTTGAGATGCTGGTGGTGTATGCTGAAATTATAACGGCATTAAGAGCTATTGTTGAACCTCTGGAATGTTTAGTTCGTTTTGTTCCGGGGAATCCTTGGTTACCTAAAGACTTTGATTTCTTATCGTGGATATATGGTTATTTTAAAGAAGCTAAACCTTTTTTGGATCGAATTTTAAGTGGTGAAGTAATTGATATTATATTAAATCCTGTTCAGGATATGAGACAAAATATGCAAGCTTGTTTATCAGCAGGAATTTCATCAAACAATACCAGAGAAACTTTTTTTAAAATTGGTTCGACTGAGCAATTAGAGGCCCTATCAAAACAAGCTGTTAAATCTGGGAATACTGTGGTAGATAGTCAATATCCATTTATGCCTGAACCAAAGGAACCCCAGCCTCCTTTTAATACTCCAAGAGATATTCAGGAATATGAAAAACGCAAAAAGGAATATCAAAGATATCTGAAAAAGAAAGCGTTATATGAATCAGAGATTAAACGGCAATCTGAAGCCCAGATTGCCGTCACTAGACAGTTGTCTATTGGGGCTAGCACACAGACAGCAGTCAGAGCACATACGAATGGGCTATGTGGTTGTATCGCTGACGCTCTGGGAATTCAAGATATAACTCTTTTAGAAATTCCAATTAGAACTACTTCGGATATGATTAAACAACTAAATGGTAAAACAATACAAGGGTTAACCAATAAAGCTGCTGGTGTATCCAGCAAAATACGTAAGGGTGATGAAAAATATACGGTAGTTAAAGATGATCTTCAAAAACAATCGGTTAAAGAGGCTATTGTCAGTCAGGGGGCACCTAAAGGTCGATCTAGAAAAAGTAATATAATCGAAACCCCTAAAACTACTAAAAACCCATACTCTGATATTGGGATAGGAAGTTCAGTTATAGAAACCACTGTTAAAGAAAATGAAACATCGAAAGGAAATGATGACTCAGTAACCAGATTATTAAATAATGATACTGCCGAAAAATTAATGCATACCCTTTTTAAAGAGGCCTCCCAATTAACACAAATTATTTCAAATGAAAATCAAGTCTATAAAAATAAGTGGGAATCTGCTAGAAAAGAAGCATTACACTATTTAACAAGTAGTAACACCTTAGATACTAAATCCCAAATTGAATTAGAGGTAGCTCAAACTATATATAAAGCCCATTTTGGAACTTATCCCTCATTCAACTTTGTGTCAGATCCACTTGATCAAAGAGCCATTAATAGTTATCTTCTTCCGGATGCTTTTCTAGGAATGTTTCCGCCAGAGTATTGGGTAGTATCACCTACCGGTACCGGAGGAATAGCTAATAATGTAAAAAATATTGTTAATCAAAGTATAATTAATAGAGCTTCTACTTATGAAAATATAGCTAAAGCTGAGATGCAGAGACAGGCTATAGGCTCTTCAGCGGATGGAGTCCAATACAATATAATGAATAATATTTCTAGTAGCGTACCAACTGAAGTAACATTACTAATACCTTGTACTTGTGATAATTTTTTATGCATGCTTATTAATTATGTTATACAATATGTAATGAGTCTTTTAAAGACCTTGATTGAACAGCTTGTAAATATGATTATACAATTTTTAATTCCTGATTGGATAAGAGACCTTATTCGAACTTTGGTTGATTTTTTAAAGTGTTATTCATCTGTATTTGGAATTTTTGCAGTTGTTGATAAAATAAATGAATATGCTGAGGAATTATTAGATGAACTTCGAGGAAGAATTAGATTATATCCGGAGGATCCTTGTTTTTACCCGAAGGATCCCTTTACCCCTCCGACTAGTGATACAAATGTTATAAATAATCCCGGAAATTTACCGGATGGGAATTTAAGCGACGATGAGGATATTGGTCAAGGCGATACATATATACCAGGGACTGATAGTCCAGACTTGGATAATTCTAATACCATACCAGGAACTCCACCAGGAACTCCACCAGGAACTCCGCCAGGAACTCCACCAGGAACTCCACCTATAATCGTTCATCCTCCTGTTATTATTGTTCCAGGTGATCCAGGAAGACCACTTCCTGGATTTAAGCTCAATTGTGAATATTTACAATTATAAGATATAATTAAAATAAAAAGGAAATACAATATGTCTTTAATAAATAGTATCATACCCAAAGCTACCACTTTACCTTCAAAAATACATAGTTTAAAATTTAAAATAGTTCCTAGCAATCCATTCGACGATGATTATCAAGGGTTCGAATTTATAGGATTAAAGTTTATAACAGATGCCAAGGCTTTAATATCATCAAATCCGGATAGGTATCTTATTGAGATTAAAGATTTGGATACAGATATAGTTAAAAAATATATACAACCGGCTGATGATCCGATATATTATTATTGGCAGAGAAGTTCTGAATATATTCCTGAAGGTGATATATTATCGGAACCAATTCCCAATGGCATTGTTAATGGTCGGGTTTTTATAACCCCAATAAACGATCTAGGTTCGGGGCCTAGAAATAGTTTTATTTTACCTTTAAATAAAATGAACTATATATCTAATGCGACCTCAACTAATAATAGAACATCATTGGTACTTGCCAAATTCTGGCATTTATTTTCACCAGCACCTGAGGTTGAATATAATAGACCTAAGCAGATGCATATATATCTAGATGTAGATGAAGACGTTATTATTAATGATAAATTAATGTTGGGAACTTATCCATATCGATTTGGAACAGTCGGTGATTATCAAACAACCAATCAAAATATGTATAGATGGTTAGTTAAAAAGAATGAATATTTAAGATTAAATGAAAATAATGAATTTGTAGAGATGACTTTTGAAGAGATCGAATTTATTAAGCTAACCATTAATTCATTTTTAGATTTATATAGAAGACATGTATCTGAAAATGGTGGGCAAGGGGAACCCACAGTATTTAAAATCGCTTTTGAAAACCCCAGGGATCATAATGATTCTATTATTATATATTTAATGAAAGGAAAGTCATGGGAATTGTAGTTTACGATTATTCGACACCAGAGGATTTAACACCTGATTATGCAAATACAATAATTAAAGAGGAGCGTCCCGATGTTAATATTAAAGTTCATTTAAATACAGCATATATTTATTTTAATTTCCCAAGTTCGGGTATTATAAATAATGAATTGTATCGAGTATCAGCCAGAGTTGTCGAGTATGGTTCAACTATAGAAGGTTATATTAATCGGGAAGATATTAAGAGTGATATATTAATAAATTTTAACCCTACTAGAGGAGTACATCCAAGCTCTAATGAAGGGATCGATAATTTACCAAGGAATCATGCTTATCTCGAGATGAATAATTCCTGGTATGAATTTACCTTTATATATATGAATAAGTCTGATCCTGATCCTGATGGATCCGATATATTTTATTCAAAAGGTTCTAAATATTTGGTGGACAATACTGCCCCAGTAATTTTTCAAAACTATATTTCAAGTTATATTAAAGGAGATATTTCAACTACCCTTCGAAAAAATTATGCTATTAATGTTCAGTGGGATAAACAAGAGTCTAGTATTATTCCAACGGAATTTAATATTATTAAAATATATAATGATCCATCTATTAAATTAATTACAAAAGTATATATTGATAACAGTTATACAACCTCTCCCCTCGAATATAATTTTAATTTATTTATAACTCGATTGTTTAATGACGCCAATTTTTTAAAAACTCTTCTGACCTATTTTGAAGTTAATTCCGGAACCCCCGAGGAATTACCCCAAAATGATACAATTAACTTTATCTTTTTATATAATAGAATACCTTGTTCGTTAAATATTGATGGAAATATTTATGAACTTTATAAAAAATATAAAAGGATATAAAGGAATATAAATGGAACCAAAAAAAACAGACTTCCCCGGAATAACGGTATATGATAATTTTATACTTAATCCAAATGAACCAAGTAGCGTTGGAAATATTGGTAATTTTAGCTACGGAGCTATGATAGTTGCTGAAATAAACCCCACCCAATATTATAGAGACAGGCCACTCTTTTTAGGATATAAAGAGCCCTTATTATCAGACGCTATATCCTGGAGCAATAAAGAGTACACTAAATTTATAGAAGATAATGATATATTAAATTATTTAGATCTTTACGATAATATATTAGAAGGTACAGATGGTTATTTGGTGCAGGTCGAAGCCATCAAAAACCAGATTAATAGTTATTCAACAATTACCGAAAATGATCCAGATAATGTAGATTATCCTAGTATTCCAGTTGATAATCAAGATATTGCAATTAAGGATGCTGATGGAAATGTGATTCGGACCATAACCACAGATATTAATCAAAGATCCCAAAAATTAACACCTGACGGCTTGGAGTATATAACTATACTTGATAATATACCCAAAGATTATTTAGATACAGATTCTCCTACCAATATTAATGAATCCAGTATCGTATCACTAGAAGATTCCTTTATTAAGGAAAAATTATGGGTTTCTCATAAAATTATTCCTGAGTTATCTACAAAGTTAGCAGAGTCATCCGATCAGATAGAGAACGCTGTAGTGGATTTTAATGATGCTATTACCCCTATAGATCCTAACCCCGATCCTAGCGATTATATTGAACAACTATCAAAACCTGTTGAGATGTGGTATGGTATACCGTTAATAAATTTAAGTCCATCTAATACTTTAACTAAAGATAGTTTTATTGTTCAAATAAATACCCATAACAACTGGACTATAGATATCACTAATATATTAGGTACTGGGTTAGAGGGCTTTACAACTACGATAGATAAAACAATTCCACCTGCGACAAAATTTATGGTTAGTGTTTTTATACATATTAATAGGATTACTCTTATATTAAAAATAGCTAACGATCCAGCTACATATACAAATACTATTATATTAGAAAAATCTTTAAATACAACTTTAACCTCTTTTGGTTCAGATAATGAGGGAGTAAAATCTTTATGTGGTTATATCTGGGATATGAGAGTATTAAGAAATACTAACGCCTATAATGATAGCCCGGATACTCCAATTCCATATATACCTCCAGATGGATTTATATATGATGGAAATAATGATCGTATTAATGGGGATGCTATATATCCCATAGGTAACGGTAGGCCTCCAGCCTATAATGGAGGAAATTGGATGGACCTTGATGAACAATGGAAATTAATACAAGATGGTTATATTGATAGGTTTTTTTGTAGGAGTAATCTAAAAAATAGGGATTTTAGCATTATTTTTTATATGTATCATGCTGGATATCCTAATACTATCAAGACATTACTTGCCGATAATATCAATAATAATTATATCAAATATGATTACAAAAATTTTATTTTAATTACTAATTTTAATGGATTTTATAAAGAGACCCCAGTGGTAATACCTAATTTTTTATGGACGCAGGTTTCAATTAGGTTTTTAATTGATACTAACGAATTGGTAGTGATGTTTAGGGATTTCTATTGGGATCGAATTGAAAAAATGACATTTGATATTGGCATTAACCTAAATTTTGAGCTGATGTCTCTCTTAGGTAGATTTGACGAAGATTTAGGGAGATATGTCGAAATTCAGCAGGGTGTCTCTGGGATGTTACAAATACATGATACTTTTCAGACAGATAATGATTTAGATATATCGTATCAAAATCATAAGCGGTTTCTTAATCAGTATGATATAAGGTCAAAATTATGAGACCAGTAGCCGGTATCCCTGATTTGGTATATTATCCAGAATGCGGTGTTTATCCTATATCGACAGGGGGTCCTTGGTTAAACACTGGAAAACCATGTGCTCATATAGGAGATTTAGTTGCTGTTCCAGGAGGAGGCTGGATATTGACAGGTAACCCATTATTACTCGATACCTATCGACCCATATCCCATATTGGCGATATAGCAGCCAGCGTAGATTGTGGTATGGGGTTGATAGTTACAGGTCTACCAAATTTTATGGATTTATAAATAAGAATTACTAATAATAAAGATAATCTTAGCTTATAATTCTTTTTCTTAGACACAAGAATTATTTTTACGCGGTTTGCTCTAAAGGAGCAAACTGCTCTAAAGGAGCAAACTATAATAAGGAATGTATATGATAAATTTTAGAGACTATCCAGAAATGGATCCATTTATTACTCAGGATAATATAATATCTGAAGTTGGTAGACCAGAGCCCGAATTCAAGGAGACCCCATTTAATACCAGAAGACTTCAATATATAAATTATTTAAATATAAAAGAAAGATATTTAAATAATTTATTAACGCTTGCCCAATCTTCAGGTTTAGATTCTACGAGTAGACAAATGCAGAAAATATTAAACGATACGCCGGCTAGTATATTTTTTGAAGAGGGAACTATTGAAAGTTTAAGTGCCAATTGTTTAGGAACAGATATGGTATATGATTTTTATATTAATATTTTGCAGTATGGTTCCAAGCTTGAAGGCTTAGGTAGATATAATGAAATATATGTAGATTTATATGAAAATGCTTATGAGGTAGTTAATCAGATATTTAATAAGATAGGTACGCGAGGCCAATTATATGGATACTTAGATAATCAAATTATAATATATACTGATTTTTTGGATAGTTTTATTACAGAGTTAGAAAATGCTACCACTTCTGCTAGTATGTTATCAATAATAGCCAATAGACTAACCCAGTTTATAACGATTAGAAATTCTTATGAGAATAATATTTTACTGGGAGCTGTCGATATGAGATTAATAATAACACCGATGGTGAAATATATAAATTTAATGAATATTGGTTCCAAAATTGTAGGATTAAATTTTGGAACCCTTGGGCCAAATACCAGACTAAAAAATATTTTTTATACTTGGAATAAAACAGTATATAATTTTGATGGTGATTATGTTCCAAAATATAAGGCTATTGCTAGTCAGATTAATGAACAATTATTTGCAATGGTTTCCGCTGATCGAAGTAATCAGGAAATATTATTAACTAAATCGATAAAGTTAGCTTTTGATGAAACCGGGATAAGTGCAGATCTTATACAAACTAAGAATAATATGATTATTCCAAACTATTAGAAGGATTTTAATATGGCAAAATATGTTTTTGAAACAGGTGCTGAAAATAGATTTAAACAGACTCAATTAATTAAAACTAGACCAAAAGGCTGGTTAATAATGGACTCCTATAATAATCAAATATTTCCTATGGATATATTTACAGTTGATACCATGAAATTTGATACTGAAAAATTAGCAAAGTCTTTTCACCAAACATATGGTGGTTCAACTAGAGACTTATACTTACCCTGGCATTATACCATAGAAATTGTTAATCAGATGCCAGTTGTGGTGCAAACAAGACCACCTATGTATAAGAGTAATATACCTGGATATAAAAATTATTTTACTATTATGATAATTGGTGATTCTAATCAGGATCTATACACTAATAGATTTTATAAACAGATGGCTCATATGATTATAAATCCTTGGAAATATATACAAGGAGTAAGAATGCCAAACTCAAAGGAAAATTTTACCTTTTGGACCGGTAAAAATTTTAAACAAGATAATTTATTTAAAGAATTAAATTAAAGGGATTAAATATGTCAATAAAAAATGCTCCTGGACTAATGGATTTAGATAGCGTAGGTATGATAGATAAAGATAGAAATATAATTCAAAATACTGACGATCTAAACCAGAAAGAGTTAGAGGCTGTTCAGACGAAAGCCAATTATAATAGGGAAATGAATGCAAAAAAGGTGGAGATAACTGATAAAATATCTCAACTTGAACGAAAATTAACTAAGCATACTCTTAAAGAAGGAATGCTAGATAAAATTATAAATGATACTTATACCGAAATGACTAATCTAAGTCCTAATGAATTTACTCGCAGAGGACAAAAACAATCAATTTTAATAAAACAATTGGAAGCGCTTGGAGTACTCCAAGATACCCTTATGAAGTTTGAGGACATGATACAAAAATATCATAAAATTATTCTTGATATTGAGAATAATAAATTGAATAGCTTCCTTAAAATAACGGGATTAAAGACTGAAGAAAAAGAAGCTGATCAAGGATTAGGTGCTGTTCTTAATGAATTACAGACAATGCTAAAATCTGATAATAATTCAGAACAATCAATACCTATGATAGAAGATCTTAAACAAGAACTAGATAACGATAATTACTAAAAGGATTTAAAAAATGCCGGAATTAAGAACAGAATTTGGATATAACATGATTAATAAATTGGTTGTCAGATTAAATATGTCATCAAATAAGAATCTTTTTTTAGAGGATGTCTCAATATCTAATTTGGATTATATTCCCACTGAAATAATCCAAATGTTTGAAGAATCGACTAAGGATAATGATATTAATTTTACTGATCGACTAAACAGTTTGGTTTCCACTAAACCCATAATTACCAGAAAACCTAATGCTTTATTTGATAGATTTAAGCAGAGTGTTTAATCCAAATTAAACAAAGATACAATAACGATGCCATTAAAGGAAAATTATGACAACAAAAGAAATTTTTACTGTAGAAGTTGATCGTCTTTGGATTGAATTAAAAGATCGGGATGATACTATATTTGAAAATGTAGCTTTCCAGATAGATTCAAATATAAAATTTGAAGAATTAAAAGAAAGCCACCCCGAGACGTATATGAATTTAATTCAAGAAGATTCTGTATATGAAAAGAAGAAAAATATTCGTATTCATTTTTGGGATAATATTGTAGGGGAATTATATGAAAATACCTTAGATATTATGAAAAAGGCAAATATACTTGAAGAATCATTAGCCAGCTTTGAAAAAAGTTATAAGATAGAAAGAACAGCCGAACTTATTTTGGAGAATGGTATATTTGCAAGATACCCTTCTTCTAAAAAAAAAGAGTTAGTTGAAACTGTAATTGAGCAGACCTTTTATCCAGCATCATTTCAAGAAAAACATATGTCAATGTTGCTTAATCCTGTTTTAGAAGAAAATTGGATTAAACCTACAATTCAGTGGGGTGGTGAAAGAATTAGAGATGTTGCCAGATTACTAAAAGGGGTTAGTACTATATTAACATATGCCTTAGTATCACCTGCTTCATTTACTGTAGGTAAGTTAACTGCAACCATTGGTGATAAGTTAATGAGTAAATATGATCCAGCTACGGCCAGGTCCGGAATACACCCAAGCCTTCGAAAGTTTTATTCTTTTATAGATAGTTTTTCTCCAGTAAATATGTTATTTAAATTTCTTAATAAAGATTTGTACGAAGTAACTGCTTATCTTAGAAAGGCAAATACACTTGATGATGAGTATATTCAAGATATTCTTAAAGAAATGAAGTCTGATCCTAATAAACTTATAAGTAAATGTTGGGATAAAAATAAACATCAGATGTCATCTTCTGATCCTGATAATAAGAAAACAATTGATTATATAGGTCATCTATTTAATGGTAGGGGAATAGCAAATATGCTAAGGAATCCTCAAACTAGTAATGAAGATCAAATAGCTCAAGTTTTAATTCGAGATGCAGCAGATCCCTCTTATCAAAAGATGTTTTTTGATTTTAGAACTTGTATTTATGATAAATTCTTTGAAGTAATTCTAGGATATGCTAAAGCAATTTATAGTATGGATGATTCAAGTTATGAAATAATTAAGGCAGCCAACGATGCCCATACTAATAAAAACTTTAAATCTTTTTTCGATTTAAGACCAAAACAAGACAATGAAGAAGCAATGTTTAAAATTATGCGCGCTTTAGTTAGTATAGATTCAATAGCAACTAATCTTGAGAAACGCAAAGGAGAATTAGTTGCTGATAAATATATAGATAGATTTAGTACCTATCTTAGACAAAATATTAAACAAGTTTATACAGAATTAAATGAAATGGCAAACCAAAAGAAATTTAATGAAGATAGATATAATGAAGATGAGCCGGACGAAGAGACTAAAATTAAGGCAATTCAACAAGATAGATTTAACGCAAGAAAATCTATCTTCGACGAAAGATAGATTTTAATAGAAACATTAATCATAATAAAAGGGAGATTTAATGATATTGACAGAAGGTGCTACCAAAAAATTAGGAATGATACTTGAAAAGACGATAGAGGATATTAATAATGGTTTGCGAAATAGAGCAATATCCGATGATATAAAAAAATTGGGTCGGCACCCAGCGCCTGGGGTACAATCACCCGAAGTGAGAAAAACTAGAAGAGAAGCTTTAACCAATATAATAAATAATGCCGGGGGTAAAACAAAATTTTATCCGGGTGGTAAAGAATAGGCGAATACAATGCCTCCTGAAATAACTAAAGAACAATTATATGCTAAATTTGATAAGGATGTTAAAAAACGATCACGTATAATGAGACTCTTATTAGTAACAGATCAATTTTTTAATGTTTTATTTTGGAATGGTTCACAAGATGAAACTATGAGTAGCAATATGTACAGACGGATAAAAAGAGGTGCCTGTAATATAGCGGATAGAACAATTTGTAATATGCTAAAAAAAATAGAAAAAAGCCACTGCTTTAAGAGTAGAGGCGAATAAGGAAAAATTATGGTAAAAAATATATTAATGATAATGATAATATCGTTTGGTTTAACAGCGTGTGGAACTGATACAGATAATTCGACGGAGAGAGGTGATACTTATGTGGTTGCTGTTGATAATATTGGAGATAGAGATATTACGGTTAATACCGGTTCAGGTACTTTAGAATTTAATCAAGATGGGAATTGTGTCCATACTTCAACATACGGTAATGTAACTTTATGTAATCAAGATCAATTACTGAAAGCTTCGTCTATAACAGAGCTTGCTTTATATAGAGAATAAGGAGATAAAGATGGCAGTACAACAATCAATGGTAATGCGCACTATGGAAGCAAAACGAAACGCGGCTTTAGCGGCTATAGCTGTTTCGATTGCTAGAATGAATAATGACGTTTTATATCATAAGCTTAAAAAATATAGAGGGTTATGGAAAGATACGAAAAATCAAATAGTATCTAAATACAATGGTCAAGCGATGCAGAAATGGGCAAAAAACCAAGCAGGTAAATAATATGTCGATGCTGAGTAAATTTGGTCCTAAAAAAACTAGGCAAAAAGGTGATTACCCCACAAAAGAAAACGAGCAGGATATTAAAAATCCTGCTCGTTTTCATCCTGCGTCCGAGTTATTACCCGAAGTGCCAGTCGAATCAATATCAAAATTAGTAGATAACTATAAATATAATCCGGACAATCAAGATAAAAATACTTCCGGCAAAGAATTAGAGACTATTCGGAATAAAAATGAGAATAGGGTATCCCCCGAATCTATTCAATATAAATGTCCCACCTTTAATCTTCGGGATATTCTTCCAAAATGCGAAGAAGCCCTTTTATTTTCTCTATATAAACCACAGCCTCCAAAATTAAGAAAATTAACAGAGATTGATTTAGACGCCACCCATCAGAAATTATCTTTAGTGGCAGACTATACTCAAGAAATAGAAATGAATTCTTTTAAGGATGTGCTTTATTATTTTGAAGGTGAGGTTTTAATAATGGATACCTCTATTGATATTACTGGGTTTCTTAGGGAGTATTTTAATATCGAAAAAGTTAATGTATTATATCCAAGTGGGGAAATTAAATTAATGGATTCTTTATATTGTAATTTTTGGTTTAAAGAAAGATTGGATAAAATATTTAATGGGATATTGATAGATATTAGTCATAATAATATATTAACAGATAACTCTTGTCATAGGTGCATATATAATACAAGGTGTGCTTTTAAAGCACAATAAACAAATCGCTAAATAAAGAATCACGAAATAGATTCTTAATGAAATGGAGAAATAATATGAAAAAAGTTAGTTTTGGTTCGTTTCCTCTTACTGAAATAAGAGCTGATGATCGAAAATGTCTTGATCGATATTTGATAAAGAGTTTTGCCGATAACATATCGATATCAGACGCTATACGAAATCTTTCAATAACCAAAGATCTAATGTATATAACGCCCGATACTTTAATGACAAAATGGTTGAAAGGTGATTTACAATCGGATATAAATGAGGCGGACAGAACATCAAATACTATGTATGATAAAGCATTAAAAAGAGCTTTTTTTGTAATGAAAGAATTCTATAAAAAAATTAAAGATGCTAATTTTTATAAGGAATATGTTTATTATCCTATATATGTCGAGAAGATCGAAAAAATTCAGGTGGCTACCAATAGTAATGGTGACGGAAGTCATACCCAAGTTAATATGAATTATAGTTTCGTTATTTTAAGTAATGATTTAACTAAAGGTTTGAAAATAGATGAAATTAAGTATGATGAGAATGCTTCCCTGAATTTCTTGTTTCTATTTGTGGAATTTTTTAGTGGGCCTGAATTTGGAAGAAGCATTCACGACTTTAACCAAAAAGATTATGAATTCTTAGTTAAATTATATCAGTTTGTAGATAAATCTGGTAAAGATCCAATACATATGATACTTACTTTATATAAACTACTGGGGTTAATTAAAAATGCCATGGACGGCAAAATATCCAGATTATCAACTGGACGTCAAATTCTAGATAATGTTGGAGATATTGATATCAGATCTTTACAAAAGTATAGAGGAATGATAAAACATCAATTGGTCGATGTAATTGCTAAGACATCTGGAAGTGGAAAATCGAAGGTTCCTGCTATAATTTATCAGAAAGCATTTATGGATTTAATGGAGTCAATTTTTAAGTCGGAGGGACTTAGTGGATTGTATAATGGTGTGCCTGAAGATGCTGATCGGGGACAAAGATTGGCCTATGTTTATAATACTAATAAATACAGAGAAATTTTAAATGTAGCTAAAGAATTAGTCGAATATAATAAATTAGACTGTAAAAATGTTATAAGTGATGATCCAATGGATTTCGATTTTCATGTTGAAAATGGAGGAACCTCAATCCAGACTCAATCGCATGTCATTTCCCAAAGATACCAAACCTTTTTTAAAACATATGTTGAATCAATTAAGGATTATCTGACCGGATTAGTTGAAACAATTATGTCCAATTTAAATTTGGTGCAGGTGGCTAAGGGTCAAACTAATATTTTGATCGATCAAAATAAAGCATATCTTCAGCAGAATATCGATGCTTTAAACGTTGCAAAATCCAATTTAAAACCCTCACTATTTTGGATTGAAGATGCTGAAAATGATTTGGATAGATTGCGTCAAAATCCAAATACTACTCCTGACGAATTGAAAAATGCGAGACACAAACTATTTACTGTTGAAAGACAACAGAGACAATACGAAACAGATATTATTAATCGAACCAAGGATATAAAGGATATTGAAAATATCCTTAAATTAACGATCGAAGCCCAGGGGAGTGTCGAGAAGATTATCCAAGACCAAAGTCGAGATTTATATGAAAAAATTAGTGATAATATTCTAGGATCAATAGCAAATGATTTAACATTTATATATGATGATGGTAAAAGATTCTTTACCAATGAATTGGCCACAGAAGGGTATTTAAAATTAATTAATAAACAAGGTTATGATCTAACAAACCCGAATGGAGACGAATTCCAGAAGATCGCTGATAAGGCTGCTGATCAAAGTATATTTCCAGATAGAATTCCAGATAATATTAAAAATAGAGTGAGTTCTACTAAAGATGGTAAAATGCCCAACCCTGAATTTTATGCGGCGGAAGTTGTAAAAGCATTAGATGATAGTTTTGAGGTAATGACTGGTGATACAATAGACGCTCTTAAAGATCATCTCCAACCGGCAATTCAAAAGGCTTTACAGAGTGCTATCCCAGCAGCAGCATCAAGTACATCAGGCGCAGCAGCAAATCCTTTTAATAACTTACTAAAAACTAAAGAAACACTAACTCAAGAAATCCTTGAGAAATTATTACATACAGTTGATACAGATCAGGCGTTTAATGCTCAAATGAAAAACCATCTTAAAAATAATATTTATAGAAATAGATTTATTAAACATGTGCTTATTAATTTTAAAAAGATGTTTAAGCTTAATAGAGTTGATAAAGAAATTAGATTTGATAAGTCGATTTCACAATTACACCCTTTGATTAAAAAATTGGTCAAACAAGGCGATAAGTGTCAATACTTTAAATCGTTTATTGTTAGTTATGATGTTGTTGAACAGCTTTATAATTTAAAATATATTACAGACACTAAAAAGTTTTTATATGGATTAACTAATGAACCTCCTAGAAAAATGTCAAATCAGCTTAATAAATTGCAGCTTGTGATTGAAGATTATCTAGGACTTAAAAATAATCCTACTTGGATTCTTTCGAAGGCAGAAGTCTATTTAAGTATGCCAGATAGTCTTTCATTGACAAATACGTCATTATTAAGTAAAATTCCTAAAAGCGAATTGATGCAGGTATGTAAAATTAAAGCAAGTGATTATTGGAACGAAACTAATCTTGGTAAAGTTTCACAGCTTGGTAATAAGAAATTATCCGATCTTAATAAGAAACTTGAACAAGCTAATGCCGAGTTATCAGATGCTAAAAAGAGTAAAAATGGTAAGAATAAGAATGGTAAAAATGAGTCTATTAAAAGGGCTCAGAAAAAAATAGATGCGATTGAAGAAAAGATATCTAAGGCTAAATTAGACGATAAACAATACTTACCACAAGCATTTTTATTCAATGACGATCCAAATATGGCTGAAAATGAACCTTTATTATCAGATGCAGAAAAACAAGATCTAGAAAGAAATAAAGAAAATATGCTTCAAAGATTACACGATCTAAATCCGTATGATGATGATGAATTGGAAACAATGCAATCTAATATTAAAGATCAGACTCAAAGATCTCATCCTTTTGATTTTGAGACACCGGAGAAAGAAGTATCAAGAAGTGAACAAGCCAAACATAAGTTTGAAGATGATAATGCTGCGTTTGAAGAATTTTTAAAACAAAGGGAAGCCTTTGATGATTTTAAAAAGCGTCGAGACGGATAAAATGAATAATATATGGGTGAATGGTCTATCCCTTCACCCTTAGGTTGAACAAAGAAATATAATATGGGCCGAGCCCGATAACAGGAGAAAAAATGTTACAGTCAAATTTAATTTTCGGAATACAAAAAAAGATAAAAGAGCGTTCTGCCAAGTTCGATCAAAGCGAAAAAGAAGTGCTTGAAGAGAGCTCTTTAATAGATGAACCTCAAATAGTTAGTAGAGCTGAGCCTATGTTAGAATCTAGTTTTATAGCAGGAATGTATCAGAAAACAGAATCCGCTAAAAAGAAAAAAGAGGTTAAAGGTCGACTAGTTACTGAGTCTTTTCATATGGCAAAAGTTCAACGTAAACTAGAAAAAGATATAACATATTTTAATTATTTATATGAAAACTTCGTAGAAGAAGCTTTTAAAGAACAGTATATGACATTACTTGAGAGTTTATTTGAGGATACTATTAATCTTTATAAGGAGTGCGATGTAACTCCCAGACTGATTTCGCTTTCTCTTGATACTAACGAACTAAGTGAAAATCAAGTTATCGATATTTATAAAAATTCTTTAAACGAAAATATTAAGAATAATTATACCAAAGCTCTTCTTAGTGGCACTATTACCGAGTTATATGAAAATGAATTAAGAATATTAACTAGAGGTTTAATTGAAGAAGGTTCTGAAATTAGTGCTGAACAAGTAAAGGTCTATCTTCCGTTCGAGGAAAATCTGTACAAATTTAATAAAAATATTCTGGTGCCTAAAGCGGCTCAATCAAAAATGGATGCTTTTATGGAATCAATGACTGAGGAATATCTTCTTTTTATAGAGGAAAGTGCTCAAGATATGTTGCAGAATATGGAGAAAAAAGTTAGATTAATGACGTCAATGGTATCGCCGAAAATGTTTGAGAAAGTAGTTGATACTGATGGTATTGAGGGTGGAGTAGATGCCTCAAAAATGGCAGGAATTACAATAGCAATAGATAAGAATTTTGATACTGAAGAAGAAGATGGTGGTTGCTCTATGGATGCTGTTGCTGGTGATCTTGAAGCCCAAGAAGAGATTGCTGATGAAGAAGAGGCTACAGATATTGAAAATGCAAACGAAGATCTAGTTCAAGCTGAAGAAGAAACTAGAGAAGATATGGATATGGCTACTTCATCTGAAGACTATGAGGATATTCCAAAAAGAGAAGAAGAAGCTGAGGAATCAGCATCCGAAGAAACCTTAGAAACAGGAGACCAGCCGGGAGCAGTTGAATTAGATTTAAAAGTTCAAGATGAAACTAACGGTGATGGTGAATCTGTTAATAAAGATGATGTTGCGCTTCAGGGAACAGGTAATGATAATGGTGAGGATCCAGCAATTGGAGCTCAACTACCTGGTGGAGGAGAAGCTGTTGGAACAGAAATTGATTCTGATGATAGTGAATCGTCGGAAGAAGAATTAGAAGATCTTGAAGATACCTCTAGTGATACTAGTGATATTGATGCTGATGATATTGAACCAGATGATAAAAAAATGTCGGATGACGAATTATCTCAGGAACTTGATGAGGCAACAACCCAAGATAAAAAACCAAAAGCCCAAACAGGTAAAGTCGGTGTTAAGAAAACAGGAAGTATGCCTGGTGGACAAACAGATAATAGTTCTAAACCAGGACCTCAAGGAGCTGCTACAAGTAAGACTGGAACAATGCCTAGTGGTAAAACCACTCAGGATAATAAACCAAAGGCTCAGAATACTTCAGGGAATAGTGGAACAATGCCCGCTGGAAAAACAGGACAAGACACTAACATCTAATAAAATATGATTGCTATTATCTAGCAATCATATAAATTGTATAATAGTTAGTTAATTGCAGAGGAATACAAGTGACTTTAAAGAAACCAAAATTTTTAGATAATTTTCTAAAAAAGGCACAATCAATTCATAATAATAAATATGATTATTCTTCGGTGGAATATAAAAATGCTCATACGAAAGTTAAAATTATTTGCCCTGAGCATGGTGCGTTTATGCAACGACCCCATGCCCATACCTTAATTGGTCAGGGTTGTCCGGCATGCGCCATAGAAAAAAATAAATTTAGCACCGAAGTTTTTATCAAAAAGTCTAGAAAGATTCATGGATATAAGTACAATTATTCCTCAGTAAACTATAAAGATTCTAAAGCTAAAGTTAAAATTATTTGTCCTGATCACGGTAAATTCTTACAAATTGCGGAAAACCATATGTCTAAGGGGCATGGATGCCCAAGGTGTTACGGATTCAATAAAACAACTATTAATTTTATCGAAGAGGCCCGACCTCTTCATCATAATAAATATAATTATTCTAAATCAACATATTTTAATAATAATACACCAGTTACCATAATTTGTAAAATACACGGTGAATTTAAGCAAACTCCATACGTTCATAATATAAAAAAGGCAGGTTGCCCTAAGTGTGCGCATCATGGTTTCAACCCAGACAAAGAAGCAACCCTTTATTATATTAAGGATAAAGATACAGGTCTATATAAAATAGGTATTACTAATAATAGTTTATATGACCGCTTTGGTAAGGCATTCCTTGAATCCAGAGCTGAGATACTTATGGAACAATCTTACGAAAATGGACAAGATGCTTATTTAGCAGAGCAGGAAATACTACAAGCATTTAAACCATACAGATGCAACAACGACACTTGGCCAGAAGCCAAGGGAGGCAAAACTGAATTCTTTAATAGGAATATTTTAGAATTATAAAAAAGGAAAACCATGAGATTAACCGATGCTCAAAAGAAAAAGCTACCTCCGGAGCTTAGAGTAATTTTAGAAAGATTTCATCATGAACCACAATTAATGATGAAATTAAAACAGATGTTGAGCCTAGCTGCTCAGCAGATTGTACAACAGAGTATTAATCACGATACTTTCTGTGATAGTTTTCAGCCACCTCAAAAATTACCAAATGAATTATTAAAAATGTATGGGATGTCTGCTAAAGAATTAAAATTCGCTATGAGAAAAATTGGATTTGACGAACGAAATGCGATGTATGACTCAACATACTATCAGACGTTTTTAATAGCATACCTTATCGGATTAGATTTTGATGATGAAAATATAAGAAAGATGTCTTTATTGATGATAGCCATTCGTATATGGAATGGGCGTAAGAAAAAATCATTCCCTACTTTTTGCGATCCTGATATCGCAAGATATGTTTTAAACTATGCGCTAAAGGGGAACCACACTCTAAAAAAAGCTGGTTCCGTATTTGAGTATATTGACGGTTATAATATTCCACATGTTGATAAAAAATATAGTGTTACTATTGCTAATAATCTAGACGATCATCGAGAAGGTCTTCGTAAAATTATAGAGACTGAATGGTCAAGATTTGTACAACTATTTAGATCAATGAGAAAACATTATTATCAAAGTCATGTTGACGGTAAAAAAGAATCGATCACTAATAAATATGGTCAACAATTTGGTGATGGGGATATGGTAGAGGCTAAAGAAACCTTTAGTGGCAATATAGAACGCCTTGTTGATAAGATAGAAAAAAATGCTATGTTAAAAAAGAATGTTATTATGAGACCCGAGTCCCTGGCAATGTTTAAGGAAAAATTTAATATAAGTCGCGATGGGGTACAAAAAATTAATATATGGTTGGATGATCCAGATAATTCTGATGAATTGAAATATTTTTATGAACTATTATTTACGACTCTTAAACCAAAGAATGAAATGGATGTATGTAAATTTGATATTCCGGCGTTAGCCTATAAGGTTACGTCGAGTAAGAAAGATCCAAATTTGGCCAAAGCGAAAGAAATACTTAATCATATTTTAGAGAATATTATGGGTGATAAATTTAAAACCCAAGGTACTCAAACAATATATAGATTGCGTTCTGTAGCAGCGACCGCCTTAATGGTATATGCTAAACTTATGTTATGTAAGAAAATTTAAATAAAAATATAAAGCTTAAAAAGCTTTATATTTTCCTGTGTTTTTAATTCGTCGAACAAAGGATTAATATATTAAATGGAAAGGGTAACATGGCTACAAATATTTTTAACGATATAAGTTCAGAATTAGATGGTACCGATAGAAAAAAATCCTGGAATTCTATTGTCCAATTAGAATTAGAGAAGATGATAAAAACATATGGTGTTGATTCAGGAACGAGTAATGTTTTGGAGACATGGCATCGAAGGGTAACAACTGACTATAAATATGACGCTAAATTTTCACCTCATGTCAGTGGTTTTTATATGATTTTTATGGTGCATGGTCCTTGGTATCAGGCCTATCAAAATTTAAGACCAGGAGATGAACATTATGATCTATCAGCAAAATCAACCTCGGATGTAAATTTACCTTTAAATCCGCAATCTCGATATTTTAGTATGCTGGCTACAGATATTGATGTTCCCGATCTAACAGAAGAATATACATCGGTTAGTTCCAGATTAAGAAATAGTTATGTACCATCTCGAAGTTATTTTGTATCAGATTTTAGCATAAGTTATATTGAAAGTCAAAATTTAGATGTTATGCGATATCATGAAGCCTGGCATAAATATATGAATCTATTAAGAAGGGGGGAGGTAACCGTTGCTAATGAACGCTCGCGTTCAGGAGGTCAATCCTATTTTGTCGATATACCCTACTCCAACGCTGTATGGGTTGCAGTATATCGTCCATTTACATCGGACATTCAACTATTAATTAAATTAATAGGGGTTATGCCGGTAACTATGCCTCTTAAACAAGTGGTTGGGAATAGGTCAGCATCGAAGATGACGGTTCTAAATCTATCATATAAATCTGCGGATATCTTTTATAAATTTTATGATGATACAAATGCATTTTTAAAAGATACAGGTGAATTAGCAGAATCATTTAGAAGAGAAGTATTAACTTCAAGTTAAATTTAAAGGAAATTATATGGCATTAGTCAGTTATAACTCAACGCTACTCGAGTGGGAAAATATAATAAGAGTAAAATTAAAGGTATCAAATCCAACCCTATTAAAATCTGGATCATTAGGAATATTAACTAATTTTCTAGCAGGCATTAAGTATGATGCTTTTCAATTTTATTCAAAGGCATTTCAAGAACTTAATATTGGACTTGCCCAAGATTTCAATAGTATGTTATATCATAGTAGTATTTTTGGGGCAGAGCTTAAATTTGCTATACCTGCTACTTTAAGTTCGAGTTTAGTTATCCCCGAATTAAGGTTAGCACAAGTCGAAGAGATAGTATATACCATTCCTAGATATACAACATTTTCTGATACGAATGGTATTAATTTTATATATGAATCAGAGGTTAAACTTAGCATTACTAACCAGGGATTGGTAGGTACATCCTGGAATCCTAAAAGTGGTATTAGAAATCTAGCCGTTACCACAGCTCCTAATCCTAATCTACCAAACACCAATGTTTATTTAATACATAATGCTGAAGTTAAACAATATGTTCGAGAATTTAGAAGTTTTATTACGCCAGACTATAGCGTAGGGGAATCTTATGAATTCTCGATTGGAATTGAGAATATTAAAAATATAAAAGAGGTAAGGGCTTGGCTTAATACAGGTAGACACCTAACTACCCCAGAACTAGATCTTTTGGAAAAAATGGATCCTGATTCTATCATAGGATCATTTGCTGATCCATCTGATGGTATTGAAGATGCTTCAATAATCGATGTTCCTATCAAATATTATAAATTTGGTAGTTCAGTTAGGGATCTGGATATCTTTTTGGAGATTAATGAAACTAGTTTAAGTTTTGAGACTGGAGATGGGACTCATGGACAGGTAATTCCAGCTGGCTCTCAACTTATTATAGAGGTTCAGCAAACTCAAGGAGTAAATGGTAATGTACCAAACGCTGAATACATTATTAATAATGCAACAGTGGATGAAAAATATAATGGAGTATATACTAGAAGCCCCGCAGGCATAACAATTAATGGTCTAAGTACCACCGGAAGTTATGGAGGCGAAAATATAGATACTATTGATCAAATAAGAGAAAATGTTTTTGATCAGATAACGTCTAGACAAAGTATTATTACTGAGAATGATTATGAAAGATTATTCTCGTATCAAGGAATTCGTCCATTTGTAGATGCTAAATTTTTAGATGCAAGGGCATTCGTCTTCTTATTTAATGTTATCCATGATAATGATCAGGTAGTTTATAGTACTTCTATAAACTACCAGGAGGCCATTTTATCTCAGGATCCATTTTATCCGTTATATACCCATAATGGAATTGACCTAATAAGTCCTTTCTATTATAAGTATGATGGTATTAATAATATAGATGCCTATATTGTGGATCCATCTATATCCTTTAGCCTAAATGAAGTTTTAATCAATCCTAATCAAATAATATCTGCAGATTATAGGGTAGATATTGCATTAACCTACGAATTTGAGAGAACTCAAACATCAATGACAGGAAAATCCTTTATTGAAGTTATTGGAGATATTCCCTCAGACTCGAACTATGAATATCAATTTTATTGTTCCTGGTTGGGTACCGGTGGATATATTGTATTAAATCAGGCAAATGGTTATAAATTTGAAATAAATAATTTATATACTGATCCTTATTGTATAATAAAATCTAAAACAGAAGATATATATGTTAAAGTATTTGACTTAGGAACATCAGCTACCTCTTTATTTACGCCAACCCAGATTGCTGAATATAGGGATACAGGTAGCTATCACCAATTAATTAAAAAGCAAACTTTTTATAAATATTTTCAAGATATTATTGGAACTAGCACCGGACTGAATAGTATTGACCTTAATAACGGGTATCTAGATAATTCAATAACCGATATTATCTCTACAGGAACAGATGCCTTAAGTGCTCCTGCAAATCAGGAGTCCTATATTTTAAGGGTTCCTTTTATAGATGAAAATTGGTTTTTAGGTAAAAGCTCTGCTGATGTTTTTGAGACTATGGACGCTTATTTCATTGTTCCCCAAATAGAACAGGACGTAAATTATAATACCCAATTAACGCAGGCTTTTCATAATACTATTGATATTCCTTCAGAGTATTATCCTTTTATTTTTGAAGATACCACTATGCCTATAATAGACGTACCCGAAATTCCTATTAATATTCAACTTTTTGTCGATCAAGATAAATTTATCGTATCGCCGTATTCAACAGTAACTGATTTTGAGATTGCATTAAAAATAGCAGCAATTAAATTTATGAAAGAATTAGAAGGTTTTGAAATACAGTATTTTGAAACTGATCTCGAAAAATATTTATATAATTTATTCGCGCCTATTATTAGGAATGTTAAAGTTTCATCCCCGACAAGATTTCAGGTTAATAATTCTAGTACTATTTATAATAAGATTCAAGAAAATCTAACTTTTAAAGAATTATTAGATTTTGTACCTCCATACTTCTATTATGATTATAATAATATTGAAGTAATCACTGATATGTAAGGATTAGTAATGTGCCCAAATTTTAATCTACTAAAGTCGTACCGAGTTTATCCTCGTAAAATAGACTTTAATTATATGCGTGATGCATTTTTTATGTATATTTATTTAAACCCATTTAGAGAACTAAAAAAAGCAAAAACTTTTTCTATAAAGGGAACCAATTACTGTTTTGCTTACCAGCCTATATATATTGGTAAGGGGACTGGAGCTGGGTATAGACAGCATCAACATATAACTTCTTTTCTTTCGGGTAAGGAAAATAACCAGTATAAAGTTACCGAATTAAATTCTATCAAAAAGGGAATGGCAGATGCTGCGGCTAAAGGGGATCATACCAAACCTTGGAACTGGAAAGAATATCAGGATGGGTGGGTTATAATACTAAAGACATTTACAACTCATCAAGAATTATTGAAGTTTGAAATGGAATCCATTAATACAATAGGAACCGTCTTTGATAAAACTGGACCCCTGACTAATAAAATTAAAAATGCTTATAAGTTTGATAAATTAAGCACAGGAAGAGATCTAGGCCTTTAAAGGCCTAGATCTTCCAGTCTAAAATTAAGCATAGGTTGTTTTCCACCAAACCCAATCTGCCGATCGTAAAGTTCTAGTAAGTTCAAATCCATCAGTAAACACAATTCGTACCTTAGTATGTTCTATTGGACCATGAACTGGTTCCTCATCAATCGTTAGAATTTTATATAAATTAACAAAAGTATCTTCAAATTTAACAAGTCCGTACTGTTTAAAGTATTTATAGTAATCTGTTTCAGGATTTATTTCAACAATTTCTGTACGAATACTAGCTTTAAACTTCCATTTGATACCGATAGTATTACTATCAGTATCCTTAATTTCAAAATATGATACATTGCGCCAATTAACCCGAGTTCCTGAGAAGGTCATCACAGTTCTAGCCCGTAAAACCCCAGTATTAATATTATTCATTTTAATCTCCTAATCTTTTAATCTTTTAGTAATTAATATTTGCGAAATTAGCTCGGCGGATACTATTAGTATCCAATGATTTTTTCATAAGAATAATAAATTTTTCAATTGTAGCAAGATATTCATCATAAGTAAAACCTAATGGTTGAAAGTTTTCATCAAGATAATGCCCCAAATTAAGTTTTTGAACAAGATCCTTAGCCATGCTTTCGAATATTTGGTCTATTGTTTCTTCATCCCTAAAATATAACCAAAAAGGTTCTTGAAGATATTTAATAATAAGATCTTTAATTATTATTTTATTTTTCTTTAGTATATTCTTCTTGAAAAAATCACTGCTTATTTTATAATAGCTGCCTTCTTTAAGTATACTATTTCGCGTAAATTTAAGGTTCGTACTATAAAAAAATAAATGATCAACAAACGCCATATTAGAATTTGGCCGATACGAACTAAAAACATCAAAGTAATTTGGCTCGAGAAAATCTTGAGTGTACTCATCACTTAATAAACTAAAATTACCTTTAAGATATCTTTTATTTTTTAATACATAATTAAATATTAAAGAGTTCATAATAAATTTTTTGGGATTAGCCTGTTTACCCTGATCAAATATAAGATCAAAGTTTTCCGTAAATAATCCTTCGAGTTGTTTAAAATATCCTAGTTTAATTTTAGTTAAATTAGTGGCATAAAAACTAAATAAATTTTTATGAATTAAAGTTATATACGAACTAAATATAGCGCGTAATACAAAAGGATTTTTATTACGCATAGCCGTAAATAACATATATTTTAAAATCTTTTCGATAATAACATCAGGGGTTATCATTAGTACATCATAGTAAAATTCAGAGATTTTAGTTTTAGCATTATATTTACCAAGCCATTGTTCAATTAAGGATTTAATTGTTAAAGTAAATCTAGTCATTTCTTGAGTATTTGCAATAATATTATAAAATTCCTGAATAAATACCTCAGTGGGATTTTTAGTTCCATTTATATTTTTAATCTCATTAGCTTGCATAAATTGATCAGCTAATCTATTTATAACCTTTAATAGATAATGATAGCTAACCAAAGTAATTCTTTGAATACCATCCTCGAACATTGTCAATGGAATTTCATTCATAACATTTTCAAAAATTTCTTTGAAATGATCAGCTTCTCGTTTTCCCTCTTTACTAGCAAGAAAAGATATTTCACTTTCCTTATATTTATCAAGGGTAGATTGGACCTTTATCTTTAACTCTTCAAAAATTTCTGGTCCAAATTGAGGCACATATCTTTTTTTACCGAGTTTTAGATTTTTTGTAACTTGGGTCCAATCAATTGCACTCTCCAATCTCTCGGTTAACCAACTTTCTATTTCATTATCAATATTCCATCGCTCCAAAAAAGCGGTGGTAATCTTCTCGACAATGCGGTAATCAAGGGATAGCTTTTTCTCTCGATTATTCTCTAATTTTTTTCTAACTATTTTCATATAATACTAATCTCACCTTTCAATTACAATTCTAAAATATTTCTATTAAAGAATTCTGTTTTACCACCCTTGGCTTCTGGCCAAGTGTCGTTGTTGCATCTATATGGTTTAAA
>Ga0256840_1000378_pt1 | contig 45856 bp, 43 predicted proteins | sample 355202metaG_FD_185969 | JGI IMG/M metagenome (GOLD analysis project Ga0256840, IMG submission 185969) | Hydrothermal vent microbial communities from Mid Atlantic Ridge, Atlantic Ocean - 355-202 | ecosystem: Environmental > Aquatic > Marine > Hydrothermal vents | place: Atlantic Ocean: Mid...
AAGTCATATATATTTTCAATCTTTCATTAAAACTACCAAATTATCTCAAGTTTTTATATCAAGAGTATCCCTAATCTCCTTAGGTATAACTATCTGCCCTTTAGGTCATACGGTAGTAGTTCAAACTACTTTTAAATTTATCATTTTCTTTAACATAATTATTATATTTTTTATAAGTAAGAATAAAGTAAGAAAAGTTATACTAAGTATACTTGATATAATAAAAAAATAAAGTTTATTTATAAACTTTATTTTTTACTTAATAATTCTATGTGTAATCTTATTACATCATATAAATCAAAATTCCAAACTATCAACTGAAACTTTTACATTATCTCCAAATACTGAGCACTGAGGAGCTTTTACCCATCATTTATTAGTATTATTTGACCATAAAAGTAAAGTTTTATAAAACTTTGTATTTCTATAATTATTAAATTCTAAATTAAATTTATTATTTATAGTTAAAACTAAGGTTTTTCACTCATTTTTATAGCTTATAACATATTTATCTCAAGGTAGTATTTTTAATCTTTTAATATATTCTATATTTGATCAATTTATATTAAATACAACTATATCATCTTTTACAAGAGTATTAAAGTCAGTAATTTTTTCTATCTGATAAAGTTTTCAGTTTTTCAATGCTGGCAGCATACTATTTCAATGTATTTGAACATAAGAAATATTTTTATCACTAGAATTACAAGAACTTAATACAAAAATAACAAATAATATAATTAATATTTTATATAATTTATATCTTTTTATTCAGAAATACATGTAGTTTTATAATTACACCGTGTTCAATTAGAATATTTATGTGAAATATATAAAACATGATCAGGGCTTTGGTTACTAAAATTATTATAATCGCATCAGTCTTGTAAAATTATAGTATTATTTTTTGTTCAAACAAATGTCCATTGAGCACTTGTTCATTTATTTCTTCAAATTTCATAAAATCAAACTGGGCATGTTTTATAACTTTGTCATACATAATTTAAAATAAGTCTATCACCTCACGTTGTTGCTGCACTAGCTGGTATTACATCAGTTGGTAATTTTCATCACACATCTAATCAGACTAAGTTATTTTCTGCTTTTGTATCTGATGATGTTATTGCTACAAATCATTTAACTAGGTTTGAACTTATTTGACTTGCAAATGTTGGATTAAATATAAAAGCTGCTATTAAAATTCAAGCAAGCATATATCATATGTTTTTTATTTCTAATCTCATAGTATTTTATTAGATATTAAATTAAAATGTATTTTATTGAGTTTTCCTCCTTATTTAACACCAGTTAATTTATAACATAATTCTTTATCTACTGGTGTTCAGTTATTATTACTTTGAAGATTGTCACAAAACTCTTTTGGGGTAATGTTCCCTATATTATTAGATATAGGATTATTATTAGATATAGGATTATTATTAATAGAATTTAATGAGCTACATTCTTCTTGTTTTAATTTAGTAGGATATAATTTACAGTAATCTTTTGTATTTGATTTTTCATTAAGAGTTTCTATGGTATTATTCATACAAGAATCTTTTTGCATAAAATCAGTAAAATTATTTTCACAATACTTTATTGTTTTTTCTTTTACTCATTTAGCTATACTATATTTATTTACACATTCATTTTTCAACATTATATCACTAGATAATGAACATTTATTTATTCATTGTTCTGCATTATTTAGAATAACTTTTCTTCTACATTCATTTTTTTGCATTGTATCTGTAAACTTATCACAAGATTTCACAACTAATGTATTATCAGTATTTTTCTTATTTATTTCATTAATACAACTATTTTGATTTAATTCTCCTACTAACTTTTTACAGTATTTTATATCTCATTTTTCTAATGCTATTTTTTTATTTATTGTATTTATACAATCATTTTTAGATAATTCATCTCAAAATTTTGAACAAATATTATCATCTTTTGTATTACTTATTACATCATTTTTTATATTTGAAATACAAAATCATTTTTTTCATTCATCAGATATTTTTAAACATAAATCTAGATTTTTATCTGTTTTTGCAATAGTGTTATAATATTCATCATTACATCTATTTTGTAAATCAGCATATTTAGAAAAACTATCACAATAAGTTTTAGTTTTTATTCAAAATCTAGATTTAGTAACTAGAACAGAATTAAAACATTCTTTTAATAAATTTTCATTTTTAATGCTATTACAAAAATTTACATCTAAATTATCTACAGCATTCTGAGTAATTTTATTAGCTTTATTTGCAAGTTCAATATCTATAGATTTTTCTTCTTTGTAAGTATTATCATTTTCTTCAGTAATAGTATCTTTTTCTATTACAATCTTAACCTCTTGTTTATTTTGATTATCTATATTTTGCGCTAAGATATCATTTTTATTTCAACAAGAACTTAATACAAAAACAACAGATAATATAATTAATATTTTTTTCATATATAAAATTTATAAATTAATCCTGAACACAACAATTAGTATATGATTTCCAGGTATCATGCCAATCATTATTAAATCAAGTCTTATTACTTCAAGATGGAGTTGTTACCATCATTTCATGCCGATTAGCTTTTCATATAAAAGACATTTTAGAGTATCCTGTAGGACAAGTAAAGCTAGTATTATTTGCTGTATCTATATTTGTTGTACATATATATAAATTAGTTCAGGCAGTAGTAGCTGCTTCAGCAGGTATTACATCAGTTGGTAATTTTCATCATGCGTCTAATCAGACTAAGTTATTTTCTGTTTTTGTATCTGATGATGTTATTGCTACAAATCATTTAACTAAGTTTGAGCTTATTTGACTTGCAAATGTTGGATTAAATATAAAAGCTGCTATTAAAACTCAAGCAAGTATATATCATATATTTTTTATTTCTAATTTCATAGTATTTTATTAGATATTAAATTAAAATTTATTTTAATGAGTTGATTCTCAGATTTTATCGAGTTTTCTCTCAAATTATTATTTATAATATTTTATAACATTTATAAGTGAACCTGATTCATTAGTAAAACATTCATCATAATTTCAAGAATTTGTAATCCATTTCATTCATACTATATCACTATTAGAATTTAAACAATAAGATACACAAGCAATTCAATCACAAGTATTTCATACTGCATTCCAAGAACTAATATTACTTGTAATAGAATTATCTATTAATTTTCAACTTCAAACACTCCCATCTTTAATATTATTCCCAACTAAAACCCATTCCCCCGTTACTAATTGTTCAAATAAAGCTCAAATACTACCATTATCAGCAGCATAAGTTATAGTTCATACTGATAAAATTCATACTACAAATCAAATCATATATTTTTTTATATCTTTCATATAAATATTATTAAAAATTAAAGTTTATTTTTTTAAAATAAAATGCGGATCTTTTTGTATTATAGGATTGTATTCTATAACAAGTGATGTAACTTTTTCAGTAGATCTAAGTCCTGCATATGTATTATCATCTATAAAACATTTTTTCTTTCATGCAAATGAATATAAAATAGCTCATGTTCAAGTTTCTCATTTAGCTACTATTTTTCAACTAGGACTAGAACAATCTCATTCTACATCATCATTTAATATTATTTGAAAACTTCTTAATCTAGCTAAATTATATGTTTTTATATTTGGAAGGCTATCTCATCAATTTGATATATAATCATCTGTTCAATAAGTAGCTATATCATCTCAATATGTATTTTTTGTAGATAAAGCTCAATAAATCAAAAGTTGTTTTCTTAAAATATTTGGATTATCATCAGAGTTTAATACTTGACTTCAATTATAACCTATAATACTTCAATCAGCTATTATTATTGCATCTATATTTGTTACATCAGGATTTATATATACATTACCTCAATTTTGTCTATTTTTTGAATCTCTTTTAACAACTATTACTAATTGACTTTTTTTATCACTATTTGAAATATCTGTATCTATATATAAATTTCATCACTTAATATATAATAATTGTTGTCAATAAACTCACATAACTGTATCACTTTCAGTAGCTCAATCTCATAAAGTTAAAATCTTTCATTTATTATCTCTATTTGAATAATCAAATTCTTCTTGTCATTCATAATTATAATAAAATACTCTTTTAGTAAAATCAAATGAAGCTAAAGGTAAATTATTATCTGTTATTGGAGTAATTCAATTGGTATATTTTATTAAATTTTTGTTTAAATTTTTAGTAAATTCTAACTTAGTATTTTTAGTATAATCTATTGTTCATCAATTTTCTCATGAATAATCTGAATTAAGTCATATTCTATCTTTTATATTATTAATTCAATTGATAGAAATCTTTTTATCATCAAATATATCTGATTTTCTAATAACTATATCTTCTCATCTAGAGTTTTTAATAATCAATGTTTCAATAGATTCTGATCAATTAATTACTATTTCTCATAAAAGATTTGATTTTAAAGTAATTTGTGATTTTTGTGATTTAGGACAATAATAACTTTTTCAACCAGTATTATCAATATCTATTTCTCAAAATCATGGAGAATACAATTTTCATGAAAATGAATAACTAACATTATTACAATTTAGGTTTATTGTTGAATCATTTAAAAGTTCTAATTCTCAATATTTTAAATAAAAATCTCAATATAACTGTGAAATCAAAACTCAACTTCATACAACTGAATAAGAATCATTTCAATTATTTCATGGATTATACATTTGAAGTATTTTAATTCTTTTTCAATTTATATAATCATTTGAAAGTTTATCAATTAATGATACATCTATATTTGCATTATTTGTTGTATCAAAACTAAACCAATCATTTGGATATGAATCATCAAATCATGTGACTAATATTTCTAAAGCTTTTACAGTTCAGAATAAAACAAAAAATAAAATTACTACTAATGTAAAATAATTCTTCATAGAATGATTTTTAATATTATAATTACAATTAATTTACATTTATTTTAAGAAAATACTAATAATCTTTCTTTTTAAGCTTTACAAAAAACAAAAATATTTCATAAATAAAAATTGAATAAAAACACTTTTTATATATAATTCCAAAAACTTAAAAATAATTAAATTTATGGCAAATATTACAAAAATAGAAAATAAAATAGAAATACTTGATGAGCTTCTAAAAGTATGACAAGATGCAACTAAAAAAGACCCTACATGATTTAGTAAAAATGATTTTGCTAAGTTAAAAAATGAGGTTTATAAAAAATATAAAATAGCTAAACCTTTTCAATCAATAGAACTTATTGAAAGATATGAAGAATTAAAAGCTGATTGAACTATGGAAGAAAATTTATTTTTTCAAAAAATATTAAGAAAAAGATGAATTAGAAGTCTTTCTTGAGTAACTGTTATATCACTTTTAACAGAGTTTTTTTGATGTCCTTGAAAATGTATTTATTGTCCTACTTTTGAAGGATTACCAAAATCATATATACCAAATGAACCTGCAGTTCAAAGAGCTGTAATGAATAATTTTGATCCTATTATGCAAATTCATAATAGATTAAGAGCATTAGAAATGACTGGTCATAAAATAGAAAAAAATGATGTGAGAATTATTGGTGGAACTTGGTCAGTGTATCCAAAACCATATCAAGAAATGTTTATTAAAGCTATTTATGATGCTTTTAATACATATGATGATATGAAAGTATATTTAGAAAAAACAGATTTTTCTAATGATAAATTTGCTACTTTTAAATTAAAGCAATGATATAAAGCTAAGCTAGCAAATAATTTAGAAGAAGCAAAAAAAATAAATGAAACTTCAAGACTTAGAGTTATTTGAATAGCTATTGAAACAAGGCCAGACTGGGTAAATATAGAAGAAATAAAAAGACTTAGAAGTTATTGAGTAACAAGAGTAGAAATCGGATACCAAACTACAATAGATAAAATAAATGAATTAAATAAAAGATGACATTGAAACAAGGAAAGTATTGAAGCAACTAAATTATTAAAAGATGCTTGAATAAAAGTAGTGGCACATATGATGCCAAACCTACTTTGATCAACACCAGATTTAGATAGAAAAGCATTAAAAGAAGTTTTTGATAATCCTGATTTTAGACCAGATGAATTAAAAATATATCCTATGATGGTAACTGATAAATCAGAATTAACGGATTTATGGAAAAATGGTTGATTTAAAGCTTATGACGATGAAACTCTAATAGATTTAACTGCAGATTTGCAGATGATGATTCCTGAATATATTAGATTAAATAGAACTTATAGAGATATTCCAGCTGATCAAATTTTAGAATGATCTATTATTGCTAATCTTAGACAAATTGTTGAGAAAAAAATAGCTGAAAAATGAGTTAAGCTTTTAGATACAAGACATAGAGAAATAAGAGAATGAAAAAATGACCCTAAAAAAGCTACTATTCATACTTTTAAATATGAAGCTTCAAAATGAAAAGAATTTTTTCTTACTTTTGAGGATCCAGAAGATAGAACTATTTTTAGTTTACTTAGGTTAAGATTACCAGAAGAAAACAAAGAAATTTTATCAGTTTTACCAGAGTTGGAATGATGTGCTTTAATTAGAGAAATTCATACTTTTTGAGATCAATTATCTGTTAATGAAAAAGGTTCAACATTTGGTCAACATATATGATTTTGAAAAAAACTTATAGCTGAAAGTGAAAAAATAGCAAAAGAAAATTGATACTCAAAAATGGCTGTAATTGCTGGTGTTTGAGTTAGATGATATTATGAAAAAAGATGATATAGTTTAGTTTGAGAGTATATGATTAAAAAAATATAATTGATTATAATTAACGGTACCGGTACTGGAATAGAAACAAGATTTCTAAGTACCGGTACCATTTATATTTAAAATGATTTTATGTTAAACAAAATTATAAAAATATTACTTGTTTTATTATTTTTTTTATTACCACTTATAAATTCTCATTTGATAGATTTATTTTGAATTAAGTGGGGTTTTTATGTTGATTGAAATTATGAATTTACAAAATTAATGTTTTTTAATGTCTTTTCATGATTAATTTTAACTTTATTTTTTATTAAAAATAATCCACTATTGAATTTCCTCCTTTGAAAAAGGAGCAAGGCTATAAATAAATTAATAATTCCAAAAATTGTTATTCCTATAATATTCATATTATTTTTATCTACAATATTTTCAGAATTCTGATATATTTCTCTATTTTGAAATATATCAAAATGACATAGTTTACTAATGTTTTTAAATCTATTATGATTATTTATTTTATTTATAAATCAAGGTAAGGATTTTAGAAAAAAGTTAATTTTTACAACAATTATATCAAGTATATTTGTTTGAATATTATGAATAAAAGAATATTACTTCCCTACTTTTGATTATTGAAATTTATCAAATAGAGCATTATCTACTTTTTGACATCCAAATTATTTAGTATTATATATTTTAATATTAATTCCATTTATTTTATCAAAACAATTTATTTTATCAAAATTTATAAGGTGAATAACTTGATTAATATTAATTTTTTTACTTTTTTTAACAAAATCTGTTTGGTGAATTTTTATATTTTTAATATATATTTTATTTTTAATTTTTAATAAAAATAAAGAAAAAATAAAGAAAAAATATTTGATTATTTTTATAATATTTTGAGTAGCAATCTTATGAATTGTAATATATAATTTCTGATTAATTACTAAACTTAATTCTTTTATATCAAGATTTTATATTTGGGAAACAACATTAAAAATAATTTTTTCTGATTTAAAACATTTCATTTTTTGATATTGATTATCTACACTTGATTTATATTTTGATTCTTTCAAAGTAAAAGAACTTTTTATATTTGAAAATATAGGTTTTACAGCAGATAGACCACACAATTTGATATTAAATATTTTTTATAATTTTTGATTTTTATGATTAAGTTTATTAGTTTATATCTTTTATTCTTTTATAAAAAATATAAAAAATAATAATTTTTACCATTCTATTATTTTATTTTTAATTTTTACTATTTTTAATTTTTCAAGTATTTCAGTTTATTTAATTTTAATTTTAATAATTTCATTAATTTACAAAGAAAAAAATGATATAAATAATATATTTATAAAAAATATTATTATATTAATAATATTTATAACTACTATTTTTTGAATATATATTTCGATAATAAATTATAATGATCAATATTTGAAATATATAAATCCAAACTATATTTCAAATAATTATTTTATTAAAAAACAAAATCTAAATTTAGATACATATAAAAATAATTTATCAGTTATTCAATTATTTTCACTTTGAGACTTGTATCGGGAAAATAATGATAAAATCAAAGCAAAAGAATATTATAAAGAATGACTAGCAAAATTACCAGATATGTGGAATGAAAATTCTAAATATTATGATAATTATTTAATTAAAAACATATTTACTCCAGCAAGATTTTATTCAGAAAAATTTAGTAACTTAAAGGAAGTATTAAAAAGAGTTTGAGATAAATAAAAAAATATTAATATTAAAATATAATAAAATTCTAAAACAATTAAATATGACTATAAAAATTGAAAATATATTAGAAGCTAAACATAACTTTTGAGATTTTATAAAAACAACTCCTCTAATAAAATCAGAAAGATTATCAAAACTTTATAAAGCAGAAATTTTCATAAAAAGAGAAGATTTACAACCAGTAAGAAGTTATAAAATAAGATGAGCTTTTAACAAAATAAATTCATTATCAGAAAAAGAAAAGCAATTGTGAGTAGTTTGTGCTAGTGCTTGAAATCATGCTCAATGAGTAGCTATTACTTGTAGTTATTTAAAAATAAAATGAACTATTTTTATGCCAATAACTACACCAGAACAAAAAGTATATAAAACTAAACAGTTCTGATGAAAATATGTAAAAGTAATTTTGATATGAGATACTTTTGATGATGCTTTAAAAGCAAGTCTTAAATTTAAAAAAGAAAATAAATCAAATTTCATACATCCTTTTGATGATTTAAAAGTTATAGAATGACAAGCTACTGTATGACTTGAAATATTTGAAGAAATAAATCCAGACTTTTATGTGTGTCCAATTGGTTGAGGGTGATTTATTTCATGACAAATAATTGCAAAAAATTTACTAAGTCCAAAAACTAAAATAATTTGAGTTGAGCCAGAATGAGCAGATGCAATGAAAAAAAGTTTAGAAACTTGAACTAATATAGAATTAAATAAAATAGATATTTTTGTTGATTGAGCAGCTGTTAAAAAAGAATGAGAACTTACATATGAAATATGTAAGAATGAAAAATTAAAAATAATTGAAGCTCCAGAAAATAGGATATGTACTACAATACTGGATTATTTAAAAGAAGACTGAATAGTAGTAGAACCCGCATGAGCACTTACTACAGATGCTTTAAAAGATTTAAAAGAAGATATAAAATGAAAAACGGTAGTAATAGTTATTTCATGAAGTAATTTTGATTTTGAAAGATTACCAGAAATAAAAGAAAGAAGCTTAAAATATGAATGATTTAAAAAATATTTTTTAGTTTCATTTCCACAAAGGCCATGAGCATTAAAAGATTTTTTATCTACTCTATGAGAAAATGATGACATAGAAAGATTTGAATATCTTAAAAAGTCTGCAAAAAATACAGCTCCAGTTTTTATATGAATAAAAACAAACAATAAAAAAAATTGGTCAAAAATAGAAAAAAATATGGATAAATTATGATTTAAATATAAAGATGTTACAAATGATGAATTGTATTTTGATTTACTAGTTTAAGTATGATATTATAATTAAAATATAATTTAATTTAAAAATATGGTATTAATATTTTCAAATAGAAAACATGCAGTAGAAGTCCCTGAAGATGAGACAGTTAATCAACTTTTCAAAGTTTCAAAAGCACCTGCTGCAATATGACCTTATTCAAAAGCATATTTTGCATGAGATTTACTATTTTGTTCATGACAAATAGCTTTTGATGCTAATACAATGCAATTAGTAAAGTGATGAATTGAAAATGAAACAAAACAGGTATGTAGAAATATTTCATATTTATTAGAAGAAAATTGATTAAGTTTAAAAGATGTAGTAAAAACAACTATATTTCTAAAAAATATAGAAGATTTTGAGCAAGTAAATGAAATATATAAAAATTATTTTTTATTAAAACCTGCAAGAAGTACAATTGAAGTAAGTAAATTACCAAAATGAGCACTAATAGAAATAGAAGTGATAGCGAAAAGATAAAGATTTATTGACTATTTAAATACTTTAATTATTATAAAATATAATTAAAGTATTTTTTTATTATAAACATATGAAAAATAATCAAATTTTGATTTGACCATCATGAACTTGAAAATCAACTAAATGAAAAGAATTAGCAAAACTATTATGAAAAAATTTTATAGATTTTGATAATGATATATTAGAAAAAATAAATCAACAAACAGCAATAAATATATATAATATATTAAATAAACCTAGTGATTTTAATCCTTATCAACTAATAAATACATCAGTTGCATATATACTAGATTTAGTATGAAGTGATGATTTTATTAAAATAGAAGAATATTTAACATTACAATTAGAATTAAATAACACAGTATTAGCAACATCATGAAGTCAAGTGTTATCAGATAAAGCAATGCAGTATCTAAATAAACAATGAGATACTATTTATTTAAATGAAAATCTTGATAATATAATGAGTAGAGCATCTCAAATGAAATTAAATAGAATAGTTTGAATGCCTTTTGACTTAAAACATATAAGTAATGATGAAATTATACAAAAATATAAAGAAATAATGGAGTTAAGATTATATAAATATGAAAAATATAGCCATATTACATATATAAATGATAAGTATAAAGAGAATAAAAATAAATCTGTTATTAAAAATAAAAACTGAATACCTTTCTTAAATAAATGATCAGTTTCTATTAATTATAAGAAAGATAAGAAGTTAAATATTAATCATTTTTTTAATTTTTTAAGAAAACAATGAATAATAAATATCTAAATAATTTTGAATCCGAGTGAAATAATATACCCTATTTAAACTGAGTAGTTAGAATAGGTGATTTTAAATTATACAAAAATGATGATGAAAAGTTGATTGATGATGCAAAAGTATGATTTAGTATTTATTGAATAAACTCACTAGAAAATCTTCAAAATACAAATAAAAATATTATAATAGTTATACCGGCACTTACTTGAAATTCAAAAATATTTGATTCAAAACCTAGTCAATGAAATGGTTGGGCAAATACATATTGAAAACCATGAAATATATTAGATCCAGCTACAAATATTATAATTTGATTAGATTATTTTGGTTGACCACATGATAGTTCTTGACCTGATAAACATAATTTAAATTTTTACCCAGTTCCTCCTGAAAAACAAGTAGAAGCTTGGAAAAAAGCAATAGAAGAATTATGAATTAAGAACATATATGCATTATTTTGATGATCGAATTGATGATGACATATACATACTTGGTTGTTTGATAGTAAATATATTCCAAAGTATCTAATGCCTGTAGCATGACCAATAGCTCCTACGGAAGAAGCTAAAGAATTTTTCTCTATACAAGTTGATTTAATAAAAAAGAAAGAAAATATTTCACTTAGATTAGCTAAAAATTTAGAAAATTTAATATGACAATCAGGGTTATATGATGAGCTAGCAAAAGAGACAATAAATGAAATTTATGAATTATTACTTTCATGGAATGATAAAGTAGCTATGAAAATAGTAAGACAAATATGATTTTTAAAGTTCTTAAATCCTAGTTTTTTTGATAAATTTGAGTTTGATAAAAAATGAAATAAATTATTTTCATTTGAAAAATCCAAAGAAAACATGATGAAGTATTTTCAAAAAGAGTGAATAAATTTTGAAAAAAGATTTTCATTATCATCATTAATATTATTATCACAAGCTATAGTCGATGCTGAAAGAATAAGCCCTAAAGAATATGTTCATAAAATAAAACTAGATATAAATATAATTATAGTAAGTATAGAAGACGATAAACTGTTTGAAACTATTCCTATGCAAGATTATTTTAAAGAAGTTAAAAATCTTAGACAAAAAAGATGAGATAAATGAAAAACTACAGTAGAATTAATAAAAAGTAATAGTTATACTAAAAAAGCATGACATGATTCTTTTTTATGGGAATGACCTATGCAAGAAATTTCAGACAAAATACTTAAAAATATATAAATATGAAAAAATACATTATCTTTGATTTAGATTGAACATTGATAGATTCACATAATAATATTAAAGAAATTATTTTTGAATACTTTAGAATAAATGATATAGATAATTATGATAATGTTAGGTATAAATTGGATTTTAATAAAATTGCTAGTATAAAAGATTTATTAATAGAAATATATTGAAATAATCATAATCTTATAGAAAAAATACATAAAAAACTATACAATTATCTGGATCAAAAAAATCATGAAAGTGAATTTATAGATTGAACAATAGAAAAAATAATAAAATTAAGTAATAAATATAAATTATATTTATCAACTTGAAGTTCAACTAAATTTGCTAATGAAATATTGAAAAAATGATGAATATATAATTATTTTGAATTAATATTAGGAAGCGAAAATATACAAAAATCTGAGAAACATTTAGATATATTTCAAAATCATTCCAATGATAATAATTTTTTTGAAAATTCTTATTCAATATGAGATTCTGAAAAAGACAAATATTTTGCAGAGCTAAGAAATATAGATTTTATAAAAATTTGAAATAAATATAAATCTATATCTGAAATAAAAATATTATAATTTAATTAAAAATTATGGAAAAAATAATAATTATTTTGATATTAATAATATCATCAATATTAAAAACGTTTGCAAATGATTATAACATCACAAATAATGATAAATTAATTATAAATAAATTAAGTTATAAAATTCAAAATATATTAGATAATAGTTCATTATCTTCAAGAGAGGTTTTAATTAAAAAAATAAATCAAATTCAACAACAATATAAAAATAGTAAAAAATTATATACTATTTTTGAACAAATAAAAATAAATACTCATATCAAAAGTAATAAACAGGAGTATATAAATCATTATAAAAAATATAATATAAATTATGATAAAATAAAATCAGATTGGTTAAATTGGCATAATTATGAAAGAACTAAATTATGAAGAAGTAAATATAGTTACGATGAAAGATTAAATCAAACTGCTTTTGAATGGTCAAAAAAACAAAATGAATTATGAGAAATGAGCCATAAAAGAAACCCTTGAGATTGATTTTATAATTATAAAAAAATAGAAAATTGGTTTAATAAAAGGTGAATAAAATGTAAAATTTCATGATGAGCTACATCAAGTGAAAGTATAGCTAAATATTGATATTATTGTAATGACAATGATTGTACAGAAGAATTAAGTAAATCATTAAAAGAAATCTTCAATATTTATATGTCAGAAAAATGATTAAAATGAATACAATCAGCTCATTACAAATGAATAATCCTTCCATCATTAAATAAAATTTGATTATGACTCTTTATAAATGAAAATTTTTCAGATACATATTGAAATTATAAATCATATGACTATTATGTAACAACACATTATTGTACTAATTTTAAAAAATAAATTATGATATTAGCTGAAAATAATAAATATAAATCTAGTAAAGAATTAAAAATATTAAATTTTTATTCAGATTGATGTCCACCTTGTCATGCTTTTATGCCAAACTTTATAGCTGCAGAAAAAACATTCTGAAAAGACTTTGATTTTATAAACATAAATAGTTGAGAAAACATGGAACTTTCAACTAAATTTAAAGTAAGATGAACTCCAACTATAATTATTATGAAAAATGAAGAAATTATTTATAATAAAGCATGAGTACCAAATTGACAAGAATTAAAAGAAATAATGACAAAATTAATTTGAGAACAAGAGAACAAAGAGATTAAAAAGAAATTTCTTTGAATATTTTAATAAAAATAAACTATGCTAAAATATATAGAAAATTTAAAAAATGAATTTCTTCAAGCAAATGATGAAAAAGAAAAAAATGAAATAATATATAAATTAAGAAAAGAAAAAGAAAGTTCAATGAATATAATAAATGAATATTTATCAAGAGAAGATAGAGTATGATTAAAATGTAAAAAAGTATGTGAACATGAAGAAAAAATAATACAAAAAATAATAGATATTTTAGATTCCTTTAAAAAATAATATGAAAATAGTAATTTGAACTAAGTCTCCACCAAAAGTTGCAGCAATAGAGGAAGCAGTTAAAAATTGTCCTTATTTTAAATGACAAAATATAGAAATAATAGAATTAAAAGTAAACTCTGATATCTCAGATATGCCTATAAGTATAGAAGAAAATATGCTTTGAGCTAAAAATAGAGCAAATAATTGTAAAAAAGAAATAAATGCAGATTTTTATATAGGTATGGAATGATGAACTTCAAAAATATGAGAAAAAGCATATTTATTTTGAGTAGTTTATATTTTAGATAATAACTGAAACTGACATTATTGATTTTCAAATATGATGGAAGTTCCAAAATATTTCGAAGAAAAAATATACAATGAATGATTAGAACTATGACCAGTATTATCTGAAGCAACAAAAGAAGAAAATGCCAGTAAAAAATGATGAGCATTTTGACACTGGAGTGATAACTTATTAACTAGAAAAGATCAATTTATATTTGCATTTAATAGTGCAATTCCACCATTTTTTAATAAATATTATAAAATATAAAAACTACTAAATATGCAAATAGAAATAGAAAAAAAATTTAATCTATCAGAAAATGATTATAAAATTATAAAAGAAAAATGTAATTTTATAAAAGAAGTTGAACTAAAAGATTATTATCTTGATAAAGATTTCATACTAACAAAAAATAATTATTATTTGAGACTTAGAAATGGAGTTTATGAACTTAAAATTTCAAGCTTTAATCATAAGACAAAATTAGTCAAAAGTGAAGAGTATGATAATGAAAATATAATTAATGAAAAAATAAAAAAATTTAATATTTCCACAGAAAATGTAGAATGAATTATTTTTGTAAACACCAAAAGACAAAAATTTAATTATGAATTCAAATGATACAATATAAATGTAGATGTAGAAGAATATCAATATGGAACAAGATATGAGTTAGAATTAATATCAGATGAGTCTGAAGAAAAATTAAATAAAATAATAGAAGACTTTATAAAACATTTATGACTTGAAGCTTTTAATGATATAAATTCATCAAAAATTATTACAACAGCTATGTATCAAAATATAGAAATGTATGAAATTTTAACTAAAAATAGTATTTAAAATAGATTTGCAAAAATCTATTTTTTTTATATTATAGAAATACAATAAAAGCGTTTGAGTAACTATCAATTACAAGCTTTAGAGGAAGAACGGAAATTATTCTTATTAGAACCTCAAAAAATAAATTAAGTATAACTTTAGGTGGTAACTTCCCTTTTTGGGACCGAAAGTACAAAATAATATTTTTGTACTTTTTTATTTTTCTAAAAAATTAATATGAATAAGAAAAAAATACACTTTATAAATACTTTAGTTCTAGTACTTCTTATAGTATGATTTATATGAACAACTATAGTTAGTTTATATTTTACAGCCCCTTGAAATGAATGAGATATATGAGTATGATATCTAGCATGATTATTTTTTATATTTGCTTGATTTTGGATATTTATGAAATTTTGAGAATTTATAGTAGAGAATAATAATGATTGTAAAAAATAATAATAAAAATATGAAAGATAAAAAAATACTATTACTTAGAATTTGTGCTCCATGATTCAAAGATATGATAGCATGAAAAACAAAATATAGATACAGAGAAGTTAAAAAATATTGGGAAACAAGACTACTAGAAAAAGACTGAACTCCAAAGACCTTTGATGAAGTACATATTAAAAACTGATACAAAGAAACATCTCCTATGGTAATAATGGAATTTAAATGAAACCATTGAATATTTGAATATGAATGAAAACAACAATTTAAATTAGAATTATGAAAAGTTTTAGAAATTAAAAACGTAGACTAGTGAAAAATATAATAAAAGCATTAATAAAAAATCTAAAAGAAGATAATTTTGAAGAAATAGATTCTATACTAGAAACTATACATACTTCATGAAAATATAGTGAAGAAAAAATAGATAATTATTATGAGTTTTTACAAGAAGTAACTTTGTATTCAGAATTAAGAGAACAAGAATATAAAGATGAAGCATTAAAGTTAATTGATAATTAAAAAAATTATGAATAAAATAATAATTGACTCAATAGGATTTATTGCAGCATTTTGAACAACTGCTTCATTTTTACCACAAGCAATAAAAACAATTAAAACAAAAGATACACAATCATTATCATTACCTATGTATATAATGTTCACATTTGGTGTATTTATGTGGTTAATTTATTGATTAATGATAATTTCATACCCTGTAATAATTGCAAATGCTATAACTCTAATATTAGCTTGAACTATATTAGGGTACAAAATAAAATATAACTAATAATCAAAACACTATGAACTTTGAAAAAGTAAACCCAAAACAATCTTTCCCTAAATTGGAAGAAAATATATTAGACTTCTGGTCTGAAAACAAAATCTTTGAGCAATCTATAGAAAATAGAAAAGATGCCGAAGAATTTAATTTTTATGATGGTCCTCCTTTTGCAACTGGGACTCCTCATTACTGACATATACTTGCTGGTACTATTAAAGATGTAATTCCTAGATATCAAACTATGAACTGAAAAAGAGTTGATAGAGTTTTTGGTTGGGATTGTCATGGACTACCTATTGAAAATATTGTTGAAAAACAAATGGAAGTTGGTGGAAGAGAATGAATTATGAAAATGTGAGTTCATAATTTTAATGAAAGCTGTAGAGCTAATGTTTCAACTTATACAAATGAATGGAAAAAAACTGTAAATAGAATGGGTAGATGGGTAGATATAGAAAACGCATACCATACTATGGACACTGATTTTATGGAAACTGTTTGGTGGGTATATAAAGAACTATATGATAAATGATTAATTTATGAAGGTCATAGAGTTGTTCCATATTGTCCTAGATGTACTACTCCCCTTTCAAATTTTGAAGTAAATCAAGGTTATAAAGATAAACAAGATAAAACACTTACGGTTAAATTTAAGGTAGTTTGAAACGATAATAAATATATACTTGCTTGGACAACTACACCCTGGACTCTTATGGCAAATATCGGTTTAGCTGTTTGAGTTGATATCAATTATTCAGAAATAAAAGATACAAAAACTGGGGATACTTATGTATTAGCAACTGATAGATTAAAAGACTATTATAAGATAAATAAGGAATGAAATTCTGAAGAATTTACTATTATTAGAGAATACAAAGGTGCTTGTTTAGAAGGTATTAAATATGAACCAATTTTTGATGATTTCAAAATACAACTTGAAGATATGTGAGAAGATTTATGAAATAATGTTAAACTTTGAGAAAATTCATATTCTGTTGTAATTGGTCATCATGTAACAACTGAGTCTGGTACTTGAATTGTTCATATTGCTCCTGCTTATTGAGAAGACGATTTTATTATTGGTAATGAAAATAAATTAGGTTTTGTTAGTCATATTGATGACTCTGGTAAAACTTGTAATACATTAAATGATAATGGTAAATATGTTTTTGATTACAATAATGAGGTAATTGAAACATTAAAAGAAAGGTGAGATATTATTAAAATTTCTACTATTGATCATAGTTATCCACATTGCTGGAGATGTGATACTCCTTTAATTTATAGAGGTATATCTGCTTGGTACGTTGCTGTTGAAAAAATCAGAGACAAAATGGTTGATAACAATCAAGAAATTAATTGGACTCCAGATGTTATAAAAAATGGTAGATTTGGTAAATGGGTTGAAGGTGCTAGAGATTGGAATATTTCAAGAAATAGATATTGGGGATCAGCAATTCCAGTATGGCAAAATGAAGATAAATCTAGTGAAGTTTGTATAGGTTCTATTAAAGAAATGTATGAATTAAATAAAGAATATGGTCAAATAGAAGAAAAAAATTGAAAATATACTTATACAAAAACTGGTGAAGAAGTAGATATACATAAACATTTTGTAGATGAAATATTTTTAAAATGTCCTAATACGTGAGAAAAATTAACTAGAGTACCAGAAGTTTTAGATTGTTGGTTTGAATCGTGAGCTATGCCTTATGCATCTAAACACTACCCTTTTGAAAATTCGGATACTTTTAAATTTCCAGCAGATTTTATAGCCGAATGACTTGATCAAACAAGAGGTTGGTTTTATACATTACTTATTCTTGGAGTGGCACTATTTGATAAAGCTCCAATGCAAAATGTAATAGTTAATGGTATAGTTCTAGCTGAAGATGGGAAAAAAATGAGTAAATCATTAAATAATTACCCAGATCCACATTTGATGTTTGATAAATATTGAGCAGATGCTATTAGATTTTACTTAATGAATTCTCCAGTAGTTGAGGCACAAGACTTTAGATTTACAGAAGAATGAGTTCATGAAGTAGTTAAAAAAGTAATTCTTCCATTATGGAATACTTATTATTTCTTTACTACATATGCAAATATTGATAATTTTAAGCCTACTGGTAATAAAACAAAAAATAATAATTTAGATAAATGGTTAATATCAGAATTAAATGAATTAACAAAAGAAGTAAGTACAGGTTTTGATGAATATAAATTAAATAATGCAACTAAACCTATTGTTAAATTTATGGATAACCTTACTAATTGGTATATTAGAAGATCAAGAAAAAGATTCTGGAAATCTGAAAATGATGGAGATAAACTAGAAGCATATGAAACTTTATATACTGCATTAGTTGAATTAACTAAAATTATAGCTCCATTTATGCCATTTATATCTGAACATATATATAAAGAATTAACATGAAATAAATCCGTTCATTTAACAGACTTCCCTAAATATGATGCAACCTTAATTGATGAAAAATTAAACTCAGATACAGATAAAGTTCAAAAAGTAATTACTTTAGGTTTAGCATGGAGAGCAAATCAAAAAATTAGAGTAAGGCAACCACTTAAATCTATTACAATTACTGACACTCTTGATGATTACAATATTGAAATTATTAAAGAGGAATTAAATGTAAAAGAAGTTCTAGTTGTTGACGGTAATACTCTTGCTAAACAAATATGTAAACCTAATGGTAGAGCAATCTGACCAAAATTTGGTAAAGATGTTAAATTTATTATGTGAGAAGCTAAATCTGGTAACTTTGAAATTTTAGTTAACTGAAATGCTAAAGTTTGAAATTTTGAACTAGAAAAAACTGATTTTGAATTAGTATTTGAATCTGGTGATGAATGAACTTTAATAGAGGCATGATTCTGAATGGTTATTGCAATGGATAATGAAATTACAGAGGATTTAAAAATAGAATGATATGCTAGAGATTTAGTTAGACAAATTCAAGAAGCTAGAAAGGAAGCTGATTATCAAGTAGATGATAGAATACAAGTTTCAATGACTAATATGAATGAAGTATTAAATATATGGAAAAATTATATAGAAAAAGAAACTTTATCAACTATCATTGAAAATATTAATAATCCAGATATTGAAAAAGAAATTGAGATTTGAGATATTAAAATTAATTTAAAATTAAAAAAATATGTTTAACAAAGAAGAATTAGAAAATTTAAAATTAAAATTAGAAAAATTAGAAAAAAAAGATATTGATTTAATTATTAGTGATTTTGATGATACTATTTTTTGTAGAAACGAACAATTAGAAGATTCTGAATTATTAAGGAATAATAGATGAGAAGCTTGAAATGAAAAAATTTTAAATGAAATATGATTAGAAAAATATTGAAATAAATATTACAAAAATAAAAAAATACCTAAATCAATAGTGTCACAATTAAGAAAATGACATGATGTTATTATTACAGCTTGAAATGAAAAATTACAAAATTGTAAATTAACTCATACATGATTAATACATCATAATTATATAGTTGTAAATAATGCTGAAGATAAAATAATAGAATCAATAAAATATATTATAAATACTTTGAAATTTCTTCCAAACAAAGTTACAGTATATGAGGATAGGCCTAAATATTTTATTGAATACAAAGATTTTATATCAGATTTTTTATGAATACCTGTTGATATAATGTATGTAGAAATGAAAGATAATTTTAATGAACCAAAAATAACAAAAATAAGCTAATTAATTAGCTTATTTTTGTTATTGACTTTTATTATTATTTATTTATAATTCTTAAAATTATTAATAAATAATACTATGAATAAATTTCAAGAACTTTGGAGTATTAAGGAAAATTGATGAGATAGTGATATTGATGTAATTAAAAATGCAAAATGACAAATTTCAATTTATAAAAAATATTATACAACTATCCAACCTCTAATCAAAGATAATCCTACTTTTTCAAAAAAAGATATTCAAAAATATCATAAAACACAAAATGAAACAAAATTAATAAAAAATAAAATACCATTAAAAGAAAGTATAACATTATTAGGTAATAAAATAGATACTATATTAATTGATATTTTAACATTAGATGAACAAAATATAATGCATGCTTCTGATTTAAAAACAAAAGATAAAGTAATTATAACAAATCCACCATATATAGAATGAAAAACATTTAATGAATATTTGAAAAATATAGAATATCAAAAAGCAAAGGAAATAAAACAAATTATAACTGATAATATAATTTCAGATAGAAAAACATACCCAATGAATTGATGAAACTTTTATTTATCACAAATTTCTACATTTAACATAAAAGTACTATCAATAAAAGAATGAACAATTAAATTATTAATAACTGATATAGCACATAAAATATCAGAAATAATAAAATAAAAAGAACAAATTATATTTGTTCTTTTTATTATGCAGCTTTTTTTCTTTTAGCATTATGTACTCTAGTAGTAGTTTTTGCCTTTAATTCATTAACTTTATTTTTTCATGAAACTAATCAAATTTTTTCATCGATTTCATTATCTTCATCATTTAGATCTTTAATTAATTTCTTATAATCTGAAATCTCAGATCTTAAATTTTTTATTTTATCTTCTTTAATTCAAATAATTTTTTCATCATCAGAAATATCATTTGAAATTTGTTCTTTTCTTGCTTCTAATTGTTCAACATAACTATTAGTTGCTTCCTCTAAACTAAATATAGTATTTTTTTCTTCTTCATTAATAATATCATTATTTTCAGTAGATAGTAATCACATATCTAAACCTGTTTCCTCTTTAACTTCCATTACTGGTTCTTCTGTTTTTGTCTCAGTAGCTCATGTTAAATCTAATCACATATCTAAACCTGTTTCTTCTTTAATCTCCATTACTGGTTCTTCTGTTTTTGTCTCAGTAGCTCATGTTAAATCTAATCACATATCTAAACCTGTTTCTTCTTTAATCTCCATTACTGGTTCTTCTGTTTTTGTCTCAGTAACAGCTTCCTCATCTCCAAATGTTATTAAATCATCCATAGTAGAAGTATTTTCTTCAATTATTGGAGATTCATCTAATGTAATAGTTGGTTCATCAGATAGAATTAATAAATCTGAAGTATCATTATTTTGCACTGTAGTAGTCATATTTAATAAATTATATTTTAATATACATTAATATCATATCATAGAAAATTTTAAATTGCAAAAATTTGAATTTTTTAAATTAATAAATATACTTTATTAACAATTTTAAATACTTAAACAAATAAATATGGATTTTTCAAAAGCATGAGAAATGATGAAACTTCAACAAGAAGCAATGAAAGTAAAAAAAGAGTTAGAAAATACTTATATTGAAGCTGAAGTTAATGGTTTAGTTATAACCGTTAATGGTGAAATGAAAGTTGAAAAAGTAGATTTTGAAACTAATAATTTAGTTGAAAAATTAACAGATAAAGAAAAAGAAGCATTACAAAATGCTATACAAGAAGCAGTAAATAAATGAGTTAAAAAATCTCAAGAAGTAGCTGCTGAAAAAATGCAATGAGTAATGTCTCAAATGTGAATGTGAGGTGCTGCTGGATGAATGGGTTTACCAGGTATGTAAAAAGAAAGTTAGAAAACTCTAACTTTCTTTTTTTATAAAAAATAATTGTAAAATACTAATTTTTCTTTAAAATAAACCCATAATTTTAAGAAATCATCTATATATGTCGTTCAAAAAAAATAAAATAAAAAAAACATCCCCTATTATTATAAATGTAGTATGATTAATATCATTATTAATCATTTTTTCACTATGACTTCTTATGATTAAAAATATTAATTTTTTTAATTTTAAAACTAAAGAAATTAATAATACATGAAGTATATTAATACAAAAAACAAATTCATGAATAAATATAGAAAATAATGTAAAAAAAACTGATAAAATTATAAATTTTATTAAAAAGAAAAATAATAAAAACAAAATTAATATATTAGTAGTATGAAGATGATGAGGTGATCATGATGCTCCAAATTTAACAGATACAATAATTCTCATAAGTATAAACACAGAAACTAAATTAATTAGTATGCTATCAATACCTAGGGATTTATATGTGGAATATCCTAATAATTCTAAATCAAAAAAAGAGGCTTGAAAAATAAACTGACTTTATGCAAAGTATTCCTATGATAATAATTCAAGAAAAATCTGAATGAATACTTTAAAAAATAAAATAATAGAAGTAACCTGAGAAAGAATAGATTATTTTATAAATATAGATTTTAATTGATTTAAAAATATTATTGATACAATTTGATGAATAGAAATAACTATACCTAAACAATTTGTAGATAATAAATACCCTGATTGAAATTGGTGATATAAAACACTTATATTTAAAAAATGAACTTGGATATTTGATTGAGAAAATGCATTAAAATATGCAAGGAGTAGACATTCTACAAGTGATTTTGATAGATCAATAAGACAACAACAAGTTATTAAATCAATAAAAGATAAATTAACATGAAGCTATTTCTTTAAATCACCATGAAAAATAAGAGAATTATATGAGGTTTTTATTAAATACGTATATACAGATATAAAATTATCTACATTAATAAAATTAGCATATACTTTAAATTGAGCATCGGATTATAAAATAATATCATCAAATTTAAATGATTCTTGTTATTATTGAAGTGATTCATGTGAAAAAGGTTGATTTCTATACACTCCTCAAAGAAGTCTTTTCTGATGAATGTCAGTTGTATTAGCAGAATGAACAAATATTGAAAAATTAAGTAATTATAAAAAAATACAAAAATATACCAATATAGTTTTTAATTCACCTAAGTTATTTGAAGAAAACTATAAAATTAATATTTTCAATTCATTAAAAGTTAATAATTTAGCATGAGTGTTGAGTAATAGTATTGTTAGATATTGATTTAATATACCAAAATATAATTCAATATGAAATACTTGAGAATTTCATCCAAAATCAGTTATATATTACAATAATATAAGTGAAGAATCTGAAACAATTAAAATTTTAAAGAGTCTTACTGATGTTAAGTTTATAAAAACTGAATATCCAAAATATTCAAAAGATAAAGCAAAAATAGAAATTATAATTTGAGAAGATTATTTATCTGATAAAAATCCATTTAATTTTTAATAAGAAATATGGTAATTAAAAAACCAAATACAACAAACACTAGGAGAAAACTAAAAACTACATATACAAAAAAAGTTAGTAATAAAACTAAAAAAATTCTTCAAAAGAAATGAAAAAATATTTTCTTAAAAGTAACAATATACTCTATTATTTTCTTTATAGTTTCTGGTATAATTTTAACTGCAATTTTATATCAAAAATATATAGTATGATTACCTCCTGTTAATGAATTAAAAAATCTTAATATTGCTGAATCATCAATTATATATGATAGAAATTGAGAGGAATTATATAAAATATTCAAGGAAAAAAGAACTTATGTTGATTTCGAAGATATTAACAAAAATATGATAAATGCACTAGTTGCTATTGAAGACAAAAGATATTGGACTAATCCATGAGTTGATATTAAATGACTAGTAAGAGCATGATTTAATTATATAATTTGAAATTCTTCTTGAGTAAAATGAACATCTACATTAACTCAACAATTAATAAGAAATACAATTATTAAAAATGAAAAAAGTTTAGAGAGAAAAATAAAAGAAATTTATTTAGCTTATAAATTAACATCATCACTTTCAAAAGAAAAAATATTAGAACTATATTTAAATAAAATATCATATTGACACAATGCTTACGGTATTGAAGAATGAGCAAAAACTTTTTTTAATAAAAGTGCTAAAGATTTATGAATATTTGAATCAACTATACTAGCTTCTTTACCAAAGTGACCTACTTATTATTCCCCTTATAATCACCCTGATAGAGTAGTATGATATCCATACATATATACAGAATGAAATGAACACGATAAAATTAAGATTATTACAACCAAAGATACAATAATTAACAAAGAAATATTATGAAAATTTAAAAATTTTATTTCATGATTAAAAGCTAGTCCTCTTGAATGAACAAATAAAACTTTAATTTGTAATATAAAAAAAGAATACTTTAAAAATCAAATGAGAGTTGATAATGATTGATGTACAGTTATAGAATACTCTGCATTAATTAACTTTTTAAATAGTATAAGGATTAAAGATTGAAATGATTATATAGAATACGAAACATGAAGAAAAGATAGAGTTTTATGAAGAATGCTAGAGGATTGATATATTAATTTTAAAGAATATAAAGATTCAATATTAAAATGAATTTGATACAAATTTAATCAATCAAGAGAAAATATTAAAGCTCCACATTTTGTATTTTATGTAAAAGAATATTTAGAACAAAAATATTGAGAAAAATTAGTAAATATATGATGACTACATATATACACTACCCTTGATTTAAAACTTCAAGAAAAAGCAGAAGAATTAGTAGAAGAACAAGCAAAAATAAATGAAACTAAATTTTGAGCAAATAATGCAGCACTTATAAGTATTGATAATAAAAATTGAGAAATACTTACAATGGTTTGATGAAGAGATTATTTTGATAAAGAAAATAAATGAAATGTTAATATAATCACATCTAAATTACAACCATGAAGTACATTTAAACCATTTGTTTATTCTATGGGAATATTCAATAAACAATTAGGAAATAAATCTGTAATATATGATTTAGAGACTGATTTTTGAAGTAATTATATTCCATCAAATTTTGATTGAAAATTTATGTGAAAAATGAATATTTCAACTGCATTAAATAATTCAAGAAATATTCCTGCTATTAAGATGTTTTTTATGGCATGATGAGAAAAAAATATTGTTGGTTTTATGAAAAAAATATGAGTTAATTCATTAAATACTCGCTGACAATATTGAGCTCCATTAGCTTTATGAACATGAGAAATGACACCATTAGAACTTGCTACAGCATATTCTACATTTGCTAATATGTGAATTAAAAAAGAAATAACTCCAATTTTAAAAATAACTGATTCTAAAGGTAATATAATAGAAGAAAAAAAAGAAAATATAAAATATGAAAAAGTAATATCTGAAGATCAAACATATATTATGAATCATATATTAAGTGATTCAAGCACACGTCCTAAATTTTGGAATACTTATATGACACTAAATGATAGGAAATTAGCTGCTAAAACAGGTACATCTACCAAACAATATATTAAAAATTGAAAAAAAGATATTTATCCAGCAAATTTGTGGACTATTTGATATACACCTCAAATAACGACAGTTGTATGGGCATGAAATACGAATTGAGCAAAATTAAATTATAGATGAAATTGATTAGAATGAGCCTGACCAATAATGCAAAAATTTATGACTTTTGCACATAAATGAAAAGATATTGAAAACTGGAAAAAACCTGTATGAGTAAAAGAAATAAATATATCTGAAGTATCATGATTATTACCTAATCCAGAAAGTACCAATCCAGCATTTATAATAAAATCATTATTTATAAATAAACCTACTAAATATGATAATAGTTATAAATATGTAAAAGTAGATTCTTTATGTAATTGATTAATTACAAAAGATACACCAGATGCTGCAATAAAAACAGTTACATTAATTGAATTTAAATCATTGATGCCAAGTAATCCTAAATGGGAAAATCCTGTTCAAAAATGGGCTAAGTCTGATAAATTCAAAAAAATATATTGAAATATACCTAATCTTATTACAAAAATAAATCCAGCTTGTAAAAGGTCATGAATTCCTTCTCAAATTATTATAAAAACTACTATTAAAAATAAAGATAAACTTTATGTATGAGAAAATTTTGTTCAATTTGCTTATAAAAGTTCAAATCCTATTATAAAAGTTGAAGTTTTTATATGAGATACATTAGTTGATCAAGTAAAAGTATGAAATAAAACAAATTGATCATATAGTTGAAAAATCTTTATACCTGTTACTAAAGCAAATAGATGAACTACTATAACACTTAGAGCGATAGATAATCAATATTATTCAAGCTCAGTAATAAAAAATATTTCTATAAAAAGAAAATAAAGTAAAGTTCAAATTAAAATAAGAATAATTCTCATTTTAATTTGACTTTTTTTTATTCTTTTATATTATTCTTAGTAAGAGTTTAAAACTCTTAACTTTTATATAATAAATAATTAAAAATGGAAGAATTAAATTTCCCTCAAATGGTTAAAATTGATAATACAGCTCCTGAATTCAATCTACCTTTTTACGATCCTAAAAGCGATGATGAAGGTACTATTGCATTATCAGAACTAAAAAAATGGACAGTATTATTTTTCTACCCTGCTGATTTTACTTTTGTTTGTCCAACTGAACTAAAAGATATGGCTGAACAAGAAGCAAAATTTAAAGAGTTAGATGTTGAAATTTTAGCTGCATCAACTGATACAATTTTTTCTCATAGAGCATGGGTTAAACATGAATGATTAATGAAAAATTTCCCATATAAAATGTTAGCTGATCATTCAACTGAAACTGCATATAACTATAATTTACTTGATGAAGAATCTGGTATAGCTGGTAGAGGTACATTCGTAATTGATCCAGATGGAATAGTTAGAAGTATTGAAGTAGCTTCTGGTCCATTAGGTAGAAATTCTGAAGAATTAATTAGAAAAATTGAAGCATTACAATTTATGAGAGAAAATCCAACTCAAGCTTGTCCTGCTAAATGGGCTGTATGAGCTAAAACTCTTACTCCATCAATAAAAATTGCTGGTGAAGTTGCTGAACAATTAGAAGATTAATTTTAACAAATAAAAAAATGATAGATTTTTAAAAATCTATCATTTTTTTATTTAACTTTTTTCTTAATTTCTTCTTTAGCTTCTTCAAAAGTTTCCTTTAAATCTGCAGCTAATTCTCTAGCTTTTTCTGGAGCAGATTCTTTTAATTCTTCAATTTCTTCTTTTTTTTCATCATATAATTTTTCTAAATTATATGATGCTTCAACTAGAAATTCTTTTCATTTAGATTTTAATTCATCAGCAATTTTTAATCATTCTTTTTTATATACATCAACAACTTTCAATAAGTCATCTTTTTTTTCTTTTAAAAGTTCTTTATTTTTATCAGTTAATATTTGTTTTTTTAATTCTTCAATTAGAGTTGTATGAGTATCTATAAAATTATCAAACATAACTTTAAAATCCCCTTCTCATTCTTTTCTAGATTTTTTTAAATCTTTTTTTAATTCCCCTGGTTTCTTTTTACTAAACATAGTAGCTATAAAACCCCCTGCAACATATCATGCAGCTAATAAAAATATATTTTTTTTAGACATAGTATTATTTTTAAAAATTAACTAAAAAAGCATAGACTGAAAAGTCAAAGACTTTTTAACATAAATTAGAACAGAAACTTTATCTTAGACTTTTTTATGATATAATTATTATATAGAAAATTTATATTCTTACAAATAATTTTAAAGTATGTCGTACAACAATTTTTCTGATTGATATAAAAAAGCATTAGTAAATGCAGAAAATAATATAAAAGAAATAAATCTAAAAGATTTATGAGTAGAGGATATTTTTATACAAATAGTAAAAAAATCCACTTGATGAATAAAAGAAATTTTTAACTTATACTGAATTAATGAAAAATTAACTATAGAAATAATTAATAAATGAATTTTTAATGAAACTTATGAAAAAAGAAAATGAGTTTATTCATGAATGAACTCAAGACTTAAAAACACTATATTATGAAGTGTTAAAATAGCTGCTACATTTTCTAAACCAAAAGCTTCTATTGAGGATTTTTTAATATCAATGATTAAAAATGATTCATGGATTGTAAGTTTTCTTGATTATATTTGAATCACTCCTAGTGATATTGAAAAAAACTTAACAGAATTAAATAAATTATGAGTAATAGATTGAATTTCTAAATGACAATCAAACTCGGTAGAAGTAGAATGAGAAGATTGAATAAATAAACTACTATGAGCATTAACACAAAATTTATTTTGATCAAATGAACAAACAACTCCATTTGATATGAATTCTAATGAAGCAAATAAACAAAGTGATTCTACTACCCCTGCACTTGATTTTTTTACCACAAATTTATCTAAAGAAGCTGAAGATTGAGAAATAGAAAACATCATTTGAAGAGATATAGAAATAGAAAGGCTTATAGCAATATTAAACAGAAAAACAAAAAATAATCCTGTATTAGTATGAGAACCATGAGTTGGTAAAACTGCTATAGCTGAATGACTAGCTCTAAAAATAAAAGAATGAAATGTTCCATTCTCTATGAAAGATAAAAAAGTTCTTTCCCTTGATATGTCTTCTCTAGTTGCATGAACAAAGTATAGATGAGAATTTGAAGCTAGAATAAAACAAGTTATAGAAGAAGCATCTAAAGTAGAAAATGAAATAATTCTATTTATAGATGAAATTCATACAATGATTGGTGCATGATGAACAGAATGAACACTTGATGCATCAAATATATTAAAACCGGCAATGTGAAGATGAAAAATAAGAATTATTTGAGCTACAACAAATAATGAATATAAAAAATATATTGAAAAAGACTCTGCACTAGAAAGAAGGTTTCAAAAAATAATGGTTGAAGAACCAAATAAAGAAGATACATTAAAAATCATTAATTGATTAAAAAATTCATTTGAGACATATCATAATCTAAATATATCAGATGAAGCTGTAAAAAGTGCAGTAGAATTATCTATTAGATATGTTACAGATAAAAATTTACCTGATAAGGCAATTGATTTAATAGATGAAGCTTGTAGTATTAAATCAATGAAATATAATTTCGATGAAAGTTGAATCAAAAAAATAAAAGAAAAAATTTCTAAAATAAATAAAAATATAGAACTTGCTGTTATTGCTCAAGAATATAAAAAAGCATCAAAATTAAAAGAAGATCAACTTAAACTTGAAAAAGAAATTGTAGATATGAAAGAGAAATTTACAATTCCAAAAAAAGAAAGAATGACAGTTACAACTGAAGATGTACAAAAAATATTAAGTATTTCAACTTGAATTCCTGTATCGAGTTTAAGTAAAGATCAGATAGATAGATTAAAACAATTACCTAAATCTATAAAAAAAGAAATAATATGACAAGATGAAGCTATTTCTGCAATTGTAAAATCTATAACAAGAAGCAAAGCCTGAATCTGAGATCCAAATAGACCTCTTTGAAGTTTCTTATTTTTATGACCAACATGAGTTTGAAAAACTGAACTTGTAAAAGTATTAACTAAACATTTTTATGAAGATAAAGATGCTTTAATTAAAATTGATATGAGTGAATTTTCTGATAAGACTTCTGTAAATAAACTTATATGATCATCTGCCTGATATGTATGATATGAAGAATGAGGTATGCTTACTGAAAAAGTAAGAAAAAAACCTTATTCAGTAATATTATTTGATGAAATAGAAAAATGAGATTTTGAAGTTTACAATTTATTATTACAAATACTGGAAGAATGAGTGTTAACAGATAATAAATGAAAAAAAATAAACTTTAAAAATACTATAATTATTATGACATCTAATATAGGTCAGGAAGAATTTGCTGAAAAAGCTGAAAGTATTTGATTTGATGTTAAAGAATCAGAAGAAGAAAATATCTTAGAAGACTTTAATAAAGCAGCAAATAATATTAAAAATAACTTAACGGATTATTTTTCTCCTGAATTTGTTAATAGAATAGATAAATTAATTGTTTTTAAGCCTTTAGATAAAAATAAAATTAAAAAAATCGTTCAAATATGATTAGAAAATTTATCTGAAAGATTAGAAAAAAAATGAATGAAATTAATTTATCAAACAAAAGTACTTAATTATATAACTAAGATAGTTTATAATCCTACTTTTTGAGCAAGAGAAGTAAGAAGATATATAATTGATAATATAGAAGATACAATTGCTGAAATTATAATAAATAATAGAAATAAAAAAGAATTTACTATACATGTAATTAAAAACCAAATTGTAGTTAAATAAACACAAAATAAAAATAGGTATATACCTATTTTTATTTTGTGTTTATTTCTTTTTTTTATATAATATAACTATATATTTACATATCTATATATATGAAAAAAATATTCATTTTTATTATAACTTTATTAAGTATTACTAATATAGCTAATGCTTCTTTTTGAAGTGTAAGTTCATTAGATTTATATAAAAATATAGATAATTGAATTGAATGATTGCAAGATAATATGATTAGTTATGAACTTGAATGATGAAATGCTAAAACATGAATATTAAAATGAATTAATAAACTAGCAAAAAACAATAATACTCTAGAATGTTTAGATCAATCAAAATATCTTTCTAAATCAAAATTTGATTCTATTATTCAAAATAAAAATGGTATTCAAATTTCAGAAATTATTAAATTATTTAATAATAATTGTCAAACAAATTGAAATACAACTATAGAATTAGCTAATAAATATGCAGACTTTTTTATTTTATATAATGATATAAATACAAATACTGCAAAAGAAAAAACTGAACAAATATATAAGTTATCTCAAATATGATTATATTCTGATTGAAACCTAGATAACTCATGATTTGATTTAATTACTGATATAGAAGAAATTGATAAAATTATATTTGCAAATGTAGTTGATTATGAATGAGAAGAAATTGATAGTATAGATGATACTTTAAATGATTACTTTGATCCATTAAATAAAAAAATTGATAATCTACTTAAAAGATCAGACTTAACTAATAATAATGGAGGAAATGATGCAATTCAATATTCTCCTACAGAACAAATTACAAGTCCAGAAAAAATTATTAATACAAGTAATGAATATGTATGTGCTAATAATCAACAATCAAGTTGATTATCTGAAAATTCTTTAAATTGACTTTTAAATAATATAAATAATGATTTAAAGTGAAATAATAAAGATAACCCATGAATAGATAATAATAAACCAAATTCTAAATTTAATAACAATAATAATGATAACAACAATGATAACAATTGAAATTATCAAAAAGTTGTAGATAATTCATTATGGCCTTGTGAAAGTTTTTTTTGTATTGTGATTGATTTTGTAACATATGAACATAGTTTATTTTGATGATGAGAAGATATAACAATAGAATATTTATTAAATAGATCAAATAAACATCTTTCTAAATTCGCAGCTACATCATTAATTCCTGCAAAAATGTGAACTAATAATTTTGAATTATGACTTAAAGATTTAAACTTACCTGATGTTTTTCATTTAAGTTTTCAAATTTCAACTAAACCAATTCCTATTTTAAATATAGAAAAAAAATGAACGAAAGACAATAGTGAATTTTCAGCTAAAAATATGTTAGAAGAGTATTATAAAGTAAATGGGTTAAATTATAATAGAAGAAATGATTTAGATGCACTAGTAGCATTAGAAGCAAATAAACAAAACATTAATAATGCTGCTTGATTAACTATAGAAGAATTATTGAAAAAACAAAGCGAAAATGATACTATAGCTAGAAAAAGACAGCAAAAAGTATTAACTTTACAAAAATCTATTGAAGCAAAAGTTTCATATTGAACTATATGAACTTTTGAGGAACAATATACAGAACTAGATAAGTTTACTGTTTGAATTGTTAATTATGTAAATATTCTAGATTCTTTAATTGAAAATTTAAGACAAATACCTGTTGAGTATTAATAAATTAAAAAAATGTTATGAAAAAAAGATTATTATTGATACTTACACTAATTATTTATTTTAGTGTTTATCCATCAGTTTGAGCAAGTTGTTTAATAAAAAATAAACCTGCCCCAGCTTTATCAGAGTATATAAAAAATAATAGGACCATAATTAAAAATATTACTAATTCTATAGTTAAAGCAAAAAATAAAAAAACAAGTTCTACTAAAGATTCAAATCAATCTTCATATTCTAAATTTAAAAAAGAAAAATGAGAAGAATTTGATAAAACTGCTGCAGAAACATCAAGTATATTTAATGAAATTTTTAATTTTACATGATATTATTCATATTTTAAATATTATGTAACTTACCCTATATCAAACGAAGTTCCTTCGCAAGTAAAAAGAGACTATAAATTAATAGATAATGAAAATAAGTGATTAACTCAATATTTAAAGCAAATAAATCAAAACTGAGATTCTGATATAATTATTGAAAATGCTTGTAAATGAGTAACTAGGTGATTAGAAAAATGTAAAGTTGAATTAAATAACAAAAAATCAATAAAAATAATATGAAAATTAATTAAAAATAATGATTTAATATTAGATTTATATAGAAACTCTATTATTTGAAGTGATGATGATTATAGTATAGAAGATTTTATTATAGTTGATGAAAATTTTATTGAACAAATTCAATTTGAATATTACTCACAAATTGCAGTATCAGAATGTAATCAAGAAAAATGATGATTTTTTGAACAAATAACAAGTGCGATAGGTGATATAAAACTTATTAATAAAGCTTGAGAAGATTGAATAAAAAAATGGCAAGATGCTTTTGCTTTACTTTTATGAAGTTGACCAGATTGAGAAGAAGCTAAAGTAGAACAAAAACAATTAAAAAAATACTTATCTGATAGCTGAATTCCAGGCGAAAAACAAGATATAATAATGAAAAACCTTGCTGAAACTAATTCAAAATGATTTTCATTTAATAATAGTTTTATAGAAAATACTTTTGATAGCACTAAAAAGAAATTAAAAAAAGATTTAGCAATATGGAAAAAACAATATATATGAGATGCTTTACCTAAAAATACTCAAACAACGAGTATTAACCTAATTAAGAAAATAACTAATAACTCTGAAGTTACAAGAAATATTGAAAAAAATATTGATGAATTATATGAAAGTGAATTACCATATATATGAGTAGGTAATATAACAACTGAAACGTTAAGATCAAAAATAATAAATTCTCATTTTAATATTCAAGATAGTATTTGAGTATTAGAAAATACTATAAAAATTTCATCAAAAGTATGTAAATCTCAATGAGGTTGATGAAAATGTGATTAATTTAATAAAAATAAATAAAAATATGTTAACAAAAGAAGAAATAAAAATAATGAGAAATAATGCTGAAATTCATAAATTAGTATTTAATGAAATAGAAAAAACACTTAAAAATTGAACTTCTTCTATGGAAATAGATGAATTATGCTGAAAAATAGCAAAAGAACATAATGTACTATGTTGATTTAGATGAGTATATGATTTCCCTAATAATATATGTATTAGTGTAAATGATGTAGTAGTTCACTGAACTCCAAAAAAATGATTAAATTTTTATGATGGAGATTTGGTAACTTTTGATTTTTGAATAAAAGATAAAAAAGTGTGAATAAATACAGATGCAGCTATATCACTAATAGTATGATGAAATGAAAAAAATCCTAAATGAGCTAAATTAATAGAAGCAAATAAGAGAGCTTTATATGCATGAATTTCTCAATGTAAAGTATGAAATAAAGTTTGAGATATTTCTGCTGCAATACAAAAAGAAATAGAATGATCATGATATAAAGTAGTAAAAGATTTAACATGACATGCTATTTGAAAAGAATTACATGAGACTCCTTATATACCAAATTTTTGAAAAGCATGAAACTGAGTTAAACTTCAAAAATGAATGACTCTTGCTATAGAACCTATATTATGAGAAAAAAGCTGACAAATAGTTGATGAATGAGGTTGGGAAATTTATATAAAAGATGGTAGTTTATGATGTCAATATGAACATACTATACTTATTACAGACTGAGAACCTGAAATTATAATATAAAATTAATTATAATGTTATTTAAAGAAGCACATAATAAATTTCTAAATTACTTAGAAGTAATAAAAAATAAATCACCTAGAACTGTAGAACAATACGATAGGCATCTTAATAAATTTCAAACATTTATTTTCGATAAAAAATTAGATATAAATACTTTTAATGTATCGGATATAAATTTAGAAATATCTGAAAATTTTAGGAGTTATTTATATGAAAAAAATAGATCAATTTCAATAAAAACAGCTAATGCTTATATGATAACATTAAGAAGTTTTTTAAAATTTTTAGAGAAAAAATGATATAATAGTCTATCAGCAACTGCTATTGATTTAATAAAAGCAGAGGAAAGACATGTAGAATTTTTAAATGAAGAAGAATTAGAAAGATTATTTAACTCCCCTGATACTAAAACTATAATATGAACTAGGGATTTAGCTATAATGGAATGTGTTTACTCAACATGACTCAGAATATCAGAATTGACTGCTCTTAATATATCAGATATAAATCTAAGAAGAAGAGAATTTGCAGTAAGATGAAAATGAAGAAAAGTAAGAGTCGTATACCTAACAAAACATTCAGCTAAATTAATAGAAGATTATATTGAAAAAAGAAATGACCATATGTCTCCTCTTTTCATTAGGCATAATATTAAAAAAGAGCATATTGATATGTTAGAAGATGAAAAAGTAAGATTAACAAGATTTTTTATAACCAATATGGTTAAAAAATATGCACAAAAAGCATTTATATTAAAAAATATTTCAGCTCATACTCTTAGACATTCTTTTGCTACAACTTTGTTAAGTAACTGAGCAGATTTAAGAGCTATTCAAGAAATGCTATGACATGCTAGTATCACAACTACACAAGTTTATACACATGTTACTAATAAAAAATTAAAAGATGTTCATTCGAAATTTTTTAAATAAAAAGAAGATATTAAATATATTTAATATCTTCTTTTTTCACCTCTATTATTAAATCTTTTCTTTCAATTACAAAATGATAATTTATATTATCTTTTTTAAACTCATCAAACTTATCAAAAACTTTTTTTTCAGGATTTACAAAATAAAAATCTGTATTTTCATTTAACATATAACTAATTCAGAAATCACTAGCAGTATCTCACATTCATCAAACTATATTCGTGAAAATTCAATTATCTATTAGTCTTTTAATAAATCAGCTTTTATGATCTTTACCCCATAATGGCATATATTCTTGAGTATTTATAGATAAAAAACTTCAAACTCAAAATATTTGTTTAATATATTGTTCTCATATGTTTTTTCAAATATATTTTTTCAATAAATCTAGATATATATCAAAAATAAAATCTGGAGCTCATGAAACAAATATAAAATTTTTCCCACCTTCTAATATTTCTTTTAATTTTTTAAATGAAAATCTAAATGGATTAATTTTTTCCTTCTTTTTAAAACTATATTTAATATAAGCAAGATATTCATCCCACTCTACTAAATTTTTATGTTTTAATAATAAAAATATACCTGCATTTAAATATTCAAAATATTCTATTTCTTTATTATAAGCCTTTTTTTCTAAGTCATTAAAAAATTTAACATCCTTTAAAAAATTAGAATAATCATCTAAATCCATATCAAAGTAATCTTGTTTTTTAACAAATTTTATAAATAAACTTACTGCTTCTTTTTGTAAAGTTCATCTAAAAAAAGTACCATCTAAATCTGATATAAAATATTCTCATTTTGTAAATTTTTCTATCTTATCTTTATAATAATCATTATCAAAATGATTACAATTAAAGGTAATTCATAAAATCTCTAATATATCTCTAGTATTTTGTTTACTATTAAGTTCAACTAATGCTTTTTCTAAAATCATTTTTATTAAATTATTAATTATAAATAAATTATAACATAGATAAATTAATTTAAAAGTTTATTTTTATATTTATTTATTTATAATAATAATAAATAAAATTAATTCTATAATTTAAAATAATGAAATTAATAGTTTGATTATGAAATCCATGAAAAGAATATGAAAAAACAAAACATAATATTTGATTTTTGTTTTTAGATTATTTAGTAGAAAATAATACATTTTCAGACTTCAAAAAAGATACTAAATTTAAAGCAGAAATATCAACTTGAATATTCAAATGAGAAAAAACCATTTTATTAAAACCTATAACTTATATGAATCTAAGTTGAGATTCTATTATAAAAATAATTAATTTTTATAAAATTAATTTAGAAGATATTATTGTTATATACGATGACATGAGTATGGATTTTTGAAAAATTAGGTTTAGAGCAAAATGAAGTGCTTGATGACATAATGGTATAAAAAGTATAATAAGTCATTTAAAAGATGAGTTTAATAGAATTAAAATATGAATTTGATATAATGATAATTATCAAGTATCAGATTGGGTTTTATCAAAATTTACAAATGATGAATTAAATCAATTAGATAGTGAAATTTTTGAAAATGTAAAAAATATACTTTCAGAAAAAATATAATATATAAAAATTAAAATAATGAAAAATAAAATATATATAATATGAATAGGTTGAATATGAATCTCAGCACTTGCTAGATTTTATTTATCTCAATCATATACTGTGTACTGAAGTGATATGAATTCATCAGAATTAATAAATCAATTAAAAAATGAGTGAGCATATATAAATATCTGAGAAAAAGCAGATATACTAGATAAAGATTTTGAATATGTAGTTTATACAGAAGCAGTACCTGATACACAAAGTGAAATAATAAAAGCAAAAGAATTATGATTAGAATTATTAACTTATCCTGAAGCAATCTGAAAAATCACTACTAATAAAAAATTAATAACTATTGCATGAACACATGGTAAATCTACAACCGCTTCTCTTACTAGCCTAGTATTAAAAAATTCAAATATTGATTTTACAAGTATAGTATGAACAATATTAAAAGAATTTGATAATAAAAATTTTTATTATAGAAAAGAATGACTTGAAGATGAATATTTTATTCTTGAGGCTTGTGAATATAAAAGAAGTTTTTTAAATTATAAACCTACAGTATGAGTAATAATTAATATTGATTTAGACCATTTAGATTATTATAAAGATTTAGAAGATTATATTTCAGCATATAAAGAATACATAAATAATATACATTCATGATGATTTGCTATAATTAATTGAGATGATATTAATTGTAAAAAATTAATTTGATTAAGAAAAGATATAAGCTATATAGAAGTATTTAAAAATTATTTTCACCATAATGGACAACAAATAAACTTCCCTATTATAGACATGAAAGTTCCTTGAAATCATATATTATTTGATGCTAAAATAGCATACATTATTTGACATATGATATGAATTAATGATGCTAAAATTATAGAATCATTAGAATTATATTCATGAGTTTGGAGGAGAATGGAGAGGATTTGAAACACTGTCCATAATAATTTATTAATGAGTGATTATTGACATCATCCAACTGAAATTAGTCTAACATTAAAGGCAATAAAAGACAACAATTTAGACAAAAAAATATTGACAGTTTTTCAACCACATCAATATTCTAGGACATATGAGTTATTAGATGACTTTAAAAATTCTTTTAAAAATACTGATGAATTAATAATTCCAAATATATATGAGTCAAGAGATTCCAAAGAAGATAAAGAAAAAATAAATACTGAAAAATTTATAAAAAAATTATCTCATAAAAATATTGTAAATTGAAATTGATTAAATAATACAATTAACTTAATTGAAAAATTTGATAAAGAAAATTCTTGAGCAATAATTATATTAATGTGAGCCTGAGATGTTGATAATTTAAGATATAAAATAAAGACTGTTTAAAATTTAAACAGTCTTTATTTTTATTTAGAAAATCATTTTGGTGGATTAATTTGATTTTTTGGATTAAATTTAATTATGAATGATATTCAATCATCTTCAGTTCAATCACATCTTAATTCAAATTTTCTTATATAATTTAAGTCATATATTTCTGCTAAATCATAATCTATTGTAGTTTGTCCTCAAGGTAATGTAAAAGAATTTCATCAAATAACAGCTCATCATATAGTATTTCTTGTAAATATAGAACCAAACAATTCTAATCTATTTCATAATTCAGAATCGTTATAAGCTACTCAATAATTATTTGCACTTCTTATTGCTCAGTCAGCATAAATTAATGCATTTATATATGTAACATCATTTTTAATATAAATATTTCATTCTTTATTATAATCATAATTCATATTATAATTATCCTTTAATACAATTATTCATAAATTTTTATCTATATTTTCATCAATAATAAAATTTCAATTTTTAATTATAATTGTATCATTTGGATTTAAAGAATTTTTTACTTCACTATATTTCACATCTCAATCTATATAGATTACTCAATTTATATTTTGAGTTTTTGATGATGTTCTATTTTTCATTAATGAATATGCATTTTTTCTAATTTCTCATCTTAAACTTCATTTGCTCAAATCTGATATATTAGATTTTTGTCATGTTTGATCAGCTTTTCAATCTCATTGCAAACTACCTATTATTTTTACTCATAATGTTTCTACATCACATGAGGATGTTCAATTATATTCAAAATTATCTAAATTATATTTTACTGTTTTTCAAGCTATATTATAATTTACTTCTAATAACTCAATTTCTAATTTTGGTGATTTTAATAAATTTTCTGTTGCATCTATATTTCATGAAAAACTTAATTCAGAAATATTTGGAGTTCATCATAAATTTTTATTTATCAAATCAAATTTATTCCAATAATGTCCAATTATTTTATTTTTCACTATATTTTGATTTAAATATGTAAATCCATTTATAAAATTTACATTTCAAATATTATCTAATTTTATTTTATAATCTAAATCTTTTCATATTTGTGGAACTTCATCACTTATTGTTTTAAATTCTGAAATTTGTAATGGTTTTTTAAATATATTAGTATTAGAACTATTTTCATATTTATATATTTCAGAAATTTGTGAGTTATCAATATATAATTGTCACCACTTATTCATATTAATTTTAAATCTCTCTACAAATTCTCAAGGCACATATGAATTTATAAAAAAACGTACTTCTCATAATGAATTTGAAGTTAATCAATAATAATTTAAATTTGTAGCTATTTCTCACGAGTGTGGAGTAGTCATATTAAATTGAATAGTATCACTTATATTTAATGGAGAATATTCTAAAATATCTATATCTTTATTATAGATAAGATTATTATATTTATCTCTCAGTGTTATAATATAAGTATATTTATCTCAATTATTTGCAAATAATATTCATTTAGTTCAATTTAATTCTATAGTAGTTTTATCTTGATCTAAATCTCATGGATATATAGTTATAGATTTATTAACCTCTCTAATATTTCAAACATTATCAATCATACATAAATATAATATATGATTTCATGAAACAGTATAATTTATTATTTCATTATTTATAACTTCTGTTCAATATATAGAAACTCCATCATTACAAGTTTGATTCCATTTATATTTCAAACTATTTGGTCAACTTAAATAATCATCTCAACTAACTTTAATTTTATTTTGATCACTAGCTTTAAAAGGATTAAAAATTGCATTAATATTCAATTCTTCAGGTTTTATATTATCCAATTTTTCAATTAAAAATTGTTTTGTTGTAGTTATATTTGCATTATCTTTAATTGTAATTTGATATAATCAATTAATATTTACAATTAATTCTTTATAACTATCTACACATCAACTCATATCATCTTGACATGCTAACCATAATTTTCTAGTTCACTTTTTCCATCACATATTAGTGTCTGAAAAATCATTTACATCAGATGTAGCAACTACTTGTCAACATTTTTCATTTCATGCATTATCAGAGACACATTTAATATGAGTTCATCTAGCTAAATAATAAATTACTTCTCACTCTACAGAACATCCACTTCATCAATTATCAGTACAAGTTACTCATATCTTTTGTTTTCAATCAACAATTTCAGCATATTTAAAAAATTCTATTTCAGGTAAAGTTTTATCAATATTTTTAATATTATATGACTTAATTAAAGTGTTTCATGCTGAATCAGTAATTGATAAATTTCATGTACATCATCATTCTATATCACATGTAAAACTTGGTGAAGCATTTCAAACTAACCAGTCAGTATTCCATGTTTCATCACCAAATTTAGTAGCACTTCATGTTAATTTTGCAATTTTACTTCAATTAACCCAAGTATCATTTGTATCTACATAAGAAATACTTCAAATAGGATCTGTTTTATTAATTTTCCAAACATGATATTTTACAGAAAGACTTCTTCATAAATTATCTACAATATTTAAAGTTCAAGTTCAATTTTCAGTAACTAAAACACTATCAACAGTATTAGAATCACAAGTTGTACTTGTACAGTAAAAAGAAACTTCTATATTTTTATTTATAAAAGTATTAATTGCTTTTTCTCAATACTCTCAATCAACAACAGGAGTTCAAAAAATTGCTTCTCAATTATTTATATCAATAGGTGCACCTCATTCTTCATAAAAATAAATTTGTCCAGTTAACTCAGGTATAGATGGTACTTCAGTTCATCACGAAGAAGTACTACCAGTTCCATTTGCAAAAGAAAAAGCAATAAAAACAATATTAAATACTATTATTAAGAATAATTTTATCATCATATAGTTATATTAGATTATATATAATTATATTATAACATAATAAAAATAATAAAACAAAAAAACACCTTTAGGTGTTTTTTTGTTTTATTCAATACCTCAATCACTTACATTTGGTGCTTGAGTATCAGTATATCTAACTGTACATGCTTGTCCAGTTACATTATAAGAAGTTCTACTTTCGGCATTCCAATTTCAACATCTATAACTTGATCATCTAGTATAAGTTGTAGTTTGAACATTTCATGAACAATCAGAAACTCAATTATTCCAAGAAGTACAACTAACTCATGACATAGCACTAGCATCAGAAAATGTTTTTCATTGTATTTCACATGATACACTAGATGTATAATTATAACAAGTATAATCATCATTAGCCATAGTATAATAATATGAACCTCCTGCAATTGCAAATAGTATAATAATTCAAGAAATAATAATATTTTTATTTTCCATTTTTCAAGTTATTAAATAATAAATTAATCTATATTATAATAAAGACTTTGTTTAAATCAATCTTTATTTAATAATTTGATTGGGTTATTCTCCCATATTCACCTAGTTCTATTTAATACCCACCAAGGAGCAAATCAACTTATTTTTCTATCCAATAAAAACTGATTATCAATAGTGTATCATTTTTCTTTCGATTTTTCTAAAATTAAATTTAATTCTGTATTAGTTAATAAAGAAGTTCAATTTATTTTAGTATTTAATAAATATTTAATATCTGAATATTGCCTTGTAATTATAGGATTTTTCTTACTAATATATAATTCATTTCAATTAGTATCAAATAACATAAGATATGTCATTCAATTAGTTATCATTTTATTTCAAGTATATCAATATACAGAGTCAAAATTATCTAAACTTAAAAAATTTTCCATTCAAGGAGTATTTCTATTAAATTCAAAAATTAACACATTAAAATCTCAATTATATTTTTTTCAATCTTTTGTTAATAAAACTCAAGCTTTAAATTCAAATTCATTTCATAGTGATGATTTAATTATTTTTATATTACCTCAATTAATATCTGAAGATTTTACTAATACAGATGTATCTGAGTTATGCAGATTAAAATCAATATTTTGTGCAAATTGATTATTAAAATCAAATAATATATATATTCAATTGTATCAATCTGAAAAATTATTATATGAAGCCCTAAGTCTTAATCTAGTTAGAGGATAAGTATCAATTTCAAAAGAATATTTTCATTCTTCATCTGTAATTGTAGAAATATTTTTATAGTTAAGAATTTCAATTTTAGCTCATTTTAAAGATTTTCATAGATTAAAAACTCTTCAACTAATTTTATATTTTATTTTTTTTATTCATTCATCTTTCTTTATTTTTAATGCATTATCATAATCTCATGCAAAATCATATAGATAAGATAATTGTTGATTATCTTCTTTTGTTTTATTTTTTTTATTTTCTAATCTTTTGTATCTTTCTAAAAATGATTCTCAATTATATGGATCTAATAGACTATTATGCATTATAAGATTTGGTGCGAGTTCATTTTTTTCTAATAATCTAATTCAACTTCTTTCATTATTAGGTTCTCAATAAATATATTTATTTTTTTTATATGAATTATATATATCAGTAATTGCTTGATTCTTAATATTTTTATTATTAGATTTATCAATTTCATTAATTAATTTTTTATCAAATTTAATAACTGTATATGAATCATCAGTAAAAGTATTAATATAAAAATTTTCATTTAATAAATCAACATTCAAAATAACTCATGTTCATTTAACGAAATATCATAAAAAATCCTCGACTCATTCATAATTTTCTGGATTAATTATATCATTATCTATATTTATCTCTTTATTTTTTTCCGATATAATATTATCCATAGTATTATTGCCTACATTAGAAAATATTTTTTTATTTTTAGAAGAATTATTAACAAAAAGTAAAATAGCTCCTAGTAATAGGATAAATACAGTAATATATATAAATTTCTTTTTCATAATAATATGATATTAAATATTAAATATATAGTATATATTTAATTAGTTAACACAAAAAAAACACCCTATTAAAAGTGTTTTTAAATTGACATAAATATATATTATTTTTTAAATCAAATATATGTACTTTCTGATTTCATAATATTAGATAATAATACTAATAATATTCTAGATATCCACATTGCAGAAAATAATGAAACAATTATTCAAATAGCTAACATAAGTCAGAACCCCTTAATCATATTTATACCAAAAATAAATAATATTAAAGCAACTAAAAATCATGTAACATTTGAATCCCATATAGCAGACCAAGATTTTTTAAATCATATAAGTGTAGCTTCTTTCATATTTTTTCATCACTTTAATTCATCTTTTATTCTTTCAAATATAAGAACATTTGCATCAATTGCCATACCAACTGATAGTATTAATCAAGCTATAGATGCAAGAGTTAGAACTACTCACATAGATTTAATTATAGTAAGAACTATTGCAATATACATAAGTAACGCTATAGCCGACATAAATCATGCAAATCTATAAACAACAACTAAGAAAAGTAATATTAATAAAAATCATGATATTCAAGAAAAAATAAGTTTTTCTAATGAACTTGAACCAAGTTTAGAATCAATAGTTTTTTCAGATGTTAAATATATAGGTGCTGGTACAACTCATGTATTTATATCTTGAGCTAATAATCTAGCTTCTTCAGGTGTATAATTTCAAGTAATTACAGCTTTACCTCAAAGTATTGGTTCATTTATATTTGGAGCAGTAAGTAATTCTCATCAAACAAATATTGCCATTTGTTGTCAAACAAGTCTTGTAGATAACTCTCAAAATATCTTAGCTCATTCTGAATTAAAAGTAAGTTCAATCATTGGAGTAAAAGCTTGATTGAATTGAACTGATGATTTTATAAAATATTTATCATCTAAAATTCTTCATTCAGAATCTTTAGCAGGTTTCCAAGATGAAGGGTTTTTAGAAATAAATATATAATCTATTAATTTACTATCACCCGTATAAACTAATAAATATCATTCATCTCAATTTAATAAAGTTACATCATTTATTTTATCAGAACTGATAGATGAATAATCTTTAACAAATCCAGAATATGATGAAATAGATCATACTCATACATTTTCATATAATAATTTATATTTATCAGCTGTAACTGAAAAATTAGTTTTTATATCTTTTGATTCAACATTAAATATATTATCATAAGCTGATTCAGCTAATTTTTTTCTTTCGATTAAGTCTTGTTCAGTAACTTCTGTTCTTTTTTCTTTAAATTCAATTTTAACAACTTTTCAAATTGCATCTTTTGCTTTTTGAATATTTTCTCTATTTTCTAATGAATTATTTCATTTTAAAGGAATTTGAACAATAATATGTTGTTCTCAAGCATATGAAGCTGATGTAATAACTGAATCATTTATTTTTAGAGTCCCTATTCTTCTATCTATAATAGATTTAAGTCACTCAATAATTTCTTTTTCTTTTTCATTATCATAATCAGGATCTTTTTTAGCTTCTTCTAAATCAACTTTATAATCAAGTTCAATTCATCATTGTAAATCTAATCATAATTTATAATCTTTTCATGAAAATGGTACTTCTATACCATAACTTGACCAAGGAAAAACATAAGAAAGCATTATAACTCATGCTAATACTATTAAAAATAATCTAAATACTAAATGTCTCATAATTTTTTAATTAAAGAATGAAAATAAATTTTAAATATTATATGTTTTTTTAAAAAAAGTAAAGAAATAGAATATTATTTTTCTTCTTTTTTATTTGCAAGTTGACCACATGCAGCATCAATATCATCTCACATAGTCATTCTAATCGTAGAAATAACTCAATAATGTTTTAATATTGATTGAAATTTTTCTATTATAAACCTTGGTGTAGTTCTAAATCAATCTGAACTTGTCCCCTCTCATTCATTATATGGAATAAAATTAACATGAGCTAATTTTCATTCTAATAATTTACCTAGTTCATGTGCTAACTTTATATCATCATTAATTCAATTAATCATAATATATTCATAAAAAATTCTTTTATTTGTTTTAGCAACATAATCATCTAAAGATTTCATTAAATCCTTAAGTGGATATGTATGATCTACAGGCATAATTTTTTGCCTTATCTCATCATTTGGAGCATGAAGTGAAACCGCTAAACTAGTTTGAGGAAAATCTTCAGTAAATCTATTTATACCAGGCACTATTCAACAAGTAGAAACGGTTACTCTTCTATTTGCTAAATCCATTTTTTTCTGAGCATTAGCAAAATTAATAGTTTCTTTTACTATATCATAATTAAGCATAGGTTCTCACATACCCATATAAACTATATTTCTAAGTTTATTACCTTCTTTATTTAATAATTTTGCAGCATTATATATCTGTTCTATTATTTCATAATTTGTAAGATTTTTTAATAACCCTAATTTTCATGTAGCACAAAAACTACAAGCCATAGGACAACCAGCTTGACATGAAACACATAAAGTAACTCTTCATGTTAAATGTCTCAT
>Ga0256840_1000379_pt1 | contig 45853 bp, 44 predicted proteins | sample 355202metaG_FD_185969 | JGI IMG/M metagenome (GOLD analysis project Ga0256840, IMG submission 185969) | Hydrothermal vent microbial communities from Mid Atlantic Ridge, Atlantic Ocean - 355-202 | ecosystem: Environmental > Aquatic > Marine > Hydrothermal vents | place: Atlantic Ocean: Mid...
ATATACACCTTATTGAACCGCTTCAGTATGAAAGTTTTATATATCTCATGGACACATGTTACTTTATTATTACCGACAGTGGCGGTGTTCAAGAAGAGGCACCGAGTTTAGGCAAGCCGGTATTGGTTATGAGAGATACGACAGAGCGACCCGAAGCACTTGAGGCAGGTACGGTAAAACTTGTTGGAACAGACAGAGAAAAGATTATTGAAGAGGCGCAAAAACTTTTACATGTAAAAAGTGCGTATGAGAGAATGAGTCAAGCATCGAATCCTTACGGTAGCGGCGACGCCTGCAGTAATATTGTTAATTATATTCAAAAAAAGTTATGACGAAAAGAGCAGCATTACCATGAAAGAAAACTGTGCAGTTAGAATGATGACATTAATAGAAGAAATTTTTCCTCTGGCACGACGATTTAACTCTCCGGGAATGGATCGTGCGTATGAGATTGTACAAGAGCACTACGACGAATTAAGTATTTACGAGTACCCTTCGGGCCTGGTATGTGAAGACTGGACAGTACCGTTTAGTTGGGAAGCCAAAAGCGGAGTTTTAAAAGATGAAGCGGGACAAGTGCTGGTATCGCTCGAAGAAGAGATGCTGTTTGTTGCTGCCTACAGTGAGCCAGTTGAAGGATGGTTTAGCAAAAAAGAGTTGCTTGCGCATGCATTGGTACACCCCACACTTAATGATGTATTTATGTTTCAGCATCGCTTGGGATTTAATTTAGAGAGACCGCAGTGGGGTATTTCTTTGTCCCAAAATATAGTAGATCTGCTTAAAGAAGATAAAAAGTACTATCTTAATATTGAAGTAGAAACTAAAGCGAATAGCATGAAAGTTGCCGAATGGTTGCTGCCTGGAACTTCCGACCGGACAATTTGCATTGCGGCACACATCGATGAGCAGTTATGTAATGATGACCTGACCGGATGTGTGGTCGGGTTAGAACTGATGCGATGGATTCAAGAGAAAACCGATCGAAAATATACATACCGGTTGTTGCTTTTTCCTGAAACTATCGGTAGTTTTATTCATATGTATTCCCACCAGGAAGATTTTGCCAATACAATCTGCCAACTAAATCTTGAGATGGTCGGTGCCGGAGAACAGCTGAAAATAAAACATTCGTTTCATGGTGATACTGCTATTGACCACATACTGCAGATGGCATTAGCGCATCAAGGTGTTGATTATGGAGCACTCGAATTTTTTGACGGATACGGCAATGATGAACGTTCGTTTGAGTGGCCGACATTTGGTATTCCCGGGGTGGCGCTGCAGCGTCATCCGTTTCAGTACTACCATACCAGTAAAGATACGCCGCAGATTATCAGTCCGGAGTATTTGCTTGAAGCACTGGAGGTATCTAAAACATTTGTAGCAATTTTTGAAAATGACTACATCCCGGAATATACAATGGTTCTGCCGCCGAAACTTTCAAAACGCGGACTCTATTTTGATGCGGTAAACGACAGAGAGAATTTTAAAAAATTTAATAACCATCTGCTTTATATGATTAACGGAACAAGTAAACTGTCCGATATAGCGTATGCACTGCAGCTTGATTTTTTTGAAGTCTATAACTATATTGAGCAGTTTGTTCAGCAAGGGCTTATTATCAAAAAGGAAGAAATTGCATAACGAAAATATCTGTTTTTATGCCCGGTCGGGAATCTCAAAAATTTTTTCTTATGTAGGAAAGCAGTGTGAAGACCAAGAGATAAAAACCTGCTATATCATCCATCAAGATCGTGAACACCGTAATCTTACAAAGCAGTACTGCAGTAACAATATTTACAATCTTACGGAGTTTTTGCGAGAAAACTGGAATAATCAAGAGATACTAGATTCCATATCTCTTGAGGCGATTGAGAGAGATTATGAGATTGCATCACTATGGAGTCTTTTGTACACCGATCGATTTTTAATCTATTATTCATACGATGATGTTATAAAATTTATGAAATTGCATATAGCATTTTATTTGAAAATTATAGAAAAAGAGAAGATCACATTTTTTGTTAATGAGAATATTGCCTCATTTTCTGCGTTTATTTTTTATAAAATCGGCTTAGCACACGGTGTTCGCTATATTGGAGTCAGTGAGGCACGAAATTTTAGCGATAAAAAGTTCTACTTTACCGATGATGAACATTCAACAAACTATTTGCTCGAACAGTATTATTTGGAGAATAAATTTTCTGATCTTGAGAAACAAAACGCCAAAGATTTTTTAAGAGAGTATCGGTTAAGCAAGAAAAAGCCGGAATATATGGAAATTTACGGCAAAAAGCCCGCTATTAACATACCGTTGATTAAAGGGATATTACGTTATCCTCTCTATCTTCTGGAAAAAAGAAAAGATTTTTTTGATTATATGGTCTATAAAGATCAGGACGGATCGTCACTAAAACGGTTGCAATATTATTTGAAATACCAGTATCATAAAATATACTATCAGCGATCTCTTAAAGAGGAGCCGTTTTTCCTGTTTGGGCTGCACTTTCAGCCTGAAGCGACCACGCTTGTCAATGCACAAAACTATGAGAAACAGCTTTGTGCTATTGATGTGATTGCTAAAAAAATTCCGGTTCATGCCAAGCTGTACGTCAAAGAACACTATTCGGATTTGGGGCATCGGGAGTTAACTTTTTATCGTAAGCTTAAGGCGTATCCTAATGTACGCCTGATCAATCCGTGGGAAAATTCACGTGATTTAATTGAAAAATCGTTGGGAGTTATTGCTCTTTCGGGAACAATTGGTTGGGAAGCAATCTTGCTTCGAAAGCCGGTTTTTCTTTTGGGTAATATGTTTTATGAGAGCTTTAAGTATACTAACAAGATTGATAATATCAATGAATTGTCAACACAGTTACGGCATCACAAACTCATTAACCTTGACATGTCAGAATATGATAAAGAGCTAGAGCGTTATACAGCAGCCTATTTAAAGTCACTTCAAGACGGCAGTTTTATTAATTATGGACAATCAATTTTGATGTCTCAGGAGAATAAAGAGGCTATTTACCACAGTTTTATTACTGAATTGAAGCGATTGGTTGCTTTAAAAGAGTCGCAATAATCGTATGCAAAAAGTAATTAACGACTCCGTCATTAGTGCCGCCTTTCAGTTTTTAAAAATAGGGGCACGTTTTTTTATTGGTATTTTTTTAGTTAAACAGCTTGAAGTTCATGAGTACGGTGCCTACAATCTTTTTATGATGTTTATCTCTTTCGGCGGTATTATTCTCGCATTAAACACACATGAATATTTTAACATTGAGATATCATCCTCGAAAAGTATAAAGCAAAAACATCGCTACTTCTGGACAATTATGGAGTTACTTTTGGTATTGTCCCTCTGTTTTTTCCTTGTTATGCAGAGTGATTTTGTTTCGAGACATCTTATGTCCTGGCTCAATATTGAACCCTACAAAGAAGCATATATTTATGTATTGTTGGTTGTTATTATTACGACTGTTTCGATGACTATAGCGCGTTATTTGGCATACTCAAAGTATGTGCTTTTTTTTCAGTCATGGACCTTTTTTTTACAGTCCATGTGGATTGTTCCGTTTTTCTTTATGCAGTTAAGTTTGGAGCATATTTTTTTGAGTCAACTTGTCTCAGCGGCTGTTTTGATTGTCATTGGTATATATTATATCTATCGCAAAGAGCATGAAGAGTTTTTGTTTCAAACCAAGAAGATTGTTCCAGATAAACATTTTGCCAAGTCGGCAATTTATTTTGGGTTTGGAACCTATTTTGCACTTATCGGTTCCTTTCTTCTTGAAATTACCGATAAGGTCATGTTGGCTCTTTTAAGCTCCAACGATAATGTGGCGTACTATTCGTTCTCTTCTATTACCTTTAGTATCTTAAACGGTTTTATCGTTGGTACGGTTTTTTTGATTGCCATGCCTTATATTAATGAATACAACAGTAGCGACAAAGAGAAGAAATTTACACTTTATGTGGAGCTAATCAAGGGATTTATTGTCTATTTGAGCGGGGTTCTGTTGATCGTATCGCTTTTAGCAGACAGTATTGTGCTTTTTATCGGAAAAGTTGAGTATTTACAAACAGCTGAAGTTTTTCCGATTGTATCTCTGATTTTTCTTACCACACTGATTATTGCACTGTTAAAGCATGAACTTATGTTAACGAAACAGCTTAAGAAATTAAGTATTATCTTCTTCTCGGCTCTGGTACTGAACGCACTGCTCAACCTCTTTTTAATTCCGCAGCATGAGTATTTAGGAGCGTTTATAAGCACATTGATAACACAACTGTATATTATTGTCTGGCTATACGGCAGTACAGAAATCAGGCGATATGTTGTGTTTAAAATCACAAAAACAGCCCTACTGATTGGTTGTTTGGCATTAGTGTATATTGTATATGAAACACTACGTACGTTAATCGCCTCTGTTGTGACCAACAACACAGCACATTTGTTTGTGATGCTGTTTTTGTTGTATATAGTCTATTTGTTTTTGGTGTCTTTATGTGGTATTATACCAAAAAAACATTGGCAGGCCGTACAACAGATTGTACGAAAAAAAATTAATATAATAAAGGGTGCATCATCATGACGGTAATAGGAATATTTGACGGGCACAATGCTTCTGCAGCACTGACAATTGACGGCGAAGTATTATGTGCTATTCAAGAAGAGCGTTTTACCAAACGAAAAAATGAAACCTGTTTTCCACAATATGCGGTAAGATATATTTTAGAAACGTATCAGCTTAATAATGACAACATCGATATGGTAGCAATGTCTACAACAGATCGAACCGATATTAATAATATTCAATACCCAATTGATTCTGTTTTTAGTATTGCAGATTATATTGATATGATGGAGGAGTACTGGAAGCCCAAACTCTCCGGTAAACCTTATGTTAAAGCGTATGCTAAAAAAGTTTTTGAAGAAAAATATCCAAATGAGACAACGTTTCATAACATTCCTTTGGAGTTTTATGACCTGGACAGACCAATACTGCAGCAAAAGATGCAAGAGTTGATTCGAAACGATGTCGCCGCTTTTATGCATATTGATGCCGAGAAAGTACGCTACTTTGATCATCATACGTGTCATGTGATGTATGGCTATTTTGCCAATCCAAATAAAAAAGAGAAAACCATTGCCATAACGGTAGATGCTAATGGTGACGGGCGTAATCAGACTGTCTGGAAAATCGAAAACAATCAATTTACTTTGGTAGACGACAGTGCTCAATGTGACATTGGACGAATCTATCGAATGATTACACTTTATTTGAGAATGAAGCCCCTTGAGCATGAGTTTAAAGTCATGGGGCTAGCACCTTATGCCAAAAAGAGTTATATTAATGATGTTATGCATGTGTTCAAAGAGCTATTGACGTTTGACGGTTTGAAAATTATCTATAAAAATCGTCCGGAAAACCTGTATGAATATTTTAATGAAAAGTTAAAGTACTACCGGTTTGACAATATCGCCGGTGCTGTTCAAGAGTATACGGAACAGATGCTAAATGAGCTTTTTGTGCGTGCATATAAAGAGATTGGGTACCGTAACTTTGTATTTAGCGGCGGGGTGGCAATGAATGTAAAGGCAAATAAAGCCCTTGGTGACTTGGATTGTGTTGATGATCTTTTTGTTGCCGGCTCTTCTTCAGATGAGTCTCAAAGTATCGGTGCTTGCTATTTTGCCAATTATGAGAAAGGTATTGAGAATAAACCGCTAAAAAATCTCTATTTGGGCACTCAGATTGCTGATGACGAAGTGCAAGACTATATACAAAAACATCAGCTTGACAAGCGATATAATATTTCTACAGCAGATCACGCCACGGTAGCCTCTTTGTTGGCAAAAGGAGAGGTAGTTGCTAGAGTCGCCGGTAGAATGGAATTTGGGTCGCGGGCACTGGGGAATCGAAGCATTTTAGCCGATCCGTCTAATCCGGGGATTATTCAATATATAAATGAACTCATTAAAGGTAGAGATTTTTGGATGCCGTTTGCTGCAACAGTGCTTGATAGCTATGCCAACCAATATTTAGTCAATCCCAAAGGGTTTACCTCAGCCTATATGGCCGTTGCTATGGAGACTCGCAAAGAGTCCCTGCATGACATTAAAGCAGGAACCCATCCCTACGATGAAACCATTCGACCTCAGATTTTAACGAAAGAGCAAAATCCGGAGTATTATGATTTAATCCAAACTTTTTCAGAAATAACGGGGATTGGAGCACTGTTAAATACCAGTTACAACCTGCACGGCTTGCCGATGGTTAATGATATTGAAGATGCCATGCATGTTTTTGAGAACTCAGGCTTGAAATATCTTGTGTTGAACCATACTCTAGTGTCCCAAAGATAATGGCAGCCGATAATATCGGAACCACTATGTACCGGTGGGCAGAAGATCTTTTTCCTATTAATCGAAGTCTTACCGGCGAAGGGGTGCGGAAAACGTTACAATATATAAAAGCGTTGATTCCGGAATTGACACTTCACGAAATCCCTACGGGGACGGTATGCTATGACTGGACGGTACCGCAGGAGTGGCAGATTTGTGAAGCATTTCTTATGGATGATTCCGGAAATAAAATAGTGGATTTTCGAAACAATAATTTACATGTAGTCGGCTATTCTGTTCCGGTTGATCAAGAGATGAGCTTCGAGGAACTCGATGCACATTTGTACTATCTTAAAGAGCTCCCCGATGCAATTCCTTATGTCACTTCGTACTACACCAAACGATGGGGCATCTGTTTGAGTTACAATCAATACAAAGCGTTGGACCGTACTAAAAGGTATCGGGTTAAGATTGATGCGTCTCATTTCCAAGGTGCATTAACGTATGCTGAACTGTTGATTCCGGGTCAAAGTACGCAAGAGATCTTTTTATCGACTTATATTTGTCATCCTTCCATGGCAAACAATGAGCTCTCCGGTCCAGTGGTTGCTACGGCATTGGCGCAGTATCTTCTTGGGTGCAACGAACGAAAGTATTCGTACCGTATTGTATTTGCGCCTGAAACTATCGGCGCTATCTGTTATATAAGCAAACATTTGAACACGTTAAAGCAGAATGTTGTTGCCGGATTTAACCTCACTACGATCGGCGATGATCGCCTTTTTTCGTTTGTCCCGTCACGAAACGGAAACACATTGGCTGACAGAGCGGCACGACATATTTTAAAACACAGCGGCGAAAAGGTCGTTTATTACTCTTTTCTTGATCGAGCCAGTGATGAACGGCAATACTGTTTTCCCGGTGTCGACCTCCCTTTTGTTACGGTTTGTCGATCGAAGTACCATGCGTATCCGGAGTATCATACATCGTTGGACAATATGGATCTTATCTCCCCAAAAGGTCTTGAAGGCGGGTTTCATATGCTCAAGAATATTATTGAGTTATTAGAAAAAAATGCGATTTACCGGGTCACGACAATTGGGGAGCCGCAGCTAGGGAAAAGGGGTTTGTATCCGACGGTTTCAACCAAAGAATCACGCCGTTCTATTGAAGCGATGATGAATTTTATTACGTATGCCGACGGTGCTAAAGATCTTATTGAAATTGCCGATATTATTAAAGTTAATGCACAAACACTTTATGTTATTATTGAGAACTTAAAACGTGCAAGTTTATTAGAAACGGTAGAAAATTACAATGTTCAACAATAAAAATATTTTAATTACAGGCGGTACGGGAAGTTTCGGAAAAAAATATACCGAGATTATACTCAGAGACTATAAGCCAAACAGACTCATAATTTTTTCACGAGATGAGCTTAAACAGTATGAAATGGCACAAGAATTCGATGATGAATGCATGCGTTATTTTATAGGAGATGTACGAGATCTTGAACGACTAAAAGAGGCAATGATGGGAGTGGATTACGTTATCCATGCGGCAGCACTTAAGCATGTTACGGCTGCAGAATATAATCCGATGGAGTGCATTAAGACCAATATTAACGGGGCAGAAAATGTCATTAAGGCGGCACTGCATAACCGAGTCAAAAAAATTTTGGCACTCTCTACTGATAAAGCAGCCAATCCTGTCAATTTATACGGAGCAACCAAGCTCGTCTCTGACAAACTTTTTGTGGCTGCCAACAATATGACAGGATCACGGGATATTCGATTTTCCGTAATACGCTATGGTAATGTTATTGGATCAAGGGGTTCGGTGGTACCGTTTTTTCAAAAGCTTATTCGAAATAATGCAACAGAGCTACCGATTACCGATACGAAAATGACACGCTTCTTAATTACGCTTGAAGACGGGGTTAACTTTGTACTAAAAAACTTTGAACGAATGCAAGGTGGAGAGATTTTTGTTCCTAAAATTCCTTCAATGTATATTACTGATTTGGCAGAAGCATTGGCGCCGGATTTACCGCACCGCATTGTCGGCATGCGTCCGGGTGAAAAACTGTATGAAACTATGTGCCCGTCAGATGACAGCCATTTAACCTATGAATTTGAAGATTTTTATGTGATTGCGCCCGGAGCTGATCTTTCTGGGGAAAACAAGGACTATTCAACAACAGTATTGGGAGAAACGGGTTCTTTGGTAGCATCAGGATTTTCTTATGATTCAAACAGTAATACCGAGTGGCTTAGCAAAGAGCTTTTTATGGAACTTTTAGAGACCTGATATGAATTTTATTCCTTACGGCAGGCAACATATTGATCGTAACGATATTGACGCTGTTGTCGGTGTATTGAATACGGAGTATTTAACTACGGGACCAATGGTAACAGCCTTTGAGGAAGCGATTGAGGCATATTGTGGAGCCAGGTATGTTATTGCTGTTTCAAGCGGTACGGCTGCACTGCACCTTGCGTCGCTAGCCCTGCTTAAGAGTGGCGACAAGGTGCTAACGACACCGAACTCTTTTTTAGCAACGGCCAATGCTATTGTATATGCAGGGGCAACTCCTGTTTTTGTCGATATTGCATCCGATGGCAATATTGACTTGGATTTGTGCGAACAATATCTGCAAGAGCACGATGACATAAAAGCAATATATGGTGTGCATTTTTCAGGAAATCCGCTGCATCAGGCGAAGCTTCAATCATTACGCGAACGTTACGACATTGTTATTCTTGAAGACTGTGCCCACTCTATCGGTGCTAGTAATGGCGGTATTACTGCGGGAAGTTGCACTAATTCAGAGTGTTCTGTTTTCTCATTTCATCCGGTTAAGCATCTGACTACCGGTGAAGGTGGTGCGGTGACGACCAACTCTGAGGAACTGTACCAGAAACTGCTTCTTTTAAGAAATCATGGCATACAGCGTGATGGAGCATTGTGGGTTAACAGGACAATGGCATATGACAGAAAAGGTAATAGCAATCCGTGGTATTATGAGATGCAGGAGTTGGGGTTTAACTATCGTATTACAGATATTCAATGTGCATTGGGAGTGACTCAGTTGCAGAAACTGCCTCTGTTTTTGAAAAAACGACGGCATATAGCACAGGTATATGACACGGCATTTAAAGAGACGCCGTTAATTGTACCGCTGTATGACTTTTGTGAAGATTCGGCATATCATTTGTATGTAGTAACCATTGCATTTTCAAAACTAAGAATTACCAAAGCTGAACTGTTTTTAAAAATGCGAGAAAAAAACATTGGCTTGCAGTTGCATTATATCCCAATAAATAAACAGCCGTACTATACGCAACGCGGTTACGGGAATGAAGATACACCGGTTATGGATGCGTATTATGCTACGGCATTGTCGCTACCGATATATTATGATTTAAGCCATCACGAACAGTCTTATGTCATTGAGACCTTACTGGCGATAGTCAATGAAAACAGCTAAGTCGTCCCTCTATATTATTATTCAGGCGAGAATGGGTTCAACGCGACTGCCGGGAAAAGTCTTGTTGCCTTTGTGCGGCGACACGGTATTGGGTGTGATGCTTCAGAGACTTTCACGTTTTCGAGATAATATTATTATTGCAACGACTAACGACGGTAGCGAAGAGGCTATTGTGGCTTTGTGCCGTCAATCCGATATTCGCTGTTTTCAAGGGGATGTTGACAACGTCTTAAAGCGTTACTATGATGCTGCAGTGCATTTTGGTGCGCAAGAAGGCGATACTATTGTACGGTTGACCTCGGACTGTCCTTTTATTGATCAAGAGATTTTAATGCAGATGTTACAACAGTTTTACAGCAGTACATATGACTACTACTCCAACATCTTTGAAAGAAGCTATCCCAGAGGGCTTGACACTGAGATATTTACATTTAAAACATTAGAGCGGGCATTTTGCAATGCGACGACACCGTTTGAAAAAGAGCATGTTACTACATACATACACACCACACACCACAAAATATTTAAAATAGGTTCTTTTACAGACTCTCATGATAACTCAAAGTATCGATTAACGCTAGATGAAGCTGCCGATTATGAGGCGATCACTCTGCTTTATGAACAGCTGGGATGTCAAACGGACTTCTCTTATGCTGCATTGTTACAGGCATTGAGAGATCGCCCTGACATTTATGAGATAAACGCGTATGTAGAGCAGAAAAAAAGATGAAAAAAGTGTTGATCCGTTGCGACTCTTCCCATACCATCGGTTTGGGACATGTTATGAGGGATCTTGTATTGGCACAAGCGCTTCAGTCACGCTATGAGGTGATGTTTGCAACACGAGAGCTCAAAGGAAATATCAACAACAAGATTAAAGAGAACGGTTTTGTTTTACATGTTATTGCTTCGAACGATATTGAAGAGCTGATTCGTGTTATTGTCGACAATAACATTGACATTGTCGTTATCGATCATTACGGTATTGATGCAAGTTTTGAACAAACGCTAAAACAACGTACCGGAGTCTATCTTGTTGTATTGGATGACTATTATGAAAAGCATTACTGTGACAGGCTTATAAATCACAATCCCGGTGCTGATAGTGAAAAATATGACACACTGCTTCCGAGGCATGCCGTACGACAGTGCGGCATTGCCTATACATTAATTCGCAATGAGTTTAAAGAGGCTCGAGACGGTATGACATCAAAGAGAAAACCGGGCAAAAAAAGAGTTAAGCATATTATGGTAATGATGGGGGGAAGTGATCCAAAAAACTATACGCTCTCTATTGCAAAAAGCCTTTATCGTCACCAATACTATAAACTGCATTTGGTTACCACAAGCGCCAATCATCACTGTGAGACTTTGAGGCGATTGGCACAATGCCATCGCAATATTTATTTACATGTAAATTCGTCACACATTGCACGGCTGATGAATCAGGCGGATTTAGCTGTTATTTCACCAAGTGTTACGGCTGCCGAGGCACTTTTTATGAGACTCCCTTTTGTCGCCGTGCAAACTGCAGGCAACCAAGAAGCGATCTATAGCTACTTAAAACACAAACGCCTTCCTGTACTAAAACAGTTCCGAAGCGCAGCTCTTTTAAGAGCAGTTGAGGAGTGTTTGGCAAACTATGATACGATTACAAAGAGATTACGGCAGTTTTATTTTTCTAAACAGACAGTGGAGTATATTATTTGAAAGTTGCTATACTAACTACGGCTAACACATGGTTTGTTGCTTATGTGTCAAAGCTTGAAGAGAAGATTAGAGCATCGCACCATGAGGTCACACTTTTTTTTGATCATGAAACAATTGATTCAAGTTACGATACGGTGTTCATCTTAAGCTATCATCGAATCATTCCAAAAAAGTATTTGGAATCGCACAGACACAATCTTGTTGTACATGCGAGCGATCTTCCACATGGGAAAGGATGGGCTCCTTTTTTTTGGCAGGTTATTGAGGGTAAAACGACCATTCCATTCACACTGTTTGAAGCGGGTGAAGGGGTAGATGACGGTGATATTTATCTGCAAGAAGAGGTACACTTGAGCGGTTATGAGCTTTATGATGAGCTTCGCCATATTCAGGCGGAAGCAACCATTGCTATTTGTTTGAAATTTCTGCAACATTATAAGCTGCTAACTCCTAAAAAGCAGCAAGGCAAAGAGAGTTTTTACAAAAAAAGAACGCTCTGTGACAGCAGGCTGGATGTTGAACGTTCTATTAAAGAACAGTTTAATCTTTTACGTACCGTTAGCAACGAGGAGTTTCCCGCCTTTTTTGAAATAGAGGGGCGACGCTATCTTCTTAAAATTGAGCACGATACCCGAGGAGCATTATCGTGACCATTGCAAATTTTGATTTTAATAGTGACAAAACCTTTATTATTGCCGAGCTCTCTGCTAACCATAACGGGAGTCTGGATACGGCTATAGAGAGCATTCGAGCTATTGCCAAAACGGGTGCTGATGCAGTCAAACTGCAAACCTACACAGCCGATACACTAACCCTTAATTGTGATAACCGCTATTTTACAATAGATGGCGGCACCTTGTGGGACGGTAAGACCCTCTATGAACTTTACCAGGAGGCATACACACCGTGGGAATGGCACGAAGAGCTGTTTAGTATTGCCGAAGAAGTAGGACTTATATGCTTCTCCTCCCCGTTTGATTCAACGGCTGTTGACTTTTTGGAGCAGTTTGACCCTCCGGCATATAAGATTGCTTCATTTGAGATTACCGATATTCCGTTAATTGAGTACACCGCCTCTAAAGGAAAGCCGGTGATTATCTCCACCGGTATTGCGACACTTGAAAATATAGAAGAGGCTCTTGAGGCTTGTCGGCGTCAAGGCAATAACAACATTATTTTGCTAAAGTGTACGTCTGCCTATCCGGCGCCTCTGGAAGAGGCCAATTTAAAAACCATTGCCGATATGGTAACAAAATTTCAAACCGTCGTAGGGTTTTCAGACCACACCTTAGATATGGTAGCTCCTGTGGCAGCTGTTGCACTGGGGGCTCGCGTTATTGAAAAACATTTTATCTTAGATCGAAATATTGGTGGTCCTGATGCTGCGTTTAGTTTAGATGTCAATGCGTTTTCACAAATGGTTCAAGCAGTGAGAGATACTGAAAAACTTTTGGGATCGGTTGATTATACCATTAGCGAAAAAATCGAGCAATCACGGCAGTTTGCACGAAGCCTGTTTGTAGCGCAGGATATTAAAAAAGGTGAACGAATTACTACAACTAATGTCCGTTCCGTACGACCGGGGTATGGAGCCCATCCAAAATATCTGCAAGATATGCTTGGGAAAAGAGCGAAAAAAAATTTGCATTTTGGGATGCCGTTGAATCTTGGTGATGTTGTGTTTTAGGAAGAGATTGTCATGTACCGACTGCTAAAACTTTGGGGTGTTTTCTTGGGAATTCTTTTGATTTTTTCCAGTTGTACCGGCATGAAACCTAACGACACCGATGTTCAAGAGTCTTCCACAACAGTACATACCGAGGTAGAAAAAAAGGCTATTGAGACAAGGTCAGCAACATCAAGTTTGTGGAAAATTTTGCTTACTAAAAAGGCAGATGCGCAACAATGGGTTAAGTACGGCAGTAATACTATAGCAGATGGAACAGAGTTTACAGAGATTGCAGTAAATTCTGACGACAGAGGAGCATACTTATTTCTAGACAACTTAGCAACACTAGAAGATAACAAAAACTACAAAGTTACATTAAAGGCGTACGCAACAAACGTTAATACAAATAGCAGTTTGCAAATGTTTTCTGAGGGGAATTCATTTATAGGCGACATCATAGGAACAGCAGAAAAAGGATACGAGCTAAAAGCGTTTAAAGAAGCAGGCAAAAAACTTGTTATCAGATTTTCAGGGCTGCCGACAGGTTCAAAGGTATATGTATCTAAAAATATAAATATTTACAAAATGCGAGATAGAACCTATGCCCAACCTTTAGGAGGCGCAAGGTTTAAAGGTGCAACTATAGACATTACAAATCCAAAAGATGCCAGCGTTATACAAGAGTGGTTTACTGATTTAGACACTATAGGCGTGAAGACAATAAGGGTACAAGTAAACCCAAAAGATGGGAACATGAACGGTCTGTCAAAAGCAGCATTTTTGGCTGATGTTGTTAACAGATTCAATGCTGACTATCTTCCGTTAATCCAACAATACGGAATGAATGTTATATTTGGAATGGAGAGTATTCCATACGATGATCCAGCGCTTAATAATAGAAGAAATTCTGGATACTGGGAGAATCCACAAACAAAGCAAAATTTCATTGATACAGCAGATTATATAGCGAATGCGTTCAAAAACACAAGTGAAATTTTTGCACTACAGTTTATGAGTGAGCCAGTTGATAGCGCAAACAAGCTACCTCAAACATGGAACGATATATCAAATTCAGTTCTTACAACAGTTAGAAACTATACCGACAAGTTTATAGTTTGGTCACCAGTTTTAGGTGGGCTTGTAAACAAATATGATTTAACAGTCCCTCTAGATGACGATAAGATAATCTATAATTTTCATACGTTCAGACCGATGTCTTATACGCATCAAGGAATCGGAACACGACCAAACAATGTCCCATATTCTCCTGTTACGTTAAGTAATATAGGAATGGACGCTGTAATTGCATTTAAGACAAACAACCCTAGCATCCCTGTTATGTGTGGATCGTATTCATTGGCAAACTGGATAAGTGACGCTGACCAATGGGTTAACGACATGCATGCAATTTTTGACACAAACAATATAAGCACAATACAATTTGCTACTGGGCAGTTTAAAGGGTGGGATTGGAGATTTATTGGAACTGTTGACGATTCAGGAAGAAAGTTATTTATATATGATGCATCTACAAACAACAAACTGTGGACAAAACTGTCTCAATATTTGAGAAAACAGTATTAAAAAATACTGGCATATTGACTTGCTATTTTTTCCCACGTGTAGTGATTTTTAGCAATATGATACATTGCAGTAGAATAAGCTTGCAAATCAATTTGATTAGCGACAATTTTTTCTAAAAGCACAATAAGTTCTTTATGATCATGGAAATACAGGGCCTTGTCTTCAGTAGTTGCTCGATTGTAACTAACATCAAAGGCAAGAATAGGCAATTCTAAATACATTGCCTCCACCAAAGAGGGGTTGGTACCACCTGCGCTATGACCATGTAAGTAAAGATAGCAATTACTTCGTATTTGATCTAAAATAGTTTGATCATATATTGGATCAATTAAAATAATATTTTCCACATTGGAATAGTTTTCTTTTAATTGTTGACCATATTCACTTTTTGACCAGTTTCCAATAATGGCCAGCGTAAGCTTTTTAAATTGTTCAAATGCATTGAGTAGTACATGTATATTGTTTTCCGGCTCAATTCGGCAGACACTAAAGGCATAATTATGTTTTAAAAAAGAGAATTGCTCTAAAAGATCATTGGAGATTTCAAGTTTATTAACATGGTCTGCACCATAAGCTATTAATTCACTTTGTTTGCCATATTCTCTTTGCACATAATCTTGAATAACCTTATTATCGGTAATAACAACATCGGCATATTTTACAGCGAGGAATTCTGAAAATTTTAAAAATTTTTTCGCATAAGATTTCCATTTTTGTCGTTTCCATTCTAGTCCGTCAATATTGACAACAATCTTCTTCTTTCCAAAAAGCTTTACAAAGGGTAATATTAAACAACCCGATACACCAAGTATCAGTAGCGTATCTGAAGTCTTCCAAGCGTTAGCAATAGATAGAATATCATACGGAACACTTTGTATGCCGTTAGCATGAAGATTAATATACTTTAATGTTGCACCATTGTAGTGCGATAGTTGTTGCTTATAGCTTTTGGAGCTACAATAAACAGTTATATTGTAATCTTCTGAAAGGTGTTTGGTTATGTATTCTACTAATGTTTCAAAACCACCGTATGTTGCCGGTAAGCCGACGGTTCCGATAATGCTTATGGTTTTCATCTGCTTAGTACTTCTAGTATTTTTTCTTCAAAAGCTTGTTCGTTAAAGTGTTTTATTTTTTCTTTTGAAGCTTTTGACATTAGTTGGCATTGTTTTTCATCAACTGATAAGGCTTGAATTTTTTTAGCAATAACGTCTGTTTTATAGGATGAAATTAAATAACCCTCTTTTTCGTGACTAACTATTTCTGCCGGTCCACCAATAGGTGGCACTATTGAAGGAATGCCAAAGGCCATTCCTTCAATAATAGTAAGACCAAATGTTTCTATCCACTCATCGATTCGCGAAAGATTAAGCAATAAACTAGTTTTACTATAAAAAGGAACAAGGTTTTTTTGTTTTGGTAAAAGTGAGAGATTTGAAGGAATAGATATCTCTTTAAAAAATAGATCTATCTCAGATTCTTCTGCGTTTAAGATTAAAGTGAATTTTATATGTGTATTTTGTTCACATAAAGCTGAAATTTTAACATATTCATGAATACCTTTGTATGTTTTTAGCGAACATATCATTAAAATATTAAAAGTTTTATTGTAAAGAAAGCTATACTTGTTTTGAGCTGCTACTTTTACAAAATTATCACTTAGTGTATTGTAAATAACTTCTTGTGGTATATCTAGGAAAGGTTCTAGCTTTTTAACGGCTTTAGAAACAAAGATTATTTTTATAGCAGTAAATTGTGCTATTGTGCGTAAAAAATTTTTAAAAATCAAAGGAGTTATAGAGGTTTCATGAATATGATAATAGACAGGTTTTTTCATGAGTTTTCCGGCCAAAGCTGCTCCAAAAGGAAGTAGAGTATTAACATAAATGATGACATCTTTGTCTCGATACTTCAAAAGCTTAAAAAATAAACTTAGTTGAGACAACATAAATGACAATAAAGTTAAAAGTCGATTGTTAAACCGTTTGTAAGGATAGTGATAATGCTCATCATCTGCAAAATGAGATAAAAATCCATCACCTCCTTTTCCAGTATATAGTTCTATATCAAAGTTGTTTTTTTTAAAAGTATTAATGACCTGAGAAAGAACTTTGGGACTACCGCTATAGTCATTTAATAGGTGAATAAAAATAATTTTTTTATGTTGATTCATTTAGTATCCAAAAACTTTCGCACTGTCTTGAAGTTGATTCTCAATAATTTTTGTCATGTTCGCATCAAAATATTTTTTCCACCCATCTATTTTTCCGGAACGTAAAGTAGGGGATGATGAGTTTTCCATTTTAGAAATTATACTATTTATTTCATTGTTGCTCATATTAATTTCTAAAAAATCTACTATTTTTTTAAGTGTTTCAAATTGTTTATTGCAATTTCCTCCTCCTCTTTCTCCAACAAGGTCTTCAAACTTTATGATTAAACAGTTATCTAAAGTTGTCCATCCTGAAAAAAGCTTAAATATCTCATCAATAGGAGTTAGAATGTCTTTTTGATCTTTGTTTTGGGATTTTTTACCGACTATGCATGCCTTTAGTCTTTCTCTGTCATTAGATAAAGACTTTATATATTGATGTGTTCTATGTGTTACATCTATATCTAATACATATTTAAAGTTTGATACAACTACTGCTCTTGGGTCACGGACAATTAACAATACTTTTATATCGCTAGACCTTAAAGCGGACAATAGTTTTTCGTGCGCAGGAATATGAGCAATGTAATACTGTCCTTTTTTTATAGATAAAATTTTGTTTACAGTTTTATCTGGAATATCTTTCCATTCAATTATGGTCCGAGTCCCAGAAGGTCTTAGAGGGGGAAGTTTTTGCAAATAACCATCAAGTAAATTAGTGCCAGCTTTTGGAATGCTGTTGAGTAATACTTTAGGTCCAGATTTCCTACCTTCAATCTTTTCCGGCAGTAATGCCATTTTTTTTGCCTTTATATAACGTTTTGCAAAAATTTCAAGCCTTTTTAATTTATTTTGTTTACGCATTAGTTATTCTCCTTCTTGATTTAAGAATGTTTTTTTTATCAAACTTTGAAAAAATAGTAGAAAATGTAAAAGCCCATAGAATAAATTCATAAACGTTCAGCATCCAACCTCCCGATAATCCATATATAAAGGTATAGAAAAAAAGCGTAAGCCTAAATATATTTTGATAGACATGAGTTTTTAGGAAAAAAAATACTAAAAATGAAATTTTTAGTATTATGCCAATGAAGCCCACTGTAGCCAAGGTGCTTGCAAATGTATTTGGAAGCCTATCTGATCCATAGCCTGGAATTTTAGCAGTAAATTCAAGAACATATTCTTTTGTTTGTCCAAAGCCAACCCCAAAATAAAAATTATATTTTTTTATCATATTATAGGCAGATTGAGTTGCATATATTAAACGAACATTTCCAGAATTGTCTTTTCCTTCAATAGTTTGCTTAATGCGATACATAAAGCTATCGCCTATAAGAGGCAGGATTATTAATAGAGTTAAAAAGAATAAGAAAACTTTTTTATAAAACTTTTGAATTAGGGGCAAGAAAAAAACCAGTGCAGCAAAAAAAAATGCAATGGCCATTGAAGACAAAACACCTAATGATTTAGTTAGAAAAATTGACAAAAGTGTAATAAGTAAAGGAAGAAAATATTTTTTTTCCGAATATAAGAAAAAATTTAGAAAAAGATAGAGCAAAAAAACAATAAAAATATATGCATAATGGGCAGGTTCATAGAAAAATAAGCGTAGCCTTGTTTCTCCAAGAGAGTTAATATTGTTAGATGTTATCCATAACTGCTCTTTTAAGGGGGTAAAGTACAGAAGTATAGCTATTAAAGTTAACATAATATTTATTTTTATGATTTTCATAAAGATTTCATCTAGTTTTTGACTGCTGAGTTTTTTAGTGTTTAGATAAGTGAAAAAAAAGATTCCAACAAGTACAGATGTGTAGAAATAGGTTGCACTTAATATATAACTAGTGAGATTTGAAATAGCAACGGTCGTGTATTGCAAGAGCATGTAGAACAGCAGCAGAAAGAGAGAAAGAAAAACAAATACATATTGTTTTTTTAGTAAAAGCCAAGAAAGAATGCCTATTGAAAAAATATTACTCCACATAACACCATAAGGGAGGCCTATCGTATTAAAATTAAAAATTATTATAAACAAAATAGTAATAAATGAAATTTTTTTCAAATACAAGAATCCTTTTTAGAAATTTCTTTCTCATCCAATCTTCACTACTTTTGACTGTTTGATTGGAGCATTTATAAAAGTATGATATTTTATCTAAAAAAAGCTTGTAAAAAACTGTTTATTTGTAACTTATCATAATAGTTAGCAGGGTTTTTACTGTCAATGAATTGAATGTCAAGCTTAGGTTTGTTTCGATCTATAATATTTATATCTTGTTCGCAATAAAATGCGTCATTTAAAATTGATTTGTTGGTAGTAAGTAGTTTTTTCCCTGCACCCAAGGTCTCAATGGTACGCATTGTCAAGCCGCTTTGAGAAGTATTGTTAATATCTACAATCACTTTCGATTTGGCAAAAAGATCCAATAATGCTCTTTTGTCAATAGGTTTGAAAATCATATATTTCATGTCAAACGAAAAATCTTTAGTAAAAAGGAAGTTTTTTAAAAAAGTAAAAAAGGGCATGTATAAAAGAAATTTAATGGTTAGACCGTGCTCTTTTGCTTGTGCATCCAGCTCTTTTAATATTTGCAGTCTGTCACTGTGCAATGAACCGACGAATAAAAGGTCAAACTCTATTGGTTCATTTAAGTTTCTTATGTTTTTATAATCATTATCATAAAAAAGAGGTAAATATTCAAAGCCGTTCTGTTTGCAGTCTTCACGGTCAAACGAATACACTGTGTCAAAAACATCAATTAAATCTAAATAATTAAAAACTTTTACCGAATCCCATTGATACATTAAAAACTTAGCGGTTTTTTGTTTGCATTTTATTTGATGTAAAAAACCTTTTGAAAGAAAGTCTCCTCGGATTAAAAAAATGTAATCATATTGAATCTCATTGGCTTTTTTGTCAATTTTATTTCGAAATTTTTTTACATGTAAATTAAAAAGATGCTTGTTGAATTTTTTAGTCGCTCGATATAAAAAAGCCAGGGTGTTTTCTCCAAAAAAATCAACTTTGGCACCCATATTAATAAGCTCATTGTAAATTTCTGTATGGTAGGTGTAGGTTACCGGCCCAATAAAAAGAATTTTTTTGTTTTTAAGATTCATATAAAAGTTCCTTCATCATTAACTTTTTGCCATATACTTTTTTTGGTATTGTAGCGTTTAATTATTTTTGCCGGATTTCCAACAGCAACGGAAAAGTCTGGAATATCATGGGTTACTACGGCATTGGCACCAATAATGCACTGTTTCCCAATTGAAGAACCAAGTACAGAGACGTTTTCACCTAGCCATGATCCTTCGCCTATTGTAATGGGTTTAGTTGCAGAAACTCCTTGTTCTCTAATAGGTATTGTAATGCTTGAAAAGTTGTGAGTGCTGTCACTAATAAACACTTTATCGGCTATAAGTACCGACTCTTCAATGACTATTTTTTTAATAGACACAATATGGAAAAAGTGCCCAATTTCGCAATTTGACTTAATAATTAGTTGTGAATTGTCTCCGGCGTATAGCCATGCCATATCGCGAATAACAATTTTACTGCCCAATGAAATATTTTTAATACCGTCAATTCGTAAGACTCGGTAGATTCTGTTGTCACCCCCACAGCTTCTAAAAAAATTTTTATAAAAGGAAAAATTGACAATACTAAGGAAGTTAATGAATTTTCTAGTCAGCATGAGTGTACCAATGTGATAGATCTCTATCTATAAGTTTTTCTAATTTTTTTATATCATCGATAAAAAAAGGAAGTAAAAACTGTGCTTCTTCTTGTGGAATTTTTTCTTTATTTTTTTGAAAAAAGAGGTTTTTAAGTGCATTTCTATATTTTTCAGGTACAAAGTTTAATTGAATACCAAAGCGATTTCTTATATAGTTGATGTATTGTAGTGGTTTGTTTTTTGGTACTACGGTTTCATTATGTCTTTTAGTATAGTCAACAGCAGTAATGTTGTCTATGTTTAAAAAAGCATAAATGTCTCCCATAAATTGTTCAGGACTTTTTATTAGGTCATCATACAAACATACATGTACATTCGAAAAAGACTCTATATATGCTTTGACTTGATTGTAGTACAAGCCCATATCTTTGTAAAACCAAAATGAGTTATATTTTTTTTCTTTTTTTTCATCTTCTTTGTTGAGCGCCTCTTCAAAGCTTAAAAATTCAATATTTGACTGATACTTATAGTTTGAAAATGCTCTTTTGACAGGATCTCGTAATACAATAATAATAGGAACGTCTCCTAGTTTTTCTTTAATTTTTGGTATGACGGTATTATGATGGTATAAATATTGTATGCTTGCATCTCCAAACATGGTAGCTCTTGAATCAGCTTGTTTATAAAGATCTACATATGCATTCCAGTCTAGAACAGAACTTTCCATAAGGTAATTAAACATAGGGTCTTCTTTGCTAACTTCTTCAAAAACATCATGTAAAAAATATCTTGGTTCTTTTAGTTCCGGTATAAATACTTCAGGGTGACTAGTTAAATATTTAGCGACAGAAGAGGTGCCTGCTTTGGCGGTACCCACTATGAGAAAGTTTGGTAACTTTGTAATTTTCAAGATAATCTCCTTAAAAAACTGGGAACAAAGTATGTGGTATAGCCTAAATGCACTTTAACATAATAAGCTGCACTGATATTAGCAAGTATTGCACAGACCATCGATGCAAAAGCAGCGCCATTGATGCCATAGAGAGGTATAAGCAAATAGTTTAAAGCAATAGAAACAAGCATGCTAATCACAACAATATTTCTTAAAATTTTTTGATGCCCTGTCATATTTAGAAAGATACCGACTGATCCTGTGGCAGCATTAATGAGCTGACCTAAAATTAGCAACAAAAGAGCTACACTTCCTGCTATAAACTCTTTTCCAAATAAACTTAAAATAGCAGTATTGAAAAGAACAGCTACAGCAGCTATGAGCAACGAAGAAAAAAAGATTATTTTTGTAGATTGGTGAATAACCTGCTGAAGCGAATGGTATTCTTTAGCCCAGAATAGCTCTGAAAACTTAGGTGCTGAAATTGTATTGACAACCATTAAAACCAGACTTATGAGCATAGATATTTTTAAAGCAACACTAAAAATCCCTACCTGATCTGTTGTTGAATAAATTTGTAAAAAAACTAGTGCGATGTTCCCCATAAAAAAAGTAGATAGTGATGTTATGAGCATTGGGAAAGAAGTTTCAATAAGCTCTGTTTTGGAGAAATCGCCGTTGGTTTTTAATGTAATAGTAGTTAATTTTTTGTAAATAAAGTACAAAGAGACAAGACAAGTAAAGACTATGGCAATAAAAAGAGAGTATAAAGGAAGCGTGGTGTTTGAAAAATAGATACTGAGAATAAATAAGAAAAGGAGATTGACAATAGGTCGATGTACACTCCTTAAAAATTCTGAAATTTTTAAATTTTTTAATCCTCGAATGTATTCAACATTAACATTGGTAATGGCAAAAAAAGGTATTATAAAGGAGGCAATTTTCAAGGCATCACAATAGGTTGAGTTCTGAAAAATATGCAGAGCGATATAGTCAGACAATAAAAACAAGACAGCAGAAAGAGTAATTGATACAGGAACGGTGATCTCTAAGACATATTTATATAAAAGTTTTAGTTTTTGATGATGATTTTCTTGATTAAACTGACCGACATAACGCAATATGGACATATCCATTCCCATAGTAGAGAGCATTGCTAAGAAAGTAATAACAGCTAAGGTTAGGCTGTAAATGCCAATACCTTCTGCGCCAAACTGTTTAGAGATAACCAGCACAACCAGATATCCAAGAAGCATGCCTCCCATTTTTAATGCAAATGTAACGGCACTTCCAGAAATAATTTCTTTTAAGTTGTTGTCGCTACTGAGCTTTGCTTTGAGTTTCGTTATCATTGTTTTATGAATCTTTATGGTTTAAATAATCAAGATAGGTCGCATACAATTTAGCCTTAAAGCCCTCATCATAGCTTGCAGGCGTGTTAAGATTTTTGAACTCATCAAGATAGTCGACAACATCACCCAATGTAGTGTCATAGGTAATTTTAGGTTTGCAGTAACAGTCTGTAGTGCTGTCATGTTGAGTATTTAAACAATCTATGAACTCATCAACCAGGTCTTGTACATAAACGTAAGTCATTGGAATGCTTCTGTCAAAAACAACAATCTCTTTGTTATGAATGCTATTGTAAAGCCATGTAGAGATGACGGAGTTATAGTTTGGTTTGCACCCTTCGCCAAATACATGAGGAAGCCGGTAGATCCATACGGGTACGTTATTGCGCTTTCCGTATTCTTCAAGATAGATTTCGGCCTCTCTTTTGCTGGTGCCGTAGGCGTTTTTTTGCAGCTCTGCATGAATAGAAGATGCCATAAGAAACGGAATAGAGAGTTGTTTTTTTTCAATAACATGTATAATGTCTTTGGTGAGTCCGGCATTACCCTTGAAAAACTCTTCGTCATTGCTTTTGGGATAAACTTTGCCAGCAAGGTGATAGATAAACTCAATGCTTCCTATGATTTTTTCAAGATCTTGGAACGTATGATTCCGGTTGAATTCTACAATATTAATATTGTTAAAACGGGTAAGTTTTGTTAGTAGGTTTGATCCTAAAAAACCTTTTGCCCCGGCTATTAAAATGTTTTTTTTATATTTCATGCTACAATGCAGAGGGTATCTGGAAGATGTACCATGATAAGCAAGGAAACAAAGAAAAATTCATATAATATCTATGCTTATGTAGATTTTGAATTAACTAAAGACTTGTCTAAATAAGACCATGTTGCGTCTCTTAGTTGTTTAAGGTTCTGGCTTGCTTTTTCAAAACTTACAGAGGTGTTAAGTATGCGATCTAGATTTTTGTTATCTAAGATTAAGCGATCGTCAAGTCCGACGTTTGCTAAAAAATTTTGCATTCTATTTAAACCACTTTCAGGTTTTATGGCAATAAAAGGTATTTCAAAGTTGACAGAAAAGGCAGTACCATGAAATGAGTTGGTAATAATAAAAGAAGCTTGAGAGAGAAGTTCAATATATTCTTTTGGTCCAGCATCTTGAATATGTTTATCGGAAGGATAACCCAAAAAAGGATCTTGGTCAATCACTACTGTTTTTAAGCCTAGCATTTTTGAAACTTTATTTACAACTGTACGAACAAATTCATCTTTTTTTAGAGTATATACGAAAACATAAGGAGGAGTTTTATTTGTTTGATTAATATTTAAAAGGCCAAGCCAATCGGATTTGTTTAGCATTAAAGTAGGGTCTAGTACAGTAAAAATTTCCCTATTTTCCAATAGGCTGCTTATAAATTTCCCAGTATTTTTTTCTCTTACTGACAAGCAAGAGAATGAATCGAAATATTTTTTTAGTAGTTCTTTCTCATGTTTTGAGAATCGGTATCCTCCTGCGCTAGATGCAAAGGAGACTTTTTTCTTTTCTGCTACAAAGTCTAAAAAGTAGGCGCTGTCAAAGCCATCTATAATTTTAGGGTTCCATATTTGATCACTGCCACAAACAAAAACATCATAAATTGATTCAAGCTCTTTTAGGTCTTGTATACTATTGCAGGGTTGTGTTAAATTAAAAGAATTAATGATGAATTTTTTAAATTTTTTCAACAACCTATATCTAGGAAGCAATCTAAAAAAATCTTTACCCATTCTTAAAAAATCACGAGGCTTTAATCCGTATCGAATCACTCTCATCGTTTTATCCAAATGAGGTGTTTTATAGTCTATAATTGAAACTTCTCCATACTTAGATAAGACTTTGTGCGATGCTAGTGCTTGCAGCATACCACCATAACTATTTGCCCAATGTATAGTAATTAATGCAATTTTTATGCTCATATTATCTCTCCCTTATTTGAGTATATATTTCATCCAATGGTCTTCTTGCGGAAGCACATGTAATATTGCTTGCATCTGGATATCCTATTGCCAGGAGCATTACAATGGTGTGGTGAGGACAAATATCAACTTCTTTTCTTAGTAGTCTATCTTGTGAAGGTGGAGTACTCCAGTTTAATGGGCATGTTGCAATACCAAGAGCATGGAAAGCGTAGATTAATGACATTGAGAACATTCCTCCGTCAATCCAGTATTCATAGTGTTCTTCGGCAAGAAAAAAAGCTTTTAAGTCTATGGAAATAATCATTAAATTTGGAATCTTTTCCCCAAAAGGCTTGTTGCCAGATTGGTATTTTAAAATAGTGTCTTTCACGCACTTGTTATTTGTGTGGTAAATATGCCATGGTTGACGATTGCAGACAGATGGAGTTTTCATGGCAAGCTTAACAGCCCTTGAAATAATTTCATTGGGAACAATAGCATCTTTAAATTCCCTTAAAGAATATCTGGAGAAGAAAAAGGCTTCCGGATTTTCTAAAATACCTTGTTGATATTCTTTTTGGTTGAGCTTTATTGCACCATGCTTGTCTGTCGAATTAAATTGTATTGTTTTTAGTTCTTGTTTTATTTGTTTTGACTTTTCGTGCTCTCTATTTTCTGGAAGGTTTATGAAGGTTTCTAAAACTTGTTTTGCAGCTTTATCATGATAGCCGACATTATTATATTTATTGGCTATTTTTAGCAAATCTAATAATTTATAAGCATTTTTCCATCCTGAATCAGCATTTCTGTTTTTATAACTCATGCTTTTTTCTAAAGCATGATAAACCAATACGGAAAAATAGTTTCTTTGTTCTGCATCCTTCATATTGTTGCGCCAACCGCTATACAAAACAAAGCGTTTAAAATCATAGGTAAAACCAATAAATAATTTATAAAATTTATAAAAATCTTTTATATAAGGTCTAATGTGTTTCCATATAAACTTCATTTTTGTCCTTTTAATATTTCTGTTTTCTTGGAAAAAACAATATTCTCTGATGCATAGTAGTAGAGTAATAATAGAATAATATTACTAACAACAGTTGATATGGCTGCTCCAGTTATTCCAAATTTTGGAATTAAAAAGAGATTTAAAACAATATTAAGCAGTGCTACTAGCCCCATATATTTAACTTTTTTCTTCATATAGGACTGAGTTACCAAGGTGGCGCCCGTACTGTGTGCCACAAATACAAAGGGTATTGATATTGCCAATATATTCAAAACAGCAATTGCATTTTCATATTTAGCGCCAAACAAAAATACAACTGCCCATGAAGATAATGACCAAATTAACAACATTGCAGTTATCCCAAAAATTAGCATTATAAAATTACCTTTGCGATAGACCATGTAAAACTTTTCTTTGTCATGATTTGCCCAGCGATGAAGTTTTGGCAAAAGATACTTTTGATAGATTACCCCTGGAAAAAGAAGTGTTGCCATTATAATAGTGAATGCTACATTATATATGCCTGATGCAGCATCATTTATCATATACTTTATTAAAATTAAATCACTTTGATAGTAGACTAAATAAAAAAAAGTAGCTAGACCAAATGGCCAAGTGTTTTTTACTACAGAAGTAATGCTTAAAGAATTATGCAGGATAGGTTGCGCCAAACCATGTCCTTTTAGTAAAAACCCATCTTTTAACATCTTTCTCAGCTGAAGTATAGAGAGAAATGAAAATAAAACCCCAGTAAATGCATATATAAAAGCAACCGCTTCTGGAGTCATGGAGTCGGTGAACAAATATGCCAATAAACTGATCAAGAACAGCCTTGTTATATGTGGTGATAGTTGCCAAGCAGAAAAATTAATATAGCGCTCCTCTAGTTGAAGCTTACTGCTTACTAACCCAATCGATACTTGACCAAGAATATGAAAAGATAAAACTAAAATTAAAGTTTGTGTTACTTTGTCATGGTTTCCAAAGAGAGCCCATGCTCCAAGTGTAGCTATTACAGAAAGTGTAGAAATCAATACAAAATGAAAAGATGGGATTAGCCATCTTTTGGCATTCCATCCTTCCTCACCATAAAGTTTTAGCCATAGTTGCGATACTCCAAAGCCAGCGAGAGGCGAAGCTAGCACAACGGTTGCTAAAGTTGCTGAAAAGACTCCGAAGCTCGCTATTTCTAAGTTGCGAGCAAGGATGACCTGCGTTAAAAAGGCGAAGAAAGCACCTATCAGTGATCCAAATGACAACAATACCATTGATACAATAGCATTTTTTTTAGGCATATTTATTCAAATACCACTCAATAGTCTTAACAATACCGCTGTCGAAGTTCTCATCGGCACTCCAGCCAAGTTCGGTCTCCAGCTTGGTGGCGTCTATGGCATAGCGACGGTCATGTCCTGCTCTGTCTTCTACAAAGGTAATGAGCTCTTTGTAGCTTTTTTCTTGCGGTACACGGTCGTCCAAAATGGTGCAAATGGTATTGACAATTTGTAAATTGGTGCGTTCGTTCCGTCCGCCGATATTATAAACGTTACCCTCTTTTCCGGTATGATATACCAGATCGATTCCTTTGCAGTGATCAAGCACATAGAGCCAGTCACGAACGTTTTTCCCGTCACCGTAAATAGGGATGCTCTCACCGGCAAGCGCTTTACGAATTATGGTCGGAATGAGTTTTTCGTCATGTTGCTTGGGGCCGTAGTTGTTAGAACAGTTGGTAATGACGGTGTTCATGCCATATGTCTCTTGGTAGGCCCTTACGATCATATCGCTCGATGCCTTGCTGGCTGAATAGGGTGAGTTGGGCGCGTAAGGAGTCTCTTCCGTAAAAAGATCGGTCTCATTAAGCGTGCCGTAAACTTCGTCGGTGCTAATGTGATGGAAGCGACACTCCTCATAGCCAGATTTACATGTAAACGGTTTGTCCATCCAGTATTTGTAAGCAACATCAATAAGGGTAAAGGTGCCGTTGACATTGGTTTCAATAAAAATACCGGGATTTTTTATGGAGTTGTCAACATGGCTTTCGGCAGCAAAGTGAATGACCCCCTGAATATTGTACTCATTAAAAATATATTCAACAAGTTCCCGATTGCAGATATTGCCGCGAATAAATTTGTAGCGCGGGTGATTGTCGCACTCTTTTAAATTACTAAGATCTCCCGCATAGGTCAATAGATCTAAGTTTATCAGGGAATAGTCGGAATATTTTTCTAAAAAATAAGGAACAAAATTGCTGCCGATAAATCCTGCACACCCTGTTACTAAAATGGTTTTCATTGTTTTTTCACCTCAATTTGTTTTAAACACCGTTGTAAACTATCATGCCAATAAGGTATAACGATATTATAGTGGTTTTTTATTTTATTTTTATTTAATACGCCATAATTTGGGCGTTTTGCTGCAGTTGGATACTCCTTGCTTTCGATGGGATCTACACGGCATGAAATATTTGAAAATTCAAATATGGCTTTTGTAAAATCGTACCAGGAGCAGACACCTTCATTGGAGTAGTGATAGATACTGACAGTTTCTTTGGGAATATGCGGAAGTATGTCTAAAATAAGCATTGCCAAGTCTGCGGCATAAGTCGGTGTGCCGATCTGATCATAAACAACATTGAGTGTATCGCGCTCTTTTCCCAATTTTAGCATGGTTTTTACGAAATTATTCCCAAAGCTTGAGTAGACCCAAGAGGTACGGATAATGATGCTGTTGCTCGGGTGAGCTCGAAGCAAAGCATTTTCTCCGTCGAGTTTGGTTTTTCCGTAAATTCCCTGAGGGTTTGTTGCATCACTTTCAATATAGGGCGTGCACGAGGTACCGTCAAATACATAGTCCGTTGAAATATGAATTAATGAAATATGCTGTTTTGCAGCAACTTCAGCAAGGTATTGAACCGCTATATGGTTGATGGTGTCGGCACTTTGCTGCTCTTCCTCCGCTTTGTCAACCGCGGTATAAGCAGCGCAATTGATAATGTGCGTGATATTGTTGCGTTTACATGTAGATTCAACCGCTGCTTTATCGGTAATGTCAAGTGTTTCCCGATCGGTAAAGAGAAAGCTAAATTGCGGGTAACTTTGGTGGAGTTCTTGAAGTTCAGACCCCAGTTGGCCACTGCTGCCGGTTACGAGAATATTAGGCATACAAATTCTCATTGTAATGAAAACACTCCGCATTTACAAGTAGCGGCTGTTTGGTGTCTTTGTCAGAGAGTTTAATGTCAGATGTGCTTAAAAGCCAGTCAATTCCAATGCTTTTGTCATCAAAAGCGATGCCGCGGTCGCATTCCGGCGAGTAGTAGTTGTCAACCTTATAGGCAAAAACGGTCTCACCTTCCAAAACAATAAAACCGTGTGCAAATCCGCGAGGAACAAGAAGCTGGCGTTTGTTCTCACTGCTGAGCTCAACGGCAACATGTTGACCAAAAGTCGGGCTGCCTTGGCGAATATCGACGGCAACATCAAGGACGCGTCCTTGAATGACGCGAACCAGCTTGGTTTGGGCAAACGGAGGCAATTGATAGTGTAGCCCGCGCAACACCCCTTTAGAACTTTTGGACTCATTGTCCTGACAAAAGTCAATGCAATAGCCTAAAAAGTCTTCAAGCTTATCTTGACGAAAGGTTTCGACAAAATAACCGCGTGCATCACCATGTACTTTTGGCTCAATAATAATAACATCGGAAATAGCGGTTCGAATAAAATTCATCGTGCCACGCTCCCTTCGTTGGCACGACGAATCAGATACTGTCCGTATTGGTTCTTTTTAAGCGGTTGTGCCAGTTCAATAAGCGCATCTTTAGAGATATAGCCCATTTCATAGGCTATCTCTTCAATACAGGCGACTTTAAGCCCCTGACGGTTCTCTATGGTCTGAATAAAGTTTGAAGCCTCAAGCAAGCTCTCATGCGTTCCCGTATCGAGCCATGCATAACCGCGACCCATGAGTTCAACGCGTAAGTTTTTCTCTTTGAGGTACGCTTGGTTAACGCTGGTAATCTCGAGCTCTCCCCGGTCGGAAGGCGTAACATTTTTAGCAATTTGAACAACAGAATTGGGGTAGAAGTAAAGACCGACCACAGCATAGTTACTTTTAGGATTGGACGGTTTCTCTTCAATGGAAGTGACTGTGCCGTCTTCGTTAAACTCAGCTACACCGTAACGTTCCGGATCTTTCACATAATAACCAAAAACGGTAGCCTTGTTCTCTTTTTTTGCGCTGACAACAGCTGAGTCCAGGAGTTCCGTAAGACCGTGTCCGTAGAAGATGTTGTCGCCCAACACCAGACAGACGTCGTGGTCTCCGATAAACGCCTCCCCTAAAATAAACGCCTGAGCAAGACCGTCAGGAGAGGGCTGCACTTTATAGGAAAATGACATTCCAATACTGCTGCCGTCACCTAAAAGCTCTTCAAATCTCGGTAGATCTTGCGGTGTCGAAATAATAAGTACCTCTTTAATGCCTGCTAGCATGAGAATGGAGAGCGGATAGTAGATCATTGGTTTGTCATAAATGGGAGAGAGCTGTTTGCTAATTCCTTTGGTAATCGGGTAGAGGCGTGTTCCGCTACCTCCTGCTAAAATAATGCCTTTCATTTAATTAACTCCTTTTAAAATCATCATCGATACGTACAATATCGTCTTCACCGGTATACTCACCAACCTGTGCTTCTATGAGTACAAGATTGATTTTACCCGGGTTTTCCAACCGGTGAATTTCACCCATTTTTATGTAAGTAGATTCATTGGGACGAACCAAAAAGCTTTTTTCTCCTACTGTTACCATAGCAGTTCCGCTAACCACAATCCAGTGTTCGCTTCGGTGAAAATGTTTTTGTAGGCTAAGTCGTTTTTTTGGTTTTACGACAATACGTTTAATTTTATAACCGGGGGTGTCTTCTAGAATGGTATAGGTCCCCCAGGGGCGATGAGCAGTTATGTGGATTTGAGGAAGAGAAGAACCCTTTTCTTTAAGTTTTTGCACAACTTGTTTGACTTTCTGTGAGCTCCCTTTTTTTGAGATAAGCAGAGCATCATCGGTATGGACAATAATCATGTCTTCTAGGTCAACAGCTGCGACCATTTTGTCTGAAAGAATCAAATTGTTTTTTGAATTTACAGCAATCAGGTTTTTGTTTGTTGTGTTGCCTTGATCGTCTTTTGGTAACTCATCGTAAAGTGCATCAAAGCTTCCTAGGTCACTCCATGCAATATTGCTTGGGATGACTTTGACTCTGTTGCTTTGCTCCATAACGGCATAATCGATGCTGTCCTCGGGAATTTGTGCCATATCATCATGTGAAATGCGAATGATATTTTCTTTATTTGCATGTTCATAGGCATTTAGAGCAGTGTTATAGATATTTGGTGAATGTTTTTCAAGTTCTTTTAGAAATACTCCGGCTTTAAAACAGAACATGCCACTGTTCCAATAATAATTACCGGCTTTAATATATGTTTCGGCGGTAGCGGTATCCGGTTTTTCTTTGAAAGACAACACGTTGGTACCGTCAGCCTCTATGTATCCGTAACCGGTTTCTGCATATGAGGGAGTTATACCAAATGTGACAAGATTATTTTTCTCAGCTTCTATTTTGGCTTGTCTAACAGCATTTTCATAGGCCGTTTGATCTTTTATGAGATGATCTGAAGGAGTCACTAAAACAATTTCATTGGGATCTATATTGAAACAGGCTAATGCAATGGCAGGAGCCGTATTCCGCCCTAGGGGCTCAAGTAAAAAAGAGGCATTTTTAGTATGTTCCATCTGATCAACAGCTAAAAAATATTGCTCCGCATTAGAGACTATATATTGCTGATTACAAAAGAGACTATTACGTTTTAAAGTTAACTGAAAGAGTGATTGGTCATTAAAAAGTTTTACAAATTGTTTCGGCATCAAGGTGCGACTTATTGGCCACAGGCGTGTCCCACTACCTCCACAAAGAATAATATTAATCATCTATTTTCCTTTAACAACAAACCATGGATTGAGCAGATTTTCCTTATTATAAATCATGGGCTCATTGCTTTCAAACTGGTAGGTCATCTTGCCGGCTTCACGGACAACAGCATCGGCGGCACCGGTGTCCCACTCCATAGTGGGTGCAAGCCTTGGGTAGATATCGGCACTGCCTTCGGCCACCATGCAAAGTTTCAGAGAACTTCCTTTGGAGACCTGTTCAATGTTGTCACTTTCAAGTGCATCAATAAAGGCTTGTGTCTCTTCGGAAAGATGTGATTTTGATGCGACGACAAAGAGCTTTTTCTCTGGAGTTGCATTGGTTTTCAAGGGGAGCTTTTGGCCATTTTTGTAAGCTCCTTCATCTTTTTTAGCGCGATACATATCGCCCAGTGCCGGAGCATAGACAACCCCGAGTACGGGAGTGTTTTTGTGAATGAGTGCGATGTTGACGGTAAACTCCCCGTTTTTCTTAATGAACTCTTTGGTACCGTCAATGGGGTCGATCAGCCAGAAATACTCCCAGTTCTTGCGCTCACTGTACGGTGCGGCTTTGTTCTCTTCGGAGAGAATGGGGATGGTCGGGTAGAGTTGTGTTAAAGCGTTGCAAATAATTTCGTTTGACTTGGTATCGGCTTCGGTCAACGGTGATTTGTCGTCTTTATAGTCGACGGTAAAGTCTCGGCTGTAGATCTCCATAATGGCATCGCCGGCCTCTTTGGCAACAGCAACAATATCGTTGAGCAGAATGCTTTTAAGCATGTATGTATCCTTTGGTAGTGAGATAGTCAATGATGATGTCGGCGCATGCATCAATACTGAGCTCGCTGTTTTTTACATGTATTTCAGGGTGTTGCGGTGCTTCGTACGGAGAGGAGATACCTGTAAAATCGGGTATTTCACCGTTCCGCGCTTTTCTATAGAGTCCTTTGGGATCACGGCGCTCACACTCTTCAAGAGGGGTATCAATAAAAACTTCAATAAATTCGCCCTCCTCCATCATGGCTCTAACGCGATCACGATCTTCTTGAAAGGGAGAGATAAAAGCCGAGAGGACAATGGTTCCGGCATCGACAAAAAGTTTGGCAACTTCACCGATACGACGAATGTTTTCTATGCGATCTTCGTGGGAAAATCCAAGCCGGGCATTGAGCCCGCGGCGGATATTGTCGCCGTCAAGCAGGTAGGTATGACGCCCGAGTGCATAGAGCTTGGCTTCAACGGCATTGGCTATGGTAGACTTTCCGCTACCGCTTAGCCCTGTAAACCAAAGTACGCAAGGGCGCTGTTGTTTAAGGTCAGATCGTGCCTCTTTGCTAATATCATGATTGTGCCATACAATGTTGTTATTTGACATAGTGCTTCTTTATATATTTTACAATAGTGTTAGCCGCTTCTTCGGCACTCATTATCTCGGTATCAATGACAATTTCAGCATGCTGCGGCTCTTCGTAGACATCGTTGATACCGGAGAAATTCTGCAATTCACCTTTAAGAGCCTTTTGGTAAACCCCTTTGTAATCTCGTTGTTTGCAGGTCTCAATATCGGCTTTAACATGGACAATAATATTGTTGGTTACCATATCACGGATGGCCTTGCGTGATTCTCTATAAGGAGAGACGAAAGAGGCAACGGTTGAGATGGAGTTTTTTTGTAATTTTTGAATCAGAAAACCGACACGGTGCATATGACGGTTTCGGTCTTCTCGTGTGAAGCCGATATCGGGAATGAGGTCGCGGATATCTTTGGCATCAATACGTTCAAGCGGAATGTGCAGCTTTTCAAGCTCTTCATAAACCTTGTCGGCAATGGTTGTTTTTCCTGAAAGCGGCAGACCGGTAAACCATAGATTAAACGGCTCAATCTTCTTTTTGCCCCAGTGGATTTTAAACCATGCGCGTTCATGCAGCCAGTAGAGGGCTACTTTTAAAACAGTTTCAATCATTCCGGCGGCAATGGCCAAGTCGAGCCTTCCAAAAAAGACATAGACAATAACAATGGTTGTTGATGTGGCAACGATGCGCCAGCTAATCCCTTTAACAATGGAGCGCTGATTGGTCTCTTTATACATTAGACTGCTTTACACTCCCATTCCGGAAAGTTGTCACGAATGTATTGATTAAGTGCTTTTTCGGCGTCACTGTAGTGTTTACCATTGCGTTTAATGACATCTTCGTCTCTGCGGCTGACTCCGACAATCATTCCTGCACCGACCGTGTTGTTGGTAATGCGATCAACAACAATAAAGCTGCCGGTTAAGCGGTTTTCTTTGTAAGCATCAGAAGCTATAGGGCGAGTAAGTACCATGCGGCAGGAGGCAATGTCATTGAGTTCGAGTGTTTCTACCTGCGTACGCTCATAGGTGTTGACATCAATTTTGTAGTTAATGTGTTCAATATGCCCCGATACCACAGATGTAGCTCTTTTAATGTCATACGTACGTCCGGTGTCCATAGGTTTCTCATCCATCCAGACCAGCATTACTTTTAGGCTGTTGGAAACACGTGGTAGGCTATGCGTATGTACAATCATATCGCCACGGCTGATATCGACTTCGTCTTCGGTGGTGATTGTAACGGCCATAGGAGCATATGCCTCTTGCGTAGTTGCTTCTCTGTCTGCCTCGCTAATATCTCCGGCATTAATAATGCTTTTTACTTTTGTGGTTTTTCCTGATGGCAGTACGGTAATTTCATCGCCCACGGCAACGCTTCCGGCGGCAATAGTACCGCAAAATCCTCTGAAATTAAGGTGAGGTCGGTTGACGTACTGTACCGGAAAACGGAAATTCTCCGCTTTTTGCTCTTTTGAAATATCCATAGTATCAAGCAGCTCTAAAAGGGGCTTGCCCTCAAACCATGGAGTATGAGTACTTTTGTCGACGACATTATCACCGTTTAAAGCACTGACGGGGATGTAGTAGGTGTTTTTAATGCCTAACTCATCGGCAAGTGCACCGTAAGCCTGCGAGATATCATTGAAAACACTTTCGCTAAAATCGACCAGATCCATTTTGTTGATGGCAATAACAACATGCTCAATGCCCAACAGTGAGACAATAAAACTGTGGCGCCGTGTCTGCGTCAAGATACCTTTGCGCGCGTCAATAAGAATGATGGCGACATCCGCGGTTGAAGCACCGGTGACCATATTGCGGGTATACTGCTCATGCCCCGGAGTATCGGCAATAATGAATTTACGTTTTTCTGTTGTAAAAAATCGATAGGCAACATCAATGGTAATACCCTGTTCGCGTTCACTCTGCAAGCCGTCGACCAAAAGTGCCATATCGATTTTTTCGCCGGTAGTGCCATATTTTTTACTTTCGCTTTCGGCTGCGGCGAGCTGGTCGTCAAAGATCATTTTGGAGTCGTACAGCATACGACCGATAAGTGTGCTTTTACCGTCATCGACGCTACCACAGGTTAAGAAGCGTAGCATGTCTTTGTTTTCATGTTGCTTTAAGTAATCGATAATATCCATTAAAAGTACCCTTCAATTTTTTTCTGCTCCATTGCGCCTTCTTGATCTTTGTCAATCAGGCGTCCTTCACGTTCGCTGCTGGTAGAGAGCAGCATCTCTTTAATAATTTCAGGCAGTGTGGTTGCCGTAGAGTTTATGGCGCCGGTCAGCGGGTAGCAGCCGAGTGTTCGGAAGCGCACCATCTCTTTTTTGGCGGTTTTTCGTAAGGCTTCCGGCATACGATCGTCATCAACCATAATTTTGGTGCCTTCATACTCTACGACTTCCTGCTCTTTGGCAAAGTAGAGCGAAGGAATGGGGATCTCCTCTAAGTAGATATATTGCCAAACATCGAGTTCGGTCCAGTTAGAGATAGGAAAAACACGAACACTTTCACCTTTTTCAATAGCAGTGTTGTAGACATTCCACAGTTCAGGACGCTGGTTTTTCGGATCCCATCGGTGGTGTTTGTCGCGAAACGAGAAGATACGCTCTTTGGCGCGAGACTTCTCTTCGTCACGGCGTGCACCGCCGATAACGGCATCGTAGCCACCGGCGTTAAGCGCTTGTTTGAGCGCTTGGGTTTTCATAATATCGGTATGCACTTTGCTGCCGTGTTCAAACGGAGAGATATTCATCTCAAGCCCTTCGGGATTGGAGTGAACAATAAGATCAAAACCGAGATCTTTGGCACGTTGATCACGGAAGTCGATCATCTCTTTAAATTTCCATGTTGTGTCGACATGTAAAAGCGGAAAAGGAAGCTTGCTCGGAGCAAAAGCTTTCATGGCAAGATGCAGCATAACCGAGGAGTCTTTACCCACAGAGTACATCATGACCGGATTGCTAAATTCGGCAGCTACCTCCCGTAAAATATGAATGGACTCGGCCTCGAGTTGCTTAAGGTGTGTCAGCCGTTCTTGGTTCAACATGCAATTCCTTTAATTCTCAGTATTTTGACATGGCAATTATTGTTGCAAAAAACACTAAATATACGGTTAAATTTCGATTTATTTCGCGTATTCTATCGTTTTTATTCTTTTTTGTTGCTTTAACATTGATATTTTTTTGATACCCTTTCGTAACGTACTCCTGTCAAGGTAAGTATTTTAGGAGAATAATCATTTGAAAAAATTTTTAGTCAAATTTTCAATATTCGGCATTACAGTGTTAACAATATCTTATATTGTTTTTATCAATCTAGGAAAATTTTTTGATGTTACAAAAAAACCTCAAAACGTTGATGTGATTGTCTGTCTGGGTGGGGGTAGTGGAGAGCGTTTGCGTAAATCAGCAGAGCTCTATAACAGGGGCTATTCAAAAACCGGTATTATCATATTGACCGGAGGCGAGACCATAGGTTTTGGTAAGCATCAATACAACAAAACAGACTACTTGATAGGACAAGGCGTACCTGCAGAGGCTATTGTATACCTTAACAATACTTCCAATACGATGAAAGAGGTTTTAGCATTACGAACGTATCTGCAACAACACCGTCTTCACAGTGTGATGTTCGTATCGGATCCACCCCATTCGCGTCGTATTAGAATGTTGGCCGATACGATTGCCGAGTATGCTGATTATGGACTGCATGCCTATGAAGTGAGCAGCGATCCTGCATGGTGGCATGCGAACCGATATTATGAGAACAAAAAAGCACTGGGGTATGTTGTTGCCGAGGTGCTGAAATTGCCGACAAATTATATTGCTTACAATATATTGGAGCCATTGGGATTATTTGAGCCAATAAAAGCACATGCAGGGGAGTTCCTCTATTTTCTTAAATATCATATAGTGAGTATTTTGCGCTAATATACAAATTTACATTTTCCTCGATATAATAACCTACTTTAATTTAAGGATTTGGCATGCAATTTTCTGCTCCACTAAAACACAACTCAAAGCGCATGATGCTTTTGGGTTCGGGAGAACTTGGCAAAGAGGTCGCTATTGAAGCGCAGCGTTTGGGACTGGAGGTGATTGCCGTAGATCGTTATGAGCATGCGCCGGCACACATGGTGGCGCACCGTTTTCATGTGGTAAATATGCAAGATAGTGAGGCAATTTTAGAGATAATTCGTCATGAAAAACCCGATTTTATTCTGCCCGAAATTGAAGCAATCAGTATTGATGCACTCTTTAAAGCAGAAGCGGAAGGATTTCATGTCATTCCCAATGCCGAGGCGGTGAACAAGACGATGAATCGTAAAAACATTCGCCGTTTTGCGGCAGAAGAGCTGGGGGTCAAGACGGGTGCGTATCGGTTTGTATCGACGTATGAAGCGCTTTGCAGTGCAGCTGAAGAGCTGGGCTTTCCCTGCGTGATAAAACCGGTGATGAGCAGTTCGGGGCACGGTCAGAGTGTTGCCAAGAGTGTGGATGAATTGGCAGCGTCGTGGGAGATTGCCAAAGAGGCGCGCGGTGATGCGAGCGAGTTGATTGTGGAAGCATTCATTAAATTTGATTATGAAATTACACTGCTGACGGTTCGCAATGAGACAGAAACGGTTTTTTGTGAGCCGATTGGACACATTCAGCGTGATGGCGACTACGTTTTTAGTTGGCAGCCCATGCAGATGAGCACGCTTGCCAAAGAGCGAGCGCAAGCGATGGCCAAACAGGTGACCGACGGACTGGGCGGTCGTGGTCTGTTTGGCGTAGAGATGTTTGTTTGCGGCGATGAGGTCTATTTTTCAGAGTTAAGCCCCCGTCCGCACGATACGGGAATGGTGACGCTTATTACGCAGAGTCAGAGTGAATTTGCCTTGCATGTTCGTGCTGTATTGGGCTTACCGTTAGACTTTACCTTTTACGGCAGCGGTGCCAGTGCCGCCTTTAAGTCCGAGGTCGATTCTCATGCTCCGGTGATTGAGGTCGATGAGAGTCTTTTTGGTGCTGAGAGTTACGTCAGAGTCTTTTCAAAGCCCGAAAGCCATAAAGGACGACGCATGGCAGTTGTATTGGTTTATGATGAGGTGGCACGTGCGCTGGAGAAAGCTAAAGGGCTGATTACAAAAATAAAGGATGTTGTGTGAAAGTTGTTTGTCTTGATGCCGCAACACTTGCGGGAACGGATTTGAGTGCCTTAAAGCAGTTTGGAACGATCGATATCTATGAGACGACATTTTCCGGAGAGACACTCGAGCGCATTAAAACTGCCGACATCGTAATTACTAACAAAGTGGTTATTACCGAACATATGATGGCATCATGCAAGCATCTTAAGCTTATCTGTGTGGCAGCTACAGGGATGAACAATATTGATCTTGAAGCAGCAATGGAGCATAATATTACAGTAAAAAATGTCGCAGGCTATTCGACCGACTCCGTAGTACAGCACACGTTTAGCATGTTGTTGTATCTGATGGGAAGTTCATGTTATTACGACCGTTATGTCAAAGAGGCTCAGTGGTGCAAGAGCCCGATTTTTACCCATTTGGATCGGCCGTTTGGTGAAATTCGAGGGAAAAAATGGGGCATTGTCGGTTTGGGTGCTATCGGTCAGGGGGTGGCACGTGTGGCTGAAGCATTCGGCGCAGAGGTCTGTTACTACTCTACATCACACCAAAACCACAATGACAACTACCCCAGTGTCGGACTAAGCGTCTTGCTTGAAACATGTGACATTATCTCCATTCATGCACCGCTCAATGCCAACACAAAAGGCCTGATCGCCCAGTCGGAGCTGTTACAGCTTAAAGAGGGGGCCTTTTTACTCAATCTCGGGCGCGGCGGAATTGTCGATGAAGCGGCATTGGCACGGATTATTGATGTTAAAGATATTAACGTGGGACTTGATGTTCTTGAAAGTGAACCGATGCGTGAAGACCATCCGCTTTTACATGTAAAAAATAGTGACGCACTTTACATTACACCGCATATAGCATGGACATCCATACAAGCCCGTGAACGCTTGGTAGATGCCATTGTTCACAATATTCAAACGTTCATAAATGGCTGAAGCCCTTGCGCTTTTTGTGACTGCATTTGCAGCGGCGACGATTCTTCCCTTGAGCTCTGAAGTGGCATTTATTGCCGCGCTCACGTCAGGAATGGATACATCGTTGGCGATGCTAAGCGCATCGTTAGGTAATGTGTTAGCCGTAGTCGTTAACTACAGCCTCGGTTTTTGGCTCTACGAAAAAATGCACCACAAACTGGAATCGTCAAGAATTGGAGCCAAAGCACTTTATGTGGGTCATCGATATGGCTATGTGGCATTGCCGCTTACGGTACTGCCGATTATAGGTGACCCGTTAACCATTGTAGCAGGTATGGTTCGTTTACATTTCGTATGGTTTCTGGTGATGGCGGCACTGTTGCGTATCGGACGCTACTATCTTATACTATTAGCATATTAATGTCGAAATTTTACATGTAAAAGCGGACAAACCTTACGGCGATCGAAGGGTTTTGTAGGCGACGCCATCTCCCCTATGGTTTGGTGGGTATCGAAGAAGTTTTGAATATAATAGATACCGTTATAGCCTTTTACATGTAAATCTTCAATAATAGCGTTAATATCATATTCATCTAACAAATCGGTATGGAGTGTCGTTCTTACTTCAAACGGCAGGTTAGAACCGATGAGCAGTGTCAACGTTTTCTGGAACGTTTGGAATGTTTTGTGATGCGTGATACGGGTAAACTTTGTTTCGGGTGCTTTGTAATCCAAAGCGATATAATCAATAAGAGATTGTTCTAAAAGTTCTTGAATAATATCACAGGCAGTACCGTTAGTATCGAGTTTGATTTTAAAACCGAGTGTTTTAATCTGCCGTGCGAATGTTGTAATGTCGTTGTACAGGGTGGCTTCACCACCGGAGAGTACCACGGCATCAAGCAGACCGATGCGCTGTTTTAAAAACGCCAATGCCTCCTTAGTGCCAATGTGGCCTGTTCCCAAGACAACATCTTTGTTATAACAGTAATCACACCGCATATTACACCCGCCAAACCAGAAGATGGCCGCAAGATGGTCAGGATAATCCAGCGTGCTAAAGGGTGTGATATCATAAAGAGGAGTGCTAAGCACACGCTTCTCTAAACGGTTTGCGCTCTTGATGCTCCCCTTTTTTCCCAATGTTAAAACTCTCTACGGGCCGATGATACCCCATAACTCGGGTGTAAACAATGCAACGCTTTCGTTTGTGTGCTACTTTTTTTAAAATTGCTTCATGAGACATGTGTCTGCTCCTTATGGTAAGATTGAATCAGCTCTTCATCACATTGTGGACAGAACTCATGTTCTCCGGAAAGATAGCCATGTTTTTCACAGGTTGAAAAAAGCGGTGTAATGGTGATATAAGGGAGTTTGTAATGGGTAATGATGTTTTTTACCAGCTTTCGACATGCTTCAGTGGAGCTGATACGCTCTTTCATATAAAGATGCAGTACGGTTCCGCCGGTATATTTACACTGCAGTTCATCTTGAAGGTACAATGCTTCAAAAGGATCGTCGGTTTGGTTGGCGGGCAGTTGCGAGGAGTTGGTGTAGTAGATATTGTCACCAAATCCGGCTTGTAAAATGTTGGGATATCGTTTTTTATCTTCCTTGGCAAAACGGTAGGTGGTTCCCTCTGCCGGCGTTGCTTCAAGGTTGTACAGATTTCCCGTCTCCTCTTGATAGGTTACCATGCGTGCTCGCATATGCTCCAACACTTCAAGGGCAAAACGCCTGCCCTCACTGCTTGCCATATCGTATTGGTCTTGTGTAAAATTGCGAAGCATCTCGTTCATGCCGTTGACACCGATTGTAGAGAAATGATTGTTAAAGTGGTGAAGATACCGTTTGGTATAGGGAAACAGACCCCGTTCATACATCTCTTGGATAAACAGACGTTTTTTCTCCAGAGTCGATTGTGCCAATGCCATGAGTCGGTCAAGGGCAAGCAATAAATCTGCTTTGTTGTTTGCATGTAAATATCCCAGCCGTGCCATGTTAATGGTGACCACGCCAATGCTCCCCGTCATTTCGGCACTGCCAAAAAGACCGCCGCCCCGTTTAAGCAGCTCGCGCAGGTCAAGTTGTAACCTGCAACACATGCTTCTGACATGCCCCGGTTTATAGGCATCGGGATTGGCGATACGTTCACCCTTGGCGTTGTGCATAAATTGTGAACCAATAAAGTTTTGAAAATAGGGAGAGCCGATTTTCGCTGTATTTTCAAAAAGAATGTCGGTGTTCTCACCGTACCAGTCAAATGTTTCCGTAATATTGACGGTTGGAATCGGGAACGTAAAGGGCTGCCCGTTGTTGTCGCCCTCGGTCATGATTTCAAAGTAGGCTCTGTTGATGAGATGCATCTCTTCTTGAAAATGACCATAGGTCATCTCTTCGAGGGTGCTAACTCCACGTAACAGAGCCTTTTGCTGCAAGGAGTACTCTTTAATGCTCCGAAACAGGTGCACGTTGTGGCGTGTTGGAATCTGATCATACAAGTCTGCGGGTACCGTCCAGTCAATGGTAATGTTTGTAAAAGGACTTTGACCCCAACGTGCCGGTACATTTAGGTTGTAGATAAAACTGCGAATCGCTTTTTTTACATCGCTAAATGTGAGTTGATCTTTAAAAATATAGGGTGCCAAATAGGTGTCAAACGAGCTAAATGCCTGTGCGCCCGCCCATTCGCTTTGTAAAATTCCCAAAAAATTTGCCATCTGCCCCAACGCTTCACGAAAGTGGTTGGGAGCAGCAGATGCCACCCTGCCGCGCACACCGTTAAAGCCCTCATCGAGTAAGGTGCGAAGACTCCAACCTGCACAATAGCCGGTGAGGCAGTCCAAATCATGAATATGGTAGTCGCCGTTTCGGTGGGCATACCCTTCCTCTTTGGAGTAGATGGTATCGAGCCAGTAATTGGCAATGATTTTTCCGGCACTGTTATTGACCAGTCCGGCATTGGAATACCCGGTATTGGAATTGGCTTTAATGCGCCAGTCACTACCGGTAATGTACTCTTCTATGGTCTGTGTCGCATTAATATAGGTAGTATCTTCACTCAGTCCAAACTGATGCTCCCGTTGCATTTTATGGGTGTGACGATAGAGCAGAAAAGATTTCATAACATCAAAGTATCGTGCCTTAAAAAGCGCGTGTTCTATAAGGTCTTGAACCTCTTCAACAGCGACAGTGCGTCGGCTTTGCAGTGTGGTTATGACATCAACATAGACCGTATTGTCGTAAGCTGTTGATTCACTCTGAAATGCTTTTTTTATGGCATCTTCGATCTTGTAGGGGGTAAAGTCTTGAGATGTGCCGTCTCGTTTGAGTATCGTTGCTAACATGGTCGCTCCAAAATAGGGTGAGTACGATGTTATGTCAGCGTGTGCGCCATATAACAAAAGTATCGTTAAGCGCTGTATCAGACCGTACAACGCTTAACGATACCCTTACCACACGGTTAACTGTATTAGGTCTTCGAATGAAGAACGGATGCTTTGAATCTATAAGACTTTCGTTACCTAAAGTAAGTTAACCGGCTTTGACATAACACACACAAGAGAATTATAGAGAAAGAGTTTGTCACATCCTGTCAAAAATCAATGTTTTTGATAAAATGTATAAATGTTTCTTCTATTTTGTATGTACAATATAACCAACGCCGTAGTTGCTGGTAATAGTGTTGTCAGGAAGCTTCGTACGCAGACGTTTAATCAGCGAGGTAAGCGCGTGAATGCTAAACTCTTTTTCGGGTTGGTCCGCATAGACGGTATAGTAAATATCTTCGTTGGAGATACTGCGATTGGGTTTACGAAGCATGAGGTTTAAAAGGCGCTGTTCCCGTTTGGTCAAGTGAATATTGTGACCGTTATGCTGCAGTGTCTGGTGCTTCTGATCCCACACAAATCCCTCTTTCAATATAACGGTACTCTTTTCATTTTCAATCTCTGCGACCAAAGAGAAGAGCAGTTCTTTCAGGGTGTCGCTGTGGATGGGCTTGATCAAATAGCGCACCAGATGCAGTTCAATCGCTTTAAGCAGTTTCTCTTTTTCCGAGTGCGCGGTAGCAATAATGACTTTGGTCGTTTTATCGTGTTGGCGAATACTCTCAATCATGCTCAACCCGTCAAGGTTGGGCATATTGATATCGGCTACGATGATATCGGGTTTTTTGACCTTGTAAATTTCGAGGGCTTCCCGACCGCAAGAGGCCTGATAGACGGTTTTAAAAAAGATTTGAAGGTACTCTGCGAAATATTCGCGCAACTCGTGTTCATCTTCGGCAATCAGAACGGAAATGTGTTCAATCTTTTGATGCATGGGTGACTCCTATACTGAATGTGGTACCGTTACGGTCGCTCTCAACTTCCAAGGTACCGTGCATACTACGCTCAATAATCATTTTGGTAATATACAGACCCAATCCGGTTCCCATGGATTGATGCTTGGTCGTAAAGTAGGGTTCAAAAATTCGTTCAATAATTGCATCATCAATACCTCCGGCGTTGTCGGTGATCTCTAAACGGGATTGGTGTTCCCTAGAAAAAAAGGTAACCGTAATGGTCGGGTTGGCAATATTGTTAGAAACGAGGGCGTCTTGCGCATTGTTAATAATGGCCATAACGGCTTGGACATACTCATTCATATAGCCGTTGACAACCAGAGAATGATCGCCTTCAATAGAGATGGCAATACCGTGTTTTTTAATATTGGGATGTAGTACTTCGAGTGCCAGCGTAACGGCTTTGCGAATGCTAAAGCGCCGTTTTTGTTTATTGGGTTTGAAAAAGCTCATAAAATCTTCAATGGTGCTGGACATGTAGGCAATGTTCTTCTCCATCTCCGCCAGTTTACATGTAAGATCCTCTTTGTTCAACATGTCATAGTTGTGTTTCTCTTTGGTAATGGCGATGAGGGTATTGACAATGGCAAGAGGCTGGCGCCATTGGTGGGCGATATTGCCGATCATCTCTCCCATAGCCGCCATTTTTGATTGCTGAAACAGAAGGCTCTCTTGCTCTTTGAGAGCTCTGTCTTTGGCGCGAAGGGCTTCGATGGTATCGAGAAGTTCACTGTTGTATTTCTCTTCAATGTAAAGACCGCAGTCAAGATTTTTCATTTTATCAATAAGATTGGCTATATAAGGTTTTTGAATGATTGAGCCGTGTTGCGGAGCGATCAGTTCAAGATCGAGTCGTTCAATCTTTTTTAAGGCATAATTGAAAATGTCTTTGCTGGGCATATATTCGGCATGAAACTGTTTGGCTTGGTCAAAATAGTTTGCTTTGGCATAAAACTCCCATGACTCTTCAATACCGCCGAAAATATCACCTGAAAAGAGTACTTTGGTTTGTGGATCGTAACTGACAAAGGCACCGGGAGAGTGGCAGTAGGGAGTAGTGAGAAAGGTAAGGCTGACGCCGGTTTCGGTTTCAAGGCGTAACTTTTTTTTGTCGATCTCGTAATAGGTTGATGTGGTGAGATAATGTTTGATCAACGGGGTCATGCGGCTATGCGTAACAATGTGTAAATCCCGACGTTGAATCAGTTTTTCAAGATCGGGTACCGAGGCACACAGATCCGGATCTTGATGATGTAATATAATATATTTAATCGCGCCAATATCGGTAATGGAGCGAACTTTTCGGACAACGGCATCAAACTCCAACATGCTACCGGGGTCAATCAAAATGGATTCGTCGCCGTTATGGATAAAGTAGGGATGACACTGGAAGGGGTCATGCTCCAAATACATGCCGATCCAATAGGTATTGGGAGCAATTTCAACGGCCTTGTTGTAGTCGTGTACGTGCATACTTAGCCGAAGATACGTCGGAAAAAGCCTTTGTCGCCGATTGCTTTTTCGATCATGTTTATGTAGCGCTCAACAGAGGCCGATCCCAGCTCATAATCTTTAACCATTTTATCCTCGCCGATACTGACGCAAAACGGCACGCTTTTAATATCATATTTTTTAGCGAGTTTGGGATTTCGGGTAATATCGACTTTGCAAATACGCGCGCGTTCTCCGAAGTAGGTCTCAAGAATATCGAGTAGCGGTAATACCTCTTGGCACGGGCCGCAGGTTGGCGAATAGAAGTCAATAAACAGGGCAACGGATGTCGCTTCAACTGTAGTAACATAATTCGTGTCGGTTAGCTCAAATGCCATAGTTTTCCCCCTAAAATATCTGCATTATTGTAACGGCTGTAAAAATAATAGCTAAAATAGAGTAACAAGGCGATGAACATCGGTGTTATCGTATCATTGAGCGGGCATTTTCAGCGTAATGCTTACATTAACGTTAAACTATGAAAAATTTTGCTAAAATGTCCTTCATGAATAGAAGATTGTTTATAACAACTGCTATAGCGTCTCCTCTATTGGTTCAAGAGCTTTTGGCGGTTGAAAAAGATATTATTATTGGTCGTGAAGAGTGGCAGACGTTTGTCGGTTTGCGCAATCGGCTGCGTCGTGTTAAAAAAGTAGTGGGGTATGGTAATTTCAATATTATTTCATGGGACAGGGCTCTGTATTATGCCAAGCATTATGCCGTTATAGGTGCCTTTCCCCGTGAAGAGTTAGATCTGGCAGAAAGACTGTTTTATGAAGACCCTAAAAAATACGG
>Ga0256840_1000380_pt1 | contig 45822 bp, 39 predicted proteins | sample 355202metaG_FD_185969 | JGI IMG/M metagenome (GOLD analysis project Ga0256840, IMG submission 185969) | Hydrothermal vent microbial communities from Mid Atlantic Ridge, Atlantic Ocean - 355-202 | ecosystem: Environmental > Aquatic > Marine > Hydrothermal vents | place: Atlantic Ocean: Mid...
AGCTCTGGTCGGTTTATTCACAACGATACCGATATGCGGGAATGATGGACCAACCATCCATGTTACTAAATCTCCGGGCTTGTAATCAGTAGGGTTGCGAGTAATGGGTAATGCAGCCCCACGACGTGCGAAAAACTTACGTAAATTGACAACACGACGGTGATCAATATTCGTATCAGGCGCTTTTAATTTCCATTTACTTAAATTAGGATAATTATAAAAAGCAGCACTCATATCTTGATGCACTTGCTGTTGCAGGTCGATACCCAATTTACGGTATGATCGAATAACAACATCTGTACACACACCGATATTGGCAGGAACATCACCCCAAGGATAGCCAATTTTCACATAAGAACCGTCGTATCTAACGCGAGACTTTAGACGACCTAAAGCCGCATTATTTAGCTTTTGCAGAAAAGGACTAGGTGCTGAAATTCTAGCAACAGGGCGACGATAACGATTTACGCTGCGTCGTTTGTAATTGGTTGCTACTCTTCTGCGTGGTGAACGCTTTTCATAAACAACAGGACGAAACCTTTTTACCGTTTGTTTTTGAATAACAACCGCTTTACGCTGTGTATTTTTTGTCGCTGGGCTTTGAGCTGTAGTAGTAACACGTTGTTGTGGCTTATTGACAGAACAAGCTGACATACCTATTGATATAATGCTCAGTGATACTGCAACTGGCGTTAATGAAATTAATTTTTTTAACACTGGTGTGTTCCCCTATTTTCTCTTAATTTTTGCTGGATTATAAAACAACCATGCTGAGCCTCAGCTGAACCGGCTATTATTACCTAAAAGATGTTTTAAAACAAGGCTTACCGCAATAAACCCAAAGCTACTTGTTACCATTACCGAGGACCCTAAGCCACCGGCGCAACTCAACGTTTGACCCGTTGATGTTGTTTCAGGCCGCTTAAGATGCTCTGTTGAATACACGCAAGGTATTGAAAAACGGCGTTTAATATTTTTACTAAAGCCATAATTTTGTCTTAACAGTTTACGTGTTTTAGATAATAAAGGATCATGTTCAGTTCTACTTAAATCAGAAGTTTTAATTAACGTAGGGTCAATTTGACCGCCAGCCCCCCCCAAAGTTACAATTTTTATTTTCTGTCGTTTACACCAAGCAATTAATGCAGCTTTTACACGTGAGTTATCAATGCAATCGATGACGTAATCAGCATTTGCATCAATCATTTTTGCTAGGTTATCTTCATTGACAAAATCATCAATTAAATGCACGTCACATAAAGGGTTAATTTCGCGAATACGATCCGCCATTACATCAATCTTATTTCTACCTATAGTGCTGCCTAACGCAGGTAACTGACGATTAATATTAGATTCTGAAACAACATCCATATCAATGAGGGTTAGTTTCCCTAGCGCATTTCTTGCGAGTGCTTCTACAGCCCAAGAACCAACACCACCAATACCAATGACAATAATATGTGCCTGCATAAAACAATCAATTGCTGTTTCACCGTATAGGCTTTGTACGCCATTAAAGCGACGTTTCAAATCAATTTGTTCACATTTCATTTTAGCTATGATTGTTCCTTTGAATTTTGGCTTTACTGATTGTAATTTAGGTGTAATATGATGCCTTAGTAGTAGATATAAGGGGACTAACATGACTGATATTATAAAGCCACTAACTAAGAGCAATACCATTAATCATAATGCTTTAAAACACTTAATTGAAGCGCATTCGGTAAAAGTCGCTACAGCTAGGGCTGAAGGAGATACATGGATATTAATGGTCGTTGCTGGTGATGTAACAAAAACAGTGATGGCAAAAAATAGTGGTAAAGCACGTATCTGGCGCAAGTTAGAAACACTTACAAAATACCTAAAAGGTCTAGGCTTAGATCATTTCATTATTGATGCAACAAACTTTGACCCCTCACAAAAAAGTTTACAGCGCCCTGACAGTGCCGCTATCTTAAAGCGCACGCATCAAGCACATAAAGTACAACGTATAAAAAGCCCTCAATCCGTGAACGCTTTAGATGCTGAACCCTCGGATATTTCAACAACCGAAAGGCTAACAACTAGGCGCTTAGTTTCTGGCAGAAAGCCCTTATCAGACGAAGTTAAGGAGCGTTGGGAAGAACGTAGGGCAAAAATTTTAAAACAAGAAAACCCTCGAGCTAAGTAATTTATTTGGGTTAATATCAAATATTTTGAAGAATAAAATCTAACGTGGGTTGCGCTTCATTGTAATTTAGAGGCACCAATTGAGTATGCCTATGCGTCTCTAAAACCATACTAGGAAACCCTTGTGCTCCGATGGACTGTGCAAGCTGAATTTCTTCATGCAGAAGATCATGGGTACACTGGGCATTTAAATCTTTAGCAAATAGCGCTTTATCCAAGCCTAAATTTTCGGCCAGTGAAATTAAGGTATCATCATTAGATGGGTTTTTAGCGTGTATATAATACGCCTTTTGAATACTCTCAATCATCGCTAACTCTAACTCAGGCTGTTGTCTGCGTGCTGCTATTACGGCCCTGCAAGCAGGATAAGTAGATCGCCTTGGCTCACATTCTTGCCAAAAGTCAAAGTTAAATTCTGTATTAGGAATGTGTTGTTGAATTTTACGCCAGTAGCCTGCAATATCTTGTTGCATTGCTTTTGCCATAATCTCATTAGTATCAGGCGCAAGTCCACCAAGTACATATTGCACTCGGATATTAACAGCTAGGTTTTGGCGAATCTCCTGCCATACGGGTCGAAAACCCCAACACCAACTGCACATTGGATCATGTACATAATAAAGTGTTGTATCTGTGCCCGTTGTATCGTTCAAAATTTACAACGACTAACAATTCGCTGTACACTGGCTTTTGGATCAATTTCACTAACCCATTGTGTTACTGGCGCGCCATTACTGCCTAGCTCGCCATAGTCTATCCAGTAGACTTCTTTAGGTTTTCGTTGTTCTGTATATTTTGCATCAAAACCCATGTAGCGGATGTATTCTGCATGACGGCGTGCTTTATCTAAATCATCAAAAGAGCCTAATGAAATAGCATTTTTATAAGGGCCACTTTCAATAATGCTGTAATCTTTTACTTCATTTTCGACCAGCTTTTTTACCACATCGTCAGCTTCTTTTTTAGATGAAAATGCCTGCAAATAGACTAGAAAATTCAGCGTCACCATCGTTTGTTGGGCGCGAATAGTACTTAATAAGCCGGCATCATTAATCTCATTGCTAACTAAAGTAGCTGTTTTTTTTGTATTGAAAGGCCCTAAGGTATAACAGCGGTTATTTAAATCTCTACCGGTGATTTTATCAGGAGGAAGTAACACCAAAGGAGGGACGCCTTCCTTTGTTCGTGGCGGGGCTACATATTTATCACTAAAAACCAGTGACCAAACCAAGTAAAAAGCATTGAGAGCAAGTAATAATAGAATCAGGTTTTGCATGTGCTTATTTTAACGGTGTACTGTTGCTAATGCCAGCAATCACTTTTAAGCCGAGGATAACTAAATCTTCGTTAAGCTGGTACGCTGACTTTAAATGAGGCTGAAGAGTTTTGGCATTACCGCCACAGATTACTTTTGTAATTGTTATTGCAGTTCCAAGCTCTGTCTCCATCGCGTGGCTCACAGAATCTATCGCAGCTGTTAAACCCAATACAGAGGCACTCTGAATCGCTTGACTGGTATTTTTGGCGAATAACACAGGCGCAGCCTTAGCCTTAGCCTTATCCGACCCCCAAAGCGGAAGCTGTTGGGTATTTTTTAATAAACTTTGTGTACATAAATCAACCCCAGGGAAAATCAACCCACCCCAATGTTGACCGCTTGCATCCAGGGCATCAATGGTCGTGGCAGTCCCCGAATCAATAATAATAAATGCATGACCTTTTGGGTAGTGATGTTTTGCACCTACCATGGCAAGTAGTCGATCTGCGCCTAGTTTTAGAGGTTCATCATAACCATTGACAACACCCGCAAGCTCTTTCTGAGCGGTGATATTATGTAGCGGAAGTTGGTGTCGGAAACAGTTTTCTTGTAGCCGCTTAATAAAATCTTCACCTAAAACTGATACAATAAAAACAGACTCAACATCATTAACATGTTGATTAATAAGTTTATCAACACTTTGGTGAGGTGGCTTATCGTCATAATCACAACGTTGCTGTTCACTTAAGCTATCTTTCGTCAATAAGCACCATTTAGCGCTTGAATTACCTGCGTCAATTAAGAGTGATATCATTTACTGCCCCAGCGGTTTGCTTAACCGAATATCCGCAGATGAGTAAAAATGCAGCTGCTTATCTTTCTCTAACAGACCCAACTGCCCTTGCCGATTAAGTCCTACTACTGTTGCTGAAACGTCTTTATTCTGACGTTGAAAAGTGACGTTTTTATTCTTCAAAATATTCCATTTATTCCAATCCTTCTCAAAGTCATTAAACGCTAACGCAGGAAAGTGAGTTAAATGTGATGTTAAATGCTGAATCATCGCTATAAGTAGTTCGGTTCGAATTGCTGGAAAAGGCTTTTTAAGCGCTTCTTTATGCGCTAACGCCTCTGTTAAACTGGTGATCTGTTGATCAACCTTACTAATTTCATCGTCAGGCATTGTAACATTTAAACCTATACCAATAATTACGTTATTCGATGGACTCACATTTTCGATTAAAATTCCGCCCATTTTTTTTTGTTGCCAATAAATATCGTTGGGCCATTTTACACCGTGGTTTTGTAAGCCCATGTTAGCCAAAGCTTCAGCAACTGCTATCCCGACACTTAAACCTAATAAAGAAAAGTGTTGCATCTGTTGAACGGGTGAATCAAAACACCACTTGATTGAAAAATAAATATTCCCTGTTGCAGGGGAAACCCATTCGTTACCGCGCCTACCTCGCCCAGCCGTTTGCTCATCACTGATGCAAACATCACCACACTTGCCGTTTTTTTGTAGCCAAGTATTCGTCGAATCAAGGCTATTAAAATGATAAATATTTCCACGGAGCAAAGCCCTATCCGCTATTTCATCGCAATTGATTGGCTCTAATAATATTTTATTTTTATGTCTTTTCATTGTTATTGACTGTCGTGTTGATAGCGCTGTTAATGCCTGCATTAACATATTTAAAAGCAATCATAGCACCAATAAAAGCAAGTGCGGAAGAGAGCAAAAACGTTCCTGTCGAACCGAGTGATACCCATGTATAGCCACTCAGTAAACTTCCTAATGAGCCACCTAAGCCAAAGCTAATTCCCGCATAAAGCGCCTGTCCGCGCATTTGTAAGCGACCAGGAAAAAGGTCGTGGATTAAATAAATAGCGGCTGCATGAAACAGTCCAAAACTAGCGGCATGCAATATTTGCGAAAAAATTAAAACGGGCATATTTCCTACCCAAAAAGCTAATAATATCCAACGAATTGCCGTTAATAATAAAGAAACGGCAAACAACCAAGAAGCACGATATTGGCGTAATAAGCGATGCATTATTAAAAACAAAGCCACTTCAGCCATCACCCCAATTGCCCACATCCAGCCTGTCAAATCTCTACTGTAGCCGTGCTCCTCTAAATATATACTAAAAAATGTATAATAAGCGCCGTGACTAATCGCCTGAAAAGCACAGGCAATTAATAAGCCCGCTACAACAGGTTTTTTTATTACCGATGTGACACTGGTATTAAGGGCGCTTTGCGAAGCAACATTATGTTTTTTCTCGCGAATAAAAAAAGTAACCAATGTATTCGCAAGTAATAAACCCAAAACAATATAAGGTAGCCTTGATATTTCATTATTGGCAATTAAGGGCGGTAACCCTGCAACTAAAATAATAAAACCAATAGAACCCCAGAGCCGAATCAAACTGTAATGGTGACTATCACCCTCAAGATGATTTAAAGTCAGCGCCTCAAACAAAGGTAATGTTGCATTCCATGCAAAACCAAAAGTCATCATCACTAACACCAGCCACCAATAGCTGTGTGCAACAAACACGCCGCTAAACGTAATCAGAGAAAGTACTAACGCAAGCTGAATAATAAACAGGCTTTTTTGAAAATGATCAGATAACCAGCCCAAAAAATAAGGAGCAACTAACTTACTTGCCATTACTATTGCCATTAACTCGCCAATTTCAGCGGGGTTAAACTGTAATGATTGAAGATAAACAGACCAATAAGGAACAAATGCACCCAAAGTAGCAAAAAAGAAGAAGTAAAAAGAGGCTAATCGTGGGTAAAGGGTGGCTTGCTTGTTTCCATGCATAGACTTCATTGACGCAACTTTATAACACCTAGATCTAAATCCATAAACTTAGGCTTAATAAAAATCTCTTTATTTTTCTTTAGTAAATCAATGATTGATGCCTTTTGTTTGCCGCTTAATTCATGTCGGTTTTTTGCATCAGGAAAAAAAGGCGGATAATTAAACCGGCCATTGCCATAAACTTTTTTTAGTTTCCACTTCTTGCTATATTCATACAACTCGGCCGATAAAATATTCTCAGAAAAAATAAATACCATGGTCTGCTTTGTGTCATCACCGGTCATGGCCAATTGTTTTACATAGCAGGGATTATGCGTACTACACCGCCAAGATCTAAATTTATTTTTCAATTTTTCAACCTCTTTGGGCGCATCACCTATCACTATTAGTGATGCTACTAGATTTTCATGATCTTCTGGCAGACTTTTGATTGCTTGTTTAATCTCTATAAATTTGGGGTGATTAGTATTCGCTAATATTTCTTCAAGTGCATTTTTACCGCGCTTTCCTAAGCGATATTTAAGTGCCCCAAAGTCAAACTTATCAATACTCACTTTTTGGTTTTGCAAACGGTTCACTTGGTTATTAACACTCAACCGAGTTGGATCGAGCAAGGGGGATGCCATAACGACCAGCATCATAACCCAAAGCACAGCTAGTGGCGGGTTTACACTTGCTAATCCTAACACCCACTTACCCTTACGGTTTAATAATTGATACGCGTAAACCACGCTATAAATGCTCAACAAAATAGCAATAGCAAGCGCGATAACACGTTTAGGCATCAATCCATATTGCGAAATTCGTAAGGAAATGGCATACACCGAGATCAAACTAAGAAAAGGCAAAAGCGCAATTTGTAAGCTAAAAATTCTATTACGCCATAGCGATAAATCACGACTGCTTGCTGGTACATTTTGCTCATCATCATTAGTATTATCGACCAAGGTATTTAGCAGTAAAATACTAATTGCCACGATTGAAAGCAAAATTAAGGAGGTGTTTCTATTATCAAATAAAGTGCTTACTGAAAAAGGTAAGCTCAAAGTAAACATAATAACTATCGCGGCGGTTAGGTATGCCATTACTCGAAAAATGGCAAAAAACACACTGCGAATTTTAAAAATTAATGCATCATGCTCTCTGCTGATACCAATGCCTGTCCCAACTAAAGTAGCAATAATCACAGGAGTAATTTCTTTGCTCCAAATAATCTTTGAGACTTGTTTGAAGCCAATACTTTCAAATAAGCTAGTTCCTAAACCTAAAACTAATAAAAAACCAGCCGTTAGCAAGCCACTAAAAATCAGGAAGAAATGATTATTCCATGCATTCTCAAATAAATCTCTATATACGAAATGGGGTTTTTGAAATCGCCATGATTGAATAAACGCAGTGCAAATTACAGTAATCTGGATTAGTGCGATAATGAAGAAAGGCGTAAAATAATACGTTTTAGAATACCCCTGATCCACAAACCAAAAGGTTAAGCCGAATAAAAGCACAGCCATAAAAAACAAGCTTTTTATGACTGACTGAGTGGGCTGCTTTTGCCAGATAAATGAAAACACTGCGACCACCAGCACCCATGTAAATAGATACACAGTGTAATCAGTGTTTTTAAGGAGCGTAGTTGCCTGTGAGACAAACAATCCCGTCAATGCACCAATTATTGCAAATAGTCGTGGTAAGGGCATTTGTTGTAATCCTAATAAATGAGTTGGACCTGTTCGCTTCCCAATAATTTTTTAAACATTTTAATGCCGTCATCACTAACGGGCGCGTGCACATTTTGACCCAGACGTAATTCTACTTTTTCATTATCCGTTTCATAGGCAATAAACACAGGGCAGTTTACGGCTGAGGGGCTTGCCTTCGCAGACTGATTTTGAGGTTCTTCATTTCCTTGTGTTAGAAGCAGTTCATCAAGCTTATTGAGTAAGCCATTCGCCGTTTGGCTTTTGTCTATTTTTAGCATAAGTCGGCTTAAAAACTGCTTACGTGCGCTTTCAATATCATGCAATTCATTGACATAAAAACGCACATCATTGGTTTGGTAAATGGTGTTTAAGGTACCCTCCACTATTAATAGTTCTTCTTTTTTTAAGAACGCTTCAAATTGCTCGATTTTTTCATCATAAATTCTAAATTCATAATAGGCGGTTTTATCATCCATTGTGATTACGCACATTTTACCGCGATCAGTCGTGCGAATACTCACCCCTGAAATTAAGCCAACTAGAGTGATTGGTTTTTTCTGGTAACGGGTTCTGCCATCATCCTCTGCCATTGCTTTTAAACTGCGTGAGCGTAATTGCTCAACCTCTGCTTGATAGGCGTTAATTGGGTGACCCGTTATATATAAACCGAGGGAGTCTTTTTCGAGTCGCAAACGTTCTTTTTCTTCCCACTCTTCAAGCTCTGGAATCAGCTTGTCATCTTGCTCAACAACCACCGAGCCACCAAATAAATCATTTTGCCCGACATCATCATCGCGGTGTTGTTGCTGCGCGATGCGTACGATTTCTGGCAGACCTTCTAACAGGCTACGACGATTTGTACCAAGTTTGTCGAATGCCCCAGCTTTAATCAGTGTTTCTAAAATACGTTTGGATATTTTGCGTGATTTAACCCGCTGGCACATTTCAGCGAGTGATTTAAATGCACCGTTAGCTTCGCGCTCTGCAATAATTTCAGCAATCGCACTTTCACCCGCACCTTTAATGGCACCCAGACCAAAAATTACATTGCCTTCATTTTCACTAATAAACTTGTATTCAGAGCGATTAATATCAGGGGCAACCACATCCAAGCCTAGTTGCAAACTATCATCAACAAAGATCACCACCTTCTCGGTGTTATCCATATCCGCTGATAATACCGCCGCCATAAATGCTGCAGGGTAATGGGCTTTTAACCACATCGTTTGATAGGAGACTAAGGCATAAGCTGCTGAGTGAGACTTGTTAAAACCGTACTCTGCAAACAACTCCATCAGGTCGAAAATTTCAGTAGCGTTTTTTTCTTCGACATTATTTTTAGCAGAGCCTTCCATAAAAATGGAGCGCTGCTTTGCCATTTCTTCGGGCTTTTTCTTACCCATGGCGCGGCGTAGCATGTCTGCACCGCCGAGTGAATAGCCTGCTAGTACTTGAGCAATTTGCATTACTTGCTCTTGATAAACAATTACGCCGTAAGTGGGTTTTAGGATCGGTTCTAAATCAGGGTGCGGATAGGTTACTTTTTGATCACCTTTTTTACGCGCAACAAAGTCATCAACCATGCCCGACTGCAATGGGCCGGGACGATACAGTGCTACCAAGGCGATAATATCTTCAAAAACATCGGGGTGCAGGCGCTTGATTAGCTCCTTCATACCGTGGGATTCTAGCTGGAAAACGGCGGTAGTTTTGGCGGCTTGCAATAGCTCAAAGGATTTCTTATCATCCAGTGGAATATCTTCAATCCGTACCGCTTCCTCACCTTTTTCCGCACGCTGTTTATTGATTGTTTTTACCGCCCAATCAATGATTGTTAGATTCCGCAACCCAAGAAAGTCAAACTTAACTAAGCCAACCGCTTCAACATCATCTTTATCAAATTGTGAAACAACGCTGCCGCCACCTTCTTCACAGTACAGCGGAGTAAAATCAACCAGTTCGCTAGGTGAGATTAAAACACCGCCTGCGTGCTTACCGACGTTACGGGTTAAGCCTTCCAGCTTTAGCGCCAAATCCATTAAGTTGGCGACTTCTTCGTCTTCTTCGTAGAGCGCCTTTAAATCAGGCTCTTGATCCATCGCCTTGGTTAGCGTCATCTTCATTTCAAACGGAATTAGCTTGGCTATCCGGTCAACAAAACCATAGCCTTGCCCTTGAATTCTGCCTACATCACGCACCACCGCTTTTGCAGCCATAGTTCCATAAGTGATGATTTGTGACACCTTTTCACGACCATAAGTACGCGCCACATAGTCGATAACTAAGTCACGTTTATCCATGCAAAAGTCGATATCAAAATCGGGCATAGAGACACGTTCTGGGTTTAAGAATCGCTCAAATAATAGGTCGTACTTGAGCGGGTCAAGGTCGGTAATTTTTAAAGCATAAGCAACCACCGACCCCGCACCAGAGCCTCGACCAGGGCCAACAGGAATATCATTATCTTTTGACCATTGAATAAAATCAGCAACAATCAAAAAGTAACCGGGGAAACCCATGTCATTGATAACATCAAGCTCAACTTGTAAGCGCTCATCGTACTCTTTTCTTATCTCAGGAAAGTCATCTGCTTTTGTATCAAATAGTTGTTCTAAACGCTCTTCTAAGCCTTTTTTTGAAAGCTCGCTAAAGTACTCGGCTTCGGTCATTCCCTCAGGAATCGGGAAGGCAGGTAGGTAGTTTTTGCCGAGCGTTAGTTCAACATTACAGCGTTTGGCGATTTCTAAAGTATTTTCAATTGCTTCGGGAATATCGCTAAACAGCTCGATCATCTCATCGGCGCTACGCAAATACTGCTGCTCGCTATACACTTTCGGTCGGGTGTTATCGGCCAGTGTGAAGCCACCATTAATACAAACACGGGCTTCGTGTGCCTCAAAATCCTCGGCAGTTAAAAAACGTGCGTCGTTAGTGGCTACCACAGGCGTGTTTGTTTTAGTTGCAAGTTCTACCGCCGCATGTAAATAAGCATCTTCATTTTCGCGCCCGGTACGTTGTAGCTCAAGATAATAGCGGTCAGGAAACACCTCGCGCCACTCTTGCAAACGCGCCTCCGCCTCGGCATTGTTACCTGCTAATAGCGAATAACCTACATCACCATCGCGTCCGCCAGAAAGCGCAATCACACCTGCGCTATGCTCTTTAACCCATTCACGTTGCACTCGTGGGATGCCGAGTTTTTGCCCTTCCATATACGCTTTAGAAACCAGCCGCGTAATGTTTTTATAACCTTCATCATTTTGGCAAAGCAGAATCATGTGATACAGCAACGACTCATCTTCATCATCTGCCATAAATATATCAAGACCAAAAATTGGCTTGATACCCAGCGCACGTGCGGCACGATAAAACTTAACCAAACCATACATATTGTTCTGGTCAGTCATCGCAACCGCAGGCATGCCTCCCGCTTCAATCGCAGGCATAAGCTGCTTGATGCGCAGGGTGCTATCGACTAAGGAAAACTCAGTATGTAGACGGAGGTGAACGAAACTCATTATTGAAAATGCTATTTATTTTTAATCTGAATAGGAATGATCTTAGCATTTTTAGAGAAGGTTTCAGATGTATTAAAATTAAATCCGCAATTTTCTTTTACCGTTTCAAGTTGTGCAGGGCTACGTGGAAATTTACGACAATTGGGTGGGCGAAAACGATAGATACCGCAAGTATTATTGCCTTGGGAATCTGTGTTCAAAAAGGTGCAACGGATAGGTAATTTACAGCAATCACCGCAACCGTTGCATTCGCCACCACGGCCTTCTTCTACGGGTAACAGAGAGGTGAAAGTTCTTTGTAATTTTTCCAGCATTTAAAAATTATGAATTAGATTCGAGTAAAAAGCTATTTTTAGCTGCCATCATTTTCAACATCATTTTATCAAACCCGTTTACGGTTGAATCAATCACACTTTGGCGTGCCAATGTTTTATCAGACCAAGCTTGTAAAGTTGGATGTGATGCTAAAAAATCCACACCCACATGCTTTTTAACAAATGCAGCACGCACAAAAAAAGGGGCAACGGCAATATCTACCATTGAGAAATCATCACCATTAAACCAAGGTTGATTAGTGTTAGCGACAGCAAGACCGGCAAGGTTTTTATCCATTTCTTGCATTGCCTCATCAACCTCAACTTGATCTTGCGCCATAATCACGCCAAAAAACCCCATGTATAAAGGCGAGGTATATTCCATCCATGCTCGGTTCTGTGCTTTTAAAACAGGGTCAGTCGGGTGTAAGGCAGGCGGGTAAACTTCTTCGATATATTCACCTATAACCGCTGACTCAAAAATAACCGTGTCATCAACCACAAGCACGGGTACTTTGCCCGTTGGGGATAATTCAAGAAACCACTCAGGCGGATTATAAACGTCAATAAACTCAATATCGTAATCAACGTTTTTTTCTTTTAATAAGATTACGCTACGTTGCACAAATGGACAGACTTTAAAACTGATTAGTTTTGGCTTGGGCATGGTAACTCCTCGAATAAATTAAATTATTTTACCATGAAGGGCATGAAGCACATGAAGAAAAGAAAAATAAAAAAGATGACGTGTAAACGGTGAGACTGCTCGCTAAACAAGCACATCACGCACTGGCTTAAAACTACGCCGGTGCTCGCAAATTGCACCGTGTTTTTTTAATGCTTCTCGGTGTGCTTTGGTGGGGTAGCCTTTGTGACAGGCGAAGCCGTATTGTGGGTATTGTTTGTCGAGTTCGACCATTTCTTTGTCGCGTGCGACTTTGGCAATAATGGATGCTGCGCTTATGGCGGCAATTTTTGAATCTCCTTTTATGATCGCTTCCATGCTTATTTCGATTTCATCTTCTTTACAAAAACAACGATTGCCGTCTATTTTTAGGTGATCAGGTTTTATGGATAAGCCTTCTACCGCTCGCCGCATTGCTAACATGCTGGCGTGTAGAATATTAATTTCATCAATCTCACTCACTTCTGCACGCCCTAGCGACCATGCCAGCGCTTTTTCTTTGATCACTTTGTCTAATTCATTACGCTTTTTCTCGTTTAATACTTTTGAGTCGGCTAAGCCGTCAATCCAATTTTCAGCAGTTAAAATCACCGCCGCCGCTACCACCGCGCCCGCTAACGGGCCTCGACCGACTTCATCAACCCCTGCAACCAATCGTTTACGCATTGCTCCCTTCCCTTTTACGTTCAACTAAATTATACAGCGCGCGCGCTGCTCGTTGGCTGGCATTTTGTTTTAACTGATTATGAATTTCTTTAAAACGCTCTATTACTTTTTCTCGTTCAACATCCGATTGATGAAACTGCTTTTCAACTTCTAGCACGATATTTTCTGGGCTTAACTCTTCTTGAATTAATTCAGGTACTAAATAATCATCGGCGAGGTTATTCGGTAGCGTGAAGTATTTCGATTTAATCAGTTTAAATAAGCGAATTATGTGTGCCGTAAAAGGAGCGACGCGGTAAGCAGCGACCATCGGGCGACCGATTAGCATGCCTTCTAAAACAGCCGTTCCCGATGCCATGAGGATTTGATCGGCGGCTTCCATAACTACTCTCGACTGCCCGTTTATGTAAGTTATGACTAATTCTGGTGCTATTGATTGTTTGATTTCGTCAAACTGTTGCTCTAATTTTTTATTCACCATCGGCACAACAAACTGCCAGTCGGGGTGTTTTTTTTGTAACAGGTTTGCGCCTTTTATAAAGTCTGGCGCAAGCTTGTTAATTTCACCCTGTCGACTCCCCGGTAATACCGCAAGAATAAAGCCCTGCTCTTGCAGGCTAAGTTTCTGGCGAGCGTCTAATTGATTAGGCTCTAATGGAATTTCATCCGCTAAGGGATGCCCCACAAACTCAGCAGGGACGTTATGCTTTTTATAAAAATCCACTTCAAAGGGGAATAGGGTCAGCATTAAATCCATCGCGCCCTGCATTTTTTTAACCCGCCCTTCTTTCCATGCCCAGATTGAGGGACTGACGTAATGCGCAGTGGTAATGCCTGCATGGTAAAGTGTCTTTTCTATTTTTAGATTAAAGTCTGGCGCATCTATGCCTATCATTAAATCGGGTGGGTTCGCCTGCCAGCGTTGTATTAATGCTTTACGTGTTTTTAATAATGTTGGTAAGCGCGAAAGGACTTCGGCGTAGCCCATAATGGATAATAACTCCATCGGGTATAAAGATTGACACCCAGCTTGCTGCATTTCATCACCAGCAATGCCTTCAAAGGTGGCATTGGGGTAATGCTTTTTTAGCGATTGGATTAAGCGTGCGCCTAATAAATCACCTGATACTTCACCCGCGATTATCGCAATGGTTAATGGGCTTGAATTTATCGCTGGTTTTGACAAGGGTAATCAAATCAACGGATGATTCCGCGCCCGCTTTGGCTGCGTAAACAAAAATCTGCCATCAGTTGAATATTAGGATCATCACTGGCTTGTAATTGGCTAATCGCTTCGCTCAATGGCTGGTCTTGCCGGTACAGTAATTTATAAGCATCCTTTACATTACTGCGTTGCTCAGCCGTAAAACCGTTACGCTTTAGCCCTTCATTATTAAAGCCGCGTGGCACGCCTGGCGCACCATAAGCGGTAATATAAGGGGGCAAGTCTTTGCCTAAGGAGGTTCCCATACCTGTCATGGCGTATTCACCAATGTGACAGAATTGATGCACCAAGGTAAAGCCGCCGAGGAGCGCATAATCATGAATCGTGACATGCCCCGCCAAGGTCGCGTTATTGGCAAAAATAGTGTTATTGCCGACGACGCAATCATGCGCGATATGTACGTATGCCATGATCCAGTTATCATCTCCGATAACTGTCTTTCCTATGTCTTGTACAGTACCACGGTTAATCGTGACATTTTCACGAATCACGTTACGATCGCCAATTTCTAGCGTGGTTGGCTCGCCTTTATACTTTTTATCTTGAGGTTCTGCGCCAACCGAGGCAAATTGAAATATGCGATTATCTTTTCCTATCGTAGTCGGGCCTTCAATCACTGCATGCGGCCCTACCCAACATCCGCTATCCATTTTCACACCTGCGCCAATTACCGCGTAGGGTGATACTTCAACATCATCCGCTAGTTCAGCTTTTGAGTCGATAATGGCAGTAGGGTGAATATTACTCATACGTTGCTTTTCTCAGCTTACTTTTCTTGATTAGCAGGAACTGCGGCACATTTAATTTCAGCAACGGTTGCAATTTCACCATTAACGCGGGCTTCTGTTTTAAATATCCACATTTGACCTTTGTGACGCAAAACTTCGGCGCGTAGTTCTAGCTGGTCACCCGGTACCACTTGCTTTTTAAATTTCACTTTATCAACACCCACAAGGATGTATAGCATGTCCGTTTGAGGCTCTTCACCCATTGTACGAAAGCCTAATAAGCCAGTCGCTTGAGCCATCGCTTCGATAATTAGCACACCCGGCATAATCGGTTGATCAGGGAAGTGCCCGTTAAAAAATGGCTCATTAATGGTAACATTCTTTATTGCCGTAAGTGACTTTCCAGATTCAAATTGAGTCACCCGATCGACCAATAAAAACGGGTAACGATGCGCTAAAAAACGTCTTATTTCGGTTACATCCATAAGGCTTTCGTTGTTCAAGGCGTACTGTTCTTTTGTGTCATTCCCCATCTGTATTCTCTTTATCCTGTAGTTTCTTTTCAAGTTGGTTTAATTGTTTTGCCATTTTATCAAGGCTTCTAAAGCGTGCCGCATTACGTCGCCATTTTGCGTTTTCTTCCGTTGTGATTCCCGATGAATATACGCCGGCTGTTTTCAATGAGTTAGTGACCATACTGCGCCCTGTGATCATAACATCATCTGCTATTTCAAGGTGCCCCGCGATTGCCACACCACCACCAATTTGGCAGCGCTTACCGATGTTAGTACTACCTGCAACTAATGATCCGCCCGGCATGATGGTGTTTTCATCAATTTTTACGTTGTGCCCTATTATAACCTGATTGTCTATTTTAACACCGTTAGCAATGTTAGTTGAGCCTAATGCAGCTCGGTCTATGGTTGTATTTGCCCCAATCTCAACATCATCGCCGATGACTACATTGCCAACTTGCAGAATTTTATACCAGCTTTTATCCTCTTGTAAGACAAATCCGAAGCCATCTGCGCCTATCACTACGCCCGAATGAATAATGGTATTTTTGCCAACTTGTGAATCCGAGTAGAGCGTAACATTAGCATATAAAAGCGTATCTTGATCAATATTGGAGTTCTCACCAATATAACTTCCTGCCCCTATTTGTACACCATCTTTTATGTTTACCCCTTTTTCAATCACCACGTTTGCGGCGATATTGACGCTTTTACCAAGGACTGCTAATTTATCAATCACTGCACTTGGGTGGATACTTGCCGCTAGCTTTTTGGGCGGATTAAACAGTCGAACAACTTTGGCGAAAGTTAAGTAGGGGTCTTTTGCGATTAAAGCATTACCATCGTAGTTCTCGGCTAACTGTGCTGACAAAATAACCACAGATGCTTTTGTTGTTTCTAATTGACGTTTATATTTTGGATTACTCACAAAACTAATGTCACCTGCCATTGCATCTTTCAATGTCGCAACATTCCTTAACATGGTTTGTTTATCGCCCTTGGGCTCAGTTTGCGTAAGTTCCGCCAACCTAGATAGAGTAAATTCCATTACGGTTGCTTTTTATTTTGTTGTTTATTGGTTTCACCTGGGTCTGTAGCAGGCCGTTTCACTGTTTGTTTTAAGTACTTTAAAACCAAAGGCGTAACATTAACCCGTTGGCTCGCTGATAGATAATCTTGTAAAATTATATCCAATTTATTTTGTTCTCGAATATGATCAATTGCAGCAAAAACACCACGCTGTACATCATCTAATGCAGTGTCTCTTGCAAAACGTAATTCCTCTCGAAAGTCCTGCAGTAAGCGGCTGCGAGCGCGTTTTTTGGTACGTAGCTCACGTTCTTTTTGGCGTATTAATTCTTTGTCTGTTGTTAGGTCGGTTACTTTGTCTAAATCTGCACTTAAGCGATTAATTTCGTCCAATGCATCAGCAAGCTTTTTTTCTTGCGGGATGAATTTTTCTTTGAGTGCTGCGCTGGCAAGCTCTGCCTGGGGTGCGTGCTCCATAAGGTAAGGTACGTTAACTACTCCTATTGAGATCGGGTCTGCGGCATGTAGTGCTTGAAAACTAATAAGCGAGAATAAAACAGCAGTCATAACCAGCCATGATTTATAGATGGAAAGGTTTTGTCTGATGTATTTTCTTGCTAAAAAGAGTCTCATAAAAGCCGATTGTACGCGTTGTTAAATCAGAGTCTAGAAATTTGCACCTATTGAGAATTGTAATTTCTGTTCATCATCACCTTTTTTAGCATTAAGCGGTTTTGCATAGCTTAAAGTAAACGGCCCAAGCGGTGAAATCCATGTGGTTGCCAAGCCGGTTGAAAAACGAAGTTCATCTGCCTTAAAGCTCTTGGTGCCTTCAAAGACATTACCACCATCAACAAAAGCACTCATGCGTAGACCTTTAACGTCATCACCAAGAAAGGGGACAGGGAAAAGAAACTCTGCTCTGGTATCCACACTAAAGGCACCGCCTTTAGAAGTTTTATTAGAATCTTGTGGGCCTAAACTATTGTATTCAAATCCACGCACCGTTCCGATACCACCTGAGTAAAACCTTTCAAAAAACGGCAACTCAGACGTGGAACCGTATGCACTGCCATATGACAGACCTCCTTTTAATGCAAATATCATCTTTTCTGTTACAGGGTGGTATGTCGATGTTTTAAGTTTTACTTTGTAATATTCTAAATCACCGCCAGGCAAACCAGTTTCTAATGAAATACTGTGACGCTGACCTTCAGATGGGAATAAAAAGCGATTACGCGTATCATGGATATAACTCATCGAGCCGATAATATTATTATAGCTATCACCGTTGTTCTCATCTTTAATATACTCTTTAATGTGATCTGGCGTTGATTTAGAGGTTTTTATTTTACGGTGCTCGCCACCTAAGCTAAAGCGGATTGAGTTATCTTCCGTCATCGGGATTGTATAGTTCACCGTTGCGCCGTAGGTATCACTGCTGTAATCAGAAATATTATCCGCTTCTGCATCCGATTTATTAAGATAGATATTGAACCCGCGACCGACCCCATCGATTGTGTGGTAAGGATTGTTGTAACTCAAGTTAAAGCTTTTGTTTGATTTGCTGTTAGAAGCACTAACAGACATGCTTTTACCCATGCCCATAAAGTTATTTTGTTTTAAACCGACATTAAACAAAAAACTGCTGCCAGAGTATCCAATCGACGCGCTAATATCATTCGATGATTGTGCATCTGTTGTGACAATCACATCTAAATCAACTTGGTCGCTCCGCCCTGCTACGGGTGATGTTGCAATTCGAACACTTTCAATAAACGGTAAGCGCTGAATACGAGCCTTTGAGCGACGGACGTTTTCTTTTGATAGAAAAGTACTTTCTAACTGACGCATTTCGCGACGAATCACGATATCTTTAGTTCTCAAATTACCGCGAATATTAATTCGTCTTACATAAACACGTTGGCCTTTTTCTACCTGAAAATTTAAATTGACGCGCTTATTTACATTGTCAATTTGCGGAACTACGGCAATTTTTGAAAAGGCAAAACCTTCTTTACCGAGGCGCTCTTGAATGCTATTTCGGGTATCGGCCAGCTTGGTTTGCGAGAATACCTCACCTTTTTTCATTCGTACTAATTTCTTTGCATCTTGTTTTGAAATACCTGCATCACCTCCAACATGTACATCACCAATATGAAAACGATCGCCTTCTTTAATATTGATATTAACAAATACTGACTGTTTATCATCTGATAAAGAAACCTGACTGGATAAAACCTGAAAGTTTAAATAACCGCGATCACGATAAAAGGAGGTGATTTTATCAATATCACCAACTAACTTCTCTCTTGCATATTTATCCCTATCACTAAAAAATGAAAGGCGACCTTTAGTACCAGACTCCATCATTTTAAGTAGCTGCTGTTCTGAAAAGGCCTTATTTCCGCTAATATTCACCTGCTTTATTCGGGCAACACCCCCTTCGTGAATATTAATATTCACCGCAACACGGTTACGATCTAACTTTTTTAATTCTGTTCTAACTGTAGCGGAGTAATTTCCCCCCGCTAAATACTGTTGTTTGATTTGTGCTTGTATTTGATTAAGCGCTGACTTATCCAGTGGACGACCTTGTGAAATACCAGCCTGCTTTAATGCACCAAGCAATACTTTTGTTTCTAATTTATGATTGCCTTCTAGATTAATTTCACCAATCACTGATCGCTCATGGACTTTAATCAATAAGGTATTGTCACGTCGACCTAATTGAACATCATCAAAAAGGCCTGTTTTATAAATGGATCGAATGATGGATGTCGATAAAGTATCGTCATATTTTTCACCAACCTTTACAGGAATATTCGCTTTTACTGTTTCAGCAGTGATTCTATCTAAACCGCTAACTTGAATATTTTTTAACACAAAGCTCTCAGCCCAAATGCTTGTGGTTAGTGTCGATAACAAGAGTAAGCTGGCTACTTTAAGTATATTATTTTTCATTTTAAATCCCTTTAAACAATAAAGCCTTCATATTAAAAATACAAAGGCTTTATTTTACACGCTTCCTGTGCAGTAAGTAAGCCCTCACCATTGAATTGGTTTTCAGGCTAGCATTCATGCATTTATCAGTTTATCAAACGCCCAATATCATTATAAATCGCAATCACCATCATTACCCCGACAAGGCTCATACCAACACGCATCCCCATTGCTTCAAACTTTTCTGAAACAGGACTACCTTTAATAATTTCAATCACATAATACATGAGGTGTCCGCCATCTAGCATGGGAACTGGCAATAAGTTAAGCACACCAAGACTTAAACTTATAATAGCGAGAAAACCTAAAAAGGCGGTTAAACCATGATTGGCACTTTTCCCAGCATAGTCTGCAATGGTAATTGGCCCAGAAAGATTCTTTAAAGATGCTTCACCGGTAATTAATCGGCCCATGACTTTAAGCGTCATTACCGACATATCCCATGTGTTTTGTAAGCCGATCTGCATTGACTCTAGAAAAGGGGCTTGACGTGTAAAACGCATCTTGTCTATTTCTGCCATCGCATTATCGTCATACTTTCTTGCTAAGCTAACACCGATTAGACCACGCGTTTTACCTTCAACTTCAGTTAACTTTGGCGTCATCTGCAATGTCATTTGTATGCCTTCACGGTCAATAACTAACTCAACAGGCTTACCTGCATGTGAGTTTATATAGTTTGAAAAGAACTCAGTTGAAACTACTGGCTTACCGTCAACAGTGACAAGCTTATCTTTCGCTTTCACCCCAGCTGATTCTGCTGCTTTACCCGGCAACACCTGATGAATTAACGTAGTGTGAGAAGGCTGCCAAAAATTAAGGCCCGTTTTAGCAAGGTAATCACCTTCGTCTGCTAACAAAGAAAGTCCGTTTAGATCCATATTACGCACGGCTTGTGCACCTGATTCCGTTTCGACATGGATTGCTAGTTTTGGATTTTTTAAATATTCGTTCAACAGGGTCAAGCGTACTTGGCTCATCGACTCCGTTTCCACATCGTTGATCGCAACAATTTTATCTTTAGGCTCAAATCCAGCTTTCGCAGCATAACTACTTTGCGTGACATCACCTACTAACGGACGAATTGAATCAATGCCTAACATTTGAATTGCAGCAAAGGCTGCAATTGCAAATAAAAAATTAAACATGGGTCCAGCTAATACCACTAAAAAGCGCTTCCACACCGGCTGTGTGTTAAATGCTCGATGTTTTTCGGCAGGGTCTACCTCACCTTCTCGCTCATCCAACATTTTTACGTAACCACCCATTGGGATTGCGGCTAGCACGTATTCGGTACCGTCTTTATCATTAGACTTATGTGTCCACAATGGCTTCCCAAAGCCAATAGCAAAACGAATAATTTTAATACCAAGTTTACGTGCTACCCAAAAATGACCGAATTCGTGGATACCCACTAAAATTCCAATAGCGACGAAAAATGAAAGAACTGAAATTAGGACTGTTAACATAGTTTGATTTTCTTATGAGTGTTTATGAATAGAGGTGTGTGTTTTGCTGCTCTCTTGAATTTTTTATTATAGACCGTCAAAAAGCGGCATGGTTCTTGCTGAATTATTTAATTCAGCCTAGCAACACTTTCATTGGCATGTTCACGGCTGTTTAAATCTTGCGCGAGTATATCATCAATTATGGTCGATGTCCCTGTAGAAGCCTGTTCTAATGCCTTTTCTATGACAAGCGGTATATCCGTAAAGAAGATTTGTTTGTTCAAAAAGGCTTCTACTGCAATTTCATTTGCCGCATTCAATGCGATGGTTGCATTGCCGCCCAATCGGTGTGCATCATAGGCAAGCTGTAAGCAAGGGTAACGATCAAAATCCGGCTTTTCAAAATCAAGTCTTGCAACCTCAAATATATCGAGTGCTTCCACGCCTGACTCAATCCGCTCGGGATAAGCTAATGCATAGGCGATCGGTGTGCGCATATCAGGGTTGCCAAGTTGCGCGAGCACTGAGCCGTCATTATACGAAACCATCGAATGAATCATGCTTTGTGGATGGATCACCACTTGAATGTGATCTTCCGGCACATCAAACAACCAACATGCTTCAATTACTTCTAAGCCTTTATTCATCATGGTGGCGGAATCAACTGATATTTTCTGACCCATCACCCAATTAGGGTGAGCCACGGCTTGCTCGGGTGTTACATCACTAAGCGTTGAAACGTCACGCGTTCTAAATGGCCCGCCAGATGCAGTTAGTAATATTTTTTCAACACCTGCTTTGTGTTGTTCGCCGTTGACCAAAGCTGGCATGGATTGAAAAATAGCATTATGCTCGCTATCTATTGGCAAGAGTTCAGCGCCTTTATGGCGATTATTATGAATCGCATCCATAAACAACTTGCCTGACATGACGAGTGACTCTTTATTTGCGAGCATGACGCGTTTTCCTGCCTCGGCTGCGGCAAGGTTTGGCAATAGTCCTGCAGCCCCTACAATTGCTGCCATCACATAATCAACTTCTGGCAGGCTGGCAATCATTTCTAATGCTTGCTTACCAGCAATAACCTTTGTAGAGCAAGAGCCCTGCTTTAAGCGCTGCTCTAATTGACTTGCGGCATCTTCATTAACCATTACGGCATAAACAGGGTTAACAGCTAAACATTGCTCAGCTAGCTTATCGACATTGCTATTAGCGCTCAATGCAACCACATGATAGTGTTCAGGATGGCGTGCTAACACATCCAGCGTGTTCACCCCAATTGTACCTGTTGCACCTAAAATACAAATTCCCTTTGAGTTCATCTAAGCATACTCAGTAGACAGCCATCCAAACAGCTCATGTGAGCACCCCACCCCAAAAGATACCAAGAGTAAATAAGGGCAACGTTGCAATCAAACCATCCACACGATCTAGAATCCCACCATGACCTGGCAAAATATTACCTGAATCTTTTTTACCTGCTTCACGTTTAATAAGGCTTTCAAATAAGTCACCTGCTACTGATAATATCGCGACAGCAAGTGACAGAAAAATAAAGTAAAACCAGTCTGAAATACCCAAATACCATGCACCAAGAACCGACCAAATAACTGCTCCAACCAAACCACCCAGCATACCTTCACGAGTCTTACCTGGGCTGAGCTCTGGCGCCAATTTATTTTTTCCCATTGCCTTACCAGTAAAGTAAGCACCGCTGTCTGCAATAGCAACTAGAAATATAAGGTAAAGCACCAAGGCTGGGCGCTGTTGATGCAAGATTACCAATGCAGACCATGCTGGAATCAGTACCAAAAAAGCAGCAATTCGAAGTATCCATTTATTGTTTTTATACAAGCTCATGCCTTGCTCGTAGGTCGCCAACAATACCAAGGCAACACCCCAAGCGATCACCCCTACAGCAATAAAAATCCAACGTGAATCATGCCAAAGGATGGGGATAATACTTACTAACAATAATATTGTGACAAATATGCCACGTGATTTATCGTCATCACAACCTACCATGCGCGCCCACTCCCACCCGCCAAGACTAACAAAAGCAATAAGTGCAACAATAGAAAAAAACGTGTTTGGCAACAGAGTAACACCCAGCAACACCGCAATAATTAATATCGCGCCGGTGATTACTCGTTGTTTTAGCGCTTCATCCATAACTAAGCCTTTCTTTAATTTGTTAGGAGAGTTTACACGACTCGGATGACGAGTAAATATGGCTGAAATTTCACTACTGGTCGTTGGAAGCTGGCTAATAACACATTATAGTAGCTTCATTTCTCGACTCAATCAGTGAAATTCAGCCCTATTTCTTTCGCCAATGACTCGTGCAAAGATCTCGTTAAATTCTTACTTTTCAGAGAGTGCCGCCTGTTCGGCAACAACCTGCTCACTAGTTTTACCAAAACGTCGTTGACGTGATGAGTAATCGGTAATTGCTTTCATTAACTCTGCATCCTTAAAGTCAGGCCATAGTGCATCGGTAAAATAAAGCTCGGCATACGCCATCTGCCATAATAGAAAATTGCTAATCCGTTTCTCGCCACCCGTACGAATAAATAAATCAGGGTCAGGCACACCCTCCTCACTTAAATGATAGGTGCTTAAATTTTGAGAGATTAAATCTTCGCTAATCTGATCTGCTTTAAGCTCATTATTAGCTACTTGCTTTGCAAGGTTTTGTACGGCTCGAGTAACATCCCAGCGACCACCATAGTTTGCGGCAACGATGAGCCGTAAGCCGGTACTTTTTTCAGTACGCTGCTCAACTTGTTTAATTTTATCTTGTAGTTTTTGTGAGAATTTTGAAAGATCACCAATTATTTGCAAGCGGACGTTATTTCGAGCCAAAGATTTAGCTTCTCGATCAAGCGCCATCATAAACAAACCCATTAGATTGGTGATTTCTTCTTCGGGGCGCTTCCAGTTCTCACTGCTGAAGGCGAATAAGCTTAAACATTCAACGCCAAGCTTTGAGCAACTTTTAACAATCTCACGAACCGTTTCAACACCTTCTTTGTGCCCCATAAAACGCGGCCGATGTTTACGCTTGGCCCAACGACCATTGCCATCCATAACAATGGCGATGTGGCGAGGAATGTTTAATTTGGTTTGCGTCATAATAGTGCTAAAAGATCTAAACTTTCATTAAGTCCACTTCTTTCTCGGCAATAATCTCATCAATTTGTTTAACACAAATATCGGTAATTTTTTGAATACTTTCTTGTGCGTTACGCTCAGCATCTTCTGAAATTTCTTTTTCTTTTTCGAGTGACTTAAAATCAGAGTTTGCATCACGGCGAATATTACGGATCGCAACTTTTGCATTTTCACCCTCGTGGCGAACAACCTTTACTAAGTCACGGCGGCGCTCTTCAGTAAGTTGCGGCATAGGGATTCGAATAACCGAACCTGCTGAATTTGGATTTAAACCTAGGTCGGACTTCATAATGGCTTTCTCAACCGCTTGTACCATGGGTTTTTCCCACGGTGTTACAGTTAAAGTTCTGGCATCCTCTACACCGATATTAGCAACTTGATTTAGCGGTGTATCATTACCGTAATAATCCACCATAATATGCTCAAGTAAACTTGGATGAGCTCGCCCTGTACGTACTTTTGACAACTCACCTTTTAAAGATTCAATACTTTTTTTCATTCTTGAATCTGCATCTTTTATTATTTCATCTATCATGATTCATTCCCTCTAAACTTTGGGTTAACCCGCCGCCTCAACGATTGTTCCTGTTGTTTTATCGCCCGCAACAATTTTACTTAGTGCACCAGACTCAAACATATCAAATACACACAGTGGCATTTTATTCTCACGACATAATACCATTGCTGTTAAGTCCATCACACCTAGTTCTTTAGAAATTGCTTCATTAAAGCTAAGTGATTCATAACGTACTGCATTAGGGTTCTTTTTAGGGTCAGAATCATAAACACCATCAACCATCGTTGCCTTTAAAATAAGATCAGCTTGAATTTCAATTGAGCGTAAACTGGCCGCGGTATCCGTTGTAAAGTACGGATTGCCTGTTCCGGCTGCAAATATAACGACTTCACCTTGTGATAAATACTCACGTGCGCGGTGTGCAGAAAACTCCTCGCCCAGTTGGTCTATCTTTAAGGCCGACATCACGCGACACTTTTTACCCTGCTTTTTAATCGCATCTTGCATCGCAAGCGCATTCATCACTGTTGCCAACATACCCATTTGATCAGCACTTACACGATCAATACCACCTTGTGCTAAGCCTGCACCTCGAAAAATATTGCCGCCACCAATCACCAAGCCAATTTCTGTACCACTATTCAGCTGTGCTACAATTTCTTTGGCTGTCGATGCTAAAACTTCAGAATCAATACCAAAATCTCCTTTACCCATCAGCGCTTCACCACTTAATTTTAGTAAAATTCGTTTATATTTTTGAGCCATATTAATTTACCTAATTTACAGACAATACTTTGCACGACTTAGAGATGAAATAAGTAGTAAGTACAGCTTCCAAAAGTCGAATGAAATCGTCTTTATCGTGGTGACAGTTTCTTTACTCGTCTCCGAGTCGTGCAAAGTTTTCTTATACCAGAATTTTGACTTCTATGCGGATAACAAGACCTAAGATATTGGTTTAAAATAGGATTTAAAAAACCTTAGCCTCACCCTTAGGTTAAGCGGTATTTTAAATCCATAATGAATCAAGAGCTTACGTCTGCGCCGTAGTGAAGTCACGAATTAAAGTTATAGACTATACAAAAAGAATAGTAAAGCATAGCTATCTGGGAGCCAATCATTAACCCTTTATTTTTTGCAAAAAAAAGGAGCGATGGGCGCTCCTTTTCAAAATACTGATTCAGGCGAAGAGATTAAATGATATTAACCGCCTTTAACTTGCGCCATGACTTCTGCCGCAAAATCCTCTTCTTTCTTTTCGATACCTTCACCAACTTCGTAACGAATAAATGCTGTTACCTCTGCACCCGCCGCTTTCAAAAGCTGCTCGATTGTTTGATCAGGATCTTTTACAAACGACTGACCGAGCAAAGTAATTTCAGCAAGATATTTTTTCATGCGTCCGCCAATCATCTTTTCAATGATTTCTGGTGGCTTACCACTGTCTTGTGCTTGCGCAATTAAAATCTCCTTCTCTTTTTCTAATACGTCTTCCGGTACATCCGCTTCAGAGACACAAACAGGGCGGCTTGCTGCGATATGCATTGCTATGTCTTTGCCTAACGCCTCATCTCCACCCGTCATGGCAACCGCTACTCCGATGCGTACACCATGACTATAAGCGTAAACTGCGCCTTCAGAAGAAAGTATCTCAAAACGACGCACCTGCATATTCTCGCCAATTTTCGCAACCAGGTTTGCTCTTGCTTCTTCAACTGTTTCACCAGAGTCTAAAGGCATTGCAGATAGCGCTGCAACATCTGCAGGTTTATCTGCAAGTACCCGTGCACCCACTGCGTTTACAAAGTTGATGAAATTTTCATCTTTTGCGACGAAGTCTGTCTCACAGTTTACTTCAACGATTGATGCTTCTTTAGCATCTTCTGAAACTGTAATAACGACTTTACCGTCTGCCGCCACACGACCGGCTTTTTTGTCTGCTTTTGCCGCACCAGATTTGCGCATAACATCAATTGCCGCTTCTAAATCACCGTTGGTTTCGGTAAGCACTTTTTTGCAATCCATCATGCCAGCGCCTGTGCGCTCGCGTAATTCTTTTACCATTGAAGCTGTAATAGCCATAGTTCTAATCCTCTTTTCAACATGGGTGAAGCTAAAAATCTCACCCATGATTAGTGCAAACTAGCGGTTAAACACCACCCATTAGTTCATCTTGCAATACTTTAAGCTCATCCCACTTACCATCTGCAGCAAGTTGTGCTTGCTGAGGCCAAGTTTTTGGCTCTTTTGATTTCAGTGTAGAAACTGTATCTAAAATAGCTTTAATGGCATCACGATCCATTTTTGCAAGCTCTGAAAATGTTGTTACACCGGCATCATTAAGAGTCTCGGCAATTTTAGGACCAATGCCTTCAATTTTTTTAAGATCATCCGAATCAGCTTTTTTTGCTGGAGCCTTTTTTGTAGCAGGCTTTTCTTCTGCTACCGCCTTTTCCTTAGCAGGAGCAGCTGCAACTTTTTTAGTTGCCTCTGGCTTTTCTGCTACTTTCTCTTCCTTTTCTACAGTTGCTTTTGCATCTACAGGCTTATCTTCTGACTTAGCGGCCTTTGCTGTTACTTTTGCAGCAGGCTTTGCATCTTTTGCCGGTGCTTTTGGCTTTGGTGCTGCAGCAGCCATTTCTTCCGCATTCGTTGCAGCTACCAAGTGACCTTCTACGACAGCATCAGCAATGGCTGAGGTATAAAGTTGAATTGCACGAATAGCGTCATCATTACCCGGTATAACATAATCCACATTCTCAGCGGAGTTATTAGTATCTACAATACCAATAACTGGAATACCCAGTGTTTTAGCTTCTTTAATAGCGATGCTTTCATGCCCTACATCAATAACAAAGAGTGCATCAGGTAATCCGCGCATATCTTTGATTCCGCCTAAACCTTTCATGAGTTTTTCTAACTCACGAGTCAGCATAAGGGCTTCTTTTTTACCGCCACGATTTATCGTGCCGTCAGCTTCCATCTTTTCAATGTCGTGCAAACGACGTACTGATTGCTTAATCGTTTTAAAGTTAGTCAGCATACCGCCCAACCAACGCTGATCAACAAATGGCATTTTACAACGAACAGCTTCGTCGCGTATTGCTTGTTGCGCAGGGCGTTTTGTTCCAACGAACATAACCTTGCCGCCTTTGGCAGCAATTTTACCAGCAAAGTTTAACGCATCGTTAAACATTGGTAATGTTTGCTCAAGGTTGATGATATGAATTTTGTTACGGTCACCGAAGATGTACGGTGCCATTTTTGGGTTCCAGTAGCGGGTTTGATGTCCGAAATGAACACCAGCCTCCAGCATTTGGCGCATAGTTACTTTAGCCATGATAAGTTTCCTCTTGGGTTAGGCCTCCACATACCGGTTATAGCGACTTGCTGGCTTTCAACTGAAAACGAACAAGCACCCCGCTATACCCTGTTGGTATGTGTGTGAATTTGAAGCATTAAGCACAATATAAATAGAATGTTTTCTACTTCATGAAGTTTCCGTTTTATTACGACTGCAGGCAGCCATCTAAATCGGGCGCACTTTATACCATAAACAACTTCGCTTCTCTATCTAATTTCTGCATAATTCAGGATTATTTGAAGTTTCCCTATTAAAAGGCAAAAGCCATGACTAGCATCACCATTAAAACCCCAGAACAGATTGAGAAAATGCGTGTTGCTGGAAGGCTTGCCGCAGAAGTTCTTGAAATGATAGAGCCGTTTGTTGTAGCAGGCACAACAACCGATGAACTCGACAAAATTTGTCATGACTATATTGTAGATGTGCAACAGGCCATCCCTGCGCCACTTAATTATCATGGCTTTCCTAAATCGATTTGTACCTCAGTCAACCATCAAGTGTGTCACGGCATCCCCAGTAATAAAAAATTAAAGAAAGGCGATATCATCAATATCGACATTACCGTGATTAAAGATGGCTTTCATGGTGACACCAGCAAAATGTTTTCCGTAGGCAAGCCTAATGTTGCGGTTACGCGACTGTGTGATATTGCTCAAGTGGCGCTTTATATCGGCATTGATATGGTTAAACCTGGCATCAAGCTAGGTGACATTGGGCATGCCATCCAAACGTACTCTGAAGCACAGCATTACTCCGTTGTACGTGAATACTGTGGCCACGGCATTGGTGAGCAATTCCATGAACCACCGCAAGTTTTGCATTACGGTAAAGCCGATACCGGCGATGTATTAAAGGAGGGTATGACATTTACGATTGAACCTATGATTAACCAAGGGAAACGTCAAATTAAAGTACTTCCAGACAAATGGACCGTTATCACTAAAGATCATAAACTATCAGCCCAATGGGAACATACCCTTTATGTGACAGCTGAAGGTGTAGAAATTTTAACACTTCGAGAAGAAGAAAAAGATTGGCGAAGCCGTTTACCAGCATAAATGCTACACTCATACTGTGAGTTGCTTGACTCTGACCATTCGATATTATAAATTCCCACCTGCAAGTAAGGGTTCTCATGGTCAATACTTAAAATATAGAGCCTGCTAGCAATACTCTTCAAAACATATAAACATTTATTAAAACAGCTTACCGTTTTCTCATGACTTTCGAGTCTGCCTAATTGAGAATTATTAACGGTTACCCGCACTATTAACTGGGAGACGGGTTTGTCATTCTCAAACTTTAATTTACAAAAAGATTTCATCAGCTCTATTGAAGATGCAGGTTATACAGAACCGACACCGCTACAAGCAGAGCTTATACCGTTGGTTTCCGAAAAGAAAAACGCCCTTATTTGGACGCAGTCAGCATCCGGTAAAACAGGGGCTTTTTTAATCCCAGCGATGAATTATATCCTCGAAAACCCGAACCCTGAAAAACGTGGTGCGCGTGTTTTGATACTGACATCTCGTCGTGATCGCGTTAGCCAAATTAATTATACAATTAAACGCTTAAGTGCTAACCACACCATGCGCTTTGGTTTTGTTGTCAGTGGCAGACCTTATCAAACACAAATGCGCTTAATGCGTCGCCCTTTAGATATTATGATCGCCACTCCCGGCCGTTTGAATGATTTAATGAATAACGGCAAAGCTGATTTTTCACAATTGGAAATGCTAATTATTGACGACCTAACCAGTATTTATAAAAAGAACTTACAAGGTTTGGTTGAGAAAATCATTCAACAAGCCGGTTCGTCCTGCTCAACAATAGTCTTTGCGCATGATGATCAACACGTAACCAGCTATGCTAAAGAGCTATTAAATGATGCCGTAGAGTTGATTTTTGAAAGCGAGCCAAGTGATGAAGATCAAAAGCCTAAACATTCGCACGAGCCTCAACACCCTAATTCACAAGCTACAACGCCTGAGAATCAAGAAAAAGCTGTAAAGCAGATAAACAAACCAAAAACAGAGCCATTATTACACATCAACATTAAAGACCTAATGCCACAAAAAGTGCATATCGCCGATGACTACACGCATAAGATTGCCATGATGGATCATTTAATGGATGAATACGCGGGTGAAAAAACACTGATTTACACCGCTACAAATAAAGCAGCAAAAACGCTACTAGAAAATTTATCGAATCATGGTCATGCAGCAGAGATGCTGCAAGAGCTTGACCCTAATGAGATCAATGACAGTGATATTCTGATCTACTCTGACCAAGACAAAGCACAATTAACTCCAGAACTTATGGCAGAGAGTGATCTCAATATTATCCACTTTGACTTACCTAGAAAAACAGATCAATACTTAAAACGCTTACAGAACCATAATTCTGTTAAAGAGAAAGAATCGCTCCTCATCGTAGATGGCTATAACTTTAATGAACTTAAGCATCTTGAAAAAACCTATGGTGAATCATTAGAGCAGATTACCGTACCAGGATTGGAACCACTAAACCCTTTTGTTAATCAAAACAAACGACGCTCTTCTAACCAAAACCAACAAACAAACCCCAATCAACGCTCTAAGCAAAAATCAAACCGTAATAGTAACTCGCGTAATAAAAATAGCGCACGTAGCGCACGCACTAAAAACCCGCGTAACGCTCGAAATAATAACAGCCCCAATAAAGATAACCAAAGTAATTCTAAGCAAAAGAACAACAACGGAAAACAACAAACACGCCAACGCAAAGGGCCTTTCGGCAGAACAAACGGAGGAGGGCGAACTAATAATGCTGGGCGTAATAACGGTGCTACATCTAGCAACAATAGAGGCCGTAAGAAGACCACCGTTGGCGTGAGCAAGCGCGGCACACAAGCGCCAAATAATGACAGAGCATGGGAATCAGACTTTGCTGAGCCTCAAGAAAGAAAGGTTGAATCAAAAGCAGTTGTAATTAGTTATAAAAAACGCTCATTCTCGATGGAAAAGCCTGATGGTGATGATTCTTAAGAACTCTCTGAAAGCCTAGGAGCCTATCCGAGAACTAAGACCGTAGCGAAAATTACAGAATTATCATAAGTTGTGATTATCGAAAGAGGCGAATAGCACGGCTATTTAACGATTTTGATAAGCTCAAATTATGATGATTGTGAAATTTGTAGTAGGTTTTTAGTTCTCGGACAGGCTCCTAGATTTTAGTCAAAGAAACACGCAATACTAAACCCCAAAACGGACTACTAAGCAGTCTGTTTTGGGGTTTGAAATGTATGACGCTAAGATTTCAACCACTCAGCAAGATCAGTAGAGCCACCAACATGATCGCCGTTAATAAATACTTGTGGCACAGAAGATGAACCTACCATCGCACGCAAGCTACGATCGGTATAATCTTCTCCCATCATTAATACTTCATACTCCATACCAGCATCTTCTAGCATCTGCTTCGCCTTCGCACAAAAAGGACAGCCTTTACGCGCCATTACCGTTACACTCGCAGGTACCTCCGCATTCGGTGCAACGTAGTGCAGCATGGTGTCGGCATCAGAGACATCAAACGGGTCGCCTTCAACATCAGCTTCGATAAACATTTTATCAACTACACCATCTTTAACCAACATTGAATAACGCCATGAGCGTTTGCCAAAGCCTAAGTCTGACTTATCGACTAGCATCCCCATACCTTCTGAAAACTCACCATTACCATCTGGCATAAAGGTAATATCAGTCGCGCCTTGATCTGTCTGCCATTCGTTCATAACAAAGGTATCGTTGACCGACATGCAAATAATTTCATCCACGCCATTGGCTTTAAATGCGGGTAGTAGTTGGTTGTAACGTGGCACATGCGCCGATGAACACGTTGGTGTAAATGCGCCCGGTAGTGAAAACACGACGACAGTTTTCCCTTTAAATAGTTGATCTGTTGTTACATCAACCCAGTCGTTATCTTGACGAGTATGAAAAGTAACGTTTGGAATATTTTGACCTTCTTTGTTCTCAAATGACATTATTTTATCCTGTTTATGATTGATTATTTCGCTTTGTAAATATGCATTAAATATTAAAATACAAGAGTCTTAGTAGTTACTCTTAAAACTATCGCCATAATAGTTAATGATCGTGGTTTTGTAAAATATATTGTTTTTATTATTACATTCTATAAAATAGATCAAATAAGAAACCCCTGAATAGGAAAAAATCTATGCAACTTCCCACCATTAAGCAGTTACGCTATTTTGTTGCGCTAGAAAAACACAAACATTTTGGCAATGCAGCTAAAGCTTGTTTTGTTTCCCAATCTGCATTTAGTGTAGCGATTAAGGAGTTAGAGTCACAACTCGGCGCTCAGCTAGTAGACCGCACCAACAAAAGTGTTACGATTACTCGCACAGGAAGAGAAATTGCCTCTCACGCACGCCTTTGCTTGCGTGATATTGAACACTTAACTGAGCTTGCCCGTAGTAATCAATCCCCATTAACCGGCCGTTTAAATCTTGGCATTATTCCCACTATTGCGCCCTTTATGCTCCCCGAGTTATTACCCAGCATTCGCCAAGACTACCCTGATCTAAAGCTCTACTTACGAGAGGACACCACGCGTGCATTACATCGATTATTGCTCGAAGGCGAGCTTGATATAATTTTAATCGCACTTCCCTACAAATTAAGCAATGTAGAAATCAAGCCTTTATTTAAAGATCAGTTTTTTCTTGCTTGTCACGAAAACAGTCAACTGATAAACCCTAAAGATTACAGCTTAGAAAATTTACCCAAAGAAAGTGTTATTTTATTAGAAGATGGACATTGTTTACGCGACCATGCCCTCTCTGCATGTAAAATAAGAAACCAAGATACAGTCAGTCGTTTTGCTGCAAGTAGTTTATTGACCCTAGTAAATATGGTTGATTCAGATATTGGCATTACCTACCTCACTCAAATGGCGCAAAACTCCTCGTTATTAATAAATACCAATATAAAAACCTACCCTTTGGATAAAAATAGCTTCCGTGAAATTGGTCTTGCGTGGCGTAAAGGAAGCGCACGTGAAGAAGAGTTTATGATGTTAGCTGAACTACTCACACAATAAATACTAACGAGAAGGTCTTTAAGGAAGCTCTGAATAACCTAGTTGAGTTCTGTGAGTTTACAAGGCATCAAGTCCTAGGCGTGTTTTTTGAGAATGGTCGCTCCCTTCACAAAAAATCACAACAACGGAATTGATGCCTTGTAAGCTCACCCTACGGGGCTTAGCCAAGTTTCCAACTTCTTCGTTATTGATTTGAACCATAGAATGACTATGCTTAAAATCAATGTCTCGAACTTGAAAACTTGGCGTTGCCAGAACTCAGCTAGGTTGTTCAGAGATTCCTTAAGGAAATCCTGATTAAGTCGATTAAAATAATTGGGCTTGATCAGGGTTTCCTTAAGCTTGTATTCAGTATTTTTAGACTATTATCATCACAATAATAATTAAAATAACTAAAGGTTACTGTATGTCTTCTGGCGATATGCCAACAATTCAGCCCGCGCTATCGTTAATTTTTCCTTCACTAGAATCAGTTTCTGAGTGCAAAGAAGATTTAAACCCACACGCTGCATGGCATTTTTTCTCTCATTCCGTGAGCAGAAACCCTACAGATTTAAAAATGCATACACATAGAATATTTTTTGCGATTAAACATCAAGATGCAGAATATCTGCCTGGAGCCTTGCATGATTTATTTTATATTCTCAAAGATTTAGGTCAAAACTTACGACTTCGTTTGTTAAAAGCTTCAGCACCTTATCTAAATGAAGAGGATAAAAGATATTATGCAAAATGGCTGAAAACCGGCGAACAAAGCGGCATGGATTATAAGTGGGTAAATGGTTCGGTATTATCACAAGGGCTTTTTGATAGCGACAAACCTCTAATTAGTAAACATTCAGATAAAGGTTCCGTTAGCTTATCACCCTTAGAGGAAGCACGAGCATGCATGGAGTATGGTCAACTAGAAGTGGCAAAACAAATATTAATGAGCGCATTAGAAATAGAGCCTGAAAATATGCAACTAAAAGAAGAGCTTGCGCTTGTAACCAGTTATACCGATGAACCACAAAAGAACACACATTTAAAAACTGATAAATTAAAAAATACCGGACTTTTTGAACGAATTCAAAATATAAAAACAAATCTATTTATTAAAAAAGATACTAGGCAAATTGACTCATGATAAACACTCATAATAATACATCACCTATTGATATAGGGATCCTAGAAGTCAGCTCACAAAATAGAGCGGTTTTATCATTTTTTATAGACAGCGTTGGGGCAGACATTTTTAAAGAGGTTGATATTGATCAGGCTTCAGCCTTTATCATCGACTTTGACTTTCCAGGCGCAAAAGAAAGCTGGCAGGAGCTTCAAGCAACGAATAAACCTGCAATAATTTTATCGATTAAAGAAGTTGATATGCCCGGAAGCATCTGGGTTCAAAAACCTCTAACAGCAAAAACACTTACTAGCGCAGGTCAAAAATTAAAAGCTCTTATAAGTAACAATGCAACTAACCAACCTGTAGAGGAGGCTATTGCCTTAGAAACGCTCTCGGCCCCTCAACCTGTTGACTCTTTAGATATTGAAAAGGTTAGCGAGCCAGCAAGAACAGTATTAGAAACACCCTCGGACTTATTACCTACGTTAGAAAATGAACTTACTGATACTGACGGAACCAATACAAGTAATAAAATTACCGCTACGGATGACCTTGATAGCTTATTGTATGACTTACATACTGAACCCCAGTCTAACGATGAACTCCAAATTGATACAAACGCGAATGAAAGCAAGGAGGCTGTTGCTTTAGAAACACCCTCGGACTTATTACCTACGTTAGAAAATGAACTTACTGATACTGACGGAACCAATACCAGTAATAAGATTACCGCTACAGATGACCTTGATAGCTTATTGTATGATTTACATACTGAACCCCAGTCTAACGATGAACTCGCAGTTGACGCAAACGCTAATGACAGTAATGATGCATTAGTTGCTTCTGGCTTTATGCCCGAATTAATCACAGAAAGTGCACCTGCTATACAAGCAGAAACAACGAGAGGCGTTACGAAATTAGCAACACCCTCAACCGACCTTACCGATACACTCACACTAGAAAAACGCGAAAAATCTACCCCTTTAATGACAGATGTCGCTGACCCTGAAGTTAGTGAACTTGACAGCTTACTAAGTGATTTAAAGTCAGAGCATCAGACAGATAATGAAATTCCTAATATTGAAATTGATACTATAAAGTCACCTGTAAGCAATGAAGAACTATCAACGCCACCACATAACAATAGCTTTGAACAACCTGAAATAACAATTGAAAATCACAAGAATCAAAATGAACTAAGTCAAGCCAAAGAGAAAATAGAGTCCGAGCTATATACTGAACCTCATGTTGTTGAATCATTTCCTCAAGACACCCAAGCTAACGAGCAAACTACAGCAATTGATGATACCAATATCACTAATGACTTTGATAGCAATATACCTAGTACCACTGATTTGGAAACTGAGGTCATTGAAGAAACCGTTGAGTCATACGCCGAAGCCACTGATGTCGACTTAGAGGCTATGCTTGATGAACTCCAGCAAGAAATGGGGAATACGGCAGGGGGTACACCAAATATTAACTCAGAAAGCACTGATGGCAGCACTCAAAAAACCTATCAAGGCACCCAAGCCCAAGAGCGCTGGGCGTTATTATGTGGCGACAAAAAATTGGTTCGGAGTGCATCCGATATTAAAAAATCTGCATTTACCCTAGAAGAACACTTTTTATCAAGCCTTCTCAATACACTTAAAGAAGGTAAAGAGACAAAACAAATAAAGCGTATAAAATACGATGACCTACTGATATTCATAGACTATGAAACAGACACGGTTTACTCTGACCTATCCATTCACTCTGATGAATATGCCCAAATTTGTTTCGAGCCAATAAAGGCTGAATCCATCAAAATTCATGCACTAGATAATAGTGAAGTTAGAATGCTTCAAAAAACAATTATCAATGAACCTCATAACGTTTACTCAACTGAAGCATTTATTTGGACCACTAGTTTACTTACATCACGTGGGCGCTTAGTCAAAAACACAAGTACGAGTAAAGCAATAGGGCTAAAGTCTTGGCCGAACCTTACTCGAGTGGAAAGTTTTCCCCATATGATGAATATCGCTGCGGTATTCAGTAAAAATCCAGGGAACCTAATGGATGTATCAAAATGGTTAAATATTCCTCAATGCTACGTTTTTGCATTTTATAATGCTGCATTTTTTCTGAATATGATAGATCTCGATTCAAACGTAGGTAGTAAAAATAAAAGTAGAAGACTACCGTTTAACTTTGGATCAAAAAAGAAATCTGAAAACAGCGGTATGTTCTCTCGCTTGCTTAATAAAATCAAAGGTTAACCGAACAATGTCACTTGTTAATAAAAAAATCATATTCACTGGGCCAGTCGGAGCAGGTAAAACAACTGCAATAGAAGTCATGAGTGATGTTCCCATCATTTCTACCAACGAAGAAGCCACTGATATGACCAAAGAGCGTAAGCCACAAACAACAGTTGCGATGGACTATGGGCGTATTAATATCGGTAAAAATGAAAAAATTCACCTTTATGGTACACCCGGGCAAGAACGTTTTAGCTTTATGTGGGATATTCTTACAGAAGGAGCTTTAGGTCTTATTTTATTATTGGATAACTCTAGAGAGAACCCAAAACAAGATCTTAAGTTTTATACGCAGTCTTTTCAGAGTTTTATTGATAAAGGTGAGTTGGTCATAGGTGTAACACGACTCGATGAAATAAAGTCACCCAGCCTTAATGATTACCGTAACTGGGCTAATGAACTTAATTTAAATGCACCTATTTTTACTGTAGATGCGAGGCAACGATCTGATATTTCATCACTTCTTCAAGCCCTACTTTATTCTATTGACCCTGGGGTGGCAGCAGCATAATGGACACATTCACACTCAATGATGGACTTTTCATTAACGTAACACCGCGTGGTGTTTACTACGCCATACAAAGTAATCATCAGGATAAATCAAGAGATCTATTACAGAAGTTATTGCAGTATGAAGAAACGCCTTCGTTAACAGCAGAAACACTTAACGAAATATCATCAGCGAATGCCGATGACACAATGAACCTACTGCATAATATGCAAAAAACAAAATTAATTTCTGGTCACACCCAGCCTGAGACCATCAAACAAGGAGCTTTAGAAGATTTATTGCCTGATTTACTAAAAAACCTTTCAGAGTCAGGCAAAGTATTACTCGCGGAAAAAAGTGGCTTATATCTTGGAGCTTCAGGTTTTCCACATGAAGCCGCAGAAGAGTTAGCGGCTATTAGTGCAAGCCTTTCGGAAGTTTATCAACGCCATAAAGGTCTACTCCAAGGAAATTTAGGCTTTAGCCAACATGCTTGGGGATTAATTGACGCAGCAGGAAATAGTGAGGTCGGCTTTTGGCCTTTATATGTGGGCGACAATCAATTCACCTTAGTAATTGAGGGCTTACCACAACTAAATAGTCCGTCGTTTAAACATTTAATCTGGGTATTAATCAAAAGATATGGCGAATAAACAAGCCTTTCATCGGCTTATTCTAACCAATAAACTGAGACTCATTTATAATCATCAAAGTAGCAAAAAGTTACTTAATAACAAGAAAAACACTAATTAAAAGGGGAACCTAAATGCGTTCTGAAATGATTAACTCAATATTAAGCGATCTTAACGGATCAAGTGCCGATATTGAAGCTTCGGCCGTTCTATCAACAGACGGCCTAATGATGGACTCTCTATTGCCAGCAGGCATGGATGAAGACCGTGTTGGTGCAATGAGTGCAGCGATGCTTTCACTTGGTGACCGTACCTCTGTGGAATTAGAAAGGGGTAAGTTAGAGCAAGTACTCATCAAAGGCGACAAAGGATTTATCCTAATGACCTATGCTGGCACTGATGCCGTAGTAACGGTGCTAACAAAACCTGAAGCACGTCTAGGGCTTATTTTTCTTGATGTAAAACGCGCTGCTGACGGTATTGCAAAAATACTTTAATAAATAGCAGCAGTCATTAATACAAACGGCAAAGCATCATGCTAATTAATACCATGATGCTTACAGTAGTTACGAAACAAACATCTTCGCAACACGCTTTGCAGATACAGGGCATGCAGTACCTAAATCTTGTGCAAATAATGATACTCTAAACTCTTCCAGCATCCACCTAAGTTTCTTCACTTTTTTGGAGTTGCCTTCTTTGTTACGCAACTTTTTATAATCATCCCAATAAGGTTGCACTTGTAAGTATAAGCCTCGATCTTTATGAGCATCACCTGCTAGCTTATCAAGCCGTTTTATAATTGCTTTCATATAACGTGGGTATTGGCGTAACTCATCCAACGTTAAATCATTTAAAAAGCCGACATAAACTAATGATTCAACCTGCTCACGCACATCATTTAATGCCTCCAATAAACTTATATCTATATTGCCTTTCAATCTTTTTCTAATCTGGTGATTCAAGGGTAATAAAACTAATAACTGCTGAGACAATTCTTTTAAAGTCCCACTTAAACTCTTTTTACTTTTTTCTAGCTCATTGCAAAACTGTATATTGCTTAAACCAACACCCCTACTCCTTTTAAGTAAAGCTCCACTCATAAAGTTCAAGCGAAATACATTTTCTATGATGCTTTTTTTAAGCTCATCGCACTTTCCCGTAGAGTTATAATGCAAACACATTTTTTCTAAATCAGGGATTTGTTTTGCCATAGCTTTTGCTTCATCGGCGTATTTCAGTAAAACTAATCGTAATAAGCCATTTTGTTGTTGCGCCTTGTCTGCAGAATCAAATAGCTTAATCTCAACCGAGTCCCCTTTATCAACCAAGGCTGGCCATGCTTTAATTTTCATCCCCGAAATATCTACGATGGTGCTTTCTGGCAAAGGTTCAAAATCCCACGCGGTTATTCCCTTGCGTTCAATGCTTTTCTGTGGACTCGATTTTGACAAACTAACCGCTGATGTATTACCGAAAATTTTCTTTAAATGCTCTAAGTCACGCCCTGTTTTAAGCGTTTTTCCTGCCTCATCAATAATTTCAAAACGCATCAACATATGCTCACTAAACCGATGCGCTTTTAAAAGATCCTCATCAATTCTAAAGCCTGTCATACGCCTTAAAGACTCTGCAATCGCATTAGTTATTGGGCCTTTCAACTCGTCATCGCTTTGCAATGATTCTAAGCAAGCCTTCGCATATTCCGGGGCTGGCACAAATTGTTTACGCACTTGCTTTGGCAAGCTTTTAATAAACTCAATAACCTTCTCTTCAAGCATTCCCGGTACTAAATAATCAAAATCTTCATTATTTAACTGATTGATTGCAGCTGCAGGAATTCGAATCGACACACCATCATTTTCACTACCCGGTTCAAAGTGATAGCTTAAAGGCAACATCATGTCCAGCACTTTTAGATGGTCAGGATATTGTTCACCCTGCACATGCGAATCATCCCGTTGCATTAGATATTCGCGTGTTAGCAGTAACGCTTGCGGGTTCTCTTGCTCAAATTTGTTACGCCACTTTTCAAAAGCGGGGCCACTGTAAATATTACCGGGAATGTGTTGGTCGTAAAAGTCATATAATATTTCTTCATCGACCAAAATATCACGACGGCGTGATTTAGCTTCCAGCCCTTCGACTTCTTCAATCAACTGGCGGTTATGACTAAAAAATTCTGCTTTACTGTTATATTCGCCATAAACCAACGCATGGCGTATAAATAATTGTCGTGAAACGACAGGATCAATCGGCCCAAAATTAATACGCTTTTTGGGGTTTACGGTAATTCCGTAGAGTGTTGTGCGTTCATCCGCAGCCACCTGCATGGCGCGCTTCTCCCAGCGCGGCTCGCTATAATGGTATTTAAGTAAGTGTCTGGCAGCATACTCAACCCACTTTGGTTGAATAGTTGCAACCGTTCGAGCAAACAAGCGGGAGGTTTCTACAATCTCCGCCGACATCAACCACTTGGGCGAACGTTTGCGTAAACCTGATGCGGGAAAGATAAAAAACTTACGCCCATTTGCGCCCAAATATTCTTGGTTTTCTTCTTGAAACCCTATATTACTCAGCAAGCCGGTTAATAAGCTTTGATGGATGACATCATATTTTGCAGCATATTTATCATCCTCTCGGCTATTTGATTGGGCTGGTTTTTTCTCTTGCTTAGTCACTTTTTTAGGTTTTTGTTTATCCCTTTTTTTCAAAGCGCCAGATTCTTTTAAGCTCATCCTTAACTGACGATAGGTTTCATTCCACTCGCGCAAACGCATAAAAGATAAAAATTCACGTTTACATAACTTACGCAGTTGTCCTTGTGATAGCTCACCATTTTTATCATGGTAGTAATCCCAAATTTTTAATAGACTAATAAAATCGGACTTGTCATCTTTAAAACGGCTGTGTTTTTGATCAGAGGCTTGTTGTTTATCTAACGGTCGCTCACGCACATCTTGAACAGATAACGCGCTAACAATCACTAAAACCTCTTCCATAACACCCAGATCTTTTGCGGCTAACAACATCCGACCCAATCGAGGATCAATGGGTAAACTTGCTAACTGCCTTCCTACTGGGGTGATTTTTATATTTTCCCCTGAGACTTTATTAACCGCACCTAGCTCAAATAATAACTTATAACCATCGCGAATCATGCCGGCATCAGGCGCTTCAACATACGGAAATTTATAGACATCGCCCAAATTTAAGGAAGCCAGTTGCAAAATAACTGAGGCTAAATTAGTCCGTTGAATCTCGGGTAATGTAAATTCTGGGCGTGCGAGGTAATCATCTTCTGCATACAACCGAATCGCGATACCATCACTGGTTCGACCGCAACGTCCAGAACGCTGGTTGGCTGAAGCCTGTGATATTTTTTCAATCGGTAAGCGTTGCACTCGTGAACGCCATGAGTAGCGTGATATACGTGCCATGCCGGTATCTATCACGAATTTAATACCAGGTACGGTTAACGAAGTTTCCGCCACATTCGTTGATAACACTATGCGCCGTGCTCCACCGCTACCTTTATTCGATATTTTAAAAATCCTGTTTTGCTCAGATGCTGACAATCGTGCAAATAAAGGCAATATTTCAACACTGGGCTTATGGTGTTTACGCAATGCCTCACTGGCTTCTCTAATTTCTCGTTCACCTGACAAAAATATTAATATACCACCCGGCGCTTCCAGCATTAGCTCATCCGTGGCATCTATAATGGCTTGTACCATTTCTTTTTCTTTTGGTTCGGTCTTATTTGTTGATTGCTTGTCACTCTGATTACTTGGCGAGTTTTCAGGCACTAATGAGTGGTAACGAATTTCAACAGGGTAGGTACGACCAGAAACTTCAATAATTGGCGCATCATCGCCTTTTTTTCCGCTAAAGTTAAAGTGCCTGGCAAAACGTTCAGGGTCGATAGTTGCAGAGGTAATAATAACTTTTAAATCTTTACGCCGTGGTAATAACCACCGCAAGTAGCCGATGAGAAAATCAATGTTCAAGCTACGCTCATGCGCTTCATCAATTATTAAGGTATCGTATTGATTTAAAAAACGATCATTGCGAATCTCTGCCAACAAGATGCCATCAGTCATTAACTTAACGTAACCTTGTTCATTCGTTTGATCGTGAAAGCGAACTTTGTAACCAATAATAGCACCGATTTCGCTATTTAACTCTTCAGCAATTCTTGCGGCAACGCTCCTTGCTGCAATACGCCTTGGTTGCGTATGCCCTATCATTCCATCCACGCCTCGACCAAGCTCTAGGCACATTTTTGGTAATTGGGTCGTTTTTCCGGAACCTGTTTCACCACAAATAATGGTTACTTGGTTTTCTTTAATCGTTTTTATTATTTCATCACGCCGGTCTGCAACAGGTAAGTCAGGATAGCTAGGAGTTGGTAAGTTAGCTACACGCTGGCGACGCTTCTCAATAGATTGGGCAAACTTATTTTCAAGGCGCTTAATATCTTCTGAAAAATTATCGCCGGACTTCGTTGCTTGTTTTAATAATCGTTGCAGGCTACGACTAAGGTAGAAACGTTGCGAGCCCTGACAATTTTTTAATACTGATTTAAGCCGCTGTAAGGTCTGCGTTGGCATTTTTTTGTAAGGCTTCTGAAAGTTTTTGGTCACCACAACCTTGTTCAGAAACTTGATTTCGTCCCTGCTCTTTTGACACATATAAGGCATTATCTGCGGCGGTTAACAGCATAGCAGGGAAAACAACCTTTTGATCTTCATCAGGTGTTTTTCCTGTAAAGTCCCACGCAGGCTCGCAGCACGAAACACCAATACTAACTGTAACAACGCCAAAGCTTGAACGCTCATGCTGGATATTTAAGTTCTCAATTTTTTTACGTAATCTTTCGGCAAGCATTGCTGCATTCTCTTGCGAAGTTGCCGGCAATAAAATTGCAAATTCTTCTCCCCCATAACGTGCGGATAAATCAGCAGGACGGTTAGTGATTGAGCCCATTGCCTTAGCTATTGCTTGCAAACATTTATCACCTTCTTGGTGTCCATAGCTATCGTTATACTTTTTGAAATAATCAACATCTATCATCATCATCGAAATTGGGTTTTGATCTCTCATTGCTCTACGCCATTCAACTTTAAACTTACGATCAAAATGACGGCGGTTTGCAATATCAGTTAATTGATCAGTATCCGCCAAGGCTTGCAATGCTATATGTGTGGTTTGAAGTTCAAATAGAAGGTGGTAAATATATGTAGAAATCAGTATTAATGTTATGCCAAGAATAATTATGGCAAATGCCATTAAGCCATGTCCTTCTTCTTCACTTAGCAAAAGCAAGCTAATAGTCGGCAATAAAATTACAATAATTTGAAAATAAAATGCCAGACGCGACGCAGCTAAGGTGGGAATAGCAGCTAGTAGCACGCTAGAGAGAATAAAGGCTAGTAGTACTTGGTGAATTAAATCCTGCGGGAAGAACATAATCCCCGCGATACCCCATATTGTACTTAGAAGAGTAGTAAAAAACACATGCCGATTCGCCCAATAGGAAAGTTCATCCTGTGTATACTGACGATTAATTTTAAAGTTTTTGCCCATCAAAAAACGGACAATACTTAGAGTAAGGATAAGTCCATACCAAATAAGTAAAGACATTTTTTGACTAGGAAGGTGATTCCAAAAAACAGCTAAAAAAATACTTGCTAGAACAAAATTATTCCAGATTCCAAATGCTTTATTTTTATAAAGATATGCTATTTGCCCTTGCATTAAGCTCGGAGCAACATTGTTATCCTCTTTTTCTGCCTCTTTTTCTACTAGTCCTGGCTCCATTTTTTCTTGCAAAAGCACCCTTTAAATTTTAAGACTCGACAGTAGTGTTTTATCGAACTGAAATAACCATAGGGTGATGCCCTAATTTTTCTGCCGCATTTTTCCAAGTATCAATATTTCCTTGGTCAACAGGTCCTGCTACCACACGATACCACATACGGCCTTTAACTTTTCTCTTTTTGATATAAGCTTTTACCCCTTTTTTTGCTAAACGACCGCGGGTAAGGTTTGCCATGCTTTTACGTTTAAAAGATGCCACTTGAAGTAGGTAGTCGCCACGTTTTCTTTGTGACTTTCGTTGTGTTGCATCTTCAATGTTATTTTTTGTTGCTACAACTTCTACACTTTGTTTATTTTCAGCAATTACATCTACTCGTGTTTCAATTGGCTTGGCTGTATTTATAGGCACGTCTAAATTCGGTAATACAGCATAGTAACTAAAAGGAACCGGCTTATCTGCCTTCTTTTTCGTTATTTCATTTTGGTCGATTTGTTGCTTTATTGGCTTTCCAGTAGAAGGCTTTTGATTAGAGGAAGCCTCTTGCACTTTTGCAATTTTATTTTGCACTAAATCGGTTGTAGATAGTAAGGTTGTATTGTTGTTAGAAAGGAAGTACATACCTATTCCAACCATTAAACCTAAAACAATCCCAGAAAACATCCAGATGATGCCGCTACCCCCAACAAGTCCCGTATCTAAAGACTCTACTTTTTTATAATCTTTCATTATCAGCCACTCAATTTGTTTGTTTATTTATTTATCTTTGCCTACGTTAAATTCTTGCAAAGATCTTGTTTTTAAACTTAATTTTGAAGAATTTCACTCTTTCTTCTACATAGTTAGTCTGTTTCCCCAAACAAATTAACCATGCAACCGTTCATCGCGGGTTAAGGATATTGCCATTATTTACCGTAACTTACAAGTAACTTCTCATCTATTACATTTAATAAGAAGTTATTTTAATCTGCATATTTTTAATACTTATAGGAAGTCGGAGGGGTCAACGTCAATAGCCCAACGCACACCACCTGTTCTCCTAAAACTACTTAATTCTGCCTGAGCTTGATTCAGTAATCTGTGCAACTCCAATCTGTTTTTAGCCGTAATTAAATACTGAAATCGAAAACGTTTGGCTCTCTTTGCAATCGGTGACGGCATCGGCCCCATGGTACTAACGCTTGCAAAAAGTTCGCTATTAGTCTCAATGTAAGCCGATAATTGAATATTCAGCTTTAATAAAAATCTCATTGCCGCATCACTGTTTTCTGCATTGGCTTTTACCATTGCTAAGGCGCCTACTGGTGGGTAGTCCCATACGCCTCTTTCGTTCAAAATTTGTTTGGCTGTTGGTTTATAGCCTTTAGAAAGCAGGCTTAATAATAGTGGATGTTCAGGCTGTGATGTTTGCAATACCACCCGCCCTTTTTTATCTCCACGTCCCGCTCTGCCTGCAACTTGTACCACTTGTTGGGCGAGTCGTTCTTGCGCGCGATAGTCCAGACTAAACAAGGCTTGATCTACATCTAAAATACCTACTAAGGTTAGATTCGGAAAATCATGCCCTTTCGTTAGCATTTGTGTCCCTATGAGAATAACAGGGTCACCCGCATGAACTTGTTTTAACTTTTTTTCTAAAGAACCTTTACTTGATGTGCTGTCACGATCAATGCGAATAACCGTCGTCTTTGGAAAATGAGTATTAAGTACTTGCTCTATACGCTCAGTTCCTTGCCCCTGTGTGGTGAGCTTAGGGCTACCGCAATCGGGGCATTTTGGTGTTATTTTTTGTTCAAGCCCGCAGTGATGGCAAATAACTTTTGAGGCTTGAGCATGGTAAGTCATACCGCTATCACAGTGTTGGCAACTTGCATGCCAACCACAAGACGGGCACATGATAATGGGTGCAAAACCACGTCTGTTTAAAAAAAGCATCACTTGATTATTTTGCTCGATATGTTGGCGAACTTCGCTCATGAGTAGCTGGCTAATGCCCGCCTCTAAATCTAATGTACGCGTATCTAATAAAGCCATCTCTGGCGGTTTACTTTTACCTGGGCGACTTTTTAGACGTAAGTATTGATACCGCTCTTGGTTTACATTTTCTAATGATTCTATCGAAGGTGTTGCGCTCCCCAATAGTATTGGAATACCTTGGTTATATGCCCGTTTTACAGCCATATCACGACCTTGGTATAAAAAGCCCTCCTGC
>Ga0256840_1000381_pt1 | contig 45767 bp, 40 predicted proteins | sample 355202metaG_FD_185969 | JGI IMG/M metagenome (GOLD analysis project Ga0256840, IMG submission 185969) | Hydrothermal vent microbial communities from Mid Atlantic Ridge, Atlantic Ocean - 355-202 | ecosystem: Environmental > Aquatic > Marine > Hydrothermal vents | place: Atlantic Ocean: Mid...
AATCCATTTTAATAATGCTGCTTTTCGTAATTTAGTATTCTTTACAACATCTGCTAGATTATCCAAATACTTTAAAACATCTTCTTTACTTGCTGCATGTGGAAAAATCTTTCCTAAAACCTTTTTTTATTCTTTTTCCGTTCCTTCTGCAATTTTTTCGCCATTATAAACTAAGGCTTTTATTTTTGTTGCGGATTCTACTGGTTATTTACAAAAAAGACTATCCTGCTAGGGTAGTCTTTCTGTAATGTTTTTTATATGTTTAACCAATTAATCTCTTGGTTTAAAAAAAACATCAATATCTGTAAAATTTGTTGGACCTGTTTGTACATATAACATTTCTAATGTTTCAAGATCTGAATATATATGAGTAGATTTATCTAATATGGGTTCAACAAAAGTAGTTGTTAATAACTCTTTTTTCGAACCATCTCTAAGTAACCCTTCTTTATCATAGTTAGTGAAAATCATCGTAATTCTATAATTTATGTTATCTAATTTTTCTTTGACTCTTTTAGTCATTTCTATTTCTTTATCTTTAATTGTCATTATTTAATTTTTATATTATTTATATCAATATTGTGCTTTATTAACTCAAATTTAAAACCTTTAAAATATTTTTTACTGAAATTAATTTCTTTATCTGAAAATCGCCCTTTCCCAAACTTTTTTATCCATGAGGCTTGTTCTTCAAGTATTTTATCTAAAACATACTTTTCTTTAATATATTTACTAATTAGTATATCTCGTTTAGGTATTAAATTTAAGTTCCCTAAAGGTAATATTTTTCTTTCATTTCCTCTATTGTAATTTCTCTTTCCTCTTCTTAAAAACCCTCCATATAATTTGGATTACTTACGTAAATTACCAAAAGGACTTTTACCAAATTCTAAATAAAGTTCATAAAACTCCACTAATGTATCTGTTAATTTTGGAAATGTTTCTCCTTTATAACCTTCTTGATAACCATATACAGGTGGATTATCTCCTTCATCTAATTTAAAAAAAGCAAAAATATAACCTTGAGAGCAGAAAAAAATAAAATCATTATCGGTAAGTTGTAAATCTGTTCTACCGTCTTCTTCTAACTGTTCTTCTAAAGCTTCTTTGTTGTCAAATAAGTCTTCGTAAAATACATCTTCACCAACGAAACCCCCTCTAGAAGTCATGTCTTTTCTGTCCATATCCAACCCAAAAAGTTCTAAAAATTCTTTATAAGATTCAGGTATTATATTTTTGGCTAGCTTTTCAATTTCTTTAATTTGTTGTTCAGAACAACCACTATAAGTTGCGCCAAAACCATTAATTTTTATTAATATTTTTTCTAAATATCTCATCTTAAGTTTATTTTAATTTTGTTCTTACCCAAACTCTTGTTACTTTTATAAGTGGAAAATCTTTTTTAAATTTATTAATAATATCATTACAATTATCACATATTTTCAAATCTGATACAATTTCTATTTTTCCACTCACATTTTTATTCTTTTTAAGAAGGTTGTATAAATATTCTACTTGTTTTTGTTCTGTATGATAAATATAATCTGAAAGAGGACCGTTCTTATAACGATAATTTTCTGGTAATACAGATTTAAAATTATCGAATTCTTGTCCTAGTTCTCCTCCACTTCTCGATACTAAATTTATTTTATTTCCTCCTATTGTACCTTTTGTAAATGCTACATTTTTCTTTTTTCCTGCTTTAAAATATTTTCTTACTTTTAATAATGCATCAATATCTATTTGTGTGGCTTTTCTAATACCTTTTTTAGCATTTTCAACAATCTCATCCAACTTAGTCAACAGCTCACTTCTCTTTAAATTTGCTAACTCTCTAATAGTACTCCCAACTTCTTTTACTGTACCTTCTACAATAACTTCGCCTTTATAAATGGCCGCTATACCTTTTTGTGTTGTATTGGCAACTTGTGTTTCACCTTCCACAAATATAACGCCAATTTTTTGAAGTTTCGTAAATTTAAAGGTCGTTGATACTTTTGTAATTCTACTAACCTCTTCATAAGGTATTATTCTAATGGTGTTTTTTGTGAAATTAGCAATGTTTACTTCTAAAATTAGCTTTAACATGGCTGTTCGTAAGAATTTTTGTGTACTTGCTACTGTAGCCTTAGCCAATAGTCTTGCTCCTGTTGTAAATGTTTTCCTAAATGCGTTTATTGCTACTGGTCCTGCGGTTATTATACCTAAACCTAAAGATACTTTATTCCAATTTTCTAAAAACTGCCTACCATCATCTGTTTTCATTAGTGCATCTTCGGATACTGCAACTAATATATCCGTAGTTGCTAATGCTATATCTGCTGCTGCTAATGCTAATAGTAATGGACTTGAAGCTCCTAAGGTTAATACACCTAATACTATTGCCAAAATATCTGCTCCTATTCTTATTGACTGGTTTATATCTTTCCACTCTGCTTCGTCGGATATGGATTTGATAAAAATTGCTGGTACTGGATAAGGTGTTTGGTCTTTTGAATCTGCGTCTATAAGATAAACAATATCAAACGGTTTGTAATATGCACCTTCATTTTCTTTTTTAAACTTTGTTTCTTCTACCTCATAACGCTGCGTTTGTTTATGATCTGCTGTTGCAAAGGTTTTTGTAACTGTAGTTGTATGCCCTTTTAATTGCTGTAAAAAATAGGTTTCACTTTCTTTATCATTACTAAGATTACTATTAAATTTATAATTTTTTCCAATAAAAAATGTAGTGTCTCTATAATCTAAACCATCTAGTTTATTTTGATAACATAGTGTCAATAAAAAATTACTTAATAGTGTTCGGTTTCTAATAGATAAATCATTTTCTTTTTCTTTTATGATAGAACTTCCATCTAAATTGTAATAGATTTCTTTAAGTAACTTTGGATTATCTCTAAATTCTTGGAATAGTTCTTTGGAGTTCCCAACTGCTTTAAATAAATTAATAATTGCATTGCTACTATCTTTAAAACCAGAGAATATTCCTTTAGTATCATACTTAGTTAAAGCAGTTAAATGTGTGAAAAACGTTTTTATATCAAAATGATTTTTTAAGTCCCTTAGCACAAAATCTGGTGCTTTCTTATATAAAAAGTTAATTTCTGAGTTGCTTGTGGTTTTCTTTAATAATGTTACAAACTCCTTAGTAATTGCTGTTTTAATTTTATTAAAACTTGTGTTTCCTTGAATTTCTTTTATTAAGTAAACGTAATCTATTAAATTATAGGATGTCAATTCTATTGCAACATATTTTTTATCGATAGTAAAATCATTTTTTGCAGGTGTTCTTGAAATATCTTTTCTAAAACTTTTAGTGTCTTTGTAATAAAATTGGACTTTGGCTTCCAACCTTCTGTCTTCGACATTAAAATTTAGAATATATCCATAACTACCTTCTAATTGGCAATTTCTTTTATTAAGTATTCCTGAAATAGCTGTTTTATTAATAATATTATTCTCGTTCTTATATGAAAACAAAATGGGATTCTTAATTGTATATTCTTCAAAATCCTCTCTACCAATGTAGGTTTTGCTACTTCTTTTATAATTGTTATAATTAAAACTTAACTTCTTATTTCTTCTAGTATCGTGTATAAACCTAACTAAGGATTTATAATCGATACTTTCTTTTTGGTCTCTTCCATAAAATTCATTTACAAATTCGCCACAGTTAGTTTCTGGCGGATGATATTCTAAGGAAACCCCTTCTTCAAAAGCGGTATCAAATTCAGCAAAAAGAGTATCTATATTTGGCATAGTATATTTTTTATTAGCACCTCAAAGTTGTTTACTCTGAGATGCTTGGTTAAACTTTAGATTTTTACTTTGGAGTTATAATTTCCTCTATTGGTTGATCTCCTCCTATTAAAGCTTGTAAACCTTGAATTGGTTTTTCTTCGGATTTTAAACCACCATCGTTACAACATGGTAAACCTGTTTCTTGCAATCCTACGGTATCTTTCTGTATCATGGTTAAAGCAGTTGGCATTCTGGTTTCCCATTCTTTTTCTACTGCACCTTCCGTACTTTGCATTTCATCTGCTATAGAGATATAGAGATCATTTTCTTGGTCTATTACTAAATCTCCTCCGTTCCAAATATCTCCTGTTTCGATATAGTAAGTTACTGCATCTTCAAAACCTGGTCTTACTGGTACTATTACTCTTGCCATTCCGCTTTGTAAAAAGGCTTGGAATATTGGATCTGCATTACTTGTTTCTTGAAATAAGCTTACCCATTTGTCTTTATTTGCCCAAAAATAATTATAGAATTTATATGCCATAATATCCCAATCGAACGCTTGTTCAAAAAACTTGACATGTGCTGCATGGTTTTCGAAATTTGCATTTTGATTTACTACATCTGCTTCATTATCTTTTACAACATAATTATCTTGTCCGATAGGATTTCCATAAGGTGTTGCTAACATTTCTATACAAATTCGTTGGATTTCTCTTTTTTCTAGTATTCTGTTGAATGAGTTTGAGAATGTTATCTTTTCATTATTTCCTGTGATTCCTTTTATTGCTAAATAGTTATTGTATTTTTCTACTTGTTCGTAATAACCATCTAATATTGCCTTATAGGTTTCATTTTGCCATTGTTTTTCTCCTTCAAGAGTTAATTCGCATTCTATACTTACGGTTATATTTCCTGTATGATGTCCTAAATTTGAATAAGAGAATGGTATACTTTCTTTAAAGGTATCGATAGCAACATAGTAAATAGAATTTAATGAAAGGTTCATATCTTTACTACCAAGTAATGCTTGGTCGTGTGCTCCCCAAGGTGCTTCGGATGAAAATTTATGTCTCACTTTTCCTTTTTTAGTTATATAGCCTTTTGGTATTCTAATATTTTCATTTCCTGATGCAGTTTCGTCCCATTCTGGACCTTGTGTTTCTGGTGTTTTATATGAAAAAGAACTCCCAATATAGATTGTATTACTTGGTCTTGTTTTTATTTCGACACCATAAGCGGAAGCGAGTTGTAAATAATTATTCTCATTTAGTTCTGTTGCATTACTAATGCTATAATCTTCTATTTTTGATGGATGTATTGGTTCGTCTACTTCTATAAAATCGACATTTCCTGAACCTTTTATGTTTATTGCTTCTTTAAAAAACCGTGCTGGTTCTGGTACCATAAACTCATACATCAATCTTTTTCCATAGTTTACTAACTGGTTTTTGTAAATTATATCTATCCATCGATATACTCCTGATACATGTTCTGTTCCTTTTCGATTATCAAATCCATGTTGGTTTACTTCTTCGAACTCTTTTAATATTCTCGATGTTTGTTTTTTACTGGTTTTAGATACTACACGTTCTAAGGCTCTTTCGGTTATTTCTTGCGCATAGGTTTGTGCTTGTGTATTGGATTGTGAACTTGAGGATGAATTTGCGAAATCTGCATGTCCACTTACTGAAAATCCGAACATACTATTTCCTCCATGTACTTCTGCGTTTACACCATAATTTTCTGATTTATCTTCATTTAATACTTTTGACACTTCGGATTGTAATTCATTACGTTCTGTTGTGGTTGTATCCGTTAAGTTTTCTACTTCTGTTTCTGATGTGGTTTCTGTTGTTGATTCCGAACTTAGTAAACTTCGAGTTTCTCGTTTTTTAAATTCTCTTGCTAACACATTTTCTATATGCGATACTTCTCCTGCGACATAACAACATACTTCTTGTTCTACTTTTCTAAAATCTGCTACGCCAATTTTTCCTATTCCATATAAATTAACATCTACATCTGCTGGATTTTGATCTGATCCTGATGTTCCTGTATTTCCATCGTCTGAATCGTCGTCATTTCCTCCAGATCCTACATTTATACATCCTGTTGCTATTTTTATATTTAGATCTATATTTACATTATAATTTAATATCGTTCCGTCACTTAATGTAAATTGTCCTGTTAGATTTAATGTACTTCCAATAAGAAATAACAAATTGTGGTTTGGAAATAAATTTATGGTTAATTCGCCATTATTTAAGCCGATTAACTCTACTTGCGTTTCTGTAATTGCATAGGTATTTGCCGTTGGATGATTTACGGTTAAGGTATGTGTTTGTGATGTTACCGCTGCATTTGCACTTCCTAAGTTAATTTTATAGATTAGATTATTAATTCTACGAATTCTTTGTAATGTTGGATAATTAGCATTATTTGAACTGTGTGAATTATTTATATCTAAATCTTCTATAAATGGATCTGTTAGATTTCCTAAACCTGCATCATTATCTGTATCTCCCTCTTCTACAGGATCTATCGTTGCCGATTTTACTATTTTAGCTATATAACAGTATGGATTTAATGTACTTGTTCCTTTTGGTACTTTTACACCATTTATAAAAACATTTTTGGTTTTCGTTTTAATTAATGCTCCTAATTTGTTTGTATAATAACTAATTCGATCTTGTAAACTTAGTTTTGCTTCTTCTATGGATACTTCTTCGGTAATATTGTGTGCTACTAATATATTTTTAGTTGCATTACTCAATTCCGTTTTATTTGCCTTAGAGAAATGACTTTCAAATTCAAATTCAAATTTTGGTAATTCTACATCTAATGGAATAATTTTTGGTGTTACACTTGTCTTTGCTGCTGTTACATTTTCTTCTTCTTGTAACGACTGAGCTTCTAGTTTTGCTTCTTTAATTAATACTTCTACTTCATTTTTATGATTTTCATCTGCTTCTTTAAGTGCTTTTGTATAGGCTTTTGTATACTTGTATTCTAAATTAGTAATTTCATTTAAAGCGAACTGATATGTTTCTATATTTTTTTTATAATAATGCTTTTTTGTGTCTTTTTTAAGTTTTTTTAATGCACTTTGGCTTACTATTTTATTCTTTAATCGTTTTTTTTCTTCTTTTGTAAACGATTTGTCTATAACTACTTTTGCCTTTGCTAGTGTGTTTAAATATTCTTCTTCTAAAGTATCTATTTTTTTACTATCGTAATTGTCTATTTTTGTTATAAAATTATGTGCTATTAGCATTTGTATACACGCTTGTCTTACATAGGATGATTTTCGTGTTAATACTTGATAATATAGATTATCCCATAATAAATTTTCTTCTTCTTTTGTTAATGTTAGTTTTGCAATTACATTTATTTTTTCTTTTGCTTCTTCTTTTATAATTACATTTCGGTTATTCATTAACCAAGATGAAAAATTATACATGTCTTTATTAATTGCTTTTACTTCCATCATCTTTGTTAACGGAACAAATTCTTTTACTGCTGCATTAACTATTTCTCTTGCAGTTTTAAGCTCTTTTACTGTTATTGCTTCTTGTAAGAATTTACTTTGGTCTGATATTTCTTTTTTATGAAATATAAAGCCTACATCTTTCTTTTGTTCGTTAATTAATTGTGGTGTTCGTAATGTTACAAATTTGAATAAATCTGTTTTGATCGGTTTTGTTTTTGCTGCCATTTTTTTGGTTTTTAAACGTTAATAAATTATTTATAATGCAAAATTAAAAGGGACAAGTGACAACAGTATGTCAACATGGTTTCAATTTTTTTGTTTTTTTGTAAGAAAAAGATTTTTTTCTCATTACTAACCTGAGTCCTACTAAGGTTAATATAACAAGAATAGTTCTGTAAATATTGTTTAATATAAATAATCACACCTCTAAATAATTGTATTATTTTGTATAAATTCAATTTTTTATTGTTGATAAACAGTATTTTACGTAAATTGTTTAATGAAGTGTTAAAATTGAAAAAAGGGGCTTTTTCCCCCTTATATTTCAAGCATAGCATAGTTATGGTTTAAATTTAAAGTGCAGTAAAACGTGAAAAGATAAAATAATTTATAGCGCTTTTTGATGTTGAGTTGGTATTATTTAATTTCTATAAATAGAAATCTTAGTCGAACTCCGTTTAATAGTTCTCTATCACTCTATTTCACAAAAACAACCGATTTGCTATATGCTTTATCATTAGCAATAATTCGGTAAATATATTGTCCAGCAGTATATCTTGCTTTGTTCGGATTCAAATCAATTCTATAACTTCCTGCCAAATGTCTTTCGTTATGGATGATACCTAAATTTTGACCTAAAACATTTATCAACTCTACTTTTATATGCATGGCAGTTGCCAAATCAATCGCTACAAAAACAGTATCGTTCATATAAACTGGTCTGTGTTTTAAAGCTGCGTCTAATTCATAATCTGGAATCGTTACCGTACTTGAACAAACCAAACCTAAATTAGCTCTAGTGTACGAATTTAATAACGTCGTATCTACAGTAGTTGGATCTATACAAAGCCAATCTTCTAAAATGGAAGCGTAAATATCTCTAAAATCTGTTGTAAATTGTATATTTCCAATAGCATCCAAATTACTTAAATCTGGATGGTTTCCTACAAAACCATTACCATTAAGACCTTCGCCAAATAATAGCATTGGAGATGCAGAACCGTGATCGGTACCATTAGATGCATTTTCTTCTGCTCTACGACCAAACTCCGAAATGGTCATCGCAAGAACATCCGAATCTTTATTTACCGTAGCCAAATCATTGTAAAAATTAGAGATAGCTGTCGTTAAATTATTCATTAAAAGTGAATGTGTTACAAGTTGGTTTGCATGTGTGTCAAAACCATCTAAAGTAACCATATACACTTTTGTTCCTAAGTTTCCTTTAATTAAACGAGCAACAATAGCCAACTGCTTAGAAATATTATTATCTGCATAAGCTGTATTTGCAACCGAAGCATCATAAGCAGTATTAATAACTCCTGCATAAGCATACGTTGAATTAGTTACACTTCGCATAAAACCTAACTGCGTACCATAATCACATGCAGGTAAATTTTGCATATCAAAAGCAGTTCCGCTTTCGGCAATTTGTGCTAATTGTGATGGATTTGCAACCGAAAATGCATAACCTGCATTATCGCCAGTAAATAATAAATTACTTAAACTTCCAATCTGAATTGCTGGTGGAATTGTTGGTGGATTTACCAAATAATCTGGATAAATATCTTCAAAATACCTTCCAAATACACCAGTTTGCACTGGATTTCCATTATCTGCCGCAGATGACCAAAGATCGGCAGAACTAAAATGGGATAAATTTTGGTTTGGATATCCAACACCATGTACAACCTTCATTTTTCCAGCGCTCCAAATAGGTTGTAATGCATTCATATAACTAGGCATTCTAAATTCGTTAGAAAGCGCAAATGAATCTGTATTGTTAATTTTAATTGTTGGTCTTAAATTAGCATAAGTGCTATAATCGTAATTAGGGATTACTGTATTTAAACCATCATTTCCTCCTTTTAATCTAACAATTACAAGTACTCTATCTGTTTCTGCCATACTTAGAGCTGCACTTAGCGGTGTATGTGTTGCTGCCGAAACTGGTAACTTTCCAAGAACCATAGAGCCTGTACCTGCTAAACCTAGGGCTTGTAAAAACGAACGCCTGTTCCAAACCGCATGTTCTTTATCGTGATTTTTACCTAAACTGTTTTTTTCTGTTTTTTTATCTTGACACATACGATTTTATTTTAATTGAAATTCTGGTAACTTAGAAATATGAAATAACAATACCAAAACTTGGTATGGAGCAGAGTCCCATTGTAAATTCCATAAATTATTATCGTAATAATTTTGTGGAACTTGATCTTTTAAAACATCTCTTGCAATAACATAATCTGCAAGAGTTTGTAAACCATTTGGTAATAAATGATCTACAATAATTTTAGCAATCTCGAAAGGGTCTGTACTTGTACCAGCCAACGATACAGCAAATGTTCGTAAGGCTTCTCTATTGGTATCCCAAATTCGCCACAAATACCACTCTATAAGTTGCCATCTACCTACAAGTGTACTTGAGTTTATCCAATCGTGATTTCCTTGCCATCCTGCCACATCAATAGGTCCAAACATCTCTTGTCCAATCTCTCCATTATACCAAATAATATTTAATAAAAAATCATCGTCAATATTCGATATCGATTCATTTACAAAAGCATTAAACATATCATACGGACTTTTAATTGCAACACCTATTGCTTCATTATCAAAAAAGTGTTCGCTTTTAAAAAGTTGTTTGTAAACAGGAGTTAATTCAAAATTATTGGTAATAAAAGTGATTGCCAATTGAGAAACAATAGCAGTATCTATTTCTGGAGAAATAAAATACGCATACAACTTGCCGCAAATATAATTTGCAATTTCGGAAGCTCTTTCTTGAAATAAAATATCGATAACATCGTCGTATCCCCAATTTCCTGTCTGACCAAAAATGGTTTTTGAACCTGTATCAAAATCATTACTATTAAATGTAATTGGTGCACAATATTCTGTATAACCTGTATAACCTGTAAGTGCTTTTGCTGTTTCTACAATATCGGTTTGTGTATAATTGTTATTTACACCTAAAGTAAATAGTTCGTATAATTCTCTCGCGTAATTTTCGTTTGGAGAAGTTGCTGTATTTTCATAACTGTTTAAAAAAACAATCATCGCTGGAGTAACTCCTATTGCTCTAACAAATTCTTTAAAATTTCCAAAAGCATATTGCTGCAACGTTTTATAGTAATTATGCATCCACGATGGACACCAATAATCTTCTAACCTTGTTACAAAATGATTCGACCAAAATAAAGTAAAACGACCTCGCAAAGATTGCGAAATCATGTCGTGTTCAAAATTAATAAACAACTCTTGATGCTGCAATGGAATTTCATTGTCTGGATCTGTATACTCGCCATACGTCATGCTTTCCCATGAAGTTGGAGTGCTTACTCCGAGATTTATAACATCGTTAATTTTATTCTCTACAAATGTAGATGGCGTTAAAGCAAGGGCAGAAGCAATATTTGCATCTGTTGCTCCAAAACCAAGTCTTCTATAAAAATGCTGTACTCTATTCTTATTCCAAGGGTTTTGAGTGGTTGGAATATATGTTGCTAAAGTTCCTGAATTACATGGCATAATTTGTTAGTTTAAAATAGTAACGAAAAAATAGAAAATTTATTTATTTACAATAATTTTTTCTTAAAAAGAAGAAAAAAACTTGGAACAAATAACCTAATTTTGCACTAATTTAGCGAAAAATAAACAAATAATAGTGAAAAAATTAAAAAAAGGAGATTGTATCGGTATTATTGCTCCTGCTGGATTTGTTAAAAATAACGAAAATTTAAAAGCTGCAATATTACTTTTAGAACGTTGGGGATTACACGTAAAATTTGGAAAACACCTTTACAAAAAACACCATCATTTTGCAGGAACGGATACGAATCGAACGGCAGATTTTCAGTATTTTTTAGAGGCAGAAGATATAAAAGCTATTTGGTGCGCAAGAGGTGGTTATGGAAGTGTTCGTATCGTGGATAAATTAGATTTTAGTAACTTTCAAAAAAATCCGAAATGGATTATTGGCTATTCCGATATTACCGTATTCCATCATGCAATAGATCGATTAAATTTAGAGAGTATTCATGCAATAATGCCAACAAGTACAACATCTATATTAGAAAGTAAATCTGCCGTAGAAAGTTTAAGAAAACTACTGTTTGGAGAAGAATTATCTTACAAAATAAAATCCAATAAAAACAATAAAAAAGGCATTGCAAAAGGACAATTAATTGGTGGAAATTTATCTTTAATGAGTAGTTTATTAGGAACAGAATACAGCATAAAAACCAAAAATAAAATACTCTTTATCGAAGAAATTGGCGAATATAAATATCGAATTGATAGAATGTTACAAAGTCTAAAACTCAATGGTTATTTTAAAAACTGTAACGGATTAATTCTCGGTGCTTTTAGTAATATTCCTAAAAATAACCCCAATTTTGGAATGTCGATAGAAGAGATTATCTTAGACCTTGTTTCGGAATATAATTTTCCTGTTTGTTTTAATTTTAATGCTGGACATATTACCAATAATAATGCTCTTGTCTTTGGAAGAAAAACTATACTCGAAATAAAAGAAATTAATACAACACTTAAATTTAGTCATTAAATGGCATACAACATCGTTTTAATAGAGCCAGAAATACACACAAATACTGGAAATATTGGTAGGTTAAGTTTGGCAACTGGCTCCAATTTACATTTAGTTAAACCTTTTGGTTTTGAATTGACTGACAAAAGATTAAAAAGAGCTGGACTCGATTATTGGAAACACATTTCTTTACATATTTATGAAGATATAGATGATTTTTATACTAAAAACGCTTCTAAAAAAATGGTCTATTTATCCAGTCATGGAATAAAAAAATATTGGTCTATTAATTTCGAAGAAGATTTATTTTTAATTTTTGGGAAAGAGTCGGTAGGATTACCAAAAAACATTACAGAAAAAAATACAGATAAACTATATAAAATTCCGTTATTTAGTACACATATAAGGAGTATAAACCTTGCAAATGCTGTTAGTGTAGTTGTTTATGAAGGCTTACGAAGCCTAAACTTATAACTTATACTAACTCAACATCAAAATACGCTATAAATTATTTTTCTATAAAGTCTACCTAGATTAGATACTCTTTTTTAATAATTATTATTGGAATAAAAATATTTTTAGAGCGTTTGCCCTGCCATCAAAAATTAAATTTTTAATTTCACGGTTAATTCTATATATTTACAGATTAAATTAAATGTAGAAATGAAGTCTTTTTTTCTTTTATAATTTCTAAAAATATAGAGTAAAAAAAGCAATGGGATTTTAAGAATAAAAATTAAAGAATAAAAAATATGAGCTGTACAAGTTGTGCTACAGATACCGATAAATCACCAAAAGGATGCAAAAATAATGGAACATGTGCATCTGGAGGTTGTAATAAATTAACCGTTTTTGATTGGCTGTCAAACATGACATTGCCTGGACATCAAAAACAGTTCGATCATGTAGAAATCCGATTTAAAAATGGAAGAAAATCTTTTTTTAAAAATACAAAAAACTTATCCTTAACCATTGGCGAAGCGGTTGCAGTAGAATGCACCTCTGGACACGATATTGGCGTAATTACTCTAAAAGGAGAATTGGTCAAAGTACAAATGAAACGGAAAAAAGTAAAAATGGATAGTGAGGTTATAAAACAAATATATCGAATTGCCTCACAAAAAGATATCGATATCTGGAAAAAATCTAGAGATAAAGAACAAGAAATTCAGCGAAAAGCACGTTTAATTATATCTAGATTAGGATTAAAAATGAAATTAAGCGATGTAGAATTTCAAGGTGATGGAAAAAAAGCAACATTTTATTATACTGCAGACGAAAGAGTAGATTTTAGAATGTTAATTAGAGAAATGGCTTCTACTTTTAATATTCGTATCGAAATGAAACAAGTTGGTTTGCGTCAAGAAGCAGCTCGTCTTGGAGGAATTGGTTCTTGCGGTAGGGAATTGTGTTGTTCTACATGGTTAACAGACTTTAGAGGAGTAAGTACTAACGCTGCACGATACCAACAACTGTCCTTAAATCCTCAAAAATTATCTGGACAATGTGGTAAATTAAAATGTTGTCTAAATTATGAATTAGACTCTTATGTAGATGCTTTAAAAGGGTTTCCAAACACAAATACTTGGTTACAAACTAATGAAGGAACTGCTGTTTTTCAAAAAATGGATATCTTTAATGGTTGGGTTTGGTATGCTTATAAAGAAAATCCAATGCATTGGCATAAATTAACCACAGTACAAGCTAATGAAATTATTGCCTTAAATGTAGAAAAGAAAAAAGCAATTAGCTTAGAAGAATACTCCGAAGAATTAATTGTTGAAGAACCTAAAAAAGACATTTTTGCAAATGTGGTTGGTCAAGATAGTTTAACACGTTTTGATAGACCAAAAAAGAAACGAAGAAAAAAAAATAAACGAAAAAAAGTTACTGCCAAATCAAAAAATACAAACAATAAGCAAGTACCAAACAATAAACAAAATCAAAACACGAATAAATCAAATCCGAATCCAGAAAAGAAAAAAATAAACCCAAACCAGAAAAGAAAAAAAAGACCAAATACAAATAATAAAACACCACAAAATAAATCGAATAATTCAAAGAACAAACCAACTAAAAATGCATAAACACATCGTCCTATTTGTAGTTTTTATCGTATTTAGTTCTTGTGCTAAAGATGTTGTTTTTAGCGAATATAAAAGTATTTCTAATGAGGCATGGCACAAAGATACTATTGTAAAATTTACATTTAATGCAATAGATACTATTTCACAAAACGCCATTTATGTAAACTTGAGAAATAATAAAAATTATAATTTTAATAACCTCTTTTTAATTGTTGGTGTCGATTTTCCAAACAATACAAAAATTACAGACACATTAGAATATAAAATGACCGATGAAAAAGGGTATTTCTTAGGTACTGGAATTACAGATATTAAAGAAAATAAATTAGAATTTAGAACAAATACAACTTTTCCTGTAAAGGGAAAATACCGTTTTCACATACAACAAGCAATGCGAAAAAATGGTAAAGAAAATGGTATTTTACAACTAAAAGGAATTACAGATGTTGGTATTCAAATAGAAAAAATAGCTAAAAAGTAACGAATGGTAAATGGATGCTTACAAATAATAAATAAACGGCCTAAAATTTAGTTTAAACACTACTTTTGACTTCTGTCATAAAAATAAATATAATGAAAACTAATACTAAAATTATCAAATGGATTTGGAGAATTTTTCTTGCAGGAATAGCCTTTATATTTCTGTTATTTTTCTTAACCTCATTAGGTGTTTTTGGAAAACTACCAACCTTTGAGCAATTAGAAAACCCGCAAAACGATTTGGCTTCTCAAGTAATTTCAGAAGATGGAAAAACTATTGGAAAATATTTTAAAGAAAATAGAACGCCAGTAAAGTTTAAAGACTTACCCAAAAACTTAGTACAAGCATTAATAGCAACCGAAGATGCTCGTTTTTACGAACATTCTGGAATTGATGTAAGAGGTACTATTAGGGCTGTAGTATTTTTAGGGTCTAAAGGTGGTGCTAGTACTATTACGCAACAGTTGGCAAAACTATTATTTCACAATAAGAGAGGAAATATAATAAACAGATTACTTCAAAAATTAAAAGAATGGATTATTGCAATTCGTTTAGAAAGACAATATACCAAAGAAGAGATTATTGCAATGTATTTGAATAAAATGGATTTTTTATACAATGCTATTGGAATTCGATCTGCTGCCAGAATCTATTTCGGAAAAGAACCAAAAGATTTAAAACAAGAAGAATCTGCCGCAATAGTAGCCATGCTTAAAAATCCAAGACAATACAATCCAAAAAGAGAAAAGTCTGCAAAAAAAGCTTTACTAAGAAGAAATCAAGTTTTAAAACAAATGGAAAAATATGGGAAATTGACCACTAAGGTCAAAGATTCCTTACAAAAATTACCAACTGTATTAAATTTTTCGCCAGAAGATACTAACGATGGAATGGCAACCTATTTTAGAGAATACCTTCGAAAATTTATGAAAAATTGGATAAAAAATAATCCGAAACAAGATGGTACCTTATACGATTTACATAGAGGCGGATTAAAAATTTATGTATCTATAGATTCACGCATGCAAAAATATGCAGAAGAAGCAATGGAACAACACATGGCTAACTTGCAAAAAGAGTTTAATAAATATCAAAAAACTAGAAAGAAAAATAAAAAAATACCTTTTAGTAACGACATGACTATGAGCGAAATTGATAAATTAATGCGTAGAGCAATGAAAACTTCAAATCGTTGGCATCAAATGAAAAATGATGGTGTTTCCGAAAAGAAAATAATTGCTTCGTTTTACGAAAAAACAAAAATGAAAGTTTTTTCATGGAAAGGAGAAAAAGATACGATTATGACACCTTACGATTCTATAAAATATTTTAAATCATTTTTAAGAACAGGAATAATGTCGGTTGAACCACAAACTGGACATGTAAAAGCATGGGTTGGAGGAATTAATCACAAATATTTTAAATACGATGCTGTAAAGCAACAAAAAAGACAAGTAGGCTCTACATTTAAACCATTTGTCTATGCCACAGCGATTAATCAATTAAAATATTCGCCATGTAGAAAAATAGAAAATACTCCTTTTATAATGCCAAAAGGTAGGTTTGGAATTCCTAAAGAATGGGCACCAGCAAATTCTGGAAAAAAATATGGAGAATCACGTACCATGAAAAACGCATTGGCAAATTCTATAAATGTCGTATCTGCACGACTAATAGACAAAGTTTCTCCTTCTAATGTGGTAAAATTAGCACGAAATTTAGGAATTGAAAATAAAAACTTAACTGCAAATCCATCCATTGCACTTGGTGCAGTAGACTTATCTATTTACGAAATGATTGGTGCATTAAGCACTTTTGTAAATAAAGGAATGTATATTAAACCAATCATGATTTTGCGTATTGAAGATAAAAATGGTACTGTACTAGAAAGTTTTTCTCCAAAAACAAGAGAAGTAATGAGTAAAGAATCTGCTTATGCTATTTTAAACCTAATGGAAGGAGTAACACAAGCAGGATCAGGAATTCGTTTGAGAGGGACAAGTAAACATCCTGTAAAAGTAGTAACAGGAAGCCCTTATGGATTTACAAATCCGATTGCTGGAAAAACAGGAACAACCCAAAACCAATCTGATGGATGGTTTATGGGAATGGTACCAAATTTAGCAACAGGAGTTTGGGTTGGTGGCGAAGATAGATCGGTTCATTTTCCAGATATTACAAGAGGTCAAGGTGCTTCAATGGCATTACCAATTTGGGCGTTGTATTACAAAAAAATGTATGCAGATAAAACTTTAAATGTAAGTAAATCTGCTTTTCCAAGACCTGCAAATATGTCTATTGAATTGGATTGTGATAAGGCAGATGAAAATCCAACTAATGAAGATGAAGATCCTACAAATGAAAAGGAAATAAAATCTACAGACGAAGAAGAAAATTTTGATGAATAACTTAAGAGTATTTCAATTTCTATTAAATCAAAACTATGCAAATCCTTTGGAAACCAACCAATGAAATTATAAAACAAAGTAATATTTATAAAATGATGCAAAAACATCAATTTGTAAATTATATAGATTTTTGGAAATGGTCTGTAACAAATAAAGAAGATTTTTGGCGAGAAACCATAGAAAATTTAGGCATTAATTTTGATAAAAAATACACAAAAATATACGATGTGTCTAAGGGTGTAGAACAACCAAATTGGTTGCCAAATGCACAACTAAATTGTATCGATTCTTGTTTTCAAAATAAAGATGATGCAACAGCAGTAATCTTTCAAAAAGAAGGAGAGTCTATTCAAAAAATAACACAAAAAGAACTCCAGAATTTAGTAAATCAAATAGCGAATAGCCTTCGAAATCTAGGAATAGAAAAAGGAGATGCAATTGCTATTGATATGCCAATGACATTAGAAGCTGTTGCCATATATCTTGCAGGAATTAAAGCAGGAAATCCGATAGTAACCATAGCAGATAGTTTTACACCAAACGAAATTGCTGTAAGACTTAAAATAGCAAATCCGAAAGTTGTTTTTACACAAGACGTGCAATTAAGAGCAGGAAAAAAATTACCATTATACGATAAAGTAGTTGCTGCTAAAGCTAAAAAAATTGTAGCGATTAAAGTAAATGATAAAAACCAAGAAATAAAACTGCGAAACGAAGATGTTTATTGGAACGATTTTTTAGTAGAACACAACCAATTTAAAAGTGTAATTCAAAGTCCAGAAGAGGTCATTACCATTTTATTTTCCTCTGGAACGACAGGCGAACCAAAAGCAATTCCTTGGAACCATACCACACCAATAAAAGGAGCGTCTGATGGTTATTATCACCACGATATTCATAAAAATGATGTGGTTTGTTGGCCTACAAATTTAGGTTGGATGATGGGTCCGTGGCTCGTATTTGCTGCGCTGATCAATAAAGCAAGTATAGCATTGTATTATGGAGCACCAATAGGAAAAGAATTTGGAGAATTTGTAAGAGATGCCAAAGTTACCATGCTTGGATTAGTACCAAGTATTGTAAAACATTGGAAAAACTCTAAATGTATGGAAGGTCTAGATTGGAATACAATAAAATGTTTTAGCTCAACTGGCGAAGTATCTAATGCCGAAGAATATACTTACCTTTCTAAACTCGCAAACAACAAACCAATTATTGAGTATTGTGGTGGAACAGAAATTGGTGGAGGCTATGTAACAAGTACTATCGTACAACCAAATATAGCAAGTATTTTTTCTACCCAAGCCTTAGGTACAGAGTTTGTTTTGTTAGATGAAAATAATAAACCTAGTAATCGTGGAGAACTGTTTTTAATACCTCCAATTATGGGATTATCTAATACGTTACTAAATAGAGATCATTACAAAGTATACTTTGAAGGAACTCCAACCTATAAAGGACAAGTACTGCGAAGACATGGCGACCAATTAGACACTTTAGCTAATAATTATTATAAAGCGCAAGGTAGAACAGACGATGCGATGAATCTTGGCGGAATTAAAGTAAGTTCTATTCAAATAGAAACCGTAATTAATAAACTAGATTTTATAAAAGAGTCTGCTGCCATAGCAGTTTCTCCAAAAGGAGGAGGTCCAAGCATCTTAGTGGTTTATTATGTCGAAAAAACAACTGAATTTACAGAAGAAGAACGATTAAAAATGTGTAAAAATGTAATAAGAAAGCAATTAAATCCGTTATTTAAAGTAACTAATTTGATAAAAATAGCTATTTTACCAAGAACCGCTTCTAGTAAAGTAATGCGAAAAAACTTGAGAGCTACTTATGAAAATAACATGTAATACAATGCCTGAAAATCATCGTATTATTAAGTTTAGTTAACATAAAGAATAAAAAAATGAAAATAATATCCTATAATGTAAACGGAATTAGAGCTGCAATTAGAAAAGGTTTTATCGATTGGTTAAAAGTTACTAATCCAGATGTAATTTGTTTGCAAGAAATAAAAGCGAATAAAGAGCAATTGGATTTAAGTCCATTTGAAGATGCAGGTTATAAATACCATTACTGGCATTCTGCACAAAAAAAAGGATATAGTGGTACGGCAATTTTATCGAAAACCAAGCCAAATCATGTCGAATTTGAAACTGGAATTGATTTGGCTGATAATGAAGGTCGTGTACTACGTGCAGATTTTGATACGGTTTCGATAATAAGTTTGTACCTTCCATCAGGAACAAATGCTTTGCGTTTAGAAACCAAATTCCAATTTATGGATGATTTTCAAGAGTATATAAACAAACTAAAAAAAGACATTCCAAATTTAGTTATCTGTGGCGATTATAATATCTGTCATGAAGCAATTGATATTCACAATCCAAAAGGATTAAAAAATACTTCTGGATTTTTACCAGAAGAACGTCTTTGGATCGATACTTTTATGCATAACGGATTTATAGATAGTTTCCGTTATTTTAACCAAGAACCACATCAATATAGTTGGTGGAGTTATCGTGCAAACGCAAGAAATAATAATAAAGGTTGGCGATTGGATTATTGTTTAACGAGCGAACCTTTAAAAAGCAGATTGCAAAGAGCATATATTTTACAAGAAGCAAAACATTCGGACCATTGTCCAGTAGTCGTAGAAATTGAATAAAACAATATTAAAATAAAAATAACATGAAAAAATTAATCGTAATCCTTATTGTAATTGCAAGTATTTCCTCTTGTGTCTCTAAAAAATTATACGAAGAATTGGATGCTAAATACACCAATCTTAAAAATAGAAATCAAGATTTAGTTGGCGAAAATGACGATTTATTTTCTACTACAAAAGATTTAGAAAATGCCAATAAAAAATTAAAAGCTAGTATTGATAGTTTGTCGACTGCAAAAGCAACATTAGTAGACGATGTGGTTGCTTTGGAAGCAAAAAAGAAAAAATTGGAAGATTCTTATAATGAATTATCTCAAAGTAGTGCTTCACAACTAGATGCAAAAGCAAAAGAAATTTTAGCCTTATCACAACAATTAAACGAAAAAGAAACTGCTTTAATTGCCGAAAATACACGTTTGGAAAATTTACAACAAAAATTAGCGGCACGTTCCGAACGAATTCAACAATTAGAAAATTTAATCGCTGCCAAAGAAGCAAAAATGCTCGCTTTAAAAAATGCTGTTTCTAACGCATTACAAAATTTTGAAGGTAAAGGTTTAACGGTACATCGTAAAAACGGAAAAGTGTATGTTTCGATGGAAAATAAATTACTGTTCGGTTCTGGTAGTTGGGCAGTTGGCAGTCAAGGTAAGACTGCTGTTGTACAACTTGCCAAAGTTTTAAAACAAAATAGCGATATTGAAGTACTTATCGAAGGACATACAGATAATGTTCCGTATGGCGGAAATGGTACTATTTCTGATAATTGGGATTTATCTACCAAACGTGCAACTGCTATCGTTCGTATTTTAGTGAATAACCAAGTAAATCCAAAAAATATTATTGCTGCTGGAAGAGGAAAATATCTTCCTATTGGTAATAATGCTACGACTAATGGAAAAGCTAAAAACCGTAGAATTGAAGTGGTGTTAACTCCTAATTTAGATGCTATTAATGATCTGTTGGAGGAGTAAATTTATTATATAGACGTTCTCAACTCCACTCTAATACCAATTCAACGTCAAAATGCGCTAAATAGATTTGAACTATTTTTATGTTTTACAATCTTGAAATTTCAAGCATAACATAGCTATAGTTTAAATTTAAAGTGCAGTAAAACGTGAAATGATAAATAATTTATAGCGCAATTTAATATTTAAATGATATTATTCGATTTTAAAAACAAAAAACCTACAAAGTTTTACTTCGTAGGTTTGCATTAAATTTATTATGAAAAACGCAAAATCTCAAATAATTTAGAAATCTTGTGTATTGTTATATTGCTGCATTTTGCCAAGCACCTCCATTAATTGCATCAATTCCTGCTTGTGTTAAATAATTTAAAGCAGTTCCTGCTCTACCGCCACTTCTACAAACAACTACTACTGGCTTGTTCCAAGCTTTAATTTTATTAACACTTTGAGGCACATCGTTTAGCGTTATTAATTTAGAACCTTCTACTTGTCCTTCTGCCCATTCTGCTGGTGTTCTAACATCTAAAACAACCGCTCCTTTTTCTAAATATTCTTTTACTACATTGGTATCGCTACCTCCTCCTAAAAAATTAAAAAATCCCATATTTTATTTTTATTTAAATTTATTATTTTACTTATTTATGCTGCAAATAACGGAACAATTTATTTACTTTACTGTAACACAGGTTACAATTATTTTTTTAACAACTAAATTTAAAATATAGTTCTTATTTAATTGGTATTATTTTACCTTTGTATCATGATAAAAATAAAAACACCTGCCGAAATAGAATTAATGAGAGAGAGTGCTCTACTTGTTTCTAAAACTTTAGGGATGATTGCTGCCGAAGTTAAACCTGGCGTTACAACGCTATATTTAGATAAATTAGCAGAAGAATTTATTAGAGATAACAATGGTATTCCTGGTTTTTTAGGTTTGTATGATTTTCCTAATACTTTATGTATGAGTCCCAATGCACAAGTAGTACATGGTTTTCCGACAGATGTACCTTTAGAAGATGGCGATATTATCTCTGTAGATTGTGGTGTTTTAATGAACGGTTTTTATGGCGATCATGCCTATACGTTTGAAGTTGGAGAAGTTAACCAAGAAACTAAAAAATTACTTCAAATAACCAAAGAAAGCCTGTATGAAGGAATTCGACAATTTAGAGCTGGAAATCGTGTTGGAGATGTTGGTTTTGCAATTCAAGATTATTGCGAAAAACACGGTTATGGTATTGTACGAGAATTAGTTGGTCATGGATTAGGAAAAAAAATGCACGAAGATCCAGAAATGCCAAATTATGGTAGAAAAGGTCGTGGTAAAAAGTTTAAAGATGGTATGGTAGTAGCGATTGAACCTATGGTAAATATGGGTACACATAAAATAAATCAGCTTAAAGATGGTTGGACTATCTTAACTGCCGATCGCAAACCTTCTGCTCATTTTGAACATGATATTGCTATTGTTAATGGTAAACCAGAACTATTATCGACTTTCGATTATGTTTATAAAGCCTTAGGAATTACTTCTAACGAAGAAGATGAATTTAGAAAAACTCATTAATTTTTATTACATTGCAATAGTTTCTCTAACCTAAGAATTAACTATTACCAAATGAAATTACAAGAAATTACGTTTTTGCTTATCGCATTGATGCTCCTTTTTTCTTGTTCTAAAAAAAAAGAGGAACTTGCTAATACTATTTTAGAAATAAGTACGCTACAAAATAAAACTAAAAAAAAAATAGCAGATTCGATACCAATTTATTTTGCGAAAATTGATAAATTAATTAGTGAAAATAAAGTTCCAGATACATTAAAAACCGAAACGAATTTTTTAAAAGGAAACTATTACCTCAACCAAAAAAATAAAAAGGATTCTGTTTTTTATTTCTTTAAAAAAGTAATTCTGTCGGTAGATAAAATTAAAACACAACGAGAAATTACTTATTTTAAAACCATTGCAAATACGTACTTACTTAAAGGCGATTATTCTAATGCAAATAGTACCATAGAAAAATTTAAAAAATTAAGTGGTAGAAAAAACTTAGGCTATATTTATAATTTTAAACAACGTATTGGACAAAAAACAAAAGACTATAATACAGCCTTAAAATTCAATAAATTAGCAATTCGTTTTTTTAAAGATACCAAAGATACAAATGCTATTGTAGTAAGCTTAATTTCTCAGGCAAATATTTATTATAACTATTTAAATAATAAAAAAAAAGCGATTAAAATATTAGATAGTTTAAGTTTAACTACAACTACTAGTAATTATAATAAAAACCAAATTAATCAGAATTACGGCATCATCCATTTTTACGATAAGGATTATAAAAAGGCAATACGTTATTATAAAAAAGCAATAAACAACATCAAAAAAACAAAAAACAAAAAGGAATTAGCCATTTCATACATCAATATTTCGGAAGCATATTACCAATTAAATGACACCAATAACTATAAAAAATACACCGATTCGACTAAAATGTATTGGAATTTTTTAGGTGCTTCTCATAAAAAATTCTTATTAGGTTTAGATTTAAAACAATCCTATAAATCCAAAAAAAATATCGATAATGTAATTCGTGAATTTTATAATTTATATGCTTTTCAAGAAAATATATACAAAGAAAGAATCAATAATGAGTCTATTGTTTTAAAAGAAGCTTTTCAAAAAGAAAAAGATTTATTAGTAACCAACCAACACATTAAATATCGAAATTTAGTTTTAAAAAGAAACTTATTCATTTTATTAATTGTCATTTTATTAATTGCCATAATTGGATTTTTTATTTATAACCAACGAAAATTAAAATCCGCAAAAGATAAACTCTTAATGCAACAGCGCTTATTTAGAGCACAAATGAATCCTCATTTTACCTCTAACACCTTAGAAACCATACAAGGGCTAATCCTTCAAGACACCTCTAAAGCTAGTGAATCTCTAATTTACTTTTCAAGAATATTAAGACTTTCGCTCAACAATTCAACACAAAATTATGTGCTTATTGAAGATGAAATAGAATTAATTAAAAAATATTTAGAGTTAACGTTATTGCAGCATCCTAATAAATTTAGCTATCGTATTTCTTTACAAAATATGGCTAAAAATGACATTATCTATGTTCCTCCAATGTTAATACAACCATTTGTAGAGAACGCAATTAAACACGGTTTTAGAGGAATCGATTATAAGGGTAATATAAAGATTAGATTGATAAAACAAAAATTTGAAATAATTTGTGAAATTGAAGATAATGGTATCGGAATTTCTCAAAAAAAACGTTCTAATAATAAAAAATCATCTACACAATTAATAGATTATTTTTTAAAAAAACTCAACAAAAAAGGAGTACTAATAAAAAACAAATCGGAATTTTCAAATCAAAACGGTACATTTGTAAAACTAATCATCCCTTACAAAACAAATTTTTAAATGATAAAAACGGTAATTATAGAAGATAAAGCTATTATTAGACAAAATATTTCTTTTAAAATTAAAACGTTTTTTAATAGTGATATCGAAATTGTTGGTGAAGCAGAAAGTGTTGCTTCTGGTTTTGAAATTATTCAAAAAACCAAACCAGATTTGTTACTTTTAGATATTCAATTAACAGATGGTACGTGCTTTGATTTGTTAGATCAGCTAAAGAAACAGAATTTTTATTTAATTTTTATTACTGGTTTTGATAACAAAGCCATAAAAGCTATAAAGGCAGGAGCTTTAGATTATATTTTAAAACCTATTGATAATAAGGAATTTAAAGAAGCAATAACAAGAGTAATAAATATTGATTACAATAAGAAACAATTGAAAGACTCTTTGGAAGTAACCAAGGAAAATTACCAAAACGACAAACCCAAACGTGTTGTTTTAAAAACTATGAATGCTTATCATATTTTAAATGAAGATGAAATTTTGTACTGTAAATCAGATAATAATTACACCTATTTTTTTACAGATAAAGGAGAGCGTATCCTAATATCTAAAACACTAAAAAAAACGATAGAAATGTTGTCAAAAGATATTTTTATACATTGTCATCAATCGTATTTAGTTAACTCCAAACACATTAAAAAATACTTAAAAGAAGGTTATATAATTTTAAAAGAAGGTACAAAAATTCCGATTTCATTTCGAAAAAAGAATTCTTTTTTAAATGCATTCTTTAAATAAAACTCTAACATTTACATTACATACTTTACAAGTCAATAAAATTACGAATACTAATATTCTGCTCACGAATACTAACTCATTTTACATTAAACCGTATTTTTTAGTATGTTTGAGTATTAACGAACCTTAAATCTTCAAACCATGAAAAAAAAATTCCTTTTATTGCTAATTTTAATTATTGCAATAGCATGTAATACTACCATCGATGAAGAAAATAATATAAAGAAAGAAGAACTATTAAAAACACTTTATAGAACTACCGATCCAAATAATAGTGACACATTACAAGAACTTATTGATTTGGATTTGCATAGTAAATTTAAAATAATTACATATATATCTGGAGCAGTTATGCTTCGAAATGAAGCTGCTAGAAATGAAGTAGAAATAGCATTAGAAAATGACGATACTGTTTTGGTTTCAGATTTACTTTTTTCTCGTGATTTTCAAAATTTTAAATGCGAATATAAATTCATTTTTTATAGTTTAATAGGTATGAATAAACCACTAGATCCAAGTGGAGAGTTAGAATTTGGTGCTATTTTTGGAAGAAAATGTTTAAAAATAGAAGGTTCAGATGCATTTGACGTATTTATCGAAGACTTTCATAATAATTGTTTTGAATTGTATTTTCCTGCATCTTTTAATACCTCAGTAAACCAGGATACAAGACTTACAAATAATGAACAGAATACTATTATTTATGGAATTTCACATCCATTAATTGAATTTCCTTTTTCTCAAGGAATTCTTGTTGAAGGACAAAGAATATCTAAACAAGATAACAGTCCAATAGTAGAAATGAGTTATATTAATATTGAAGAAGATTTTGTAGAAACACATACACAAAATATTTTTGTTACACGATTGCAATCTTCAAGTAGAGATTGCGATTATGGTAATTTTTCGCCAACATTCTTTGCTTCATTTCTAAATACAGATTAAGATAATTAGCCCTCTTATTTTATTAAAACTCAAAAAAGTTTACTTTTTTGGGTTTTTTAATGTATTACGAATTCTAAAAAAAACAAGGCGTTTTCTTGGTTATTCTTCTATCGAATACAAAAATACCCTTTGAAAATTCAAAAAGATGAAAAAAGAATACGTAAGGTTAGCATTCTGCCAAATCCATCAAAAGGAAATGTACAATTTAACATTCAATCGGAAATGGATAGTAATGTTCTTTTAGAAGTTTATAATTTTTATGGAAATAGAGTTTATAGTACAACTATAAAAAGGAGTTCTAAAGAATCCGAAACCATAAATTGGAATGCTTCTCATCTAGAAAAAGGTGTTTATTTTGTACGAATTAAATCTAATAATGAGATTATTATACCAATTCAATTTTGAAATGCGCTAAATAGATTTAAAATATTTTTATGTTTTACAATCTTGAAATTTCAAGCATAGCATAGCTATGGTTTAAATTTAAAGTGCAGTAAAACGTGAAAAGATAAATAATTTATAGCGTATTTTGATGTTGAGTTGGTGTTAACAAACAATTAATCTTAAAATAAGAAATTTTTAGGTTGCCTTTAAAATTCACATAAATTTTAAAGGCAACTAAAAATAAAAAGCAATTATTCGAATTCTAAAAAACAAAACACATATACTAATAAATTCACTACAAATTCAAAAATATGTATTGAATATTACGTTTTTTATAACAAATTTGAACAAGTATATTTAAGGAGAAAAGGAGTATCCTTAATAAAATCAATTAAATTTAATATTATGAATTATTTAAAAAACCCAATGTACCTTATATTAATCCTTTTTTTTGGATTATTATCCTGTAATACCAATGAGGATGCCATAGATGATGCAGAAGAAGAGATAAATCAATTAGAAAAAAAAGCTAGTGACTCTAGAGACGATACTTCCAATAATAAAATGTCTTGTAATGACTTAATATATGACTCTGTCAATTGTACATTTACAACAGGATGTTCTCTTGATACAAATACAGCTACAAAACAATTTATGGTTGACAAACTAAATTGTTATTTAGAAACATTACCTGCTAATCGCAGTTGGGATGGAGATCCAATTGTGATACCTTTCTCTAAAAATTTAACAAATTGTTGTTATCCTGCATACGCATTTAATAGTAAAGTAAATAGTTGGAGAAATACCGCTCAAAATAATAGACCAAATAGCGATTATCTAATTATTGGATACGAATTAAACGAATATTATATGACAACAGCTAATGTAAAAGTTACCTATAGAAAAATGAATACTATAATTAGACCAACAGATTTTATTCAAAAAAGGTAATGCTTTTAACCTCTGTTCGATAAAAATTTATCTAAACTGTAAATAACTAAAAAAGCCAACAAAACTAGATTTGTTGGCTTTTTTAGTTATTTTAATTCTAGGGTTGTATTTTTGGTTTCTATTAGAATTAAATTTATTACACTTTTGAAACTATTTTCACTTATACTAAACACCATTCCAAGACCTTATTTAATTAAAATAAGCTATTTGGTACGACCCTTTTTTACATTGTTTTATAAAGGAACAAAATATATAGATCCTATAGATGGTAAAGGATTTCGTAAATTTTTACCTTATGGCTATGGTACACAAAGACCAAATGTATTGTCGCCAAGTACCTTGTCTTTAGAACGACATCGCTTACTTTGGTTATATTTAAAAAAGGAAACAGATTTTTTTACTGCTCCCAAAAAAGTACTGCACATGGCACCTGAACAATGCTTTTTAAAACGTTTTAAAAAACTTAAAAATTTAGACTATACTACGGCAGATTTGTATTCGCCTATTGTAGATGTTAAAGCAAATATTCTCGATTTACCTTTTAAAGACAATAGTTTCGATGTTGTATTTTGTAATCACGTATTAGAACATATTACAGACGATAAAAAAGCCATGCAAGAACTCTATCGTGTTTTAAAACCAAATGGAATGGGAATTTTTCAAATTCCACAAGATATAACTTTAGAAAAAACGTACGAAGATTTTAGTATTACTTCGCCAGAAGAACGTGCTAAACATTTTGGACAATACGATCATGTTCGTGTTTACGGTAAAGATTATTTTAATCGTCTTCGTTCTGTTGGGTTTAAAGTCGATGAAATAAATTACTCTAAAAAAATTACTGCCGATTTGGTAGATAAATATCGTTTACTAAAAGGAGAAATTTTACCTGTTTGTTATAAATAATACCTCTTTGATTTTTGGCTTATTTTGAGGTCAACTTGGTATAAACACCTAATATTATGAAAGAATTAATTGAAAAATTTTATACTGCATTCCAAAATTTAGATGCCGAAAAAATGTGTGCTTGTTATCACGATACTATCGAATTTGAAGATCCTGCTTTTGGAAAATTACATGGCGACAAAGCTAAAAACATGTGGCGTATGCTATGTCAGAATGCAAAAGATTTAAAAATTGAATTTTCGGATATTATTATTGATGGAAATACTGCTACAACACATTGGGAAGCGTATTATACTTTTAGTAAGACTGGAAGAAAAGTACATAATAGTATCGATGCTACGTTTGAGTTTAAAGATAATAAAATCAGTAAACATACAGACACATTTAATTTACATAAATGGGCAAAACAAGCAATGGGTTTTAAAGGTTTATTACTTGGAGGTACTTCTTTTTTTAAGAACAAATTAAACGAACAAACCAATATATTGTTAGAGAAATTTGAAGCAAAACACACGCTATAATTCTTTTAATTCCGAACTAACTATCCAACCAGTTTGACCATCGGCAATTTTAATTTTTTTCCAATTATCTACGCTTTCTAAAACGGTAACTTTGGTTCCTTCGTGTAATTCAAAGGCATTTTCGCTAGATAACATCGGTGCGCTTTTTATACTTGTTTGTTGTATAAAAATAATGGCTTCTTTTTTATTCTTATTTACTTTAAAAGTGTACATTGCAAAAACAACACTCAACACCATAAACAAAATACTTAGTATACTTGCAACAAAATAAAAACGTTTTTTAATACTACTTCGTGAAAAATGATATACCAAAAATAATAATGCAAATAATATCGATAAAAAAACAGCGACATACGCCCAAGAATTATAATGTAACTTTTCTATAAGATTCTTAGATAGTTTTTGAAATAATGTTGTTGGCAATGCTTCAATATTATCAATAGTCATTCGTTTTGCAAAATCGAGATTTACCTTTACGTCTTTGTTATTTGGTGCCAATTGTAATGCTTTTTCATAATAAAATATTGCTGGTGCTACTTGGTTTGTTTTATAATATGCGTTTGCTAAATTATAATACAAATCGACCGAGTGTTTTTCTAATTTCTCTACTTGTAAAAACTTTTCAATAGCTTCATTATATTTTTCTGAAGTATATAATTTATTACCTTCTACAAAAAGACTATTTCCATTTTGTGAAAATGCTACTTGTAAAGTAACTAGTATTAAAAAGATACTTATTTTATATATGATATGTTTTTTATTGGTATACATTTTCTACTAAAAAATATTAAATTTGTCTATCTAAATCCATAATAATTTCTTTTGCTTTTTCATATTCTTTTTCCATTTGCAAATTAGAAATTGGTGTATATCTTGCAAAATCGCAATCTTCTAACACTTTTAAAAATTGCGTAATACTTTGGTCTTTTACTTCTTTATTTTCTAAAATAGAACGGATTTTTTCTTTACTTATTTCCGATGTTTCTACTTGTAATTTTGCCTTTAAATAATTGTGTAATGCTTTTTCTAATGCGATATAAAAAGGTTCTTTATTTCCGAGTTGTTTTTGTGCTTCTGATAAATATTTTTTAGCTAATTTATCTGCTTTTCGTTGTTTGTTTCCAATAATATCGTCATCTCGTTCTCTTTTTTTCTTTCCAATATAAATTCCTAATGGAATGGATAGTAATGGTAATAGTAATAGTAAATAGAATAATGTAGACTTAAAAAAATCTGGTTTTTGTGCAATCGAAATCAATTTGGTTTTGGTATGAATAAACCGAATATCGGTATCGTTTATAACATTGTTTTTACGAGTTGCTATTGGTGTTTCGTCATTGTCTTTTGGCATTTTTCCATCTGGAACATCTACTATAATAGAAACGCTATTTAATGTTTTGTAAGTTTCTGTTTTAGGGTTAAAAAAGCTAAAACTTAGTGCTGGTATTTTATATTTTCCTCTGTATTGTGGTACTAATGTATAGGTTTCTTTTACACTTCCAGAAAGTCCTCTTAAATTCGTTCTAATATTTTCTTTGTGTTCTGGTTCGTATTGCTCTAGTCCTTTTGGTGTTTCTAATTTTGGCAAACTTAATAATTTTAGATTTCCAGTTCCAGAAACAATTACTTTTAATTGTACACTTTCGTTTGCTTTTAAAATGCTTTTTGTACTATTCACTTTAAATGCAAAATCTCCTACTGCTCCAGAAAAATTACTTGGTTTTCCTTCTTCTGGTAACGCTTTTACCTGTATTGTTCTTCTTCCTGAAGAGAGTATTAGGTTCACTTGTTTTTGCCCTCGAATTCTTCTTCCAAAAAAATCTCTTTGTACACCTCCTGTTGCTACTATTGCAGAGATGTCTATTTCGAATGGACTAATACTTAATTTTCCTGCTCGTTGTGGAATTAATACATCTTTTCGTAAAATATAGTAGGACATTTTTTTTCCTTTATATTCTCCTTTCCTTTCTGTTAATTGTCCTATTTTAATATTCTGATTCCAAAATCCGTTAAATGTTGGTGCTTTTGATTCTCTTTCGTTATTTACTGCTGCTTGATTTCGATCCATATATAATTTATAAACTACAGAAATACTTTCGCCTACATACGGATTTACATTGGATACTTCGGCTACTAAAAAGATATTTTCTTTTGCTATTAAACTTGGATCGTTAGGATTAGCTGCTTTTTTGGTTGCTTTACTTACTGTAATTTGAACCGTATTGGAACTAATTATCTTTTCATTATAACTAACCGTAGCCGAAGGTATGGTAAATTTTCCTTTGCTTTTTGGTTGCAATGTATAAGTAAAAGATTGCGAAAAGGATTGTTTTCCGTTTATATACTGAAAATTAGTACTTTGCATTGGTCCTGCTACTACCTTGAAATTTTTAAAATCTGGTGGTGTAAAATCATCTGCTCCTTGCTTATCTATCGAAAAAGTTATGCGCAATCGATCGTTTAAACCAAGTTGTTTTTTACTTACCGTTGCTTTAAAACTTTGTGCTATTATTGGTAAACTTACCAATATTAATAGGTATAATATGCTATTCCTTTTTTTCATTTATTTTGCGATTAACCATCGTTTTTTATAAAATAATTAGGACTATTTTTCGCTTCTAATTTAGAAGTGCTAAATCTAATAAAATTTTACCAATCTTTATCTTGTTTTACTTTTCTTCCTCTTTCTTTTTTTGCATTCATTTTCTTTTGGGTTTTATTCTCTTCATTATTCATTGCTTCCAAAAGTTGTTTTACTTGATCTGGCGATAATTTACTTTTTTGTGGTTTTGGCTGTTGCTGTTCTTTTTTGTCTTTATCTTTTTTTCCTTTTCCATCATCCTTATCCTTTTTGTCTTTTTTATTTTTATCGTCGTCTCCTTTTTTATCTTTGTCTTTATCTCCTTTTTTATCCTTATCTTTTTCGTTCTTCTTATCTTTGTTTTTATCTTTTTTATCTTTGTCTTTCTTGTCCTTATCTTTATTTTTATCTTTTTTATCGTCCTTCTTATCGTCTTTTTTATCTTTATCTTTCTGTTGCTGCTCTTTCAGCATTTTTTGTGCTAAAGCCAAATTATATCGTGTTTCATCGTCTTTCGGATTTTTTCTAAGTGCATCTTTGTAGGCTTTTACTGCTTGTTCGTATTTTTTTTCTTTCATCGCAATATTTCCTAAATTATGGTAACTATCTGCTTTAATAAAATTATCGCTTGTCGTTTTGGAAACCAATTCATATTGTTTTTTAGCTTCTTCTATTTTATTTTGTAGAAATTGTGTATTTCCATAATTATAATTGGATTTGTCGTAACTTGGACTTATTGCTATTGCTTTTTTATATTCATTTTCTGCTTTTACATATTCTCCTTGGTCGTACAATTTATTTCCTTTACGGATTAGATTTTTTGTCTCCGTCGTAATTTCCATATTTTTATCGGATGGCTTTTCTTTTTGTGAATAAGCTATCGCTGTAAACAGAACTAATAGGTATATTATTTTTTTCATTATCGTTTCTTTTTTGTTCTGCGAATTAACTCTTTTTCTCATTAAACAAATTTAATTTTTGTATCCATTTTGTTTTTTTATCGAATAACAATATATCTAATATTAAAAACAAGATTCCCAATCCTACAAACCATTGAAATTGATCTTTATAGTCTGAAAATTGCTTGGTTTCAAATTCTTTTTTCTGTGCATTATTCAACATTTTAGTAATATAATCTACGGTTTTTGTTGTGTTATTTCCATAGAGGTATTTTCCTTTTCCTTCTGTAGCTATTTGTTTTAGTGTCTCGTCTTGTAATTTGGTTATTACCACTTCGCCTTTTCTATCTTTTTTATAGCCTAAGAAACTATTTCCCATTTTTATTTTAATTGGTCCTCCTTTTGCTGTTCCAACACCAATAGTATATACCTTAATTCCTTCTTTAGAAAGCTGGTCTGTTATACTTGTTTTACTATCGCCATGATCTTCTCCATCAGATAATAATATTAAAAACCGATTGGTTTGCTCGTCGTTATCGTAATATGTTTTTGCTAGTAGTAAGGCTTCATTTATGGCTGTTCCTTGACTAGATACCATATCTGGACTTGCATTTTGTAAAAACATTTTTGCTGCTGCTTGATCGGTTGTTATTGGCAATAACGGATAGGCATTTCCTGCATATATAATAATTCCAATACGATCACTTCCTAAATTGTCTATGGTTTTGGATATAATTTGCTTTGCTTTTGCTAGTCTACTTGGTGCAATATCTTCACAAAGCATACTTTTTGAAACGTCTAAAGCAAATACGATATCTACACCTTCTCTTTTAATGGTTTTTAATTTGGTTCCCATTTTTGGGTTTACCAATGCTATAATTAAGGCTGATAAGCCTAAAGCAACCATTATAATTTTAAGAACGGATTTAAAATTAGAACGTTCTGGACTTAATTTGTCTAACAAATTTAAGTCTGCAAATTGTTTTTGCTTTTTCTTTTTCCAAAGAAATACCAAAAGGTAAGCAGTAAACAAAATGGCTATTGCTATAAAGTAGGTAAAATATGTTTTTTCTTCTAATTGATACATTTGTTATTCTTAACCACAAAGGACACAAAGCTTTACACAATGGTCACAAAGTTTTTGTTTTATAATTGTCCGTTTATAACTCTTTTAATTCCGTTTTTTTTAATTCATAATATAAGCACTCTTCATATACACTTTCTAATAGTCCAGGACCTAACTGCTTGTGGACTTTTAAAGAAGATTCAAATACAATTTTTGCTATTTCATTTTCTATTTTCATTTATTTTATATCATCTTATTAATTTAATAGTGAGCCTTGCGTAAGACTTTGTGTCCTTCGTGGTTAAATAAAACTTCTAAAAACCGTAAATCGCAATAACATCTCTAACAGTATTAAAAACCCTGCTAAGAGTACAAATGGTCTAAACATTTCTTCGAAATTGGTATATTTAAATTCTTCTATTTTTGTTTTTTCTAATTTATTTATTTCATCGTATACTTTAGTAAGTTTACTATTGCTTGTTGCTCTAAAATATTTCCCTTCGGTTTCTTTTGCAATATATTTTAGTAAAGTTTCATCAATTTCAACTGGAGCATTTCTAAAAATTAATTTTCCATCCATTCCTTTAGCTACAGGAAACATTGCTGTACCGTTTGTTCCTAGTCCGATAGTATATACTTTTATATTTAAAGCTTTTGCCAATTCGGTTGCTGTTTTTGGATCGATATTTCCCGAATTATTTACACCATCTGTCAATAAAATAATAACTTTAGATTTTGCTTTACTTTCTTTTAATCTATTTACGGCAGATCCTAATCCCATTCCAATAGCTGTACCTCCTTCTAATTGTCCCCAGCGCAATCTTCGGATAGAACTTTTTACTATTCGTTTATCGCTAGTTATTGGAGTTTGTGTGTAACTTTCTCCTGCATAAACCACCAATCCAATTCTGTCGTTTGGTCTTTTATCAATAAAATTACTTGCTACTTTTTTTAGTGCTTCTAATCGGTTTGGTTTTAAATCTTTGGCTAACATACTTGCCGAAACATCTATTGCCATTACTATATCTATTCCTTTATTGGATTTTGTTTTTGTGGTTACTTCTTTATTTCGTGGTCTCGCTAATGCTACAATTAATGCTGCAATTGCAAGTAATCGAAGTATGTACAATAATGGTTTTAGTTTAGACAATATATTTCCCGAACCAAACGATTTTGTATTGGAAAACGAGATGGTTGCCATATCTTTTTTATTTGTAAAAAAATGCCATAGTGCGATAATTGGTACAAATACCAATAGCCATAATAATTCTGGATTTGCAAATTCAAATTTACTTAACATCTTCTTCTACATTTTTTTGGTTTTCTGAATCATTTTTAAATAGAATTTCTTCTTGTTTTTCTTCGATAATTTCTTCTTCTATCTTTAATCCTTCTAAAATAATATCTGCATAATTACGATGCATTTGAATTTCTTCAGCATAAGGTTTGGATTTGGCAAATTTTACCAAATCTGCTTCTTTTAATAAATCTTTTAACTTAATTATTATCTTATTTGAAATTTCTAATTTACTATCGTTTTTAAACTTTTTTAAGACATTTATTAATTCGTTTGTTGTACTTTCTAGTGCTGGTATTTTTAGTTCTTTTTCTATGTAAGTACGCAATATATCGGTCAATTCGCTATAATATTCTTTGGTTTTATTGTTTTGCCAAAGGAGTTTTTTATCTAAACTTTCTAATTGTTGTACTGCCATTTCAAACGGTGGTATTTTTGCGACACGTTCTTCTTCTGTTTCTTTTTTACGGATAAAGAACCACCAAATTACAACACCAATTATTGGTAATAGCAATAGTAAATACCAATAATTTCTAGCGTAATCTTTAATGGTTAACGTTTGATTTTGAATTGCTTTTATAGGAAATAATTTTTGTTTCGTAGTATCTACTGCTACGGTTGATACATCAAAAATAATGGCTTTCGTTTTAAATTTTTTTCCTTTAATATTAATTAATTGTTGTGGCAATTCGTATCTACCACTATCAAAACTAGTAAGTGTATATTTTTTTATTAGACGATTTTTTATCGTGTCTACATCAAACGATTTGATTACTTCCATTTTTTGTAAACTATCTAATATTAGTTTTGGAAATTGCACTTCTTCTTGTGTATTTACAATATATTCTAATCGAATTTGTTCTCCTATTCGTATTTTAGTAGTATCTGTTCTTACAGTAACTTGTGCGTGAGATAGTAAGACAAAAAAGCTTAGAAGTCCGAAAACGAAAAATCGGAATTTATTTGTTGCTATGTTTTTATTTTTATTCATTTTTCAAGTCTTACCTCTTTTTTCTTATTTCTTACTTCTTGCTTCTTACCTCTTGCTTCTTGCCTCTTACTTCTTACCTCTTACCTCTTGCTTCTTACCTCTTGCTTCTTATCTCTTGCTTCTTACCTCTTACCTCTTGCTTCTTGCTTCTTATCTCTTGCCTCTTACTTCTTGCTTCTTATCTCAAAAATTAACCTCTTCCTTTAAAGTATCTCATTAATTCTTTTACATAATCTTTTCCAATCATTGTATTTATTACTCCTGAGCCACTTTTTTTAAATGTTGTTTTGTAATAATCGGTTGTTTTTAAATAATTTGCTTTGTATTTATTTCGTACATTTTTAGAGTTTGTATTTACCAACATGGTTTTTCCGCTTTCGGAATCTACTACGCTTATCATTCCTAATTTTGGTAATTCTACTTCGTACCTATCGTATACTCTTATTCCTGTTACATCGTGTTTTCTACCTAATATTTTTAAGGAGTTATCGTAATTATCATCCACAAAATCGGATAATACAAATACAATTGCTTTCTTTTTCATTACACTAGAAATGTATTTAAACGCTTGTTCTAAATTTGTTTTTTTACTTTTGGGATGAAATTCTATAAGCTCTCTAATAATTCGTAATACGTGTGATTTTCCTTTTTTTGGTGGAATAAATAGTTCTATTTCGTCTGTAAATAAAAGTAACCCTACTTTATCGTTATTTTGGATTGCCGAAAATGCTAATGTTGCTGCAATTTCGGTTATCGTTTCTCGTTTAAATTGTTCGTTAGTTCCAAAAAATTCTGAAGCAGATATATCGACCATTAATAACATGGTTAATTCTCTTTCTTCTTCAAAAACTTTCACAAAAGGTTCATGATAACGAGCTGTTACATTCCAATCTATATTACGAATATCGTCTCCAAATTGGTATTGACGTACTTCCGAAAAAGTCATACCTCGCCCTTTAAAAGAACTGTGATATTCTCCAGAAAAGATATGATTAGACAAACGTTTTGTCTTAATCTCAATCTTTCTAACCTTTTTTAAAATTTCTTTGGTATCCAATTTGTTGTGGATTTATTTGTGTGTTCTTTGTGTATTTGTATGTAACTGTGTATTCATTTGGTTTTATTTTCTAAAAAACCGAATAAATAAATTTACCTTTTACGGTACTTCAATCTCGTTTACTATTTTATCAATAATCTCGATAGAATTAATGTTTTCTGCTTCTGCTTCGTAAGTTACACCTACTCGATGTCTTAATACATCGTGTACAATTGCTCTTACATCTTCTGGTATTACATAACCTCTACGTTTTATAAAAGCATAACATTTTGCTGCTGTTGCAAGGTTTATACTTCCACGAGGCGATGCTCCAAAACTGATTAAATCTTTTAAGTCTGCTAAATTGTATTTTTCTGGATATCGTGTTGCAAAAATAATATCTAGGATGTATTTTTCTATTTTTTCATCCATATACACTTCTTGTACTGCTTTTCTTGCATTAAGAATGGTTTCTAAAGATACTACAGCATTTACTTTTTCCCATGATTTATTTAAGTTTGCTCGCATAATTAGTTGCTCATCTTGTATGGATGGATAATCGATGACTACTTTTAACATAAAACGATCTACTTGTGCTTCTGGTAAAGTATAAGTTCCTTCTTGTTCGATTGGGTTTTGCGTTGCCATTACTAAAAATGGTTCTTCTAATTTAAACGTTGTATCTCCAATAGTTACTTGATGCTCTTGCATGGCTTCTAGCAATGCAGATTGTACTTTTGCTGGTGCTCTATTTATTTCATCTGCTAGTACAAAATTGGCAAATATTGGTCCTTTTTTTATAGAAAAATCATTTACTTTCATGTTGTAAATCATTGTTCCAATAACATCTGCTGGTAATAAGTCTGGTGTAAATTGCACTCTACTAAAACTTCCTTGCACTGCTTTAGAAAGTGTATTTATGGCTAAAGTTTTTGCTAATCCAGGAACTCCCTCTAACAAAATATGTCCATCGCCAAGCATTCCTATAAGCAATCTATCGATCATGTATTTTTGACCTACAATTACTTTATTCATTTCATTTCTAAGCAAATCTATAAAAGCACTTTCACGTTCTATTTTTTCATTAATTGCTCTAATGTCAACTCCTGTATTTGTCTGTTCCATATTTCTTTTAATTTTAATAAAAAATTTAGAACACAAATATACAGTTGAAGTACTGTTTTTACTGTTAAAAAATGGTTAAAAGAATTTTAAAATATTCTTAAATTTTAATATTCTAAAAACAACATCTCTTAAAAACTGGTATTTTATCTAGTTTGTTTTACGGCTCTTAACATTTCTCGTTTCCCCACAGGTCCTGGCAACCGTTCTACAGTAAATCCAACAACTTGCATTGCTCTACGTACCGAACCTTTTGCAGAGTAAGTGACTAGAATTCCGTTTGGTTGTAATGCTTCAAACATTTTTTTGAAGATAACTTCTGTCCATAGTTCTGGTTGTACTCTTGCTCCAAAAGCATCAAAATAAATAAGATGGTACTTATTTTTATCTTCTATTTTTTCGAAGAATTGTTTTCGTTTAAAAAGTGTAAAATTAGTATGTATCGTTTGATTTGTTTCCCAATCTACTGCATGTATTTTTGTAAAAATTATTGTTTCATTTTCTGCTTTTAATGTCCTACAATAATTCATTAATTTTATTTCTTCGGTATTTACAGGATATGCTTCAATACCAACATAATTAATTATTAAGTTTCGTTTAACACTTTCTAAATAGGTAATAAAACAATTTAAACCTGTACCAAAACCTATTTCTAGAATAGCAATATTCGATTTGTCTAAAAATGCATCCAAACCATGTTTTATAAATACATGATATGCTTCTTGTATTGCGCCGTGTTTGGAATGGTATTGCTCATTTATTTCTGGCAAATGTATACTTGTAGAACCATCAGCAGTAATAAACACTTCTCTTTTCATTCGTCTCTATTTGCTGGTAAAAATACAAAATTTAGTGTTTTTTTTATTACATTTGAATAGAAATACAAATCAAAACATGAAATACATCTATATTTTATTATTAATTTCGTTGTGTTCTTGTGACTCTGTCCCTAAAGTTTCCAATAAAAAAAAAACATCCATTTCCGAACCAAAGATTTTATTTTTGAATTATAAAATTTATAAAACTTCAACAGATGCCGTTAGAATTAAATTACTGCATAAAATTATTGCTAAAGGAATATTAAAGACTTCTTTTTATGAACGTAATAATCCTAAAAAAGGCGATATAAAATGCACACAAATAAATGGTAAATCTAGATCTGTTGATAGCCTTTTTATTTCTAATCCATTAATTAAAATAATCGAATATGTTAACGATTCTGGACAATTTGAAAAGAAAACGATAACATTAGATAGTGCAGAATTTTCTATAAGAATGCCATTAAATCCGACTACAAAATTCATTACAACTTCATCATTCTATTTAAACCAACTATTATCCAAAGATAAATTATGAAAAATATTTTACTCGTTACCTTAATCTTATTATTTGAAACGTCTTTTACACAAACTTTTGATGTAGAAACAATCGTTCAATCTGGCTCTAATGAAAGTAGAATTAATCTAGTTATTTTATCGGATGGTTATCAGATAAATGAGCTTCCGCAATTTATAACAGATGCTACTGCTTTTAGTAATTATTTTTTTTCAAGATCTCCATACAAAGAATATAAAAATTATTTTAATGTACATGCTGTAAAAGTTCCTTCGAACCAAAGTGGAGCAAACCATCCAGGAACAGCCTCAGATGTTTCAGAACCAGTACATCCAGTACTTTCTGTAGATAATTACTTTGGCTCTCGTTTTGATGCTTATGGAATACACAGACTTCTTGTTGCAAACTCTTCTACAATTAATACGGTTCTTGCAAATAATTTTCCTTCTTACGACTTGGTTCTGGTTTTAGTTAATAGTTCTTATTATGGAGGAAGTGGAGGTCAATTTGCGGTTTCTTCAACAAATGCTAATGCTAATAAAATAGCTTTACATGAAATTGGACACGCTTTTGTAAGGCTAATAGACGAATATTATGCTGGCGATGTTTATGCTAGAGAAGGTATTAATATGACGCAAACAACTAATCCTTTAACTGTTAGATGGAAAAATTGGATTGGTCAAAATAATATCGGTATTTATCAACATTGCTGTGGAGGAAATTCTGCAAGTTGGTATAGACCACATCAAAATTGTATGATGCGTTATTTAAATGCTCCTTTTTGCTCCGTTTGTATCGAAGCAACTATAGAAAAAATACACGCCATAACATCGCCTATTATTTCTTACGTTCCTCTAAATACAGGTAGTATTGACATTGCAAGTGGTATGGATTTTACAGTTACTTTAATCGAACCGATTCCGAATTCTTTAGATGTAGAGTGGAAACTAAACGGAACTGTTATTAATAATGGTAATAGTACAGTTACTATTTCTTCTAATGATTTAGCTGTTGGTAACAATTCTTTACAAGTTACAATTATAGATGCGACTTCTTATTTACAAGTAGATAACCATGAAAACATACATGTAAATTCCATACTTTGGAATATAAATTCTAGTACTTTGAGTATTGACGATATCCTAAAAAATTCCTTAAATATAGAGTTAATTCCAAATCCTACACAAAATATTTTATCTGTAAAATTGACTAATAAAGAAAATTACCTATTAGAAATTAGTGATATTTCAGGAAAACAATTAATTACAAAAAATGTAACGCAACATGTAACTCCAATACAGGTAGACTTAAACAAATTATCTTCGGGAACGTATATCGTTAAATTCAACTTTAAAAATGGACTAATTATTACAAGAAAAATCATAAAGAATTAAACGAAATTCTTTTTTAAATAGCATAATAACTGTACTTTTGCCGCTTAAATGTAAGCATCATGAATACAGATATTACTACCAAAATCGAAATTCAAAAAGTAAAAGAATCTAGCTTAAATAAAGCGACATTAAATGGTCGTAAATTCGGCTCTACATTTACAGATCACATGTTTATTTGCACATACAAAAATGGCAAGTGGCAAGATGCAAAAATAACGCCATACCAACCACTACAATTACAACCTTCTTCCCGTGTTTTTCATTACGGACAAGCAGTTTTTGAAGGGATGAAAGCATATAAAGATAGTAACGATCAAATTTGGTTATTTAGACCTGATGAAAATCAAAAAAGAATAAATGCCTCTGCGAAACGCTTGGCAATGCCAGAACTGCCTAAAGAATTATTTTTTGAAGGCTTAGAAACGTTACTTAAAATGGAAAAAGAATGGATTCCTACAGCAGATGGAAACTCTTTATACATTCGTCCATTTATGATTGCAACTGGTAATGGTATTTTTGCAGCACCATCCGATGAATATACCTTTATGATAATCTGCTCTCCTTCAGGAAAATATTACTCTAAAGACGTACAAGTTGTTATTGCAGAACATTATAGTCGTGCGGCAAACGGTGGTGTTGGTGCTGCAAAAGCCGCAGGGAATTATGGTGCGCAATTTTATCCAACTCAAAAAGCAATTGATCAAGGTTACGATCAAATTATTTGGACAGATGCCAATCACGAATATCTAGAAGAAGCTGGTACGATGAATGTGTTTTTTAGAATAAACAATACTCTAATTACTGCTCCTACAAGCGAACGTATCTTAGATGGTATTACCAGAAAAAGTATTATCGCAATTGCAAAAAAGCAAGGAATTAATGTAGAAGAAAGAAAAATTAAAGTAACCGAAATTAAAGAAGCTGCAAAAAACGGAACCTTAAAAGAAATGTTTGGTGCTGGTACTGCTGCGGTAATTGTACCTATTTCTCATTTTTCTCATAAAGAAATAGACTATAAAATTACCGATGTTAAAAATAGATTTTCATCACAATTCAAAAAACAATTAACCGACATACAATACAATAAAGTCAACGATGAATTTGGATGGCGTTATAAAGTATAATACTACATCTTTAAAAACAACTCCACTTGTCGTCTATGTCGTAAAATATGAACAATAGCATGTTCCATCAATTGCTCGAAATTATAAGTTACATTCCATCTTGTTTCAAATTTCCACGTATCAATTTCCTCATTCGTTTTGTTCCAAATTTCTTTAAAAGAACTTTCGGTATACACTAACATTTTATCTATTTCAATAATTCCTTTTTTAGGACAATCAACAAGGCTATCGTATTCGTACCATTTTTTGGTACTTATGGTATTTATATAATTCGCATAAGTATGTCCAGAATGAATTATATGAAACGTTATGGTTTGTATGGATTTGCAATCTGCATCTTCTGTTTTTGCATCAAAAATGGTATTAAAATTAGATAATGATACGCTTTGTAAAATTTCTTTGTAAGGAATGGTTGCCTTTTTATACTCTTCTAGAAGAGCAACTAACATTTTATTTTTCATGATTCTCAAAAATAGATAAAATATTTCTTATTATCATATTGAATTAAATTTAAGTCATATAGCAAGAAACACATTCATATAAAATTCTTAAATTGCAAATCCAAATTATAAAGAAATGTACAAACATTTACTACTAACACTACTCGTTACCTTTTTTAGTTGTAAAAGTCAAACCAAAACGGAAATGAAAGAACCTAAATTTACAAACGACTTAATAAAAGAAACAAGTCCCTATTTATTACAACACGCTCACAATCCTGTAAATTGGCATGCGTGGAATGAAGAGACCTTAGCATTAGCAAAAAAAGAAAATAAATTAATCTTAATTTCTATTGGTTATGCAGCTTGTCATTGGTGTCATGTAATGGAACACGAAAGTTTTGAAGACGAATATACTGCCGAAATAATGAATAAAAATTACATCTGTATAAAAGTAGATAGAGAAGAAAGACCAGATGTAGATCAAATTTATATGAATGCCGTACAACTTATGACTGGTCGTGGAGGTTGGCCATTAAATTGTATTGCCATGCCAGACGGAAGACCTGTTTGGGGAGGAACGTATTTTCCTAAAAATAATTGGATAAATGCACTTAAAAAAATAGCCGAATTATACAAAAACGAACCTCAAAAATTAGAAGAACAAGCAACCAAACTAACCGAAGGTGTTAAATACGATGGGCTTATTAGTTTTAATACCGACAAACCTATTTTTACCAAAGAAGGATTAAAACAAGTTGTTATTAATTGGCAAGATTATATGGATTTAAAAATGGGTGGACGTAATGGTTCTCCAAAATTTCCGATACCAAATAATTTTCAGTTTTTATTGCGCTATGCTACACAAGCAAAAGATAAAAAAATACTAGATTATGTAAATCTATCTTTAACTAAAATGGCTTATGGCGGAATTAACGATCAAATTGGTGGTGGCTTTGCACGATACTCTGTAGATGGTAGATGGCACATACCACACTTCGAAAAAATGCTCTATGATAATGGACAACTACTTAGTTTATACGCTAATGCTTATGCTGCCACAAAAAACAAATTGTATAAAGAAACTGCCTACGAAATCACACAATTTGTAGAACGAGAACTGCAAAACGATATTGGTGCTTTTTACTCTTCTTTAGATGCAGATAGTGACAATGCAGAAGGTAAACTAGAAGAAGGTGCTTTTTATGTTTGGTCTAAAGAAGAATTACAGCAATTAATTACGACGGATTTTCAATTATTTGCAGATTATTACAACATAAATGCAAATGGATTATGGGAACATGGAAATTATAATTTAATAAGAACACAATCCAAAGAAATATTTTGTAAAGAACACAACATTACTGTCGAAAAATTAAATAAAAAAATAAAGTCTTGGAAAAAAACACTACTAAAAGAAAGAGAAAAAAGAGTAAGACCTCGTTTAGATGACAAAACGCTAACATCTTGGAATGCCCTAATGTTAAAAGGATATATTAATGCTTATACAGCATTTAATGATAAACATTTTTTAGATATAGCTCTAAAAAATGCTAATTTTATAGAAAAATTACAACTTAAAGGAGATGGTAGTCTATATCGAAATTATAAAAATGGAAAAAGTAATATCGAAGCATATTTAGAAGATTATGCAACCGTATCAGATGCGTTTATTAGCTTATACGAAGCAACATTAGATGAAAAATGGCTAAAAATTGCCAAACAATTAACCGATTATAGTTTAGATCACTTTTTTGACGATAAAAGTCGCATGTTTTTCTTTACATCAGACAAACAAAAAGGGTTAATTACACGTAAAATGGATACGGATGATAATGTGATACCATCCTCTAATTCTATTACAGCATTAAATTTGTTTAAACTTGGGCATTACTATGCTAACGGAACTTACTTAGCTACCTCACAAACCATGCTTAACAATGTAAAAAATAAGGCAATGCAGTACGGAGCAGGAGCATCCAATTGGTTTATTTTATATGCTAATTTTATTGGCAATTTTTACGAAATTGCCATTGTTGGAAAAGATGCAAAACAAAAACTAGAAGAAATTAATACCAGTTATTTACCTAATAAATTAATTGCTGGTAGCATACACGAAAGCACACTTCCATTATTGCAAAATAGGTATTTTAAAGACGATACCATGATTTTTATTTGTGTCGATGGAGCTTGTCAAATGCCTACAAATGAAACGAAAAAAGCAAAAAAACTAATACAAATTGGGTTTTAAACTGGTTACAATGTTAATCTTTTTTATCAAATAATTCCTCAATTTTTATATTTAGTGCATTTACTATTCTCATCATGGTAGAAATTTTCATTTCTTGACTGCCTTTTATATATTTTCTTAAATTTGCTACGTCTAAATCAGCATCATAAGCAACATGCATCAATTTTAGATTTTTTTCTAAAATTATTTCTTTTATTCGATTTCCAACTTTAAGAACTAAAGGAGAAATTTCTTTTTTTCTAACACGTTTCATACTTTTCAAAAGTATACGAAACCTTTTATTTAAAAGTAATTGAAAACAAAATGTTGTATGTAATAGGTTTTATACAACTTTTTTATTATATTCGCATAAAATTGCTAATAACTATCCTACATTGATTTTATAGATAATTAATTAGCTTTTATATAAATAAGTAGTAACTTTAAATCAAAACAATATGAAAAAAACCAAAAATAATTTACTAATTGCAATAGTACTATTTGGCATTGCATTTGTAGTGAATAGTTGTAAAGATGATTTTGAGAATCAAAACACTTTACAATCAAAAAAATCGCCTTATTCTATGAAAACTATTTCTGGAGACGAACTACATCAAAAAAAGAACCTTTTTAAATCAATTAATACGTTTAATGAAAAAATATCAAATAAGAGTAGTGTATATAATGCTGCATATGATTTTACAATTGAAACAGAATTTGCAAAATATATTGAATCCGAAGATGGGAGTTTTCATACTTATACCTTTCTAGTACATCGAGATTTGGATAACGGACTTGTAGAAAATTTAGTTTTTACTTCAAAATTGGATGGAACTTACGATACTAAATTAGTTACATATGATTTTATTGATGATAATACCGTAGAAATAAAATATGGAAATATTAATATTGATTCCGATGATTATTTAAATAAAAGTTTAACTATTATTGAAATTTGTACTACAACGCTACACTATCATACCGTAATAGATACAACGGTTAATGTAGATGAATGTCCCAATGGCCCTTGTTATAGAACTGTTATCGATTATTATGAAACCAATTGTACTTTTTATTATTTTGAAAATGCAACTGGTGGTGGTGGCCCTACTTATGGAGGTGCTACGAGCGGTGGCTCAACTGATGGCGGAAATGGTTTGGGTGATGGTATTTGGACTGGTGGTGGTGGTTCTCAAAATAATGGCGATTCTGGAAATGTAAATATTGCTACATCTCCTGTTATTTTAGATCATATACAAACGCTAGAAAACCAAACATGTAATTCGCAAGTAAAAGCTAGAATAAACCAAATGAGAGAAAATATTCCTAATGCTACTACCGAACAAGGTAGTGAATTTAGAAATAATAATAACGGAATGACAATTGGTGCTGGTAATACATATAATGAAATAGAAGTTCCTGAATCAAATACAAATCCAACTGGTGTACATTTTGGGAATCCTGTGTATAATTCTGAAATTAGAGTACATGCTCACGTAAATGAGCATGCAAATGGTGATTATCCTACTCTTTCTCCTAGTTTTGAAGATATTTGGAGAACTTATGCGTTTTATTTTCAAGTTCGGAACTTGAATAATAAAAATAGTAATTTAAACAATATTAGCAGTATTATTGTAGCTGGTGTTAGTAATAGAATATATGCTATTAGAATATTAGATCCTATTAAAGCAGAAATTTTCTTAAACGAAATGATAGATCCTAGTTTA
>Ga0256840_1000382_pt1 | contig 45639 bp, 49 predicted proteins | sample 355202metaG_FD_185969 | JGI IMG/M metagenome (GOLD analysis project Ga0256840, IMG submission 185969) | Hydrothermal vent microbial communities from Mid Atlantic Ridge, Atlantic Ocean - 355-202 | ecosystem: Environmental > Aquatic > Marine > Hydrothermal vents | place: Atlantic Ocean: Mid...
TCCCTTAAGGGGCGTGCTTGGCGCCCAGCTCAAGCGTATCTCTTGTGTGGCAAGGCAATTTGAGACGTGCGCGCCATGCCCTTTAAATCAGCATTGCGCCTACGGGTACATATTTGAAACGCCAAGGCCAGCAGATGCTACAAGACTCAAACTTTATCCTTACGTGCCCCACCCCTTTGCCCTAACGCCCCTTTTGCCCTTAAAAGGAAATACCTTTGAACTTGGGCTTACCCTGGTGGGGCGTGGCATCCAGTATTTCCCGCATTTTGTGCTGGCCCTTTCGGCAGCAGGCGATAAGGGCCTTGGGCGCAGGCGGGCCCGGTTTCAAATCGCAGATATAAAAGACCACTTTGGCCACGAGAGCCTTTACCAAAAAGGACAGCTAAAACCCCCTACCATGAAAGAAGAAATCCATGAGGAAGGAGCCTCGCAAATAAAAATCAGGTTTTTGACCCCAACCAGCTTGCGTTTTGAAGGTCACTTGGTGCCGCCCAAAAATTTTGCCTTTCACATACTGGTGCGGAACCTTTTGCGCAGGGTCTCGGCCCTTTCTTATTTTCACGCCGAAAAGGAACTTAATCTTCCCTTTAAAGAGCTCATTGAAAGGGCTCAGGGGGTAAAAACCGTGGCAAAGCGCCTTTTTCCGCAGGAGATCATTCGCTACTCGGCCCGTAAAGAGACCACCATGCCCTTAAGGGGCTTTGTGGGAGAGGCCCTCTTTGAGGGCGAGCTTTCGCCCTTTATGCCCCTTTTGCGCCTGGGCGAGCTGGTTCACGTGGGCAAAAACACAAGCTTTGGCTTCGGGGCCTACCAAGTCCAGACTGGTTAATGGAGGTTTGGGAGGTGAAAAGACTTCATTTTCCCTTGGAGAACAAAGAAATATTACAGGAGCTTGAGGCTGGTGAGCTGGTTTGGATCTCTGGTGTCCTATTGGCGGCCAGGGATCAAACACACCGTAAATTATTAAGTCTACTAGAGGAAGAAGCTCCTTTACCTGTCGATTTTAAAGGACATTGCCTGTATTACGTTGGTCCCAGTCCTGCACCTCCAGGGAAGATCATAGGGGCGGCGGGGCCCACGACAGCCTATCGGATGGATGCCTATACTCCTAAGATGTTGGAGCTAGGAGTGGTAGCTACTATGGGAAAAGGTAAAAGGGGGGAAAAGGTAAGGGAGGCTTTGCGTCGGTATGGTGCTGTTTATCTGGCCACTTTTGGTGGGGCAGGGGCCTATCTTGCGCGTTGTATAAAGGTTTGTACGGTGGTGGCCTTTGCCGAATTAGGTCCGGAGGCTTTATTCAGTCTTCAAGTAGAGGATTTTCCCGCCGTGGTAATTAATGATACTCAGGGAAGAGATTATTACCAAGAAGCCCAAAGTTATTGGGAAAGGGAGTTAAAAATATGCAAGTCATGAGGCGTGATCTTTTTCTTGATACCAAAGGCTTTTGCGATATACACGATATCACCCCCAAAGTAAGAGATTTCGTCTACGAAAGCGGTCTGTGGTCCGGACAAGTATTGATTCATGTACCAGGTTCTACAGCGGGAATAACCACCATAGAATTTGAACCAGGGGTGCTTAAAGATTTGTGTGCCGCTTTAGAAAGAATTGCTCCTCAAGATATCCCTTACGCCCATGATGCCGCCTGGGGCGATGGTAATGGCTTTGCGCATGTACGGGCCGCCTTGTTAAAACCCTCCTTGGTAATCCCTGTGGCGGGAAGAGAGCTTTTGTTAGGCACCTGGCAACAGATAGTATTGCTAGATTTTGACAATCGTCCTCGCCGACGAAGGATTATTTTGCAAGTAATGGGAGATTGGACAAACCCTGAGGGATAAGCCTAGGCAGGCTCTAAAGGGCCTCACAAGAGGCCCTCTAAAAGCCTGCCTAGAGTAACTTGCCGGTGGGGGTCATGTTATCGGGGGGTGGAGTCCCCTTTTCTTTACGGTATTTTTTGCGGGCACATTTTTCAGATTGTTCTCTGTTTTCGCAATAAAGAGTGATCCAGCCCTGTTTGATAACCTCTGAGTTTCCCTTGAAATTACGAAAAAAACCACAAGAATCTAAAAATTCGCATTTTCCACTCATAAGCCCTCCTTATTTCTCAAGTCTAATATAAATATCGGTTCCTCTTCTTGGAACTTAACAAGCGATGGTTTAGACTTAATTAAACGGGAAGGAGTAATTTTGGTTAAAGGAGTTGATGGTGCGCATTATTGGTCTTATTCCGGCCCGCTTTGGTTCTACCCGTTTTCCGGGCAAGCCCTTGGCCTTGTTGAGGGGGCGGCCGATGATCCAACATGTTTACGAAAGGGCCCTAAAGGCCTCTTGTTTGGATTACGTGGCGGTGGCTACAGACGACCAACGTATCAAAGCATGTGTAGAAGCTTTTGGGGGCAAGGCCCTTATGACTAACCCTAATCATAGCTGCGGCACCGAACGCTTGGCCGAGGCTTGCGATGTTTTACAGCTCTCCAAAGACGACTTGGTAGTTAATATTCAGGGAGATCAGCCGCTTTTGGCTCCAGAGGTTCTCGAAGAATTAGTACGCCCCCTGCTTTTGGATCCCTCTTTGCCCATGGCCACGGTGGCCAAACCCTTTGAGAGCCAGGAAGAATGTTTGAACCCTAACAGGGTTAAAGTAGTATTAGACCGTCGGGGTCGGGCCCTTTATTTTTCACGCGCACCCATACCTTTTTATCGTCCTCCTGGTAAACGACCAGGATATCTGCGTCATATTGGTATCTATGCTTATCGACGCGCCTTTTTAGATATTTTTGTACGTTTACCCCGGGGAGAGTTGGAACAGGCTGAAAGTCTTGAACAACTGCGGGCCCTTGAACACGGCTATGCCATAGCCGTCTCCCTTACCCAATACGAATGTCCAGAGGTAGATACTCCGGAAGACCTCCAAAAGTTAGAAAAGGAAAATAAGTGGTGGGAAACCTCCTAGGGAGGGCCCACCACTTATGGCTTAAGCCACTTTGATTTCTATCTTGCGCGGTTTTTCGGATTCTACTTTGGGCAGGAAGATCCTCAAACACCCTGCCTCCATAGAGGCCTCTACCTTGTCCAGATCAAATTCTGGTCCAATGGTAAAGGCTCGATAATACTCTTTGCCTGTAAGTTCAGCATAAAGAGGTGATACCTCTTCGCCAGGCAGATCATCTATTTCGCCGCGGATCTCCAAAACATTTTCTTCAATACGCACGTCTACTTTTTCTTTCGAAACCCCAGGCATGTCTGCTACTACAATAAGACCTTCGGCAATTTCATAAATATCTACCGGAGGTACCATGGGCCGTTCCTTACGTGCTGCTGGTACCTTTTCTTCCCTGGTAGCTAGTTCTTTGGTTTCTTGTTCTGCCATAATTAAGCACCCCCTTTCTTAATTTATTAATTGGCCTTTACTTGTATACGACGGGGCTTCTTTTCTTCTTTTTTGGCAATTTTTACCTTAATAATTCCATTTTGATAAGAGGCTTCAACTTGATTTGGATCAATAGATTCAGGTAAAGATACTACTCTTGTAAAACGGCCACTAAATCTTTCCTGACGATAAAAACGTTCGGGTTCAACCTTTTCAACTTTTAGAGCTTTAGAGGCATCACGCTCACCACTAATGGATAATAGATTACCTTCTATAGAAAGATCTATCTTTTCTAAGTCTACACCAGGGGCGAAGATATAGACTAATATATTGTCATTTGTTTCTCCTATGTTAATTACTGGAAAAGTACCTGTTGCTACCGAACGTATAGGAACAAAAGGCCTGGTCATCTCCATTAGACGATCTAATTCTTGTTGTAGACGATCAAACTCTCTAAAAGGATCCATCCAAAAGCCCCAGTTAATAGGCATAGTTTCTACCTCCTTTCTTAAGGAATTTTGTTGTTATATGTGACTTTTTTCATTGGGAAAGATAAGCATAAGAAACCGCTTGACAAGTCCTCTAGTTTTTAATTTTAGGTTTTAAAAAACGAATAAGAGCTATTAATATGAGGCGAGCATGAGGAGGGCAAACGATGCTATTGGCCATTGTAAGTGACAGTCATGATGCCATTGCGCATTTGCGCTGGGCTGTAGAGCTGGCCAACCAACGCAAGGCCAGGTATCTCCTCCATTGTGGAGATTTAATCTCCCCTTTTATGGTCAAAGAGTTGGCCCTTTTTAGGGGAGAGGTCCATCTTATTTTGGGGAACAATCCCGGAGACGTATGGCTTTTAAGCAAACACTGCGCCAAGGAGCCCCATATCCATCTGCACGGCCAGTTCACCTTTGAAAACTTTGACGGCCTCTCGGTAGCCCTGGTACATTTTCCGGAAATGGCTCAAGGGTTGGCTTTAACGGGCCGTTTTGATCTGGTATGTTGTGGCCATACCCACCTGTTTGAGGTAAACCACATCGACCACACGGTGGTCGTAAATCCTGGAGAACTATTGGGTAAGGAAGGGCCTCCTACCATGGCCTTTTTTGATACAGACACACGTGGAGTAGAAAAGGTGGTATACGCATGAGAGTAGCTGTGGATACAGGTGGTACATTTACCGATTTTGTGGCCATACATGAAGGGCGCCTATTAAGCCATAAGGTATCTTCTACCCCCAAAGACCCTTCTCAGGCCGTAATGGAGGGATTAAGGGAGCTTGGGATAAAAGCCCCTGATGTCTTGTTGCATGGTACTACCGTGGGCACGAACGCCTTTTTAACCCGCCGGGGAGCCAAGGTCCTTTTGGTTACTACGGCAGGCTTTGAGGATATCCTCTTTATTGGCCGTCAAAATCGTCCTCGACTTTTTGATTTTTGGGTGACCAAGCCGGCACCTATTTTAAAAAGGTCTCAGATAGTAGGGCTTTACGAACGTATGTCCCCTCAGGGCGAGGTCCTGACCCCCCTTTGTACCAAGGATCTGGATTTATTGAGAAGACTTCTTGCGGAAGGGCGCTTTGAGGCAGTGGCGGTGAGCTTTTTACACTCCTATGCTAATCCCTTGCACGAAAGACGGGTCAAGGAACACTTGGCCGAGTTGGGCATTCATGTGTCTATTTCTTCGGAGGTACTACCCGAATTTCGAGAATTCGAACGCACTTCTACCACGATACTCAACGCCTATCTCTTTCCGGTTATAGCACGCTATGTGCAACAATTGAGACGAAAGCTCAAGGGAACAAAGATATTTTTAATGCAATCAAGCGGGGGCCTAATGCCCATTGAGGCCTTGACGCGGCGTGCTGTGGCTACTTTGCTCTCTGGTCCTGCGGCTGGAGTTTACGGGGCCTATAGCCTGGGACAGATGTTGGGGGTGTCCAAGCTTATTACGCTGGATATGGGAGGCACTTCCACAGATGTATCCCTATGTAACGGGGGGCCTACATACACCTCAAACTACGAATTAGAGGGTTACCCAATTTGTCTTAAAATGATTGATATCCACACTATTGGCGCCGGGGGAGGATCTTTGGCCTATTTTGATCGGGCAGGTGCCCTTCGGGTAGGGCCTCAGAGTGCCGGGGCAGACCCTGGTCCTGTGTGTTACGCCCGTGGGGGCACGCAACCCACAGTGACCGATGCCAATCTGGTTCTGGGGCGTATACTACCCCACCGCTTTTTAGGAGGACGTTTGAGTCTGGCTAAAGAGGCGGCGGTTAAGGCCCTGGGTAAATTGGCGGCCCAACACGGTTTTGAGATAGAAGAACTCGCCCAGGGTATAATACAAATAGTCAATACCAATATGGAACAAGCCATTAAAAAGGTCTCGGTTGATCGAGGGATGGACCCCAAAGACTTTACCTTATTTTGTTTCGGTGGAGCAGGGGGGCTTCATGCCACGGCCTTGGCCCGTAACTTGCGCATGTCTCAAATCCTCATCCCCAGACTTTCGGGGGTGCTATCGGCCCTAGGACTCTTGATGGCTAGACCAGCATTTTCGTTTTCCCGTTCGGTGTTTTTCTCTGGCCCCCAGGTAAGCATGGAATACCTTGCCCCTTTGTTGGAAGAGTTAGCCGAAGAGGCCCTTAGAGAAGTGGCTCGTTACGGGTATAAACGTGAAACCCTCCAGGCCGAAGCCGAGGTGGATTTGCGTTACCAGGGGCAGTCCCACGAATTGACCGTACCTTTTGATATGCGCTTTCAGGAGCGGTTCCACCAAATGCACAAGCGTCTTTATGGTTACAGCCTTCCGGTAAGCCCTTTAGAGGCCGTGGCCGTTAGGGTGCATCTATTTACCGAGCCTCCAACCATTGAGTTACCCAAAATTCAAGGTCAGGTCCTAAAACCCGCTGAGCGAACCCGGGTAATAGTAGAAGAGACCCAAGAGGAAGATGTAGATGTCTACCGATGGGGATCTTTGCCCCCTGAAGCCGAGCTAAAAGGGCCGGTGATCATAGTGGGCTCATACGCCACAGTGTGGGTGGAGCCTGGCTGGCGGGTTTTTACCGATATTTATGGGAATCTCTGGTTAAAAGAGGCCTGAGGAGAGTCCCTGTGAGCCCAAGAGTCCTGGAAGCCATTATTGAAGCCTTACTTTTTGTGGCTGGAGGTCCTTTGAGCGTTGTCCAGCTTGAAAAAATTATTCCTGAAGCCTCACGGAAAGATATAGAGGACACCTTGCAATCTCTCGTAATACGTTATCGAGAAAGGGGGGTGGTTCTAAAAAGGGTGGCTGGGGGCTATCGGTTAGAGACCGTACCCGAGGCGGCTCCTTATATTCAACGTCTGGTTCATGGTTCTCCGCCGAAACTCTCCCGGGCCGCCCTTGAAACACTTGCTATTGTTGCTTACAAACAGCCCATCACCAAGGCTGAAGTCGAGGCTATACGAGGGGTTGATAGTAGCGGCGCCCTTCGTAATCTCCTTGAAAAAGACCTGATAAAGATTTGTGGGCGAAAGGACATCCCCGGTCGGCCTATTCTTTATGGCACAACACCTAAGTTTTTGGAAATATTTGGCTTAAAAGATATCTCCGAGCTTCCCAAACTAGAAGAACTGGAGAAAATGCTTGCCGATGGAGAACATTAGAGAAGAAGTAAAAGAAGAAGCCGAAATCATCCGCCATGCCGGGGAGATTCCTGAAGTGGCCTTTTGGAACAGCCTTCATTACCTAACAGAAGATCCCGAAGGCCCAAAGCTAAAGCTTTTGCCTAAAGAAGAAGAATACCTGAAAAAAGCCGTAATTGAGCGCTATCTGCTTATTATAGAGCGGGATCTCACTTATGAGAACAAGGGAAAATCCCATTATCGCGGTCTTGAACGGGCCATTACCAATTGGAAGCGCTTAAGCACCTTTGCGGAACGGGAAGGTTTTGCGCTTGAGCCTTTGCGTAAAAAAGTCTTAGAATGCTTGCAAACTTATCTTAAAAAGCTCTCAGAAAAAGAATTTTTTCAAGAAAAAGAGCAACTTGAAGAGCTTGCCGGGGTTCTTGGGGCATCTTTTAACGAAAATCAATTTAAGGAGAGCTAATCATGGTTTACATGGTCTATGTTACGGCTTCAAATGAAAACGAAGCCTTAAGGCTTGCCGAGGGTGTCGTAAAAGAGCGTCTGGCAGCGTGTGCCAATGTATATCCCAGGATCAAATCCGTTTATTGGTGGGAAGAAAAGTTACAAACCGATGAAGAAGCGGTGGTTATTTTCAAGACAGTCCCTGAAAGGCTCGAAAAATTGATAAAACGTATCAAGGAACTGCACTCTTATGAGTGCCCTTGTGTCTTGTCCTGGCCGATAGAAAAGGGCCATCAAGACTTCATGGCCTGGGTATTGAAAGAAACCAGTAGCCAATAGGAGGTTAAAAATGTCAAAAACAGGTGGAATCTGGTCAAAGTCTTTTTTGGTCCTGGCCCTCTGTATCTTGGTTTCCTGCACCTCTACCGGGGTGCAGACAAACGTGGATACCACTGGGCCTTCGGCTCAGCAGGTGCTTACTTACAAAGGCCCCAAGGCGCGTATAGCGGTAGCCAGTTTTAAGTGTAAGGCTGCCAAGTGCTCAGGGCAAATTGGGGCCGGGATTGCCGACATGCTTGCCACCGCCCTTTTCCGCACCGGGCGTTTCATCGTGCTTGAGCGGGGCGAAGGCCTTGAGGCCATCCAAAAAGAACTTGCCTTGGGGCAGTCTGGTTACGTGCGCCCTGGCGCCGCGCCGCAACCTGGCCAGATGGAAGGGGCAGATATCCTGGTGGTAGGTGCTATTACCGCTTTTGAGCCTGAGGCCTCGGGTTTTGGGGCAGGCGGCGTGGTGGTGCCTTTTAAGGTGCCTCTTATCGGCGGGGTTAAAGTCAAAAAGAAAGAGGCCTATATCGCGGCTGATCTTCGTTTGATAGATGTGCGCACTGGGCGGGTTATAAACGCCACTTCTGTGGAAGGTAAGGCCAGTTCCTGGAATGTTGGGGGGATAGGAGGAGGTATATTTGGAGATGTTGGTCTTGGCGGTGGCCTTGAAGTTTATCGCAACACCCCCATGGAAAAGGCCGTACGCGTGATGCTTTACAACGCAGTTCAGGCCATTTCCCAGCTTGTGCCTGAGAACTACTACCGCTGGGGTGAAGGCACCCAGGGCTTTAACAAGCCACCTGTGACCCCTAAACCTGCTGCGGCTCCCACCACACAGCCTTCTGGGGGAGTTGTCCCGTCAGGAGCCATCCAGGGTGGTGCCAGCACTTTTAGGCCTGGATCAAAAGTCCTTTTTGCCGAGGACTTTTCCGGCTATAACATCGGCGATATTCCCAAGAGCCTTTTGATTCGCAAGGGGCAGGTGGAAGTGGCGGCCTTTTCCGGTAAAAAATGGCTAAGGGCCCTTTCGGGCAATGTCGAAGCCATCAAAAAAATAGACCTTCCCGAAAACTTCGCCGTGGAATGGAGCGTTTATTTTAGTGGACATTATATTGGTTTGGGGCATGCTATGTTCTTGGGTTATCCAAGAGACCCCAACAGGCCTGATGTCTTTCACTGGGCTTCTGACTGGGAATATCCGAAATGGAGCGGGCAGTGGATAAAAACCATAAAACTCAAGCCCAAGATGATTCATCACTTTGCCGTGCAGCAAAAAGACGGCATGATAAGAATCTTTGCTGACGGACACCTGATTTACAAAGAACCAGTAGGCGGCGGCATCGTGGGGGCCAAACTTCCCAATCGGGACGCCGTAAGCTTTGGCATCTGGGGAGAAAACCCCTCTGAAGGCAGGGAATGCCTAATAACAGACATCAAGATAACTGCGTATTAAAAAATTGGGGCGGTGATTTTTCACCGCCTTATACGGAGGTTTTATGGACGAGGCGTTTATTAAATCACTCTTGCCCAGAGAAAGAATAGACGAATTTTTCGAGGCCTTTTATTTTGGAGAAGAGCCAGCATATTTTCTTGAGTTAGGGCTTCGTGAATGGGCGCCTGAGGCAGGAAAGATTGTCCTTGAACTCAGGCTTTCGGCAAGGCCTGGGATGTGTCTGGCCTGCAATCTTACCTCAGGGCTCCCTGCGGTTTTCAAGAAACACCCCATTTTGAATCTTGAGGGCATAGTCCAGGAAATCGCCCAAAAGATTGGTCCCGAGTACCAGGTTCTTTCCTGGGACCTTGGCTGGACAGAACAGATTAACCGCGATCTTCACGTAATTCCTTTGGTGATAAAAGTGGGAAAGGCAAAATAACTTAAAAAGGGAGAAGAAAATGGTCAAAAAAATACTTTTTCTGGTGGCCCTTTTGCTTGTTCCAGGGCAAGTGCTGGCTTATAACCTTCCTTCCTACAGGGAGCTTTGTAAAAATCTAGTTGATCTTTCCGGCTGGAAGGCCGAAGAGTGTACTGGCCTTAACGCCACGAATCCCATGGGAGAGATTGCCTCGGCCACGCGCACCTACACCAGAGATAAACAAGAGCTAAATGTCCAGCTGGTCTTGGGAGCCGCGGCTATGGCCGCCGCAGGGCCTTTGGCTTATCAACGGTCTTTTGAAATGGATTCTCCTGAGGAATTCATAAGAATTACCACCATAGATGGCTTTCGGGTGGGGATCCAATATAACAAAAAGACCCATAGCGGTTCAGTGGGCGTGTTTTTGACTGAGCCTCCCAAGACCATGGATCCGGCAAGTATCAGCCAGATGGCCATACTGGTAGTTGGTTACCAGAATATGGACTGGAAAGAGGCCCTTTCCTGGGCCCAAAAATTTGACTGGAAGTCCCTAAAGGCCGCCATAGGGCATAAATAAAAAAACGAGGAGGGCCTTTTTCCCTCCTCGTTTTTATTTACTCGGCATATTCTACCTTCCATACCTCGTAAACTTTACCAGCCAGAGCCGGATTGGGTTTAAGCGTGGGTTTCCCCGGACGCCACCCCGCTGGGCAGGCTTCGCCGGGGTGTTCACGCACGTATTGAAAGGCCTGAATCTGACGTATCAGTTCGTCAATATTTCTACCTACCGGGGCGTTTAGTACTTCTACGGCCTGGACCACGCCATCGGGGTCTATAATGAAACGGCCACGCAAATTAATGCCTGATTTTTCATCGTAAACACCATACAATTGTCCAATTTTGGCCCCTACATCCCAGAGCATGGGATAAGGGATACCTCCTTCTACCATTTTGGAGAGTTCAAGTTCTTGCCATACCTTATGGCTAAAGACCGTGTCTGTACTGATGGCCAAGACCTCTACACCAAGTTTTTGAAAGTCTGGATAGCGTACCGCTATCGTAGACAACTCTGTAGGTCAAACAAAGGTGAAATCAGCCGGATAGAAACATACTACCACCCAGCGGCCCCGAAGGTCGGAAAGCTTAATTTTTTTGACCTCCCCTTGGTGATAGGCCTGAGCTTCAAAATCAGGCGCCACCGTTCCCGGACGAATACACATAGGACACCTCCTATATTTATGGGAGTATTTATAGAAATGAGCTCTAAAAGAGAGTATAAGAAATTTTGCCTTAATGTCAATTAAAATTAATTCTAATTTAGATCAGAGCTGAAATAATCTCTTTTTAAGAGAAGGGCCCTTAAGAGGGCCCTTGCTTTATATTTAATAGGCTTCTTCTTCGGAGGCGATAATAGCCGGGGTGATCTTGAAGCTGAAGAGTTTGTAGGCCCAGGTCTGGTAGGCAATGACTAAGGGGACAAAGATCAAGGCCACCACGGTCATTACCTTAAGGGTAAGGAGGCTGGAAGAAGAGTTGTAAATAGTTAGCGTAGCTGCTGGGTCGATATTAGAGGGTAGTAAGCGGGGAAAGAGTCCGATGATACCAAAGGCCACGGAGGAGAGCACGGTAAGACAAGAGGCAAACCAGGCCTTCCACCATGATGCTTTGGCGGCAAAGGCCATGATAAGGAGGAGACCCAATAAGGCCAGAAAGGGTACGATTAAGAGTATAGGGGCCTTCAGATAATTTAGCCAAAGGTCTGTGACAAAACCGGAAGTCACGAAAAAGGCTACCACGGCCAAAAATTCAGCTGCCCAGATCTTGCGGGCTATTTCTCCTGCCCGGCGAGATAGATCTCCTTCGGTTTTGGCCGCAAGCCAAAGGGCTCCGTGTACCAAAAACATGGTGACAAACATTATCCCGCCAAGGAGTCCATAGGGGTTTAATAAGGTGAATATATTTCCGTGAAAGACACCGTTTTGATCTATAGGAATCCCTTTAAATATATTGGCAAAGGCTACACCAAAGAGCAGGGCGGGAATAAAGCTACCAATGAAGAGACAAAAGTCCCAGGTAGCCCGCCAGAGGGGACTATCTTCTTTATTGCGAAATTCAAAAGATACCCCCCGAACAATAAGGGCAAAGAGAATAAGCAACAACGCAGAGTAAAAGCCACTAAACATGACGGCGTAGGTCTTGGGGAAAGCGGCAAAGGTGGCGCCCCCTGCGGTTATAAGCCATACTTCGTTTCCGTCCCATACTGGTCCCATGGCGTTATAGACTAACCGTCTTTCCAGATCGGTTTTGGTGACAAAGGGCATGAGGGTGCCCAGGCCTAGGTCAAAGCCATCTAGCATGAAGTATACGGCCCAAAGGACCCCCCAAAGGATAAACCAGATAATTTGGTAGATATTGTGTTCCATGGTACCGCCTCCTTTAATAAGTGGTTACCGTCTTAGGGAAGACGATTTCCGTTTTAGATGTGTTTTCGACTTTTTCCGGGCCCTTTCGGGCGTACTTTACCAATAGGTAAATGTCTACCACTCCCAAAAGGGTGTAGAGGATGACAAAGGCGGGCAGGGAGAACCCTACCTGAAGAGTAGATATCGGAGACACCCCTTGAGAGGTTTTCATAAGGCCATAGACGAGCCAGGGTTGACGGCCTACTTCCGCCACGATCCAGCCTGCTTCGTGGGCTAGATAAGGCAGGGGGATACACCAAGGTAAGATGCGCAGGAGGAGTCGTTCCTTTTCAATGTTTTGCCTGCGTAAGAAGGCCCAAAGGCTTAATAAAATGAATAGGGTACCCAGGCCCACCATGAGGCGGAAGGACCAGAAGGTAAGAGATACTGGTGGTCTTTCGTCTTTAGGCCACTCCTTTAGGCCTTTGATCTCGGCATTAAAAGAATGATGGGCCAGAAAACTCATTAACCCGGGGATGGGAAAGAGGGCGATTTTGTTTCGTTCGTGCTGGTCATCAGGTACCAAAAAAAGATACATAGGGGCCCCTTTTTCGGTATGCCAGAGGGCCTCCATGGCCGCCAGTTTGGTCGGCTGTTTTTCTGCTACCTCTGCCCCATGGAAGTGACCTTCAAAGAGGAGAAGCAGGGAGAAGATTAACGTGAAGATAGAGGCCACCTGGAAGCTCTTTTTGAAGAAGACCACCTCGTTTTTGCGCAGGAGGTGCCAGGCACAAATGCCTAAGACGAAAAAACCCCCAAGGACAAAGGCGCCAAAGACGGTGTGGAAGAATTCAAGCCAGCCAAAACTATTGGTTACAACCTGGAAAAAGCTGGTCATTTCTGCCCGACCATTACGGATGGTGTAGCCTACAGGGTGCTGCATCCAGCCGTTGGCCAACAAGATCCACAGGGCAGATATGTTAGACCCAAGAGCCACCAGCCAAATACAGGCCGCATGCATTTTAGGGGACAATCTATTCCAGCCAAATACCCAAACGGCAATAAAGGTAGACTCGAGGAAAAAGGCTAAAGTGGCTTCTATAGCCAGCAAGGAACCAAAGATATCCCCTACGTATTCGGAATAGCGTGACCAATTGGTACCAAATTGGAACTCAAGGGTTATGCCGGTTACTACACCTAGGGCAAAATTTATCAGAAATAGTTTCCCCCAAAACTTGGCGGCTCGTTTGTAGTCTTCGTCTTTGGTTTTGACGTAAAGGGTTTCGTAAATAGCCGTGAGTAGGGAGAGCCCCAAGGTTAAGGGAACAAATATAAAATGAAACATTGTGGCCACAGCAAACTGAAGCCTCGATAATAAAACGACATCCATACCCAACCTCCTTTGACTAGTCTAAAAACAGACATTTATTAAGAAGAAATCGGAGATAGTTTTATTTTTTTTAAATGAATTAGGGAGGCAAACAGTGAAATTTAAATTCATTTGTTTTATTGAATTGCATGGCTCCAAATAATTGATGATTTTTTCTAAATTTGTTATTTTAAGCAAAAAATTATTCTATTCGATTTTTAAGAATCAAGTATTTCGTATTAGTTAATAAAAATTTTAATATCTTTATTACTGCCAAAATGGTCCCTGTCAAGGTTTATTTTTATGGGCTGCGGTCTTAAAGCCCTTTGGCCTAGAGACCAAATAGTCATTTATTTTTATTCCTGGTAATGTTAAGAGGCTGTTGATAGCCTGATAGGCAGGGTTGACATATTAGGGGAAATGTTGACCTTTAACAATGAAGGCTAAAATGTTTGAGCTTGATCTGGAATATCAAAAAAGAGAATTGCGCCGCATTTACGAAGGCGCGCCGTTTTTGCGTAAGATCCGTTTTGGGCTCCTAGAGAAGGCTTTAGAAGAGGGCAAGATTTTATTTATTGAGGGTGCCGGCCAACCCGCCTTTAGGGTCAAACGTGATTTTAAAGGACTTTCTGCCGGTACGGTGCTAGCTAAGGATTTTTTCCTCCCTGGTTTTCCCCATATACCCCGTATTTTCTGTCTTAAGACAGGCCTTGTCCGTTATATGTCTGGGCCTTTTTACGCCGAAGAAAAGATCGAAGGCTATAACGTGCGTTTGGTAAATTTTTTTGGTTCTATTTTGGCCTTTACCCGTCGAGGATACATATGCCCCTTTGCCACGGATAGATGGCCGGATTTTTTACCTGCTTTACCCACTTTTTTTGCGGAATACCCCGATTACGCCCTTTGTTGTGAGGTGGCGGGTCCTGAAAACCCCTTTGTTACGGAGTACCCCCCTTATATCAAAGAAGATGTCGCCTTTTTTGTCTTTGATGTAATAGATTTGAAACGCCAGCGATTTTTACCCCCCGAAGAGAAATATGCCCTTTTGAGACGCTTTGGCTTTCGTACTCCGGAAATTAGCGGTCCTTTTTGGGCTTCAGAGGTGGAGGCCCTAAAAGAATTGATCCTTAGATACGACCAGGAGGGAAGAGAAGGCTTAGTGTTTAAACCCGTGGGAAAGGGAAGGGTGATTAAATATGTCACTTCGGCCTCTAATTTGGGCGATTTGCGTGTAGCATTTCCCTTTATTGGAGAACTAGAGGCAAGCTATATTGTGCATCGTTTAGTGCGTCTGGCCTTGGGACGTTGGGAACTGGGGCAACCTTTTGACGAATCTTTTTATAAAGACCTTGGGCAGGCCCTGTTTGGAGAGATGAATATCATCCTAGACCGTGTAAAGGCGAAAAAACCCGTGGAAGAGATTTTTAGGATTAGATTACGCCGAGAAGAGTCTCTAGAAGCTCTTTTAGCACATTTTAGGGCCGCTAGGGTGCGTATTGAGATACACAAGGTGGAAAAGAAGGGGCGCTACTGGTGTGTAGAATTTGCCAAGATTTATCCCCGCGCAACCAGCTTTTGGGCTAATAAAATAGAAGGTCTTGCCCAAATAGATTAAGGCCCCCTAAGGGAAAATTTTTTGCTAAATTTAGCCTTATAGATGACTAAAGTGATCTTGCCCAAAAATAAATTTTTAACCTCTTCTTTAATGAGAGATCTTATGTCTTTCCTCAAGGAAAGACATAAAGCATCTGGTGGTTACGCTGCCACGAGGCTTTTACCTGCCACGGTAGAAGACACTTTTCAGGCCCTGGATACTCTGCGTTTATTAAACACCCTTAATGGTTTTTCCCAAAGGGTGCTTATTAGTAAGGCCGATAGGGTTTTTTTGCGCCAGAAATGGCAACAGGGAGATTTAGGTTTTAAGGGGGCCTATCAAGTCCTCTTGTTACTCTCCTGGACCCAGGACCTCCCTCCTCTCAAAGAGATAAAGGGCTTTATTAGACGAAATTTGTATCGTTTTTCTCCCTTAGAGGAATTTTTTTATGGCGAACAGATTTGTCAAAAATTTGGGCTGCCTAGACCCTTTGGCCCTGGTGATCTTCCTCCTTTGTCACATACTCCTGTAATAAAAGACTTATTCTTTTGGCTTGCTTTAAATAAGTCCTTTTTCCCGCGTCAAACCAATAAAAAATGGGGGCGTTGGCTGAGGGAGAGCCAAAACTGTGATGGTGGTTTTGGCTTTAAACCTGGTACCACTTCTTTTATAGATACTACCCGTTACGCTTTGGAGACTTTTAGGCTTTTGGGATTAAGTCCGCGGGACACAAAGGCCTTAAGAGAGTTTTTGTGGGCGTGTAGAAGGCCTCAAGGGGGGTTTTCGCGACGTCCAGGGGCGGCTCCTTTTTTAGACGCCACTTGGCATGCCGTAGTATCTATTTTATAGTGTCTTATATGGCCAACTTGGCGTCCAAGAGGGCCGCTTGATATAGGGGCCATGGAAAGTGTTTTGGACCAAAGTACATTTTTCTGTCTCCGGGGTATATACGTGGTGGTTTTTGCCCCCGCTAGTCACCTTTTTTCTGGCCTTTTTCGGGGCTATGGCCGGAGTTACCGGGGCTTTTTTATTATTGCCTTTTCAGATTAGTGTGCTGGGATACACGAGTCCGGGAGTTTCGGCCACCAATCTCTGTTATAACCTTTTTGCCATTCCTTTTACCGTTTGGCGTTATTCCCAAGAAGGGAGGATGCATTGGCCCCTTGCCTTACTCCTTTCGGGGTGCAGTATACCAGGTATATTCTTGGGGTATCTGGCTCGGGTGAACTTTCTTTCGAATCCGGTATTTTTTCGCCCCTTTGCCGGGCTGGTGCTGTTGTATCTAGCCTATAGATTGGCCCGAAATTTGATTCAACAAATACCCAAAAAGGCCCCCAGTCCTAAGGCTGAAGTAAAGACGCTTTGTCTTTCTTGGAAGGCCTTTTCCTTTGAATTTGCAGGTCATACTTATGTTTACGACCCCCGCCGGGTAGGTATAGTCTCTTTCCTGGTAGGTATAGCTGGTGGGGCCTATGGGATCGGCGGCGGGGCCATTTTGGCCCCTTATTGCCTGACTATATTGAGGTTACCGGTTTATACCGTGGCCGGGGCCACCCTCTTTGGCACTTTTATTAGTTCGCTAGCCGGTGTGTTCATCTATAGCCTTGGTCTGGCCTCCCACGGCCTTTCGACTCGTCCAGACTTTATGCTCGGGGCTTTATTCGGTCTGGGAGGGGTACTCGGGGGATACCTTGGGGCCAAGACCCAACGTTTTGTACCGGAAAGGCCTATAAAAATAGGTCTTCTGATTATTATAAGTATAGTGGTAATAAAATACCTTTTTGGTCCCTTGGCTGTGCTGATAAGCAAATTTTAAAAACCTCCCTTACCATGACTATGTTCAAATAATTTCTTAGTACGAAGGTCAAAAATTTCTTAGTAAAAAATTATTATCAAAAAATATTCATTGAATATTAGCCCTTCATTTTTGGGCGATTTTGTGTTAAAGAGTCACGATAAGTAATCATAAAATTCCCCCGGGTCCAAATTGTTCGCGGCTTGGCTACATAACCCTTCAGGTCAAGCATAAAAGGAGGATGTCTATGGCGAAATGGAACCCTGAACGCAGATTGCTCGACCACGAGCATACAAAATTTTGGCAGTACACATTAAAGGACGTCAAAGAGCCCAACCTCATGAAAGAGGTCTTTCCGTATGACGATGTCCCGTTGGTAGATTTTGATCACAAATTTATTGTTCCTAGTCCTGCCAAGGAGTACTGGATTACGGATACCACTTTTAGAGACGGTCAACAGGCCAGGCCTCCCTACACCGTTAATCAAATCGTTACCTTATTTGACTATTTGCACAAACTCAGTGGACCCAAGGGGGTTATTCGCCAGGCTGAATTTTTTCTCTACACAAAAAAAGACCGCGAGGCCGTAGAACGTTGTCTCTCTTTGGGGTATCGCTTCCCTGAAATAACGGGTTGGATAAGGGCCCGGGCCGAGGACTTAAAACTTGTCAAGGAGATGGGGCTTAGAGAAACAGGTATCCTTACTTCGTGTTCCGATTACCATATTTTTTTAAAACTCAAAAAAGACCGGCGTAAGGCCCTGGAAGATTATTTGGCCATAGTTAAGTCTGCCCTTGACATGGGTATTGTCCCTCGTTGCCACTTTGAGGACATTACCCGGGCCGATATCTTTGGTTTTGTGGTCCCCTTTGTCATCGAGTTAATGAAGCTTCGGGAAGAATCGGGCATAGATATAAAAATAAGGCTTTGTGATACCCTTGGCCTTGGGGTGCCTTACCCAGGGGCAGCACTACCTCGTAGTGTGCCCAAACTAGTTAGGGCCATTATTGAAGAAGCAGGAGCACCTGGGGAACTTTTAGAATGGCATGGACACAACGATTTTTACAAAGCCGTTATAAACGCTACTACGGCCTGGCTCTACGGTTGTGCAGCGGTAAATTGTACCCTCCTTGGCTATGGGGAACGTACAGGCAATACTCCTTTGGAGGCCATGATCTTTGAGTATATTTCCCTAAGAGGCACTCATGACGGTGTAGATACCACCATCATCACCGATATTGCTGAGTATTACCGACGTGAGCTAGGCGATAAAATTCCGCCTAATCAGCCCTTGGTGGGGGCAGAGTTTAATGCTACCAAGGCCGGGATTCATATTGATGGTATCCTCAAAAATGAGGAGATATACAACCCCTTTAACACCCAAAAATTACTCAAACGTCCCATAGGAATAATCATTACCGATAAAAGTGGTACAGCAGGTATAGCTTATTGGATCAATACCCACTTTGGTCTAGAGGGGACGCGCAAGGTAGATAAGCGGCATCCAGGAGTGGCTAAGATCTATAAACAGATTATCAAACAGTATGAGGCCGGTCGTATTACCCCTATTTCTAACGAAGAGATGATGCTGTTGGTAAGGCGTTATCTGCCAGAACTATTTATTTCTGAATTAGACCGCATGAAACAAAAGGCCTCAGAGTTGTTGGTGAGTCTGGTGGAAGAGCTTACAGAAAAGGAAGAGATCCGCTCTATGGATCCCCAAAAAATCGTGCCTGTGTTGCGCGAGGTGCTAGAAGAACACCCTTATATACAGTTTGTCTATGTGGTTAACGAGGAAGGAAAGAGAATTACCCCGCTGGTGACCCATGTAGAGGACAGGGCCCGCTATGAACACCTGCTAAAAGACGAAGATTATTCTGATAGGCCTTGGTTTATTATGCCTTTTAAGACGGGCAGGGTTTACGTAACCGATTTTTATACCTCCAAAGTAACGCAGGCCCTGTGTCTTACCGTAGCAGGGCCAATCCGGAATAAGTATGAAGAAATAGTAGGCGTATTGGGTATGGATATACGCTTTCAAGACCTGCTTCGTATGGAAGAAGAAGAAAACAACAGTAATTCATAAACCTTACGAGGGGCTCTATCATAGAGCCCCTCATGTATTTTAGCTGGGTTCGAAAACCTTCTCCTCAAGGCCATTTTGTTCCTGAACCAGGAATTTATACTCCCAAGGGAGAAATTCGTGTTCTTCAATTACCGAAGTCTCAAAAGAAAAAGTCTTTTCTATTTGTTCAAGAAATTCTATTTCTTCCCCGGTAAGGGCTTCTGCTACTAAGGGATTAACCTTTAAAACTATACATTTACCTTTGATATGCGGGCCCATCTTTTCTAGGCGTCGCAGGATTTCGTAGCAAATAGTCCTCCGACTTTTGGTATACCCCTCGCCATGACAGCAAGGACAGGGTTCAGTAAGTAAATTATAAAGACTGTCTCGTCGGCGTTCGCGGGTCATTTCGACCACACAAAATTCCGACATGGGCCGTATATTTGTCTTAGCTCTATCTCTTTTTAGGTATTCCTTTAAGGCCTTATAGACGGCCTCCTTGCTTTCGGGTCTTTCCATATCGATAAAGTCGATAATAATTAGGCCTCCTATGTTACGCAGGCGGAGCTGATAGGCTATCTCTTTGGCGGCTTCTAGGTTAGTGCGCAATACTGTCTCTTCCAGATCGGCCTTTCCTACATAGCGACCGGTGTTTACGTCAATGGCTGTGAAGGCTTCGGTAGGTTCAAGCACTATAAACCCCCCTGACTTAAGCCATACCTTTCGTGCCAAAAGTCTAGAGGTCTCTATCTCAATCCCGTAGGTTTCAAATAAGTCTGGGGGGCCTTCGTGGAGCTTTACACAACCCTTTAAATGAGGGGCAAAGTGGTCCATAAAGGAGAGTATTTTTTGGTACACGTCTCGGTTGTCCACGATGAGGGAGGAGACCTCACGAGCCATTAGGTCTCTTACCGCCCGCAGGCTTATGTCTAGCTCTTCGTAAATAAGGGCCGGAGCAGAGGCCCTTTCGGCCCTTTGACGTATGTCTTGCCAGAGAGAGAGCAAAAAGTCCATCTCGGACTTTATTTCTTCTTCACTTGCTTCCAGCGCTACGGTGCGTACTATCCAGCCGGTCTCTGGCGGGCGAAATTTTTGTACAATACCGCGAAGCCTTTCTCTTTCGTTTTCCGAGGTTATCTTACGAGAAAGTCCGATGTGGGCCATGGTGGGCAAAAAGACTAAGTAGCGCCCAGGAAGGGTAATATTGGTAGAAAGCCGGGCCCCTTTATTGCCAACGGGTTCTTTGATTACCTGGACTAATATTTCTTGACCCCTTTTAAGGACGTCTTCGATGGATCCAAGGTGTATTTGAGAGAGCACTTCGCCAAAGAGCTCTTCACTTTCCAGTAATCGGGGGCTGATATCTCCTCCGTAAAGGAAAGCCGTACGGGAAAGTCCAATTTCGATAAAGGCCGCGCGCATTCCAGGCAAGACGCGTACTACCCGGCCCTTATAAATATTGCCCACATGCCCCCTTTCGCGAGGTCTCTCTAAATGGAACTCAGCCAGAGAGCCGTTTTCTATCAGGGCTACCCGGGTTTCGTAAGGGGCAAAATTTATGAGAAGCTCGGACATAACTCTATAACTCCTCCTCAGGTAAGGCGGCTAAAAAGCGTTCTACAAGAGTGAGTAGTTTTTGTTCTGCGGCCTTGGCTTGAGAAATGACCTCTTTGAGGAGAATGGGTTGAAAATGGTCTGGATCGTTCACGTTGGCAATGACCGAAAGCCCCAATACCTTCATACCCGCGTGGTTGGCTACAATTACTTCTGGCACAGTAGACATGCCCACGGCATCGGCGCCTATTAATCTCAGAAAACGGGTTTCGGCAGGGGTTTCAAGGCTGGGCCCGGGTACGGCTACATAAACCCCCTCTTGCAATTTGATTTCCATGGAGACTTTCTTTAACAGGTTTATTAGATCAATGCTATAGGCTTGAGAAAGATCAGGGAACCGTGGCCCCCACTCCTCTATGTTAGGTCCCCTTAAGGGATTTTCGGGGATAAGATTTATATGGTCGCGGATTATCATGATGTCTCCTGGAGAGAAGGACAGATTCAAGCCTCCGGCAGCGTTGGAGACGATCAGGATCTTGGCCCCGATTCGGCTGAGTACCCGCAAGGGGAAGGTTACTTCCTTTAGACTATAACCCTCGTAATAGTGAAAACGCCCTTGAAAGGCTACAACATTTTTACCCCCTAGAGAACCTGCTATCAAATACCCTCTATGGCTTTCTACCGTAGAAGAAGGGAAATGGGGGATTTCTGTATAAGGAATTTCTAAGATCTTTCGCATGTGTTCCGCTGCACCGGAAAGGCCTGTACCCAAAATGAGCACAAGGGAAGGGGAAAAGGGGAGTTGTCTCTTTAAGAATTGTCCGGCTTCCTCTACTTTTTGGCGGTATGATTCTATTTGAAACCCCATTTTGTTCTCCTTTGATTTAGTTTGAAAAATTTATTATGTTCCTGTTGAGAAAATCTTTGAAAGATGCTTTTAATATTAAATTAACCTTGACCCAAGTTAAATAACAACGGCTAAACTTGCTACGCAAGGGGGGGACTCTGAGAGACGATATTTATAATATTGCTCCCCTACGTAATATCGTAGGGGAAAGTCCTTCTATCCGAAAAATCAAAGAACTTATTCTGCAGGTAGCGGACACGGACCTCAGTGTGGTGATTTACGGGGAAAGTGGAGTAGGGAAGGAACTTGTGGCCCGGGCCCTGCATGCCTGTTCGCGTCGATCAAAGGGGCCCTTTTTGAAGGTCAATTGTGCCGCTATACCTGGCGATTTATTAGAGAGCGAGCTTTTTGGGTATGAGAAGGGGGCTTTTACCGGTGCTGATAGAGAAAAACCCGGTAAATTTGAACTGGCCAATGGGGGGGTTATTTTTCTCGACGAGATCGGAGATATGCCCCTTTCTCTCCAGGCCAAACTATTGCAGGTATTACAAGACAATGAATTTTGCCGTTTAGGGGGCCAACGCGAGATAAAAGTAGACGTCTGGATTATTTCCGCTACTAATCATGACCTCCAGGAAGACTTACAAGACGGACGTTTCCGTCAAGACCTTTATTATAGATTGAACATCATAAAGATAGTCGTTCCTCCTTTGCGCGAACGGAGGGAAGATATTCCCTTGCTGATCGAACACTTTACCCGTATTTATGGGCAACGTTACAACATAGATAATTTCGAAATACCCGCTGAATTGTTGAGCCTTTTCTTAAATTATGATTGGCCTGGAAACGTCAGGGAACTAGAAAACTATATAAAAAGGCTTATTGTTCTTCGTGATTTTGACGAAGTAGAAAGAGAGATTCGTCGTCTTTCAGGGGAACCTTTACCCCCCACATCAGAAAAAGGCCGAGGTATTCATGAAGATTTATTGCAATTGGTGATCCAAGTCTTGAGCGAAGCCGAAAAGGGTAAAGTCTCCTTAAAAGAAGTGAGCAAGAGGGTCTCTTCTGTAGTGGAGAGAAAGGTAATCGAGAGAGTTTTGGAGCGTACTCAAGGTAATAAACGTCAAGCCGCCAATATATTGGGGATCTCGTACAAGGCCTTGCTTTATAAGCTTAAGGAATTTGAAGATCTAGAGCTATAACGGGGGCTCTTATGGAACGTTTTTTGGTTACTGGTGGAGCTGGTTTTATTGGTTCTAATATTGTAGAACAATTACTCAGACAAGGACATTTCGTAAGGGTTTTAGACGACTTTTCCAACGGAAAGAGAGAAAATTTGGCCTTTGTACGGGATATACCTGGGGCATTAGAGCGTTTTGAATTATGGCCAGGAGACATTTGTCATTATGAGACCTGTTTGCGTGCTTGTGAAGACATAGATTATGTGCTCCATCAGGCAGCCCTAGGTTCGGTACCCCTTTCCATCGAGGATCCACATACCACCCACCAGGTAAATGCTACAGGCACCCTAAATATCCTGCGGGCTGCCAAGGCGAGAGGGGTGAAGCGTTTGGTCTATGCGGGTTCCTCTTCTGCTTACGGCGACGAGGAAGAGCAAGAAAAGGTAATCCCCAAGCGCGAAGATTTGCTTCCCTTTCCTATGTCTCCCTATGCGGCATCTAAACTTGCGGGCGAATATTATTGTCGCGTTTTTGCGCAGCTGTACGGGTTAGAAACGGTGGTCTTGCGCTATTTTAACGTATTTGGGCCCCGCCAAGACCCTAAATCCCAATACGCTGCGGTAGTCCCCAAGTTTATAACCTTATTGCTTGCAGACAAGCCCCCCCTTATCTTTGGTGACGGAGAACAGACCAGAGACTTTATCTATGTTGACGATGTGGTGCAAGCTAATATCAGGGCGTGTCATGCCGGAAAGGAAGTCGTAGGAGAGGTAATTAACATTGCTGGTGGGCAGAGTATTTCCATAAACAAGCTTTATCGCCTTATTGCCAATATCGTGGGCACCGATATAAGACCTCGCTATCTTCCCCCTCGACAAGGGGATATTCGTCATTCCCTTGCTGATATAAGCAAGGCCCGCCAACTCCTTGGTTTTAAGGAGCTGGTAGGCCTTGAGGAGGGGCTTAGACGTACGGTAGCGTGGTATAAAAATACAGTTTTACCAGATTAAAAACCCACCTTAGCTAGGTTACGCTTAATAGATTCCTTTAATTCCGTTAGGTCAAAGGACTTGACGATGTAGTCATCTGAGGCCCAGGAGGCCAAGTCTTGTTTATATTCCGGATACGCAGAACACAGGATTACAGGCATTTGGGGGTGCTTTTCTTTGATTTGACGTAAGACCTCGATACCGTCCATGCCCGGCATGTTTATATCTAAAACGACCACGTCTGGTTTGACTTCTTCTACTAACTCTAGGGCCGCGGGGCCGTCCATGGCCGAGTGGACCTCGTAACCCTCCTCTTCTAGCTCTTCTCTATAAAGGAGATGAATGCTTTCTTCGTCATCTACTATGAGGATACGGGGTTTTCTATTGGGCATTTTGGGAACCTCCTTCGGTAAGATTGATTTCTCTCAAAAAGCGGGCTGCATCTTCTGGAGGAGTAGGTGTTATATAAAAGCCTGTGCCCCATTCAAACCCGGCGATTTGGGTAAGCTTAGGGAGCAATTCGAAGTGCCAATGGTAGTGTTCTAGATAGGGCTCTCTTAGAGGGGCAGTATGTAAGACAAAATTAAACGGGCAGCGGGGAATAGCCGCGTTTAACCGGCGAAGGACCTCGGAAAATATTTCGGCCAGGGCGCGAAATTGACGGTCGTCTATGGCTCGAAAGTCCGAATGGTGACGTTTGGGAATAATCCATGTTTCAAAGGGTTGACGAGGGGCAAAGGCACATATAGCTACAAATTCGTGGTTTTCACATACTACCCTGGTCCCTGTTTGTATTTCCTGACGAATGATGTCGCAAAAGATGCAGCGTTCTTTATAGTCATAATAAAGCTTAGAGCCCTTGAGTTCTTGGTTTACGAGATGGGGCACAATGGGCAAGGCGATGAGCTGGGAGTGACTATGCTCCAAAGAGGCCCCTGCCGAGCGGCCGAAGTTCTTAAAAATGATTACATAACGGAAGCGTTTGTCCCGTGAGAGATCCACCATGCGGTCACGATAGGCCCAAAGGACTTGTACGATTCGGTCAGGGGGCATATCAGCCAGGGTTTCGTGGTGGTTAGGAGTCTCCACAATGACTTCGTGGGCACCAATACCATTCATCTTGTCGTATATGCCTTCTCCTTCCTTCCAGAGTTCGCCCTCAATGCGTAAGGCAGGAAACTTATTGGGCACAACGCGTAAAGTCCAGCCAGGGCTATTGGGAGGAGCTTCAGGAGGGCGGCCGTAGGCCAGTACCTCGGGAGGGGTTGTATACTCGTGTCCTGGACACAAGGGACAGAAGCCCCCTTTGACTTCTTCTTTGGGGATGACAAAATCCGACGGACGTTTACCTCTTTCCTTAGCAATAATTACCCATCGCCCCACAATAGGGTCACGTCTTAGTTCTGGCATAGGGCCTCCTATACCTGCCACATTATTTGTTCGAATGTTTCATCTGGTACTACAAAGTAGAGCTCGCCCGCCCAGGGTAGGCGTTCTTTGAGGAGGTCGTTTTGGCCAATTTCTACCCAAAACCTGACTTTTTGGCCGACACTAAACCCAAGACTTTTAAAAGAGAGCCTAACTTCTAATATGTCCATACAGGCCATTTCTCCTGGGGGGCCTTCCTGGAACAGCTCCTTCCCCTTCTTTATTTTAAGGGCCTGCGGTGGTTCCAAGAAAACCTCTACCTCTTCTTCGTTATCCATAAAAAAAATCTTAAACCAAGTCCCAGGTGGCAGCTCCTGACAAGATTTTTCGCGAAAATCCAAGCGCAGATACAGATTATGTAAATCAAACCCAAAATAAAGGGCCTCGATTAGTTTGGGGCCCAAATACATGGCTTCGCCCATTCCACGCGGAGTAAACTTTCCCGCTCCGCTCCACTCAAAAAAAGAACTCAGGCGACCATCTATTACAGGTTGGATAAAAGAAGCGGGTTGTTCTTCGGGTTCCACAAGACGGGGGCGTCTTATGGGCTCTTCAAGTATGTTTAACCCTTGTAAGCCCAAGGAACAAAGGGCATGCTTCAGATGTCCTCGAAAAAGGCGGTCAAATTCTAGGTCGAATATTGTGGTAAAATGATCACCAAACCACCAAAACCAGTCACTACCCTCCGCAGCCAAAAGGGCCCTAAGTCCTTGTTCGGGCAATAGCGAGAGGTCTTTTACGAGATTGCGCACCTGCCCCAGTATAGACCAGGCCTTATTTTCTTCTTCGTGTCCGATCCAGATGTCAAAATTGGCGTTGATCCAAGAGCCGGTATATAGCTCGGCAAAACCCCTTTCTGGGGGGAATTCAGCCAGGTAATTCCCTATACTTACGGCCCGAAAACCCGAATCTTCTTGGAGTCTTTGGTAAAGGGCCTTAAGAAAGGCTTCGCCTCCATCAGGATAATATTCCCAAGGGTTTTCTCCGTCTAAAATGAGGCATAGTAAAGGGGGGCGTTTAAGAGAGAGCCCTTGGGCCAAAGACTTCGCCGCCGAAAGGAGGTCTTCTACGGCCTTTTCAGGGGCCATGGCCCGATAAACAAAACCTATGCGGTCCGAGAGGGCGTGGTGGCGAAAGAAAAAGGCTATGCGTGCCCCGGCATGTTCTGCCCAATAGGGCTGTAACAGGAGGTGGGGGCCGCTTTGGCCTAGACTGCGGTAAAGGATTTCTTCGTCGGTAGCCAGCCACTGGACTCCTGCCTCAGCGGCCAGAGGTATTAGCTCCGGACATACCGAGCCCTCTGAAGGCCACATCCCTTGGGGGCGTTGTCCAAATATTCGTTCATGACAAGATAGGGCCTCTTTTATCTGGAGGCTGGCGTCTTCAGGGTGGGCAAAGCGTGGAGGAAGAGGGGCGTTAGGTAAGTTGCGGCGGGCAAAGTCTGTATCAATGAGCAACGGGAGTATGGGGTGAAAGGCCGGGCTTGTACTTATTTCGATTTGCCCTTCTGCCTTACGCTTGCGATACAGGGGGAGGAGTCCCTTAAGAATTTCGTGATGTAGATCCAACAGGGCTAGTTTTTCTTCTTCTGAAAAACCCTGTCCCTTGAGGCGCAATTCTCTGATCAAGGGGTGATTTTTATAGGCAAAGCCGACCCAGGTGAGGTTAAACCAGACCTGTAGGTCTCTAAAGTCTGCTGTATGAAATTGCTTAAGGGCTTCGCTTACCCCGGAAAAGGCGTTTCCTCTCTTTTGGAGTAACCGCCAATACCCTGGATAGGGTTGGATCATGGTTTGCTCATGGGCACAAAAGAAAAACTTGAGTAGAAAAAGTTTTTCTTCGGTATTTAATTCGGCCGCAGGCTTACGAGAAAGTTCTAGAAAATAATCTGTTCCGCCTGCTAAATAGTGTTCGATTTGGTAGAGGAGGGAAGGGACGAGATTTATCGTAACCTGTACATCAGGAAAACCTTCCAAGACCCAGGGCATATCGTAATAGGCCTTAAGGGCGTGAAGCCTTACCCAAGGCAATGCCAGCCAGCCCCTTTCCCAATCCATATACAGGGGCTGATGCATATGCCACAAAAAGGATATATAAACCGGCTGGTCCATCAGTCTCCACGTAGTTTTTCTAAGCGCTCTTGTTCTCTCTTACACTGGATGCACAGACTGGCCTCTGGTCTGGCCTCCAGACGTTTTTCGTCTATCTTTTCCCCACAGGCCTCACAAAAGCCGTAGGAGCCTTCTTCAATGCGTTTTAGGGCCTGGTCGATCTTTTTGATCAACTTCCTTTCTCGATCACGTATACGGAGTTCAAAACCCCTTTCGCTCTCAAACGAGGCTTGATCAGTGGGGTCAGGTAATTTTATTTCTGTGTCTTCTAAACCCCGTACGGTCTTTAAGGCCTCACGGATGAGGCGTTCTTTTTTTTCCAAGAGTAATTGGCGAAAGTGTTCTAGTTTTTCTGGATCCATGGCACCTCCTCAGTCTTCTAAAATAATTGTGCCACTTTTACCACCTGATTTTCTGACAAGGCGAATGTCGGTTATTCTTATACCCTTATCCAAGGCCTTGCACATATCGTAGACGGTCAAAGCCGCTACTGATACCGCGGTCAGCGCTTCCATTTCTACCCCCGTAGGCCCTACTGTTTTGACGCTGGCCTCAATGTTGAGGCTAAAATCCTTTTTTTCTAAAACTAGATCGACATTTACTACGGAAAGCGATAATGGGTGACAAAGGGGAATAAGATCTCCCACTTTTTTGGCAGCCATAATTCCGGCAATACGGGCCACAGCGAATAGATCCCCCTTGGGGAGTCTTTGATCTGCCACCGCGTTAAAGGCCTTTTCGCCTAAGATGACCCGTGCGCGGGCCACTGCTTCCCGGGCCGTAAGGGGCTTGGTGGAAACATCCACCATGCAGGCCTTTCCCTTTTGATCTAAGTGCGAAAAACTCATGAATTACCTTGTTTCATGCTATTCCACAGACGTTTAAAAAGCCCTTTTTTCTTTTCCGCCTCTATTTGGCCAAATTCGCGTATAAGCTCTTCTTGACGTTTGGTGATCTTCTTGGGAATTTCTACCTGTATTTTTAAGATCAGATTGCCGCGTCTGTGGCCTCCATATTCAGGCAACCCGTGACCTTCAAGGACTAATGTTTCTCCAGGCTGTATGCCCGGGGGGATCTTAACCTCTAAATCTCCTTCCAGGGTAGGGACTTCTATCTCTCCCCCTAAAATGGCTTCACTTACAGGTACCGTTACGGTGAGCCAGAGATCCTTGCCCTGGCGTTGAAATATGTCGTGATCTCTCAAATGGATACGGATGTATAGATCTCCAGGAGGCCCCCCGTAAAGTCCTCCTTCTCCTTCACCAGGCACCCTGATTACCGAGCCGTCGTCTACTCCTGGGGGGATCTTTATTTTGAGAGTGCGCACAACGTGTTCTTTGCCGGTGCCTTTACACTGGGGACAAGGGTCGGAAATAAAAGTTCCCAGCCCCTTACAAGTGGGGCAGGTGGTGCTCAAGCGGAAAAAACCCTCCGAGTGCACGATGTAGCCTCTACCTTTACAGGTAGGACAATATTGGGGGCTGGCCCCTGGGGCCAGGCCACTGCCCTTGCAGGCCTTACATGTCTCATTGCGTTCGACCTGAAGCTCTATCTCTTTGCCCCGAAGGATATCCTCCAACTCCAGAGAAATATCATACGACAGATCAGCCCCTTTTTGGGGGCGCCGCTCCCGGGCCCTGGTACGAGAAAATCCACCAAAGCCCCCTAAAAACTCTTCAAATAGGTCCGAGAAGGCGGAAAATATATCTTCTACGTCGGTAAAGCCCCTGTAACCTGTGTCGTGTAGCCCACGGTGTCCTTGAGCATCATAAATGGCCCTCTTTTGAGGATCGGAGAGGACTTCGTAGGCCTCAGATATTTCTTTGAAGCGTTCTGCGGCCTTTTCATCGCCTGGATTGCGGTCAGGATGATATTTTAGGGCCAGGCGACGATAGGCCTTTTTTATTTCTTCCTGGGTGGCGTGGCGTGGTACTCCCAGGATATCGTAATAATCCTTCTTCACGACTGTTTTTCTCCAGGCAGTTTATTCAGATCGATAATTCCCGCCAGGGGGAACTCTTCTACTTCTTCTCCCAGGGCCTTGATGTTTTCAAAGGTCACTTTACCTGCGGCAATCTCTCGTAACGCCACGATAATTTCTTTGTTGTCACACTCTACTAAGGGTTTGGCCCCCTTACGAAGCTGTTTTACCCGCTGTATGACAAGGTGAATCAATTTGAAACGGCTGGGTATTTGACGTAAACAATCTTCTACCGTAACTCTGGCCATGGATAATCACCCCTTTTTAGCTCTATTTTAGGCTACAGCTTCTACGGCCTTTACTTCGGGTACTTCCTTCTTGAGGTAGCGTTCAATGCCCATCTTAAGGGTCATAGTAGACATGGGACACCCTTTGCAAGCTCCCGTAAGTCTTACCTTTACTACCCCTTCTTCGGTTACTTCTACCAATTCTACATCTCCTCCATCGGCTTGGAGCATTGGTCTCACCTTATTTAAGGCCTGTTCCACCTCTTCCCGCATAGGGACCTCCTTTTTTTAAGCGTTTGCTTGGCAGCATTTTAACCGTGCCTTGTCTTTATGCCAAGATAAGTTCTTTTTACTCTTTAACAAAGCTTACAATATGCGTTAAAAAGTTTTAAAGCTCTGGTAGCCACATTACTTTTTAGAGGAGGGTCTATGAAAAGCGATTTAATAAAAAAAGGTATTGAGCGAGCCCCACATCGATCTTTGCTTAAGGCCTCGGGTTTTACCGATGAAGAATTGCAACGTCCTATAATAGGTATTGCCAATGCCTTTAACGAGATTGTGCCCGGCCATGTACATCTAAGACAGATAGTGGAGGCCGTAAAGGCTGGTGTACGTATGGCTGGGGGCACGCCCATGGAATTTGGGGTCATTGGTGTGTGTGACGGCGTGGCCATGAATCACGACGGGATGAAGTATTCCTTGGTTTCGCGCGAAATTATCGCGGACTCGGTGGAAATAATGGCGCGGGCCCATGCCTTTGATGCCTTAGTCTTGGTGCCTAACTGTGACAAAATAGTACCGGGGATGCTAATGGCGGCCCTGCGTCTTGATATCCCGGCCATATTTATCTCTGGCGGTCCTATGCTAACCGGCACTTTCAAGGGTAAGCGGGTAAATCTTATCTCGGTTTTTGAGGCCATTGGTCAGGTCAAGAGGGGAGAAATGAGTGCAGATGATCTCTGCGCTCTTGAGGAGGAGGCCTGCCCCACGTGTGGATCTTGCGCAGGTATGTTTACCGCCAACTCCATGAATTGCCTTACAGAGGCCTTAGGCCTTGGTTTACCTGGTCACGGGACGATCCCGGCTGTAAGTTCGGCCCGGATAAGGCTGGCCAAACAGGCCGGGATGAAGATAATAGAGCTCCTCAAAAAAAAGATTACCCCCCGCAAGATTGCCACCAAAGAGGCCTTTAAAAACGCCATTGCCGTAGATATGGCCTTGGGGTGTTCTACCAATACCGTGCTCCACCTGCCGGCCATTGCCCGGGAAGCAGGGATCGATTTATCTCTTAAGCTATTTGACGAGATTTCCCGCAAGACCCCCTGCCTTTGTCACTTAATCCCGTCTGGGCCCTATAGCTTGGCGGATTTGCACGAAGCAGGAGGTATTCAGGCGGTGATGGCCGAGCTGGCCAAGGCCGGTCTCATTAATAAAAAGGCAAAGACCGTTACGGGAAAGACGGTGGGAGACAACATAAAAAAGGTTGTGGTAAAGGACTATCAGGTCATTAATCCTATAGATCAGCCCTATAGACCAGAGGGGGGTATTGCCATCTTATGGGGTAATTTGGCCCCGGAAGGTGCTGTGGTTAAGGCCAGTGCGGTAGCTCCAGAAATGATGCATCACGAAGGACCAGCAAGAGTCTTTGAGGCAGAAGAGGAGGCCTACGAGGCCATTTTGGCCCAAAAAATCCGCCCTGGAGACGTAATAGTCATTCGCTATGAAGGACCTAAAGGGGGCCCAGGGATGAGGGAGATGCTGTCGCCCACCTCGGCTATAATCGGTATGGGGCTGGGGCGCTCGGTGGCCCTCCTCACTGATGGGCGCTTTAGTGGAGGTACACAGGGGGCATGTGTGGGACATATCTCTCCCGAGGCCGCCGAAGGTGGCCCCATTGCCCTGGTAAAAGAGGGTGATCTCATCGAGATTGACATACCCAATCGCCGTCTGGTCCTCAAGGTTGACGAAGGGGAGCTTGAAAAACGGCGCCAAAAATGGACTCCCCCGCAAAAGAAGCTTTCGGGAGTATTGGCCCGCTACGCCAAATTGGTGACCTCTGGGGCCAAAGGGGCCGTGTTGGAAGAATAATGCCACGCTATCTGTTGGTCGGACACCTCACACGAGACTTGGTCTCTTGTGGCTTTCGTTACGGTGGGGCAGTGCTTTACGGCGGGCTTACTGCCCGCCGTTTTGGTTTTGAGACCAAAGTAGTCACCGCCTGTGCCGAACACGACCTTGATTTATTATTCCCCGAAATCTCTTTTTTTGTTTTCCCCTCTTCCAGCTCCACTGTGTTTGAAAATATAGAGACGAGCCAAGGGCGTGAACAAATAGTGTGGCAAAAGGCCCCTCCCCTTGATTTACAAAGGCTTCCTAAAGAGTGGCGCAAGGCAGATATAGTCCACTTGGCCCCTGTGCTAGACGAAATCGACCCGGATTGCGGCCCACTTTTTGAAACATCGTTTTTGGTAGCCAACCCCCAGGGGTGGTTTAGACAGGTCTTGGCCTCGGGTCACGTGGTCCATAAAAGACCAGACCTTTCCGCCTGGCCGGTGTTTGAGGCCTTGGTGGTGAGCGAAGAAGACCTCCATAAAGACTTGACCTATCTGCCTCAACTTCGCCAAAAGACTAAACTCTTGGTGTTGACCCAGGGGGCCAAAGGGGCCTGGTTGTTTTTCAGGAACCAAGAAAAATTCTTTCCTGCCAAACCTCTCCAGCCCAAAGATACTACCGGAGCAGGGGATATATTGGCCGCGGCCTTTTTTGCTGCTCTCTTTGCTGGCTTTGCCCCGGAAAAGGCCTTGACCCTGGCCATGTGCTTAGCCGCCCTTTCTGTGACCAGAGAAGGCCTGGCTGGTGTGCCTTCAGTAGTAGAAATCTCTCGCTATTTACAAGAGTTAGGATATAATCCGAAACAATATTAGATAATATTGAGAAAAACATGACAAATTTTTGAAAAAACACAATAATTGCCATTAAAGCCAAATATCTAAAAATTTTATCCTGTTGACTAAAGCTTTCAGTTTTTGTGATAAAAATCTAGACTTGAAAAGGGGTGGGGAGGAGAGAGCATTAAGGTGTCATAAAAATATTAAAAAAGAGGAGAGGAGGTAAGTGCATGCGTAAGGTCTTTATGTTGGTTGTTATGTGTGTCTTTTTAATGTCTGGGATGGTTTTGGCCAGTGGTCATGGAGGCAGTGTAATGTCTCCGGCCAAGGCCCTAGAGAAGATTGTTACAGGTAATGATCAGTTTGTTAAGAGTCATAAGCCCCATTATTTTGAGCCTTACCAGACTTCGCAGCACCCCTTTGTCACTATGATTACTTGTTCAGATGCCCGTGTGCAGACTAACGCCCTCTTACCCGATGCCATAGACAAGGTCTTTGTTATCCGTAATATCGGTAACCAGTTGGTGGTTTCTCGTGGTTCCATAGATTACGGGATCCTTCACTTACACACGCCTATTCTTTTGATCCTCGGACACACCCACTGTGGTGCTGTAAAGGCGGCCATGGGTGATTACAAAGGGGAGACCGAGGGAATTCGCAACGAACTAGATCATTTACATCTGCCTCTTATGGCCGATACCGGCAAAGGTGATTTTGAATTGCGCTGGCTTAAAAACGTAGAGCGCAATGTGGACTGGCAGGTGGCTCAGGCCATGAGTTTTTACCCCAACCTGGTTAAGTCTGGTAAGCTTGTGGTCGTGGGGGCTGTTTATGATTTCCTAAACGTTTACGGTAAGGGTTATGGACGTATGGTTATTATTAACGTAAACGGTGTTACCTGCCCCCAGAAGATACAAAATCACCCGGTACTTAATGATTTGTCTAAGGTAATGCGCAAAGTTGTAGTGGGAAGTCATCATTAATGGAGTCGTTCTGAGTTTTCCCACTCCTTTTCAAATTTTTAGGGGCCACCTCCACAAGGTGGCCCCTAGTTGTTTTTTAGAACTCTTATAACTCCTTGGGAGGTAGTCCCGAGAGGGATTCAGCCAGAGAAGCGGCCTTTTCCGGAGGCATGGAAGAAAGGATACGGGCCACTTGATCGGTCTTTAGAGCAGACAAGATCTTTATGGCCATATCTTGGTCCATGGCCACCAAAAGTTTGGCCGCTTTAGAAGGCTTCATATTGGCGTAAGCCCCCACCAACAACTTAAATCGTTTGGTCTTTATGACCTGGATTTCCTTTAATTTGCGTTCAATTTCGTCTTCTAGGGCAGTTAAGGTAGTTAGCCGTTTATTGACTTGGTCTTGCAATAATTGGAGGTCTTTTTTTTCTTTCTCTATTTTTTGGGCCTCCACCGCGAGGTGCTCTTTTTCGGCCCTTAAGGCCGCAAAAATTTCTTGAGGACAGTTCATTAAGGCCTGGTCTTTTTTATCTTTTGTGGCCTGGGCCAAGGCCTCTTGGGGCTCAAAGAGAAACCGGTTGGTTTGATACAAATAATACAACATACTGCTAAATAATACTTTGGTCCCGGCCAAGATGACCAGGACAGGCACCCACCTAGAGAGTTTCATGGCGTTTCCTCCGCATGAGCATTAGATCGTCGAGGTTTTTAAATTCCTCCTTCTTGAGGTTTTCCATATATTGCTTCCACGCCTTTTGATAGAGGGCCTCGGCAGTACGCCTTTTTTGGTAAAGCCTCAAGGCCTTTTCCCTTAAATCTTCCACCTCTTTTTTCTTTTGGACCAAGATTTTTTCTACCTTTAATTTTTCGGCCATGGCCATCTCCAACCCCCAGGCAAAGTCTTCTAAATCTGCCCCTCTTACGGTTTTCTTCTCCAAAGAGTTATACATTTCTTTGGGGCGTTTGCTTATTTCGACCAAGAGTTTTTCTATTTCTTCCACGGCTTGTTGTCCTCGCTGAAAGTCCTCCTGGGCCTTTTTCTCTCGGAGTTCAGATACCCAAAGCAGAGTTTTTAGGGCCTTTGGAGGTCTTTTCATTTACCCACCACCTGAAAAAGACGGTCTAAACTGTCTTTTAAATCGGCTTTTTCTTGAATTTCCTGTTGTAAAAATTTTCTTATGGGCTCAATGAGTTTAAGGGCCTGATCGATTTCCGGATTACTCCCTGCTACATAGGCCCCTATGTTTATAAGGTCTTCGGCCTGACGGTAGATGGCCAGGTAGTGGATTAACCTTCGGGCCGCTCGTATCTGGTCTAGGGATACGATGTCGTTCATTACCCTGCTTATACTGGCAAGTACGTCGATGGCCGGGTAATGACCCTGGTGGGCCAATTCGCGCGAGAGCACAATATGGCCGTCCACAATAGAGCGTACCGCGTCGGCAATAGGTTCGTTAAAATCGTCTCCTTCTACCAGGACCGTATAGAAGGCGGTTATACTACCTGCTCCCTTTTTGGGCCCTGGCCTCTCCAAAAGACGGGGTAGGGCGGCAAATACCGAGGGTGTATAACCTCTGGCCGTAGGGGGTTCTCCTATGGCCAGCCCTACTTCCCGACCCGCCATGCAAAAACGGGTAAGGGAGTCCATCATGAGGAGTACATCTAGGCCTTGGTCACGGAAATACTCTGCTATGGCTGTAGCCAAGTAGGCTCCCCTTATACGTAAAGGGGGAGGTTGGTCGGAGGTGGCCACCACCACCACCGAACGCTTAAGTCCTTCTTCGCCCAGGTCTCTTTCCAAAAATTCCAGGACCTCCCGGCCCCGTTCGCCTATAAGGGCGATTACGTTCACATCGGCCTTGGTGTGACGGGCCATCATGCCCAAGAGCGTGCTTTTGCCCACGCCTGAACCAGCCATTATGGCCATTCGTTGACCTTTACCCGGGGTGAGCAAGGCGTTTATAGCCCTGATGCCCACGTCCAAGGGTTCTGAAATACGACTGCGCTCAAAGGGCTTTAATGGTTCGGCATACAGGGGGTAATAAGACGAAGGTGGGGGTAGGGGTTTGCCGTCAAGGGGGTTGCCCAAGGCGTCTAGAACGCGGCCCAAAAGGCCATCACCCACGCGTACCCCCGGATCCATTTTCAAAAACACTTTACTGCCTGGCTCCACTCCTCGGGGGTCTCCCAGAGGTATAAGCAAGACCCGTTCTTCCCGAAAACCTACCGCCTCAGCCAGGATGCTTTCTCCAGAAGGTAAAACTATTTCACAAAGGCCCCCTATGCTTACGTTGGGACCTTCGGCCTCTACCACAAGGCCTACCACACGTTTGACCAGGCCACAGACGGTTACTGATTCTACATCTTTTACCGCCGCGATATAGGCAGTAAGATCAAGGCCTTGCATTTTAGCCCTCCAGGCGACTCAAAATCTCACGCCATTTGCGCTCGTAAGTGGCGTCAATCAACCCAAAGTCTGTTTCCAATAAACACCCTCCTCGGGACACGTTGTCGTCGGGGACGAGGTCAAAGTCTTTGAGTTTGGAAAATTCTACCGACAACTCTTGCATGACCGCTTCCATATACTCTATGTCTTCTGGGTTTAGGTGGAGTTTTACCCGCGATTGTTCCACTACGTGGGCCAAGGCCTCGCGGATACAGGCAATAAGCACCTCTGGGCCCTGAGAGATCTCGCGGTGAATTACCTTTTCTGCTATGGCTTTGACCAGTTCAAACACCGGTCTTTCTAAAGAAAGCACGTGGTGTTCTATTTCGTTTTCCAGGTTTTCCAGGAGTCTTTTTAGACGTTTGGCCACCGACTCGTACTGTTGGCGTCCCAATTCTAGGCCGTCTTTTTGTCCCTGAGCAAATCCCTTTTCGTAGGCCTCCTGTTCTAAAAGGGCCAATTTTTCAGCTACTCCCGGAAGACTTAGGGGATCTATATCTGGGGCAGTATCCGTTTGGGCCTCTGTGCTTGAAGGGGGGTCGTTTTTTGGGCTTTTAACCTCTGGGAGTGAGTCTACAGCCTGCCCCATACTTTCGGGGCTGGGGGAGGCCTCGGGGAGGATATTTTCGTCAGAGGATGTGTCTTCTTCTGTCTTCGGCTCGTTTTTGGTCTTTTGACGTGCCTCTTCGGGCAAGAGGTGATATAAGGGGCTAAAGGTCTCTTTGTCTTCCTCTTTAGAAAGGTCTTCCACGTTTAGGCTATAAAAACGTATTTCTCCACCCTTTATAATCTTAGACAAACTCTTCCTCCCCGGCGGTAAGGATAATTTTGCCTTCTTGTTCCAGACGTTTGGCCACCTTGATGATGTTTTGCTGGGCAGCCTCTACGTCGGAGACCCTTACCGGGCCCATGATTTCCAAGTCTTCCTTTAGGAGCTGGGCCGCACGTTCACTCATGTTATTGAAGAATTTTTCACGTAGCTCCTCAGAGGCGGTCTTTAAGGCCAGTTTCAGGTCTTCGGTGGAGATCTCTTTGAGGATGGCCTGGATGGCGGTGTCGTCTACTTTGAGCAGATCTTCAAAGGTGAACAAGTACTTACGCACCTCTTCGGCAAGGGTGGGGTTTTCTTCCTCCACCGCAGAAAGGATGTCTTCTTCTAGGTCTCGACCTACATGGGAAAGGATTTCCGCAGCCCTTTCTACTCCTCCGAGTTTGCGGCTAAATGTTCCACCCACGGCTTGTAATTCCTCCTCTAGGGCGGTGCTGATTTCCTGGATTATTTCGGGATCTACTTTGTCTAGTTCGGCTATACGGAAGATTACTTCAGAGCGGAGTTTTTCCGGTAAGACAGCAAGGACTTGACCAGACTTATCTGGATCGAGGTGTACTAAAATAATAGCAATGGTTTGAGGGTGTTCATTGCGCAAAAAGTTGGCAATAGTACGTGGATCAAGGCGCCGTAACTTTTCAAAGACTTTGGGGCCCAATTCCTGGCGGATCTCTTCGTATATTTCTTTACCCCTTTCCCCGTAAGCCTTGACCAAACTTTCCTGGAGGAATTCGTCCGGAGATACCGAAATATCGGCCAGCAATTCTTTACTTTCTACGTTGGCCTCCTCCAGGACTTTTTTTACTACCTGAGCAGGGATATACCCCAAGCGTGCCATTTCTATACCGATTCTTTTGATTTCTTCTTCGTTGAGATATTTGTAGACCTCGGCGGTAAATTCCTCACCCATGGTAAGCAAGAATATAGCGGCCTTTTGTGGACCGGAGAGATTATCAGGGTCTAATTTTTTATACGCTGGCATTCTCCTCGGCCTCCTTAATTATCTTTTTGCGCTCTTCTTCACTCTCTTCGGCCAGCCACTTTTTGACTAGTATGGCTGCCCTTTCGGGACGGCTCTGGATAATCCCTAGGGCTATTTCTTGCGGTAGTGGTTGTATTTCTTCGCCCTCTAGTTCGGCTTCTTCACCAGTAGGTAGGGCCTCTTCTAGGGGTTCTTCTGCGGGGGCAAGGCGTTCCAGGAAGGTCTTTAGTATGGGGCGCACAATCAAGAGCAAGAATAATAATATCAGCAGGAATTCTAACACCGGACGGGTGAACCGGCTGGCGTAGGTATACCACTTGGACTCCTGGGCCAAAGAAGCCTCGCCTTCAAAGGGTAGGCTTACCACTTCTACCCGGTCTCCCCGATCGGGGTTGTACCCAATGGCCCCCTTTACCAGGCGCTCTACCAAGATACTGGTGTCTTCGGAAGCCTGGGCCTCTCCCTTTTGGGGAGGATGTTTGCCCAATATCGAGGAGTCAAGGAGGACGGCCACGGAAATCCTCTTGATGCTCCCTGGCTCTAGTTCTTTGTTGCGCGATACCTTGCTTACTTCGTAATTCCGCGTAAGGCTACGTTTATATTCCTTCTCGGTGCGCGAAAGCGTCTTGGTGTTCCCTTCTACTTTATTGGCCAGGGCCCCTTTTACCCCAGGGACTCCGCTGTTTGTTCCCCCTTCTTTTTGTTCTTCTTGCGACAGTTCGCTGCGGATGGCCGTACCTTCGGGGTCATAAATTTCTTCTTTGACGGTCTCTTTGGTAAAGTCTACGTCTACGGTTACTTGGGCAATGGCGTGCCCAGGTCCCAGGGCTTGAGACAAGAGCTGTTCAATCTTCTCTTTATAGGCCTCCTCTAAGTGCTGTTTGTAGGCCAATTGTTCGTTGTTTAATTGTTCTTCGGGAGAAGGGGCGTGGTAGAGTACGTGTCCTGTAGTATCCACTACGCTTACGTTTTCGGGGTCAAGGCCTGTTACGGCGCTAGAGACTAAATTTACGATCCCTTGGACTTCACTGCGACTCAAGGTCATTCCAGGTTTTAACTTTATAAACACAGCGGCCTTGGGTGGTTTTTCTTGGGAAATAAATAGACTCTCCTTGGGCAGGGCCAGGTGTACCCTTGCTGATTCTACTTCTTTTAGACTCGATATGGTACGCGAAAGTTCCCCTTCCAGGGCCCTCTGATAATTGACCCGTTGCAGGAAATCTGTAGCTCCCAACTGGTTCCGATCAAATATTTCAAAGCCTTCTACATGGGGGCCAATAATACCCTTGCTGGCCAGGGTCATGCGTATTTCAGGTACCTTGTCTTTGGGGACATAAATGGCCCTTTCTCCCTTTAGCTTATAGGGGATCTTTTCTTTTTTTAAGAAGTCCACCACCTGGCTCAGGTTTTCCTCGGGGAGTCCTCGGTAAAGGAGCCCCCATTCCACCCGGTTGGTGTAATAGATGAGGACCAAAAAGCTGGCCAAGACCACGCTAAGAATCCCCAGAGAGGCTATTTTTTGCTCTCGGCTCAGGTTTTGCCACAGGTCTTTTAATTGTTGGACAATTTCCTTGGGGGTTGGCATGGGATCGATCTCCTCACTTTATAGCTGCATGCGCATTATTTCTTGATAGGCCTGGAGTATCTTGCTACGTACCTGAAGCAGGAGCTTAAAAGACAATTCAGCCTTGGTGGCTGTAAGCGTAAGTCCTACCAGGTCTGGGTCTTGACCAGTGGCTACGGCCATTAGTTTTTGAGCCATGGCCTTTTGGTCGTGGTCTACGGCCTTTATTTCTTTACGGATGAGGTCTAAAAAACCTTTTTCCGCCGGGGCAGGTTTAATAGAAGAGGCCTGTTTGCCCAAAGGGGTATATAGGTTTACCTTCATTTATTACCTCCCTAACGCAGTAGATCTAAGGTCTTGAGGGCCAAGGTCTTGGTAATATTGACCACAGACAGGTTGGCCTGGTAGGCCCGGGAGGCCTCCAGTAATTCGACCATTTCGGTCATTACGTCTACATTGGGGTAGCGCACGTATCCTCGGGCATCGGCATCGGGGTGTGCGGGGTCATAGACCTCTCGAAAAGGGCTCTTATCGTCTACAATGGCCACTACTTGGGCACGTAGTAATTTATCGCCCAGGGCCTGGCCGAAATTTTTTTCTATCTCTGGAGGTAAGGGAGTAGCGGCTACGATTACGTCTTTGGCCCGGTAGGGGCCACCGTCTAAGGTGCGGGTTACATTGGCGTTGGCCAGATTCATGGCCGAGACGTCAAGCCTTACCCGTTGGGTAGATAATCCACTGGCGGCTAGACGCAAAGCAGTAATAATTTTCATTAGCCTTTACCTCCTTCGGTTATGGCGTCTCTTAGAATTTGCAATTCCTTTATCAAGGCCTGGACCGTGGCCTGGTAAAGGATGGTGTTTTCTGTAAGACGAGCCATTTCTTCTTCCAGAGATACGTTGTTGGGGGTGCCCTCGTCTGGTGGCGACCAGTCCTCTTCTGTAGTGACTGGTGGTTGCCAGGGTTTGGGTTTTATGTGGCGTGGGTTTGTGGTTACCAGATGGGGTTGCCCTTGCATATAGGCCTGCATAATCCTTTCAAAGGGTAAGACTTTGCGGCGGTAGCCAGGGGTGTCCACGTTGGCGATATTGGCGGCGATAACGTCATTGCGGCTTAGCCTTAGTTTGAGGCTCTGGGCCACCAGTTGCCAGGTCTTATCGAATAGCTTTACGCCCATAGCGCCCTCCTTAAAACAGTCCCGCTTCACGGTAGGCTTGGAGTTTGTTCCGTAGGGTACGCACACTTATGCCCAGTATCTCAGCCGCACGGGTGCGATTCCCCCGGGCCACTTTTAAGGCCTTTAGAATCATCTCGCGCTCTACTTCTTTTAAAGGCCTTATGCCCAGGTCTGTACTAACGCCTCTGGTGCCCCTGAGTTCCGGGGGGAAGATATCCTGTAGGGTGATTTTGGGCCCGTGGGCCAATAAGACGGCTCGTTCGACAATATTACGAAGTTCGCGCACGTTGCCAGGCCATGAATATTCCTCTAAGGCCTCCATTACTCCTTTATCAAATCCCGCCAGGGGCCGCTGATATTTTTGGGTAAATTCGTGCAGAAAATGTTGGGCCAAAAGCCTTATGTCTCCACGACGTTGCCGCAATGGAGGAAGGTTTACAGGGATGACATTTAGACGGAAGTATAAGTCTTCACGGAAATGGCCTGCTTTTACCTCTTTTACAATATCGCGGTTGGTAGTGGCCAGGACACGCACATTAATCTTTATAGGGTAGGCCCCACCCACCCGGTCCACCTCTCCCTCCTGTAAGACGCGCAGAAACTTGGCCTGTAGCCTGAGGGGCATTTCGGTGACCTCGTCAAGGAGGATGGTCCCCCCGTGGGCTAACTCAAATTTTCCAAGCTTTCGGGTAAAGGCCCCGGTAAAGGCCCCTTTTTCGTGGCCAAAGAGCTCGCTCTCCAAAAGGTGTTCGGGTAAGGCCGCACAGTTTACAGCTATAAAGGGCCCCCTAGCCCGGTCACTCTGGTTGTGGATCCAACGGGCAAGCACCTCTTTGCCCGTGCCTGATTCTCCAGTGATGAGTACCGTGGCCTGACTCTTGGCTACGGCCTTTAATTTGACCAGCAAGGCCTTAAGCTTAGGGTCAACGGTCAAAAAATCCCCCTCGGGTTCTTCTATCAGGGGAGAAACCGTTTCTTTGATAATCTGGGCCAGTAATGTAGGGTCTGTATCCTTTAGGCGGTAATCTTCGGCCCCTAATTTTATGGCCTCTACGGCTTCGTCCAGGTGAGCCTTCTCCGAGAGGAGAATTACCGGAATAAAAGGCGCCAGAGACTGGACCTCTCTTAAAAATTCAAGTCTGCCCAGGCCTTTATTTTCCAAGTCAGCCACAATACAGGCCACAGCCCTTTGCTGTATCCAGGCCAGGGCCTCTTCTTTACGGCCTACTATTTTTACGTTTAGGCCCTCTTCTCTTACGCGCTGGGCCACCTCGTGTAGGCTTCCCGGTGTCCCGTTAATAAACACTACCGTAGTAGACATTAGTAAATTTCTCCCCTTGCTCTTTCCACCAGGTAAGAAGCCCGAACGAGATCAGAGGCCAATTTCACAAAGACGGATTTTTCTTGGGGGCCGTTGGCCAAAGAGGTCCAAAGTTTTTGGGCCTCTTTTTCTTCCCCCAGGCGTTCCAGGACTAAGGCCCTAAGCCACAAGGCCTCTTTATCCTTGGCAGAGACTTTGATTAACAGGACACTGGCCTTTTGGGCTACATTTAATTTGTCTTGGCCCAAGGCCAGCAAGATTAATCTCTTTAGATAAAGTTGATAATTGACCGCCGTGGATTTGATAATTTTTAAGGCTTCCTCAAGCCTTCCGCCTTTTAACAAGGTGTCAAGATAGATCTTTTGGATCCGTTTTTTCAGCTGAGCATCAGCAGTGGTAGCAAAGGCCTTATTCATAAAGATAAGGGCCTCGGGATAGTGGCCTTCTCGGTAGAGATAAAATCCTTTGAGGAATTGATAATAGGGGGAAACAACGCTTTCCGGGAATTTTTGGGCTACGTAGTCAAGGATTTGACAGGCGGTAGAGGGGTCTTGTTTCTCTCCCCTCTGTAATAACAAGTCGCTAAGGTTTAAAAGCACGTTGGGTAGCCAAGGGTTAGGTACGCCAAAATCGCGGGCCTTTAAAAGGGCCAAGGTGGCACTGGTGGTGAGGTTGAGGCCTTGGTAGGCCTGAGAAAGCCAGTAATAGTGTAGCCCACAACGGGCCTTTAAAAAGTCTTTTTTGTGGGCCAGATGAAAATCTATGAGCCCCAAATAGTCTTTGGCCGCCAAAAAGCGTTGGTCTACCGGGGAAGAGGCCTTACAAAGGCATTGATAAACCTTCGGTAAATAGCGGGACTTAGGATAGCGTTTCAAAAAACTCCAAATAGAAGCAAGGGCCTTTTCTGGTTGGTGTGCTTCAAGGAGGAGTGTTATCTCCAGGGCATGGGCCTCTTCGGTAAGGGGATTTTGGGGGTAGTCTTTTTTTAATAGGGCACATATGGCCAACAAGAGACGACGGGTATAAGGAGACTTATGCCCTATCTTTTCTTCGAATATGTAGCGCATGTGGTAGAGGCGAAATTTGGCAAAGAGGGCCTCTTTGGCCGAAGGCCAAGAGGTATATACCAGTTCGTATAGTCGGCGCGCCTTACGATAATTTTTGTGCTGAAAATAGGCTTCCGCTATCCTAAACAAGAGGGCAGGGGCCTCTTGCTGGTTGCCCGAATAGTTTAGGTAGGCATATATTTCCTCTTCGGCCTGTTTTAAATTCCCTTGCTTTAAATGATATAAGGCCAGGTGACGGAGAATAGAGGGTTGATAGCGGTAAAGACGCGGGTGTTCCTCTATAAAAGAAAGATATTTGGTGATCTTTTCTCCGTTTCGTAAAAGCAAATCTAGGGCTTTGGCCTTTGCCTCCAGAGGACAGCCTTGGGACAATATCTCTTGGGCCAGTGAACAGGCCTTTTCCTTCAGTTGACGGCGATCATAAATGCAGGCCTCAAGGAGGACAGCCTGGCATTTTTTCTGCCCGGGATACTTTTTCTGCATAAGGCTTACATACATTAAGGCCTCGTCATAAAGGCCTAATTTGTTGGCGCTTTGGGCCAGCAATAGAAGATCTTCGGCCGGCAAAGAGGTGGTAAGCATAAGGGGTTTTAAGGTGTCTATTACTTTCTTATAAGCCCCTTTTTTGTAGTATATCTTGGCACGCAGAGAAGCTGCCTCTACAAGCAAGGAATGGTCTTGACTAAAACGTTTGGGTATCTCTTCTAAAAGGGCTAGGGCTCTATCAAGATCTCCCTGCTGATATAGTATTTGGGCCTGTTTATACCAGTGCCTTCCCTCTGCCGTACCTGCCAGGGCCGTACCTCCCCATACGAGATTGAAGATCAAGATTAAGGCCAACATCGCCTTGGGTGATGTAGCAAACCATATGCCCAGAAGAAGAGGATAAGGGAAAGGTCTTTAAGTCGAGGAAAACCTAGGCCGCTTTAACAAAATGCCGGGGCTAGGGCGTCGAAGTTTTGACAGATGATTTAACTCACGCGGTTAGGTCTTTTGGCGAGGGGTGAATATCTTTTGTTTTTTCATCTTCTCAATGAGAGTGGTGCGGTTTATATGTAAGAGCTTGGCGGCTCTATTTTTTACCCATCCGGTCTTGTCCAGGGCCTTTAAGATAAGGCGTTTTTCAAATTCACTGACTAACTTGGGAAGATTTATACCCTCCTCAGGTATCTCTACGTCCTCTAGAGGGACAAAGGCCCTTTCCTCGATACTGCCTCGGATATATTCGGGTATGTCGGCTTTGGTAATGGTTTCTTCTTCCGCCAGGATGACCATCCGCTCAATGACGTTTTCTAACTCCCGTACGTTGCCTGGCCAATCGTGGCGTAAAAGTAAATCCAGGGCCTCTGGTTCGATGCCTTGTATGTCACGTCTTTTTTGTTGGTTAAATTTTTGGATGAAGTGGTTTACTAAGAGGGGAATATCGTCTTTTCGTTCTCTAAGAGGTGGTAGATATATGGGGATTACATTCAAACGATAGTATAGATCCTCTCGAAAATTTTTCTTTTGTACCTCTTCTTCTAGATTTTTATTGGTAGCGGCAATGATGCGTATATCTATGGAGATAGTGTGTGTGCCCCCCACCCGTTCTATAGTCTTTTCTTGCAAGACCCGCAGCAGTTTTACCTGGAGCTTGGGACTCATTTCGGCTATTTCGTCCAGGAATATGGTCCCCCCGTGGGCCAATTCAAAGCGCCCCAAGCGTGTCTTTATGGCCCCGGTAAAGGCCCCTTTTTCGTGGCCGAAGAGCTCGCTCTCCAAAAGCTCTTCGGGTATAGCACCACAGTTTACCGGGACAAAGGGTCCTTTCCTTCGGGAACTGGCTTGATGTATGGCCCGCGCCACAAGTTCCTTACCGGTACCTGACTCTCCTAGTATCAATACCGTAGAATCCGTATCGGCCACCCGCTCAATCAGGGAGAAGACACGTTTCATAGGGACACTTTTGCCGATAATTTCTCCGTAACCCTGTTCTTTCCAGAGTTGTTTGCGGAGATATTCGTTTTCCCGTCGGAGACGCCTGGTATCCAGGGCCTTTTCCAAGACCAAGAGTATCTCATCTCGGCGTAAGGGCTTGGTTAGATAGTCATAGGCCCCTTTTTTAATGGCCTCTACCGCACTTTTGATGCTTCCGTGGCCGGTAAGGATAATACATACCGTCTCTTGCGCATGGTTTACCACATAGTCCAAGACCTCCATGCCTGTAAGGCGCGGCATGGAAAGATCAGTAATAACAATGTCGTAAAAATTGTGCTCTAATTTTTTGATCCCCTCTTCGCCGTCAAAGGCCACTTCCGTATGGTAGCCGGCCTCCTGTAATATCTCCTGGAGTACCTCCGCTTCCACAGGATTATCCTCTACTACGAGCACTATTTCGTTGGCCATGGTCCCCCTCATCTTGCTTTTTAGCAGGCTAAAAAATACCTTTATTTAAAAAAGGGTGTCAAATATTTTCTGTCATAAATTTGACGCCAAGGAGGAAAATTTTGCCTACACCTGTACCCCCATTGCCGTTACTCTATTTAGATTTTGTTAAATTTAGCTTACAAGAGGATTTGGGACACGGAGATATCTCCACCGACACCCTGGTCCCTCCCGATTTAAGGGGCCAAGCCCTCTTAAAGGCCAAAGAAAGATTGATCATTTGCGGTCTCACCGTGGCCGAACAGGTATTCTACCAAGTGGATAACCAACTACGCTTTGAATATCTCTGCGGCGATGGCGAACAGTTAGAACCCGGCATGGTGGCCGCCAGGATTTCTGGATCTGTTAATTCCATTCTAAAGGCCGAACGGGTGGCCCTAAACTTTGTTCAGCACCTCTCGGGCATAGCTACTTATGTGAGATGCTTTGTAGAAAAAGTCAAAGACCTTGGGGTGCGGTTGGTGGATACCCGAAAGACCCTTCCCGGGTTTAGGGTGCTTGAAAAATATGCCGTACGGGTGGGAGGGGCGGCCAATCATCGTTTTGGGCTCTCAGACGGGGTGCTTATTAAAGATAACCACATTAAGGCCTGTGGTTCGGTAACCAAAGCGGTGGAACGAGCGCGGCAAAACTTGCCTCACGTCTATCGAGTAGAGGTGGAAGTAAGAAATTTAGAGGAACTAGAAGAGGCCTTGGAGGCCGGGGCAGAGGCCATCTTATTGGACAATATGGATGTTCAAACCCTCCGTAAGGCGGTAAAGATGGCCAGAAAAAAGAGGCCCCAAGTGCTTTTAGAGGCCTCGGGGGGGATTGACCTAG
>Ga0256840_1000383_pt1 | contig 45523 bp, 38 predicted proteins | sample 355202metaG_FD_185969 | JGI IMG/M metagenome (GOLD analysis project Ga0256840, IMG submission 185969) | Hydrothermal vent microbial communities from Mid Atlantic Ridge, Atlantic Ocean - 355-202 | ecosystem: Environmental > Aquatic > Marine > Hydrothermal vents | place: Atlantic Ocean: Mid...
TGGGAGTCAACTCCAGTAGTTGTAGAAGTAGCTGAGTAATTTCTCTTAAAGCCCTTTCTTTTGGGCTTTATCTCTTCCCATACAATCCAAACTTTTTATTCTATATGCAAAGACGGTTCGTCTATATAAAAGCCTTGTGAATAATCTATACCTAAATCTACCACTTTATCCATTACAACACTTGAGTGAACATACTCTGCAATAGTTTTTATACCAAGTTTTTTTGCAAAATCAACAATGGTCTCAACAACAATTAAAGCTGATGGATTAACATCGATATTTTTGATAAGAGAGCCATCTATCTTAATATAGTCTGCTTCCACCTTCGTAAGATATAAAAAATTAGAATACCCGCTACCAAAGTCATCGATAGCAATTTGTGCACCATATCTTCTTACTTCTGAGATAAATCTATCAACTCTTTTAAAGTCTTGAATTGCTTCACTCTCAAGTATTTCAAAAGTTACGCGAGATGATGCCTCGGAGTTTTTTAATTTTTCAATAATGAAATGAAACATTTCACTACTCATAATATCTTCAATAGAGAGGTTTATACTAAATTCATAGTTACTATTTTCAAAAAAATCAAATGATTTATTGATAATGCACTGTGTAACTTTATTGTACACCTTGATTTTTTTCGCTACAGGGATGAAAATCGCTGGAGCAATAATCTTTTCATTTGAATCAACAAGTCTTGCTAAACATTCATATTTGACCACTTTTCCTGTCTTGTTATCTAAAATTGCTTGATAATAAGGCAGCACTTTGGAATTATCTACAGCTTCTTTTACCGTATGAGACATTGTAAGATTACGACTATAATCATCTTCAAAGTGCATTCTATCTTCATATATCCAATACGGAACACCTCTTTGTTTTGCATACATTAGTGCCATAGAAACTTTTGAAAATATATTTGAACTATCTTTTTTTGATGAAGAGCCAAATGTAAAATCTATATAAATTTTTGTTTTTTGATAATAAACTCTAATTTTGCTTATTTTATGATATATCTCTTCGATATACTTTTTCAGCTCATAAAATCCTAGATTTATTTCTGTTGTAATAGCAAACTCTGCACCTGAGAGCCTATAAACTTTGTTATCAGGCAGAGTTTTTTTAAGAAATTTTCCAACACTCTCAAGAACATAATCACCAACGATAAAGCCATAAAAGTTATTTATTGTTTGAAAATTGTCTACTTTAAGTAAAATTAGACCAGGATTTTCAAGATGTTCCAAATCTTTTCGAAGTTGATATAAGTTTGGGAGATTTGTTAAATGATCGGTAAAATATCTTTTAAAAAGTTGTGTTCTATAATCTTCTATACAATGATTTTTATCAGAATTATCAAGATAAAGTTCTTTTAAGACCTCATCACTAATGTTTTCAATGTCATCTAGATCTAAAGAAAAAATATTTACTGAAGTTGTGACTTTATCCTCATGCTTTAAAAGGACTATTTTCGAGTTAGGATATAAATGAAGAAGCTCTTTGTACAAAGTTTGTACTAAAACAGTATTATGAAAATAAGATAATATGTGAATTAATAATTGATCATGTTCTAATTCTTTTATTTTTCTCACAACGCTGGGAACATCTGTTGAAGACTTTAACGTAAAGTTTCTTATTTTTAGTGGGCTACTTTCCATATTTCTCTCAATCCTTTGATTTTCTTATCATAGCATATCTTTTTATAAAGTGTAGTTTAACCACATTTTTATTATACTCATACAATATTTATAAATGGTGGTCACTTTGAAATCGTATCAAAATCTTGTGTTGTTACAAAATCTTTACAAACTAAAAGCAATCGGTTTTGAGTACATCGACCACTTTGATTTGAATCAGATACAAAACTCCAAAAATGATGAAACTTTAGAACAATTAGCACAAAGTGTTACGACTTGTCACCTTTGTGATCTTAGCAAGTCCCGCACCCAAAGTATGAGCGGTTTTGGCAATCCAAACGCAGCTCTATTTATCTTAGACTACAGCATATCACAAGTACAAGACAAGACAAATAGTTACTATGCAGGTCGCTCAGGCGATACACTCAAAAAAATGATAGAAAATGTCATAAAAATTCGTGTCGAAGAAGCATACCTAACACATGCTATCAAATGTAAACCACTACAATCAAACAAACCCTCTCTCTCAGAATGGAACTCTTGTAAAAACTATCTTTATTCACAGATAGATTTTGTCAAACCAAAAGTCATTGTGACACTTGGTGCTGAGGCCTATGCTCATCTTACAGGGGACACTGACAACTTCGAAAATGTCCGAGGGCATGTCATAGACTACAAGGAGTATAAACTCATCCCTATTTATCATCCCCAGTATCTTTTGCGAAACCCTGAGTCTAAAAAAGTAACATTAAATGATTTGAAAACTATCAAAAGTTGCCTTTAAAAAGCAGTTTTATTTATAAGCTCTAATCTGATAAAATACAATTCTAATAAAAGTTACAAAATTAAAAGGTTTAACAATAATGAATGAAAGTAAAAATTTTTTACGTACAATAGTTGAAGAGGACCTAAAATCAGGTAAATGCAAAGAAGTTGTTACAAGATTTCCCCCAGAGCCTAATGGTTTTCCTCACATCGGACACGCTAAATCTATCTTTATAAACTTTGGTATTGCACGTGATTATAATGGACATTGTAATCTCAGAATGGACGATACCAACCCCACTACAGAAGATACAAAATATGTTGAGGCTCTGAAAGATGCTGTAGAGTGGCTTGGGTATGAGTGGGATGGTAATGTACGTTTTACTTCTGATTATTTTTCTAAGATATATGATTATGCTATAGAACTTATAAAAATTGGTAAAGCCTATGTTGATAGTCTCACGGAAGAAGAGATACGAGAGTATCGTGGGACTGTGATCGAGGCAGGTAAACGCAGTAAATATGCCCAGCGTAGTGTCCAAGAGAACTTAGACCTTTTTGAGAGAATGAAAAATGGTGAGTTTCAAGATGGCGAACATGTTCTAAGAGCAAAGATAGATATGAGCGCATCAAATATGAAAATGAGAGATCCTCTTCTATATCGTATCCGACATACTCACCACTTTAGAGCAGGTGATGAGTGGGCTGTTTACCCAATGTATGACTTTGCTCACTGTTTATCTGACTATATAGAAGGTGTTTCACACTCGCTTTGTACACTAGAGTTTGAAAATAACCGTGATATTTACAACTGGGTACTAGAAGAATTAAACCTTGAACCACCACGCCCTTACCAATATGAATTTGCACGACTAGGGATAAACTATACGGTTATGAGTAAAAGAAAGCTTCTCGAATTAGTTGAGGGTGACTTCGTTAAGGGTTGGGATGATCCTCGTTTACCAACCATCGCTGGATATAGACGCAAAGGGTATACACCTGAGTCTATTTTAAACTTTTGTGATCTGGTCGGTGTAGCAAAAGCAAACTCAATGGTTGATGTCTCGCAGCTTGAATTTTGTATCCGAGATGATCTAAATACAAAAGTACCACGCGTAATGTGTGTACTTGACCCACTGAAAGTAACTATAGCAAATTATGATGGTAGCGAAGAGCTTACTGCTTCATACTACCCTGATGATGTTCCAAAAGAGGGAAGCAGAGTTTTACCATTTTCTCGTGAGATATATATTGAACGTGATGACTTTAACGAAAATCCTCCAAAAGGTTACTTTCGTTTGACGCCAACACAATCAGTAAGACTTAAACATGCGTATATCATCTCATGTAAAGAAATCATAAAAGATGCAAATGGCAATATCACAGAGATTATAGCAGAGTACCATCCTACTTCTAAAAGTGGCTCTGACACCAGTGGCATCAAAGTAAAAAGTGCTATCCAATGGGTAAGTGCTAAAGAGGCGAAAAAAGTGGAAGTAAGGCTTTATGACAGACTCTTCTCTTGTGAAGCTCCCCAAGGTGTAGAAGATATTAATCCAGACTCTTTAAAAGTTGTCAAAAATGCTCTTGTTGAACCTGCTGTTATAACAGACAAACCCGATGAAAGATTTCAGTTTGAAAGACAAGGATATTTTTACGCTGATCCTATTGACTACACAGATGAAAAACCAGTATTTAATAAAATAGTAGGACTCAAAGACTCTTGGTCTAAAAAAAGCCAAAAAACCAAGACTACACCAAAACAACAAGTAAAAAAAGAGCAGATCGATGGTGAAGTAGTACCTATGACTGAGACACAAAAAGCACTCTATGACAACTATATTAACGAACTTAAACTCAATAGTGAACTCTCAAATACTCTCGCTCGTGATGAACAACTCTCTGCGTTTTACAAAGAGGCACTCAATGCGTTAGAGAGTCCTGTAAATCTTGCGAATATCATAGCAAATGAAGTAGCAAGAGAACTAAAAGAGCATCAATTAAGTGAGCTAAAGTTCACTCCAAAACAGATCGCTGAACTTGTAAAGATGATCGATGATGCAACTATCTCAAATAAAATTGCTAAACAAATATTTGAAGAGATGACAAAGTCTGGAGAAAATCCAAAAAAAATAGTTGAAGACAAAGGTCTTATACAGATTAGTGATCCGGCAAAAATTTCACCTATTATTGATGAAGTGATTGCGAAAAATCCAGATAATCTTGTTAAGTTTAAAGCGGGTAACACAAAACTCTTAGGTTTCTTTGTAGGGCAAGTACTTAAAGCCACTGGTGGTAAAGCAAATCCTAAAGTGGTAAATGAGCTTGTTTCACTGCGTTTACAATCTGCTGAACTGTAACAAGTATGCAAATACGCTCTCTTTTTTGAGAGCGAAAAAAAGAGTTAAAAATATGCAGCGATAATAGCATAAGAGACAAAAAACATAAGGTGAGAAATCCCCTCAAAGTAGTTTGTATGTCCTTCATCTGTTGTTTTCCAAACGAGTATGATGGTTAAAATAAGCGCACCAATCTCAAGAGGATTAAAGTCAAGTGCCAAAGGAATATTTGTCATAAAGGCAAGGAGCATTAAGACTGGAACAGTTAGTAATATAGAAACAGTGGATGCTCCCATTGCTATATTTACTACCCTTTGTATCTCATCATTTTTTGCAGCTTTTACTGCTGTAACTATCTCTGGAGCTACTGCGATAATTGCGATGATTAGACCTGAAATACCAGCAGAAATTCCATGCTCTTTTGCTAACTTCACTCCATCGCTTGCAAACACTTCTGCACCCAAAGCAATAATAGCAATAAAAACAAAAATAGAAAATATCAGACCAATGTTATTGAACTTATCAAAAACATAATCATCTTCCTCCTCCTCTATATTTTCCATTGCTTTTCTTTTCATTCTAAAGATTCTACTTCTGGCCGTTTGCTTAAAAAAATGTGTATGTGTTTTGGTTTGAAAGATAATAATAACAACATAAAAAACAAATAGCACGAAAGCAATAATTTGTGAGGCTTGAATCACTGTGCTTGCTTGATGCTCTGATGAACCAAGTAAACTAGGAACCAACAAAGCAACTGATGCAACATATAAAATAGTCGTATAAGCATTTGAGGTCTCTTTGTTGTGTTCTTGCTCAGTAAACTTCAAACCACCTAAAAAGACAGCTAAACCAAGTAAAACATTCATATCCACAATCACGGCAGAAATAATACCACCCTTAACCGTGTTGAGTACTTCTGGTGATTCATGCACTTGAAGCAAAATAATATACAGTAAAATAATTTCAACAACAACTGCACTAAATGTAAGCACAAAACTTCCATAAGGCTCTTGCAATCGTTCTGAGAGTATCTCTGCAACCTCAGATACAGTAAGTGACAATGCGCCAATACCTATAGCTGCAAACGCAGTAGATAGTATCTTCTGTCCATGTTCATGAAAATAAAAAGCTGCAATGACAGCAACAATTCCAACAACGATATCCCAATAATCTTCTGCGTAATAAAAAAAACTTTTTTTTGTCATTTTGTGATTATATCCAATTAATCATTTAAGCAAATAGTTTACGAAAAAAGCCACCCTTACCTAGTGCCTTATCTATCATTTTAATATAGCCATCAATACCTAACAACCCTACCTCTGCACGATGAACCATTTTATCTTTTCCAATGACTACCGTAAGAGGTACGCTTCGCACCATAAACTTTTTTGAGAGTTTTGGATTATGCGCTGCGTTTACCTTTGCTATTACTACCTCTTCATCTTTAAAATGTTCAGCTAAATTTGGTAGATAGCTTAAAAGTGTTTGGCACGGTGGACAAGTATCACTAAAGTATATCAAATCAAAAGTATAATCTCATCTAAGTATTGATATAATAAGCTTTATGATTAAAAAAAACACTAAGAGTTTTCTATGAGAAAAATATTTTTATTCCTTATCCCTGCTGTCATTTTTGCCCAAAGCTTTATGATTTCAAATATTCCACTTCCTAAGAGTTACATTCAAGACCTTGACCCTTATGACTGTAGCGAGGAGTGTTTGCAGACCTATCTTGACAACGGTATGATTTTTTCATTTCTAGCCCATGCACATAAAAAACTAGCCGATAAAGAGCTAGATGATGCAAGAGTGATGAATATGTCTGTTTTAAATATTGGCGCTTTCAATACCAACTCCCAGCTTAGTATCGCCCTACTTTTACCATATAAAAAGATAGGAAAGTATGCAGCATCCACAACAAATGCAACTTTTGCCTACCTTATGACACGAAGTAATGCTTTTGAACTTAAAAGCTACAAAGTTGAGAGCGAAAGCCTAGAAGACTTGCAAGCTGCGTTTAGCAAGATAGAAGCAGATGGTTTTGGCTACGTTATCGCTCCACTCACAAAACAAGGTGTGGATAATGTCATCGCACTTGACCCTGAAGCAAATATCTACTTCCCAACAATCAATAAAAATGATGTTAATTCTAGCTCAAGTTACATGACTTTTGGTGGTATCGACTACGAACAACAAAGTAAACTGCTTTTAAAAGAAGCCGTCTCACCACTTGTTATCTTTTCGGATAGGTCAAACACTGGTAAAAAACTCGCACGCTATCAAAAAGAGGAGTTTTTACATCCAACAATAGATGTTAATGAACCTATGACATATGCGGATGAAATAAGTGTTTATGCACCCCAAGAAGATGCCATAAATGAAGAGATGAATATAACTGAACCTAGAAAGGTCATCAACTATTTCATCTCAAAAAGAACAACAAATCTAGAACGTTATCTTAAGGATAATGAAAAGATAGTTGATGGTTCATTTTTTATAAATACCCCTATTATCAAAAGTGGAATGATTATGTCACAGCTTACACTTTATGACACAAATGTGATAAATATTCTCTCAACACAGATAAACTATGATCCCTTATTACTTTCTATGACACAGTATATTGATAGAGAAAAAATGATAGTTGCAAATTCCATCACACTAGAAAACAACAACATTATTGAAAACAATGCACTGCTTGGCAATGACATAAGATATGACTGGATAAACTACACAACAACCGTTGGGATAGATTACTTCTATAACCAAATTACAGGTGGAGAAAGAGAGTATGACGTTGAACTCTCAGACAATCAAATGCTGTATGATGTTGAGCTACTTAGACCAGGGCTCTCAAAATTTTCAAAGTATATTCCAGAGCAACGGGTAAACAAAGAAGAAGAGTTTTAAGCTCTTCTCAAAAGTAAAATAACAAGCATAAAACTCATACCAATTTCACTAAAAAGTACAGAGCTTTCAAAACCATAGTTCTTCCAAATATACCCAACAACAATTGCCCCCAAAGCACTAAAGACTGCTACGCCACCATAAAACACTCCAAATACAAAACCCTTGGATTTGGAATACTGTGAGATATATGCACGAATAGCATTTAGACTTAAAACAGTAAAAAGACCTAAAAATGTAAATGCCAGCCAAATATTTACATTTAACATTGAAATAGAAATAATACCAAAAATAAAAGCAAGTAGCATTACCCTAATAACGCCTATCTTATCACTTAAAACCCCACCATAATAACTCATAAGAGTCTGTACAGCCGTAAGCATCATAACAAGAAGTGGAATTGTTGCTAAAGAAAATCCTTCACTCCTTGCTTTTAAAATAAAAAATTGATCACTCATAATAAAAAATAAAAATCCAAAATAGATGAATAAAATAGGAAATAATTGATAGTCTTCCTTGTTTATAACATTTTTCTCTTTTTTCAATTTTTTTGGTGCATCTTTTACAAGAAATATCACTATTGCAACAGCAATCAACCCAGGAATAATAGTCAACTCAAAGATCAACCTTATAGATTTTTCATCTTGTGCTATAAATAAAAAAAGAACAAAAATCAAAAATGCCCCGCTCAACTCACCAGCAATATCTAACATTTTATGAAAACCAAAAGTTCTACCATGTTCGTTATTTAAAACATAACTACTGATAAGAGAATCTTTCGATGCACTTCGTATGGCTTTACCCATTCGTTCAACACCTTGGAGTAATGCAACACTTATGAAACTATGTGAAAAGCCTAACAATGGTTTAGAAATCGTAGATAATAGGTAACCGACAATCAGAAATGGCTTTACTATTTGATATTTATCACTTAAATATCCAAAAAGAATTCGAAAAGCATAAGATACGAAAGTCGCAATAGCGATAATAATACCAAGCTTATCAACGCCTTCGCTCAAAACATAGACAACAAAAACAGGTAAAAGTGTTTTTACCATATTTGAAGACATATCTGTGAAAAAGCTAACCAAGCCAATGTAAAAGATATTTTTATCTATATTTTTCATTCTTTACTCTTAAAACAATGAGAGAATTTGTTCTCTGTTTGAAGCACTCATCTTCTGAACCCTTCCCTCAAATGAGAGATGAACAAGTAAAATTTCAAGCTCAAAAATCTTTTCTTCTTCTTTATATATCTCTTGACGTAGAGTAAAAGAAGCCGCTTTCATCTCAACAAGAAAGTTCTTAATCTCCAACAAATCCCCTAGCTTAGCACTCTTATAAAAGTCTGCATTTAGCTTACGAGCAACAAAATGACCCTCTTGCAAAACAGGGCTCAAACCTTTTGAAAAAAAGGCCTCACTACGTGACCTTTCACAAAAGTTTAAATAATTTGAATGGTACACAACCCCACCCATATCTGTATCTTCGTAATAGACTCGTATCTTCACGTTATCTCCCTCACCCTCTATTTATTCAATATATAGTTTAAATTATACATTGCTCTGTCTTTAAGTCCACTGCTTTTAAAAAATTTAAGGTGATTGAAAAAGAGGAAGCAAAGAAGATTGCCTCCCTTTGTGAGTCTAGAATGTTTTTAAAATTCTAGTAAGGTTATGACTATCTAAACGGTACAGAGTATGTTGCTGATTTTGTTGTATGGTTTTATATTTTACAGCAAAACCAAAAGAAAGTTTTTTTCCATTTGTATCTTTTGTAGTGATACGCTTATAGTCTGCTAAAGGGATATCTCTCCATAAGCTCATTGTGTTAACCGCATCTGGCGAGAGTTCATTCACAAAGTTTGTATTTTTATCATTATTTATCGTATAAATCTCACTACCATAATAAACACTTACCGACTGTATCTCTATGAAATTTTTCGTTTTATTTTCAAGTGTGATATTTTTTGTCTCCGGATTAAATGCTATCTTAATATTTTCATCTTCATTTTTATATGCAGGATAAATTTCTGTAAAACTTGCTGATGTTATTTTATAAGTTGTTGGAAATTTTTGAATACGACTTTTAATTGTATCTGGAGCTTTGAAAAGCGTATAATATAATATCTTATGTTTTTTCTCAACACTATGTTCACTAGAATCTTTACTTATACTATAAGTAGATATTGTTTTTTGTAAAAGATTTTTATAATCACTAAACACTTTTTTATTTTCTTTTTGAGCCTCTGTTAGTCGTTTTTGCACATCGGTTGCTATCTCTGAAGTAGCTCCTTGAAACTTATCTAGACACTCTTGGTCTGCTTCACAAGGAAAATTTCTATCTACATTTGTTTGATACTCTTTTTTATAATTAACAGACTTTTGTGAAAATTTGTTTGCTTGAACATCTACTAAACTTTTTAGATTTTCATGTTTATAAAAACCGCTTTCATCTTTATAAACTGCCTGTTCTTGTGGTATTTTATAATTTGAGTAAATTGTTTTATATTTAGATAACATTTCATTAAGTTTATCATTTGTTTCATTACTAAATTGTGCTAATGTGGCACTCCCATTTTTTGATTCTTGTAAAAGTGTTGCATATCCATCAATAAGAACTTTTGGGTGAATATTTTCATCTTCTAACCACTCGTTAACACTATCATCAAACTCCTCATAGTCAAATACATGATGATACTCACATAATCCACCACCAAGAATAATATTTAATCCAAGTACAAATGGAGCATAAATTACATTTTTTAAGAATACATCTGTTCCTTTTCTCTTACATTCAACAACTTCAAAAGACGTTTTTGGGTCACTTGGTGTACCCCATAAAATACCATCCATTTTTAAATTACGCACACTCGTATTAAAACCTGTAGGAGAAAGATCATTTAAACGTACGGATAGATTTTGTGGTGTGTTATATATACTTTTTTTGAACTCTTTATCGCTGACACTATATGGAGCAAAAAGTGCTGCTTCTGGCTTATACTCTAAATGTGAAACCTTTCTAGGAAGAGGTTTATTTCCACATCCAGTTATTAACATAACTGAAGAGAGCCCTATAAGCCCAAAATTTAAAACTTTTGATCTAGCACTTTTATTCATTTGTTGTAATCCTCTTGATTATCATATTTTTTCACGTAAGTGAATATGATACTGCTTGAAACTAAGATAAATTTCAAGAAAAACAAGAGAGAATTTTAAATTTTTACTAAAACTCCATAACAACTTCTTTTGATTTTTGAATATAAAGTAGAGCATTTGTAAAGCTATATTGGTCAACCTCTTCTATACCTTCTTTATCATATGCCACTAAGTAGTCAAATCCATCTAATTCAATATTTTTGACCTTTTTCAGATGAATAATATAAAGAAGCAAGTCTGCCAAATCACTTATTGGGATGATTTCTCTAAAGCCTTTGTTAAATTCATTTATATACTCATCGCATATACTCTCACTTGACATAAAAAGTATCCAAAGAATAATTTTGTCTACCTTTTGTGGTGCATTAACGTGTTGTAGAAAACTTTTGTACAAGGCTTCATTTGTAGCTATCTCATCGAGCTGCTCGTTGGCTTGGGCTATTAAAAAGTCAACTCTTTGCTCGCTAAGTTTATCGTTTTTATAATCATTGAGTACTGACTTTGCAATTTGATATGTGTGCATTATTTCTCTTTTTATTGGATTTTTAATTATTACAGAATATTCTAAAATTTCTATTTATAAAATAAAAAGTAGAAAAACATTTTGTTTTCTTTAAAGCTGAAAGATTTAGTTTAAAGCTATAAAAACTAATGGTGGATAAGCTAAAGCTCCGATATATGGAAGGTATTTATCTAGTGGCATTGCAAGCATCATTTTCATCTGTGCATTTATCTCTCTATCTATAAACACCTGCTTCATCATATAAAGTTTTGTAAATATATCCGCAGCTTTTATCGTAAAATAGAGCACGGCATAAAGGTTGTAGTCTGTTATCATCATCAGATAAATTGAAAAATAGAGCGAAGGATGCATGATGAGAAAAAGAAAAATACTCTTTGCATAATACTTATACATTCGAGTAAGCATCCCCATCAAAGTCGAGGCTTTTTGCCACTGCACTTCATAAACCTCAAGTGCAATACAAAGCAAAAGATACAATAACACGATGTTTATTATGTTCATGCTGTATAGTATCTTTTGTCCTCTTAATTATAAATGAATTTTAATGAATTTGAAAGTCATATTTATTAATAATAAACTACATATTTCTAGGATATAATCTTATCACTAAAACGATGAAGAGAAATATATGCCAAACATTGCAGCTTTGCAAGAACAGATAATTTTAGCAAGAAAAGAGATACAACAGCTTAATGATAAGTATCTCATAAATAAAATTTTAGAAAATGTCATCTCTCATGCGACACAAGCGGATGCTACTTCTATCTGGCTTTATAAACAAGAAAAAAATGCATTTGTAAAAGCGCTTGATTATGACACTTCTATCTCTATACATAAAAAAGAGGGACTTTTTTACAAAGCGTATGTTTCAAACGCAGTAGCAATCTACAACAATATAACAAGCGAAAAGGGTTATACTCCTTCTATAGACAATTTTGAAAATTTTGAATTAAAATCAAAGATTTTTTTTCCTCTGAACTTAGATGAGAAATTTCTTGGCATTATTACCCTCTCTCTGAATGAAGATAACAACAAGAAGTTTACTTATAACGATGTAGAGATGCTTCGTGCCATCAAACCTTTTTTACTTGAAAACCTTTTTATAGATAGAAGAGCAAAAAAAAGTAAAGACAGCGGACAAAGACGACGTCAAGATGATGTCATAGAGAACCTAAACACACTCCAAAGCTCACGAGAACTTCCCCAAACATCACAGGCAATGCTTGACTCCATCTCTAACATCGTCCATGACATCCGTACACCGGCAAATGGTCTGTATGGTTTTTTAGAGATACTCCAAGAGCAAGTACAAGATGAAAGATTAAAAATATATATCAAACATGCAAAAGAGAGTGCGCAACTGATAAATGAGCTTACAACTTCTATCCTTGATGGTGTTTCAACGAAAAAAGAGCCAAACACTTCTGAGACAAAAAGCATAAATAGCATCAAATTTTTCTCCGATGTTGCAGAAATATTTTCGGCAAATATGTTCAAAAAAAATATACAATACAATATTTTTATAGATCCTTTTTTACCAAAAGAGATAGTTCTTGACTCGATGAAGATAAAAAGAGTCATAATGAACCTCATAGGAAATGCAAGTAAATTTACGCCACAAAATGGCTCTATAGAGTTTTCTGTACGATACAAACAAAAAGAGAAAAAACTACATATTTTTGTAAAAGATAGCGGTATAGGCATAGCTAAAGAGAAACAGAGTGAAATATTTGAAGCTTTTAAACAAGCTGAAGATACGACAAAAGAGCTGTATGGAGGGACAGGACTTGGTCTTTCTATCTGTGCCGCCTATGTCAAAGAGCTTGGTGGAAAGCTCCTGCTTGAGAGCCAACTCAACAAAGGGAGTACCTTTTACTTTAGCCTGCCAATGGAGATAAAAGACTATGCGATTCAGTTTAAAACATTAAAGGATCAAAAAACTGTTCTAAGTATCCTTATGAACAAAGAAAACAGTTTTGTAGCCAACCACATAGCACGTTACTTTGTAAAAATGGGGATTGATGTTGATAAACTCCATTCAGTTGCAAGTGTCAAACTCATTCCACCTGAGACAACACACCTCATCACTTTTGAGAAAAAATTAACACACGAAGTTTTTAGCTTTATTAAGATAAAAAAGCTCAAACATCTCGTTGTAGAAGAGAATTTTTTGTCTCTAAAGAGTTCACACATTCAAGGTGCTCAAATCATTTCACAGTATACAAGTTATTCAGAAGCACTCTACTCCTTTGTTAATGAAGAGAAAATTCCAAAAATTCTTATTGTTGAAGATGATCCTATAAGTATCTCACTTTTAAAAACAATGCTTGATGATGAGTACTGCGATATAGATACCGTAATTGATGGAGAAGAAGGATTGTCCTGTCTACACAGAGCTTTAGCAAAAGAGCATCCCTACTCTATCGTTTACAGTGATGAAAACATGCCTAAACTCTCAGGAAGCCAGATGATACAAAAATACAAAAAGCTTGAAGAAGAGAAAAACATAAGAAAAACAAAATTTGCTTATATCTCAGGTGATGAGTGTCAAGATAAGCATAAACAACTCTTTGATTATTGTCTGAACAAACCTTTTAAAAAGAGTGAAGTCGTCTCAATCTTTACAGAGCAAACGCAGTAGTTTTACAATCTTTCTATAGCGTAGCCAACAGCAAAAATGTTTTTAATTGTCTTAAAAGGGAGTTTTTTTCTCAACTGTTTTATGATAGTTTTAAGACTATCATGTTTCATAAGATCACGCTCACCCCATAAAACTTCAAATATTCTCTCATAAGTAAAAACCGTTTCAAAAGGTGCAGAAAAAAGTAAGCAAAGAAGATCTCGCTCTTTTTTCGTCAGACTAATATTTTTTCCCTCATAGACAAGTACAGTTAGTTGTTTATCCCAATAATAATCTTGTTGAATTTTGACAATATTTTGCCTCTCTTTTTCTTGTACAATCTCTTTTGCTTTATCTTTTAAGAGTTCTAGGAGTTTATCAAAATCAAGTGGTTTGGAGACAAATCCATCTACTTTTAGGTTTATCGTATCGATGAGTGTCTCCTTATCATCAAACGCAGTAGTAACTAAAATGATTTGATCTTTATCTCTTTTTTTTATCTCTTTTGCATTTGATTTACTGGTCTTGATTTTGGGGTGCATTATAATTTGTAAATGCCAATACAAACTGCCCTATAAAAACCCCCGGCCATATCCTTTTAGCAAAATACAGCAGCATCGCTAAAGCAATACCCTCAGAAGCAAAAATGCCAATATTGACAATCCCTATACCGTGTAACAGCACTAAACTTAATTTTCCCGCAAGAAAATAAAGAGCTGCTAAAATAAATATCACAAATACATAATCAATTTTTTTCATGATTTAAAATGTTACTCCCAAATTTAATGAAAAAGAGTGTTCCTGCGCAATCACCTTATCTGAGCTGTATATATACTTTATTTCAAGAGGCAAAAGCAACTTGTTAAACCATAAGGTATCCAAAGTCATACTAGCAGTGTAGGTATCTACTTTTACTTTTGTAGTATTTATAAAACTACCAAAACTATAAGCATCATATTGAAGATGGAGTGCTTCACGTCGAAGAGATAGAGGAAAAGTAAAATAATAGGCACTATAGTTAAGTACTTTATTTAGTTTCACGCCATACCTCAGTGCATCCTGAGCATACACTGCACTATATTTTAAACTCGGCATTGCTATACTTGAGGGGTCACTACTGAGGAGTTGTGGTACTTGATACTTCACTACTTTCACTCCACGCTCATTTACTGCGTTTGGCGCATCACTTTTTGAGTACTGCGCACTAGCTCCTACGTACAACTCATCTGCCATTTCCCTACTAAACGCAGCTTTAGCACCATATATGCTATCGCTTCTTTCTTTTACACCATACAATGCGCCTTGAAGGAAAAGATTTGGATAAAAACTAACTCCAAACTGTTCTCTTTTACTCAGTGAGAGTTCTACGGAGAGTGGTTTTCTACTTTTTGATTGATAATCTTCATAATAACTCGTCTGCAAATCCCCACGCAGATACCCAGCTCTATAAAAGTTAAACGCAGCATTTGCTGTGATACCATAGTCTCTATTTTCATCTACTGCGTTTAGATTTTCTTGACCTTGCAAAACTGCATACGAAGAGAGAAAATAGTTAATAAAGTACTGCGTATTTGTGTAACTCACTCCTGCAAGAAGATACCTATCAATGTTACGACTCGCATACAGACTCAAAGCATTCTGTGCTAAAGGATCAGTAAAATTAAGACTAAGATCAAAAAGAAATCCAGCCTTTGCATCATTACCAAGTGAAACATTAGCCCCACTATAGTGCATATCTAAAACAGAACTATAGGGATGTTCTAAGTTTACTTCTACACTTACATTTTGCTCTGTTTGCATCTTCTTTTTCACACTAAGCTTCACTTCATAAGGTTGCTCTTTTACTGCGTTTAGCTTTAGAATTTTATAGGCATATTTGTCACTTTGCACTGTTGCGACAAGTGCAGTTGCTGCGTTTAGGACTCTTGCATCTATGATATTATCAGCCTCACTCATTCGTGCAATCTCATCTGCTTTATATCGGTACAAACTTGAACCATACTGAGAATTTGCTATAAAGTAAACACCTCCCTTCTCATCCACACCAACTACATGAGAGTAGTAAGATTTTAGACTAAAAAGTGCTGTTTTATTTTTAAAAAGTGTTCGTGTTTTGTTTTTTTGTTTAAAGTAGTAAATATCTTCACCCTTTACATAAACAGACGAGTTTACCTGCGCATACAATGCATTGCCAACATATAACTGTGGCTCAGATAATGATGATGAAACATCAAAGTAAACGGTTCGTCCATCAGACAAATACCCCTGCACAACTTTAGAAGCACTCTCTTGTACAATATGTGCATTTTCATCAAAAAGCCCGATAGAAATACGCCAAGGATTGACATAGTTTGAGCCTTGTGTTGTGTACTCATTGTCTGCACTCTTTATCACTTTCCCTGAGATAAAGCTTTTACTTACTGCGTTTAGCATAGTGGTTTTTTTATCTAAACGCAGTAGTTTTGGACGGGTACGTCCTGTTTCATTGATGATGAAAAATATCTCATTATCATCATCATTTAAAGGAGAAAAAAATTGTGAAGAGGCTATCTCTTTTCCTTTTGCTTGGTGCATTTTTTGTGCTTTATGAGCAAGCTCTGCACTCCACTCTTCTATCAGTGTTTCAAAATCTTTTGAGAAAACACTTCTAAATGTCGCATTTGTCAAAAATGGAAAAAACCAATCTTGTGAATGTTTTTTCCAGTAAGCATTTGTCTTTTTCAGACCATATTTTTGTGCTAAAAAATACTCAAAATAGCCACCAAGTGTATAAAAATGTGAACCATATAAAAAGTTGAGATTATTATTATAAACAAGTTCAGGTTTGAGCTTATGTGCTTTTGCCTGCATCAGCGTTTGTGCGTAAAAACGCCCACTGTAGAGTCTTCCTCCATTGCCATGCAAAGATTCATTAAGCACTGCGTTTCCCTCAAGAAAAAAAGAACTCTCCACAATGTTAGGCAAGGTAAACCAAGGAATCATAACAAAACCATTTTTAAAAAGTGTGTGCAGAGTAGATGAGATAGGATTATCTTTTGCATTGAGTTGATAATTGTGTGCAGTTTCATGATACAGTAGGGTATAAAGCCAAGATGTACTACTAAAATAGTCCGCATCCAAAGCCCCACCGATATAGTTTATCTGCTCATTATAAGGGTATTGAGTTGAGAAACCATTGGCTATTTGATTTTTATCTGAAATCAAACCAACATAGAGTTTTTCATCCATTGTGTAGGCAAAACTCTTTTCATATTGGGGCTGCAGTAGAGTTTCTATCTTTGCGGCATCTTGAGCAAAAGGAAGATTGCTTTTTGTAAAAATCAACTGCGTATTTCTTACCTCAGCTTTAAAGTAGGCATCATCATGCGATACAACTATATCTCCTGCTTTGAGTCCACTAAAAAGAAGCGCCCCAAACAAAAGAGCCTTTTTCATCTAAAGCACCAAACTCAAAGAGATTTTCCCTTTTTGTGTGTCAATGCCGATGACCTCTATCTTAGGGAGATATTGATTGATACAGAGAACTTCAAGAGGATGCTGTATGCGTTTTTGACTCATTTTTGATATATGAATCATACCGTCATTTTTCAGCCCAATATCTACAAAAGCACCAAAATCAGCAATGTTTCTTACAACGCCACTCACAAAACTACCTTCTCTTAACATAGCTATATCACGAAGCTCTTTAGAAAAAGGAATACTCGGTAACTCTTCTCGTGGATCAAAGCCCGGTTTTTGTAGCTCTTTTATAATGTCACGTAAAGTCAACTCACCTACACCTAACTCTTTTGCTTTTGTTTTTATATCTATCTCTTCAAGCGCAAACGCAGTAATCTTTTTTGCAACATCATAACTCTCAGGATGAACTCCAGTGTTATCAAAAGGATTTTTGCCCTCTTTTATTCGGATAAATCCAGCAGCTTGTTCGTAAGCTTTTTTACCCAAACCTTTTACTTTTAAAAGTTCACTCTTTGTTGTAAAGTTTCCATTTTCATCTCTATATGCGACAATATTTTTAGCGATTTTATCCCCGATACCTGCTATGTGAGCAAGTAGCGTAGCCGAAGCAGAGCTGACATCTACGCCAACTCTATTAACAAGGTCACTTGTGACATCATCAAGTCGTTTTGCTAAGAGTTTTTGGTCAACATCATGCTGATACTGTCCTATACCTAAAGATTTCGGGTCAATTTTGACTAAAGTAGCCATCGGATCGCGTAATCTTTGTACGATAGAGATAGCGCCTCGAATGGTAACATCAAGCTCAGGGTACTCTTCTTGTGCAAGCTTAGAAGCTGAATAGACCGAAGCCCCTGCTTCTGAGACCACAGTGTACTCTAGGTTTATGCCCTCTTCTTCGTTTAAACGTGCAAAAAATTCCTGTGTCTCACGAGAACCTGTTCCATTTCCTATGGCAACACCTCGGATGTCGTATCTCTTTAGCAATTCCAAAATCTTCTTTTTTGAGTTTTCATACTCTGCTTTTGGTTTGGTCGGATAAATTACGGCAGATTCAAGATAGTTGCTATTTTCATCTATCACAGCAAGCTTACATCCACTGACAAAGGCAGGGTCAACACCAAGAAGCACACGCTTAGTCACTGGTGGTGTCATCAACAACTGAACAAGATTTTTACCAAAAACACCGATGGCAGCCACATCAGCTTTTTCTTTGAGTATGGAGTGCACTTCACGCTCTAAGGAGGGAAGTAAAAGGCGTTTAAGTCCATCTTTATACGCACTTAAAAGGAGTTCTTTTGAACTTGCTGCGTTTGGCTTTATCTTATAAGTTTTGATGTTCTCTTCTATACGCCCAAGATCAATAGCTATCTTAACACTAAGCTCCTTTTCTTTGACACCACGCATAAGTGCGAGGTATCTATGTGAAGGGATGTAAGCAACTTTTTCACTTTTATCTGCAAAGTTTTTATACACACCATTGGCATCAAACTTTTTGCCTTTTTTTATCTCTAGAGAGCCAAAACGAAGCATGTTATTTCGTAAGGCTTCACGCTCTTTTGGATTATCTGCGTAGCGTTCTGCTAAGATATCCTGTGCGCCTTGTAGAGCTTTATCTACTGAATCAACATCGCCTTTAACAAAGCTTTTTGCTTCTTCTTTCAATGCAGCAGTTGTGAGCCTACAACTCTGTAGGCTATTTGCTAGGGGAGTCAAACCGTTTTTGATAGCCACCATAGCACGAGAGCTTTTTTTCTCTTTGTACGGTCGATAGATGTCTTCTACTTCTCGAAGTGTTTGTGCTTTTTCAATACTCAAACGCAGCTCAGAAGTTAAGTTTGCACGCTCACCGATAAGACGTATAACCTCTTCTTTTCTCTCCAAAAGCTTTACTGCGTTTAGATAAACGAGCTCAAACTCACGAAGCAGTTCATCACTCGCTCCACCCGTCATCTCTTTTCTATATCGTGCTATAAAAGGGATTGTTGCACCCTCTTTTATAAGTTGTAAAATATTTTTAATATATTGAGGTTTTATGCCTGTTTTTGCTTGTATGAGTTGTACTAAATCTTGCATTATTTTTGGTAGCTACTAGGAGTAAGTTTCATAAGTTGTGACAATATTTTTTCCTTTTTCTTTTGATTTGTAGAGTGCTTTATCAGCAAGTGAAATCATATTTTCCAAAGAGTCAAGCATGCCATACGCGATACCAAACGAGACGGTATAACTAAATCTATGATACCCTGCAACAATGACATTGACCTCAAACTCTTTTCTGATTTTTTCCATCAGTTTTTCTACATCTTTTTTAGAAATATCATCTAAAATAATACAAAATTCTTCGCCACCAAATCTGGCATACAAATCAGACTCACGTAAATTTTTCTCAAATATCTCTTTCATTTGTATGATAGCTTTATCACCTGCACTGTGTCCATAAGTGTCATTAACATGTTTAAAGTCATCAATATCTGTCATTACAATAGCCACTGATGCATCTTTTCTTTTTGATTTTAAAAAAATCTTTTCAGCCACATCAAAAAAGTATCTTCTGTTATAAGCGCCCGTCATATAGTCTCGAATAGACTGCTCTTTTAACACAAGAGAATGATACTTTACGCGACGATACAAAAGTAAAAGCAATGCGATGAGCAGTAGTGAAACAAAGAGTGGCAAAATCAAAACAAATGACTTAAACCAAATAGTATAAGCATCAATAAAATAAACAAAATGTATAGGCGTGTTTTTGATCGTTTTCATATATACATATTTGCCATCAAGATATTTTATGTTTGTAAAAGTATTCCTTGCTCCTAGTAGCTCTTTTGAAAGATAATCATCAATTTTATAAATTTTTGTACGTTCAAAATCAGTTATAAGCTTACTACTTCCTAAGACTTCATGCTCTTCATTATAAAGAACACTTTTATAGTGTAGATTGTCTAAGTTTGAAAGTAAAGTATCTACATGATTCAGCGTCACATCCAGATTAATAGTCCCTAAAAACTCCCTGCCATCATAGAGTGGCTTACCGATAGTGAGCATCAAACCTTTTCCAATAGCATCTTTATATAGAGGTGTAAAGAAAAGTTTTCTTTTTGGATTATTCTTTGGTGTTGCATATTGAAAAAAAGGCATCTCTCGTAAATTTATGTTGTATTGAAAATCTTTTGCAGAGATAAAAGGATATAAAACAGTAAAATTCTTTTTAGAAAAGTAATAAATCCAAGCAAAGTTTTTATGTTCATTATAAATAAGTTTCATATAATCACAAAGTTGTAATGCTGCCTCCATCTCATGAAGGGTATCTTTTTCATTTAAAACTAAAGCACTTCCTAATAAATTGACTCCCTTATCTGATGGAGTATTATTACAAATCTTTTTATCTAAGGCAAAATATTTGCCATCACTGCTTTTTTGAATAAGTGGCGTGTAATATAGCTCAAGTTTGTTTCTTTGTTCAAGCTGTTTTTTTGCGACTAAGTGAAGGTATTCGACTGAGTTTACTGCATTGCTCAGTTTGGCATCTAAAGTAGTCTTTATACTTTTTGCAGTTTGATACATCTCTTGCATTTGCATCCTATTTACAAATAAAAATACAACTGCGTTTAAGACAATACCCACAAATACTAAGACCAATACATATCTTAATTTCACAAAATCCCCTATTACTTACATAGTTCAAGTATATCATAGAGTTTTTAGCAAAAAATTAAATATTGCATTTTTACAGGATTTGTGCCTCTTTTGCAACCTCCACCGAGATTACTTTTTTATCCTCAATCTTTAAAATCCTGTCACAAAGAGGTAACATTGCTTCATCATGTGTAACCATGATAACGGCTACATCTTGTTCTAGTGCAACTTTTTTGAGCATTTTTACAACATCCACAGAACGTTTTGAATCCAGTGCTGCTGTTGGTTCATCGGCTAAAATTATCTTTGGTTTATTGGCTAAAGCCCGCGCAATTGCAGCACGTTGATTTTGTCCGCCAGAAAGTGCTGAGGGCATTGCTTGTGCTTTATCTTGTATCTCAAAATACTCCAAAAGTTCCATCGCAAACTCTTCACTCTCTTTTTTACTAATGCCGTTTGTTTGTGGGACTAAAGTAACATTTTCTAAAATATTTAAAAAAGGAATAAGATAATGCGCTTGAAAAATAAAGCCTATCTTTTCTCTTCGTATTTTTCTTGTCTCTTTTGTAAGCCATTTGTTTTCATATACTTTTTCATCACCAAGCCAAATAGTACCACTTGTAGGCTCTTCTACACAGCCTATCATCATAAGTAGTGTTGTTTTTCCAGCTCCACTAGGGGCTACGAGGGCAACAAGTTCACCTTTGTTAACTTCAAAAGAGGCACCATCTATTACCTCAACTAAAGAACTTCCTTTGCCAAAGTTTTTGACAAGATTTTCTACTTTTATCGCTTGCGTACTCATATCATCCACCTATCGCTTGGGCTGGGTCTGCATTGATTACCTTTTTCACACCGACTATCGAAGCTAAGATAGAAGCGACAACTACTACGCCAAAAAGTACAAAAGCATCTGGTGCTTCAAGGACAACTCTTTTTGGAAACTTGCCATATATCAAATGAGCAAAGATATTTCCAAAGATAAAAGCAAGAACACCCATAAGCAATGTTTCTTGAACTATCATTTTGATAATGATAGAATTTGGAATACCTATAAGTTTCATAATGGCTATCTCTTTCATCTTTTCAAGTGTCATAGTGTAGATAATCAAAGCAATAATAATGGTAGAAACTATCACTAAGATGACTGTAAACATACCTATCTGTTTTGATGCTTTTTTTATTAGGTTCTGTGTTAAGATCACTTTTTCTTGGGCACCGGTATAAACACTTTTATGCTTAAACCTTCTAATATCCTCAGCCACTTTATCGACATCATAGCCACTCTTTTTTGTTGCTATTACTGCGTTTAGCATGTGTGAATTTACACCAACTATGCCTCTGTCTCTATCATTTCGTATGCGTGCATTTGAGTATAAAAACTGTAACTCTTGTGCATCTTTTAAAGAGATATAGACTAAAGAATCTCCGCCAGAAGATACAGTTCCATGCGTAATGCCCACAACACTAAACTCATTTCTTCCAAGCTTGATTTTCTCACCGAGCTTAAATCCTGTCTTATCCGTTACAACGATCTCATAATGACCGCGTTTAAGCCCTCTTCCTTTGACTATCCTACTTGGATTTATTGGGTTTATCTCGCCAAAAGGATTATATCCTACAGCATAGACACGTACAGCACCCTCTTTTGATGGGAGTTGTAAGTTTTGAAAGGTAATTCCTTCAGATTTGTCAATGCCTTGGATAACTTTGATACTATCTTTAAGATCCTCATGCAGACGTGAAGCTTCTGCAAATGGTCCAAGTGTATTTTCTTGAACAATCCAAAAATCCACATCTAAATCATCAAGTAAAACTTGCGCATCGATAATCATCCCACGATAGACACCCATCATGATAAGAACTATGCCAAGAAGCATTCCCACACCCATGGAAGTCACCATAAACTTACCAAAAGTATGCGCTATCTCTTTTTGTGCTAAATTTATCATTAGTATATTTTCGCTCCCTCATAAAGAGGTTTTTTACTTTTGGATGGAGTAAGAATAACTGACTTTGCATCTATGCCTGCAACAGCTGTCATATCATCTGCAATAGCAAGAATTTCTACAGCTACAAAGTGTGCCTGCATATTTTCATCCACCCAAACACCAGCTTTTGCGTCTTTGTAAACAATAAGTTTTGAAGGAATTTTAACAACTTTGTGCAACTCTTGTACTGCAATACTCACCTCAGCTTGTTCATTAATATAAAAAGGAATAGGAAGGTTATCAAAAGCGATGTCAACTTCTCTTTCTTGTGTCACTGCATCACTCTGTGCAACGATACGTTTTACATAACCCTCAAACCTCTTATCTGCTTGTGAACGAAGCGTGATGTTTGCTTTTTGCCCTACTTTTACAGCACCACTGATACGCTCATCTATGTAAGCTTTCACCCAAACTTCTTTAGGACTCACGATCTTTAAAATTGACTGCGTTTGAGCAACACTTTGTGATATCGCTGCATCCTTTGCTATGACATACCCATCTACTGGTGCATAAATCTTATAACGAGAGAGTTTAACTTGTAAGGCTTTTACTGCCTTACTTGCACGCAGTACTTCTGTTTTTGCAGAATCAATATGTGCTTTTGTTGCTTCAATCTGAGCTGCAATAGAGTCTAAATCAGCTTTTGCTTTATCATATTCTGACTGAGAAGCAAAAGATTGTTTTTTCAGTTTTTCATAGCGCTTATAAGTGACCAAAGCGAGATTTTTTTGCGCGACCAAAGAGCGTAGTTCTTTTTGTGAAGCAACAACTTCAGACTCTGCTTTTTGGACTGAAATTTTGGACTCTTCTAAGAGTTGTGGTAAATCTACTGGGTCCATGAGCACAAGTAAGTCACCTTTTTTTACCCATTTGCCCTCGTCTGTTTTTATCTCTAAAATTCTTCCGCCTGTTTGCGCCATGATGGTATAAATATTTTTCGCTCCCACATTACCAATACCAAATACAGAACTGTTGATATCACCCTCTACTGCGTTTACTTTAGTATAGGTACTTTTTGGAATGTACACTTTATTGTAAAATATCACTCCTCCAAGTAAAACTACACCTGCTAAAGCTAGATATTTTATACTATTTTTCATTATATTTTTCCTTGTAAATAATCGATTCTATCAATACTTAATGCACGAGAATAATAAGCTTCTAAAAGACCAAGCTTTGCACTTAAAACCAAGGCTGTAGCATCAAGCACTTCGATATATGTTGCCAAGCCTTCTTTATATCTACCCTCAAGCACTTTTTGTGTACTTCTTGCAGCTTCTAGTTGTGCTTTTTTTGCCTGTATCGTTTTCTCATACCTTTTTATATCAAGTAAAAGATTACTTATCTCTTCTTTGAGATTTAAAAGTTTTGAGGCTTTTTGCTCATTTGATATTTGCGTACCTATTTGTACATTTTGTGCCTCGGCACTTATCCTTCCACCACTATAGAGTGGAATATTTAAAACAACACCGACTATCTTTGAATCATATTCATTTAAAGAGCCTATGCGGTTATACGATGCAACAAGGTCGAGTGAACCATAATGTGAGGCTTTGGCGGATTTATGCAGTAAGATGTTTTTATCTATATTTTCTTCATAAATTTTAAGTTCTTTATTGGATGCAATAATCTTCTGTGTATTTTGAGCATCGATATTAAACTCTTTTTTGAGTACACTAGCATCAAGTGTCACATCATCTGCAATCTTTTCACCCATATAAAGAGAGAGTGAATTTTTTGCTTTTTCATACGAAGAGTTGGCAATGGCGAGATTGTCTTTTGCTAGATAAACAGAAGATAAAAAACGACTTGTATCTGCTTCAGTTTTTAAGCCTTGTTCAAACAAAGCTTTTGCCTGAGCATAATAGGCTTCTTTTGAGAGTAAATCTTGCTCTCTCACCTTTATAGCATCTGCTTGAACAACCATCAAAGAATAAAGGCTTTTTACCTTTGAAGCCATAAGCGCTTTTATGTCTTGCAAAGAGAGTTCTGCTATCTTTTGCTCTACTTTTGCAGCATCCATTTTTGTAGTCGTTTTTGAAAAATCCCAAATCTTTTGTTTGAGATTTACACCTGCATTCCAACCGTCGTCATCCACTGTTTTAAATTGACCGTTAAAAGGAAAAACATAGGTTTTTATCGGGTCATATTCTGCTGAAAGATTTACCTGTGGCAGATAATCCGCCCGAGCTGATGTGTAGCCTGTACGCGATTGCGTCACTTTTAAAGCAAAAGTTTTAATGTCAGGGTGATTGGAGAGTGTTTTGTTTATACTCTCTTGCAAGGATAAAACTTGTGCATTTAGTCCAAGAGCAAAAAGTAGATTTATATAAAATATTTTTTTCATACTAAGAGTATACTCTTGTGGTATTAACGCAATGTTAAGAAACATCCTTGTAATCTCTACTAAAAAATTGTCCTCGTATGTATCTTCCATATATAAGTTCAAATAAAAGAGAAATAATTATAAAAGCCATAAAAATCATTATGGCTCTTGGATTTGAACTATAAGTATGAAATAACAATACAGCAAGTGCTATAAAACTAAATGTTGATGAAATAATCAAGATAATAGGATTTGCCTTAATCTCTTTTCTTAATCTATAAGCACTTATATTTACAAGTAAAAATATAAGTAAAAAGCCTGCACTTCCGATGATGGCAATTTCTGTAAGGTCTATACTATTTGCCAAGATAAGACTAAAAAATGCTGTATATAAAACACCTGAAAATGGAACATCTTTCTTATATTTCATCAACATTTTTGGAAGTTTTCCATCTTTTGCAATGATATATCCAAGTCTTGCATTTCCATAGATAGTCGCATTTATCGCAGAAAAAGTTGACAAAAGAGCTGCTGCTGCAACAAGAAAAAAACCTTTATCTCCAAGTGATGGTTCTACCGCAATTGCAAGTGCATAATCTTTTGCTTTCATAAGTTGTTCTTCAGGCACATTACCAACTGTCACCATAGCTATCAAAATATATAAAACAATAACAATAATAACCGAAGCATAAAAAGCACGAGGAAGATTTTTATCTGCATCCTTAATATCTTCTGCAGAGTTTGCAATCAACTCAAAACCTTCATAAGCTACAAAAATAATCATACCTGCCACAACAATAGACAGAGGTGAGCTCCAGTTGCTTGGAGACATTCGATGCGGCTCTATATAAAAAGCTCCAACAACTATAACCAAAACTAATATAGAAACTTTTGTCGCTACTATAATGCTTTCTGATTTACTCACAAAAGAAGCACTTACAAGATTTATAATCGCCGGCAATATAATGGCAAAACTAATAAGAGTATGTTCTAATAGTACAGAAGTGTGTGAAAAAAATGTTTTTCCATAAGAGGCGAAGGCAGTTGCATACAAAGAAATCGTTATAAGGTAACTAAGCCATAGCATAAGATTTAGAGAACCAGATAATACATTATCCCCAAAAGCTCTATCGACAAAGGTCACTGTACCACCTTGGCTCTTGTACCTTACGGAGAGTTTGGCATAAGAGTATGCAGTCATAAGTGCTACAACTCCAGCAATAGCAAAAGCAACAGCAGTAGCACCATGAGCTAGAGAAACAGCTTCTCCTAAAACAGCAAAAATTCCACCACCAACCATACCACCAATACCTATGGAAATAGCTCCAAATAAACCTATAGTTTTCATTTGATTTCTAGAGGTTGTTCATAAAATTTGGATATATTTTTTTGATAATAAAGTAAATCTTACAACCGATGCAGTAGTTAAAAAAGACATCCAAAAGTGAACATGTTAAAAATACAATAGCGATGCCAAAGGTCAACATCCAGCTATGAATAAAATGTGTAATGAGTAAAGAAACAACAAAAAAGAGACCAAAATATCCCGCTAGTTTTTTAGCTCCACCGTCTGTATATTTGTCTTTAATCTTAAAAGTTGATTTTATAGACTCTGCCAACCTCATGATAGGTGAAATTTCAACATTGATAAAAAGCTTTAAAACAAAATCAAAGGACAAAAAAATAAGAATATAAACATTATTTGTATAAAGATAAGAAAGCACGAGCAAAGAGACAAAAAGTGAATTTAAGCGGGAGACACTAGAATCAACTTTAATAAAATTCAATGGACAAGCGTTAGACATAGTTATTAACCTTTAAAATTATAAATTAAAAATCAAATAATAGTCATATAAACTTAAAGTACAACTATATTATTTTCTTATACTGAAAATCTACAAAGGCATTTGTCGCTCTTGTTCTTCTTTTTTTTGCAGATTAAAATTTCAAATGTGATTAATATGCAATATATGTCTAAAAATTATATGTTATAATTAGGTATTACAACTTTCTCAAAAAAGGATAACAACAGTATGAAAAAAACAGTTAGTATATTTTCCTTTGCCCTCTTGGTTAGTGCTTCGCAGATACATGCAGAGGCACTCTCTTTAAGTGATGCGCTCCAGACGCTAAAGGCGCAAAACTTGGAAATAAAAGCAGCACAGTATGATATAGATGCAGCAAAAGAAAGTGAAGGTTCTGCTTCAGGTATGAACTGGGGTAAATTAACATTCCAACAAGATATAGCGCGTTCAAACGATGCAGGAAATGTTTTTGGTTTTAAACTCACTTCACGTGAAGCTACTTTTGGAGATTTTGGTTTTGGTGACCCATCAATGCCTGCACAAACAGATCCAGCATACTTAACTACACCACCTAATACACTTAACTATCCAGATGATAGAAACTTCTTTCAAAGTAAACTTAGATATGAGGTGCCTCTTTTTGCAGGTTTCGCAATATCTAGTTATACAGACATTATGAAAGAAGTACATAAACTCAAAACACTTGAAAAAGCTAAAGTTGAGAATGAAAAAGTATACCAACTGAAAAAAAGTTATTATGATATGGCTTTACTTCAGTCATCTATTGCAAACTTAGACACGATTTTAGAAAACATAAATATTTTAGAAAATACTACCAAAACGATGATAGAGGTAGGGTATGCTAAAAGAGTTGACCTTTTAGAAGTGCAGGCTAAAAAAGGCAATGTTGAAAGACTTTTAGTTCAAATGAAATCAAACGAAGAGCTCCTTTACCATTACATAAGTTTTTTACTCAATAAAAAAGTACAAGAGATACAAACTCCTACTGCAGATGTTCCGATGCCTACTTACACAGATCAGGATATTTTAAATGCAAACTTAGATATTCAAAGAGCCCAAACTGGACTTGAGATAAAAAAATCTATGCAAGGTGCATCTGAGAGTGCATTTTATCCAACTATAGGTGCATTTGGTGAGATCGCAACTGCGGATAATACTTTTTTAGGTGATGCAAGTGACCATAAAGCTTATACTGTTGGAGCTAGACTTACATGGAACCTTTTTAACGGTGGTATAGATAACTCAAAACTAGAAAAAGCAAAAATTGAACGTCTGAAAATGAGTTCTCAAGTTGAACTTGCAAAAGAAGGTATAAGACTGAAGCTTTTAAAAATAAGAACTGAGATTAGAAGTGCGGATGAGGAGATAGCTTCTCTTGAAAAAGAGTTAGCACTTGCGAATGCCATCTATGAAAACTATGAGTATAGATATAAAGAGAAACTTGTTTCTATGAGTGATGTTATCATCAAACAATCTGCTCAAATAGAAAAAATATTACAACTACAAAAAGCAAAAAACAAGCGTACTGAAAAAGTATTTGCTTTAGAAAAATTAGCAAACGGAGAAAACTAAACATGAAAAAACTACTTATATTACTAGCACTTGGTGCTTCACTGATGGCGGAGACACTTACTCTTTCGGGTACAGTTATTTCTGATAATAAGAAGATGATTACGAGTCGCTTTATGGGATTTGTTACAAACACATATGCCGCTGAAGGAGACTATGTCACAAAAGGTCAAATGCTTTACAAGATTGATTCTAAAGAGATTGATGCTACGAAATCTCAAGTTGAACTTGGAATTTCTCAAGCAAAACTTTCACTACAAATGTATCAAAATCAATATACAAATATAAAACTTAACCTTGATAGAAATAGAAGACTTCTTGCTAAAGATATGGTTTCAAAGTATGAAGTAGAAAACCTTGAACTAGCTGCAAAAAACCTTCGTGACTTAGTTGAAATTTCTAAAAAACAAGTACAACAAGCACAACAAAGACTCAAAGAGGTTGAAAATCAATATAAATATTTAAATATTAAAGCACCAAATAATGGTGTTATTATCAAGAAAAATGTACGTGTTGGTGAAATGGCAATGCCAGGTATGCCTGCGTATATACTTTCTGATTTAAGTAATTTAAAAGTATTAGTAGAGATAGCTGAGAGCGATATGCACCTTCTTAAACGTGGTAAAAAAGTAAAAATCTACATTCCATCATTGAAACTTGAAGAAATCGGAAAAGTAAAAGCTATCATCCCTAGTTCTAACCCTATGACTCATACTTTTCAAGTCAAAATAGCATTTAAACCACATAGTAGATTTGTATATCCAGGTATGTATGCAACTGTATCTATAGACTAAGGAATAAATATGAATCATAACAAATCTTATATTCCAGAAGATATTGCAGGAAAGCTTGCAAAATCTTTTCTTAGAAATCCTTTGACAATTGTCTTAGGTATTTCTCTTTTACTTATAGGCTATCTTGCTTTAGAAGTTATGCCACGTGAGGAAAACCCTCAAATGGTCGTCAGTGGGTCAACTGTAATCGTTGCGCTGCCTGGAGCGAGTGCGAAAGAAGTTGAAAAAATCATTGTTAAACCTCTTGAGAGAAAACTTAAAGAAGTAAAAGGTGTTGAACATATTTACGGTATGGCTATGGACAATGTTGGTATTGTAAACGCAGCATTCTTCATCGGTCAAGAAAAAGAAACTTCTAATCTAAAAGTGTATGATAAAATCATGCAAAATTCAGATATGTTTCCAAAAGGTGCTATGAACCCTATCATTAAACCTCTTGATATTGATGTTGATATACCTATTGTTAGTATTGCTTTTTATTCAGACGGTAAACTTTCTCAAACAGAGTTATATGACAAAGTACGAGAGATTCAACACGATATTAATGGGCTACCAAATGTTGCAGTTACTGCTTTAAAAGGTGGGCATAGACATCAGTTCAATATAGAAGTAGATTTAAATAAACTTACTGGTTACCATCTTTCAATGGGACAAATTATGAAGTCTGTTGAATCACTTGCCTATAATGTTCCAGAAATTAAAAACCGTACTAAAGACAATCAAATTGTTATGGTCGGAGTTAAAAATGCACTTGAGACCGCCAAAGATGTTGGAAATATTATAGTTGCACAGTATATGGGTTCTCCAGTATACTTAAAACAAGTTGCAAAAGTTGAAGATTCATATGATATTCAAAACTTTAAATCAGCATTGATTAGCAAAAGAAAACAAGATGGAAGTATGATGCCATTTCAAAATCAAATTACTTTAACTGTTTCTAAATTACAAGGAACAAATGCAGTAATTATTGCTGAAGAAGTCAAGAAAAATCTTGAAAAATATAAAGATATCCTCTTTGAAAATGGCGTAAGCTATGTGATTACAAGAAATGATGGAGAAAGAGCAAATGAAGCAGTAAATGAACTTGTTATGCACTTGGTACTCTCTATTGTGATTATCGCTATTTTACTTATCTTTGTTCTTGGTTGGAGAGAATCTTTAATCGTTACATTTACAGTACCGGCAATTCTAGCTGTCACTCTTTTTGTCGCGTATTTAAGTGGACAAACGATCAATCGTATTACACTTTTTGCATTTTTACTTTCGCTAGGACTCTTGGTTGATGCTGCAATTATTGTTATTGAAAATATTCACAGACACTACCATTCAGCAGAATCTGCGCACATTCCTGATGATGAATTAATGGTAAAAGCAACGGATGAGATTGGAGCACCTACAAACATTGCTACACTTGCTATTATCATGACAATGGTACCGATGGCATTTGTTGGAGGTATGATGGGGCAATTTATGAAACCAATCCCTGAAAATGTTCCTGTCGCACTTATAGCTTCCCTATTTGTTGCTTATATATTTACGCCTTATTTAGCTGTAAGAATGCTCAAACGTCCCGACCATAGTAAAGGAGAACATTAATGTTTGATAAATTTGAGAATCTCGTACGTACAGGGGTTCAAAGTCGATTTAAGAGAAACCTAATCCTCATTGCTACACTTGTAGCTTTTATAGGTTCAATTTTATTGATAGCACCCACTGAAATAGTAAAAGCTAAGATGCTTCCAGGGAAAAATAATGATACTTTCAATATTTATGTTACTTTAGCGAGTGGAAGTTCAGTAGAACAGACAAAAAAGGTAACTGACTGTGTCAGTTCATATGTAACAAAAGAGAAGAATGTTGTAGATACTGAGGTCTTTTTAGGTATGGGATCTCCGCTTGACTTCGCTGGTCTTATCAAAGGAAGTCAATTTAAAAATGCTGAAAATGTTGCAGAAATTGTTCTTAACCTTACAGCTAAACACGAAAGAGAAGAACCTTCATATCTTATGGTTCAAAGAATTCGTCCGATTATTCAGGGTGCTTGTGAAAAAATTTATCCTGATACTGAAATCTCTTTTGTAGAGCCACCAGCGGGTCCACCTACTCTATCCTCAATCGTTGCTGAGATTTATGGTCAAGATGCACAAGGCATTAAAAAACTAGCTTATAAAGTTGAAGATGTTTTTAAACACACAAAAGGTCTTGTAGATATCGACGTGATGGAAGATGAGATATATGACAATTTTGAAATAGTAGTAAATAGTACAAAAGTTGCAAAATCTGGTGTTACTATCAAACAACTTAATGATATTTTATATCTTGCATTTGAAGGTATGAATGTTGCCGTAAAAAATTCAGATAAATTTGATGATCAAATTCCTCTATTTTTATCTCTTTCAGAAAATTCTAAACGTTTTACAAAAAAAGATTTAAACTCTGTAAGAGTAAAATTATCAGCACTTAGACTCATGAATACATCAGGAATGATGGTTCCTGTTACTGAGATGGTCACGATAATTCCAGGAAAATCAAATCCTATGATTATGAGTAAAGACCTACATCAAATGACAAATGTTCTAGCTGAAACAGATATGGTATCTCAAGTGTATCCTCTACTAGATGCAAGAACAGAAATTATAGAAACATTTAAAGATGAATATGATGTTTTTAAAACGGGTCTTTTTGATTTACAACTTCGTGACAAGAAAACAGGACAAACTTATGATCTTGTTTGGGATGGAGAGATGAAAGTAACTATGGATACATTCAGAGATCTTGGAGCTGCGTTTATAGCTGCTTTAATTCTAATTTTCTTACTTATGGTTATATACTACAAAAGTTATACATTAAGTGGAATCATACTACTCGGTTCATTCCTTTCTATCATAGGAGTCATTGTAGGTCATATGATTATGGATATATTCACAACAGACACATTCTTCTTAACAGCGACTTCCCTTATTGGTTTTATTGCTCTTATTGGTATTAGTTCACGTAACTCTTTATTGCTTATAGACTTTACAAAATCATTAATGCATGAAAAAGGTATGCATAAAGCTGAAGCAATTGCTTATGCAAGCGCAACTCGTGCAAAACCTATCTTTTTAACTGCTGTTGCAATTATGTTAGCATCTACACTGCTTGCAAGTGATGCGGTTTTTGGTGGACTTGGTGTTTCACTTATATTTGGTACAGTTGCAGCAGTTGTTGCATCTTTAATTATTGTACCTGTATTACTTTATATGTCAGACCTTGAAAAACATTTTCACTTTAAAGAAAGAAAAGCTGTTTCAATAGAAGAACCTATCTAAACACTTCACTTTTTCTTCTATATTAATTCTCATGCAATGCATGAGAATTAACCTACATTACTACATACAAATAAAACATTTAAATAATTAATAATATCAAAGAAAATTAAAACCAAAAGACTTTACTTCCAAGCAAAACTTGAAAGTAAAAGAAAAATTAAAAGAAAGAGAGTTGAGGAACTAAATACGAGCGTATTTAACGCTTAAGCAAGCGTCTAGAGCAGCTAATTCACTTAAAGTGGTATCGTTAACTGCATTGTCAACTAAAATCACTGCAAGTGCTTCTTTGTTCTCATTTCTAGCTAAAGAGAAATCAGAAATATTTACATTGTGTTTTGCAAGAATTGTACCAACACTCCCAATAACACCAGGAACATCACTATTCTTAAATAAAATCATGTCACCTTTAAGTGCAACTTCATTCTCGAAACCATCAATAGAAACGATACGTTGTAAGCCATCTTCAAAAATAGTAGCTGAGACAGATGTAGTTCCCTCATTGGTAGTTATTTTTACAGTAATTAAGTTTTTATAAACTTTAGAATCACCTAAATCTTCAGTTAAAACTTCTATGCCTTTTTCTTTAGCAACAAAGTCTGCATTTACATAGTTAATAGATTCACTACTGTGACTTAGAGCACCAACAGTAACAAAAGTTGCAAGAGAATCAACATAGTTAGCAATTTCACCAGCACCTTTAACTTTAATTGAGATAATTTTAGACTTGTTTATTTGTGATTCTAAGAAACCTAATTTTTGTCCCATTTCTAAAAATGGTTTTACAAAAGAAGGAATTTTACTTTCATCAATAGGTAAGTTCATCGCATTTGGATATGCAATTCCTTTCGCAGCAGCTATAGCGTTTTGTGCAGCTTGTGTACCGATGTTATATTGAGATTCATAAGTATTTGCTCCAAGATGTGGAGAAACAACAATATTATCCAAATCAAGAAGTTTATTATTAATCGCTGGTTCTTTACCAAAAACATCTATACCAGCAAAACGAATTTTTCCAGATTTTAGACCATTATACAGAGCATCTTCATTATATAAATCACCTCTAGCACAGTTTACTAAAACAACACCATCTTTCATTTTAGCAATTTCTTCTTCATTGATAATGCCAATAGTTTCTTGATTTTTAGGTGTATGAATTGTAATCACATCACAAGATAAAATATCATCAAAATTTTTCGTATATGTCATATCTAAGTCAGTTACTTTAGATGGATTAATATATGGGTCATAAGCTACTATATCCATTTCAAATGCTTTAGCACGTTTAGCTACACGTGAACCAATATTACCAAAACCAATAACACCTAGTTTCTTCCCTTTGAGCTCATATCCATACCATTTTTCACGTTTCCAAATTCTTTGATTTTTTAAATGATCATGAGAATATGGAAACATTCTCATACAAGAGAGCATATGTGTCAGAGTAAGTTCAACAGCTGCGATAGTATTTGCAGTAGGCACATTCATAACAATGATACCTTTTTTAGAACATCCTGGAATATCTACATTATCCACACCCACACCTGCACGCACAATTGCTTTCATATTTGTAGCATTTTCAATAAAAAAAGAGTCTACATCAGTAGAACTACGTGTAATCGCTACATCAGCTTGTGGGATAATCTCTTTTATTAACTTGTCTTTAGGCTCATCAGCCGCCATGATAAAATTTATATTTGCATCTTCTTGAAGCATTTTCAATCCTGCTTCATGAATATGATCACATACTACAACAGTATATTTTTGCATTTAATATTCCTCTTTATAAAGCTCTATTTGAGCCTTGATTTTATAATTTTTTAACGCTTTTTTTAAGTCTTGTAATTTATCAACATTTTGTGAATAAATAAGTAAATCTATACCGTATTTGTCTTTTTTTAAGAAATATTTCAATTTATGCGTATTCAATTCTTCTTTTAAACAAAATAGTTGATACGGATCTTGAATATTAGCAGATAGCTTATAGGTAATAGTTTTAGTTATTTTTTCGTTTAAATCTACTTTGACATAAATTTCATTTACAGGATAAAAATAACCTAATTTTTCGGATTTTGAAAAATGATTTAGCCAAATTTTTTCTGGCTTTATTGTCTTGTTAGTATTTTCTAAACGCAGTGGTTCATCATCCAATGTAACATCTGCAGAGTTAATTGAGATGAGGAATATAGTTAGAAAAACAGCAACCCCTATAGCTATTATAGGAGCAAACCATTTTATAAAACTTTGCATTTAAAGATAGCTTATCTAAGTTTATCTTTGATTAAATCACCTAAAGAGTGTGATTCATTATCATTAATTTCTTCAAGCATTTCTTGATTTTTAATATAATCTAATTTTTTAACAGATAAACGGATACGATCACGACGAGTATCAATGTTTGCAATAGCAGCTTCTATTGTCTGACCTACTTCTAACTCTTCTTTTACTAAAGGAGTTAAATCTTCATCACGGATAAGTGCATCTACACCATCTTCTAAAGATACAAATACACCAAAATCTTTAATATCACGAATAGTACCAGTTACAACAGAGTTCACTTTATGCGTTGTAGCAAATTTATCTATTGGAGACTCTAGTAATGTTTTACGATTAAGAGAGATTTTTTGATCTTCAGCATTAATTTTAGCAATTTTTACTTCAATCTCTTCACCAGATTTTAATACTTCTTTCGCTTTTGTATTTTTATCCCATGAAATATCTTGATTATGTAAAAGACCTTCAACACCATCAATACGAACAAAAGCACCAAAATCAGTAAGTGAAGTGATTGTACCAGTTACAATGTCACCTTCATTATATTTCTTTAAAAACTCATCAAATGGTTTTGGAAGAAGTCTTTTTAATGAAACACGAAGCTTATGCGTTTTAGAGTTAATTTCTATAACTTCAACATCAATTTCTTGACCTACTTCTAAGTAATCATTTGGATTTTTTACATTTTTATTCCAAGTAATTTCTGAAATATGTAAGAAACCTTCAATGTCATTTCCAAGATCAACAAATGCACCATATGCTTCTACATTAGAAACAGTAACAGTAATTGTATCACCTTCATCTAATTCAGATTCAACTTCAGCCCATGGATCTGGTTGTACTGCTTTGATTGAAAGAGAAAGATGTCTTTTGTCTTTATCATAAGAGATAGCTTTAACAGTTACCACATCACCTTCATTGTAAAGTTTTGATGGGTTTACAGGACCTTTATAGCTAATCTCATTATAATGAACAAGACCATCTACACCACCCACATCTACAAACATACCATAACTAGTGATTTTTTTGATTGTACCTTCAACTATAACATCTTCAGCCATAAGTTGATCGATGATTTCTTTTTTCTTTTTACGCTCTTCATTAAAAAGTTTACGACGAGAAAGAATGATTGAGTTCTCAACAGGGTCAATCTTTACAACTTGTGCTTTGATTTTACGACCAACTACTTCATCAGTATCTTTAAACGCAGCTAATGAACGTGGCATAAAGAAAGAAACTGCATCAGCTTCTACTACATACCCACCACGATTTTTCTTAGTAATGATACCTTCAACTACTAAATCTTCATAATCGTCTTTATTCGCATCAATAAACTCAATAGTTTTTTCTTGTTCTAAAACTTTTTTGTAAGAAATCTTAGGACGCTCGTTATAGTATCCCATTTGCATTACTCTAATTTTATCACCAGTAGTAAACTTTAGTTCTCCATTTTCATCACGGATCTCATCAAGGCTTAGTATACCTTCTAGTTTATCACCAACACCTACTAACGCTCTGTTGTCTTCATCTTGTATCTCTACAATCTCACCCTCAACTATACGGCTTGTCTCTTGTTTTTTTTCGCTTTCTGCAAACATTTCTGCAAAATTTTCTTCTTCTTCAAATGATTCGTTATCGAACGCCATTGCCTATCCTCTGTTACATAAAAATTGTCGTGATTATATCTAAATAATGATTATATGAGTATTAAATTCTAAGATAAAGGATAGGGAAAAAAGAAACTTATATGAAAGTGCCTCTAAACATCAGTTTCTTTGACTGTTTTTATTACATTTTGTATAATCCAGTCAGGAGTTGAAGCACCGGCTGTAACACCACAATATTGTTTGTTTTCAAACCACGAAAAATCTAGTTCATTTTCATCCTCAATATGATAACTATCAGAGCAATTCTCTTTAGCAATGCTAAAAAGCTGTTTTGTATTTGATGAATTTTTACCACCTATTACAAGCATGATATCAGCTTTTTTAGAAAGTTTTCTAACTGCCTCTTGGTTTTCAAATGTCGCATTACAAATAGTGTTAAATACACAAACTTCTTTATAACGAGGAATAAGATAATTTGCAATCTCCATATAATCCTCTACCTTACGAGTAGTTTGTGCTATAAGGGCAATACGTTCGTGCAGTTTTAAATCTTTCAAATCTTCTACTGATGTGACTACCTCGGCCCCATGTGTTGCATATGATTTGACACCTTTAATTTCAGGATGTTTTTCATCTCCAAAAATGACGACACTATACCCTTTTTCACTCATCTCCTGAGCAATTTCTTGTGGCTTTGTTACAAAAGGACAGGTTGCATCAACTACTTTCACCCCACTTTTGTGAAGATTTTCAAGTTCATCTTTGACTATACCATGCGTACGGACTATTGCTTTATCACCGGTTTTAAATGCTTTAAAGTCCTCTTCTAAGGCAACATTAAAATCTTTATCAAGTCTTGCTATCTCTTTAGAATTATGAATGAGTGGTCCATATGTTGCTGAATCTTTATTTTCCTCTGCAATTTTAATTGCACGTTTAACACCAAAACAAAATCCGTAATTTTCTGCAAGTTCTATATGCATTTATCTTTCCTTTTACACTTAATACTTAAGCAAACTTTATAGTTGTAATTTTTTCTAGCAATTCAAAAAAGTTTGGAAAAGAGGTATTTATACATTCTAAATCATTCACTTCCATTCCACATCGTAAACCTGCAATGATAAAACTCATGGCAATTCTATGATCACCATCACTATCTACTTTAGCCTTTTGGAGTTCCCCACCTGTGATTTTATACCCATCAGGGTACTCCTGCACTAGAATTTCACAAGCCTGTAAACCTCTCACAACAGTTCCTATTCTATCACTCTCTTTTACCCTTAATTCTTCAGCATTTTTCACAAGACTTTCACCCTCAGCACAAGCCATAGCTATAGAGAGTGCTGGAAGTTCATCAATAAGCCAAGAGATATTATCTTCAATAACAATGCCATGCAGTGGCGAATATTTAATATGTATATTTCCAACAGGTTCATATTTTTCATCTGTCAATTCATATTTTATATTTGCCCCCATTCTTTCTAAGGCTTTAAAAGCTTCAATTCTAGTCGGATTAAGGGTTACACCCTCAAGCACAATATCAGAACCTGGAGTTATAGCTGCTCCAACTGCAAAGAAAAAAGCAGAAGATGGATCAGCTGGTACTCTTATTTTTAGGGGAGTCAAAAGTTTTTTTAGTGGATGAATTGTCGTCTTTAAGCCATCAACTTCAATATTTGCACCCATGCCTTTTAGCATTCTCTCTGTATGGTCGCGTGAGAGTTCTGGCTCTTTATAAGTACAAACCCCATCAGCTCGTAATGCGGCTAAAATCATTGCAGATTTCACTTGAGCAGAAGCAATTTTACTTTCATAATCATATGCTTTTAGAGAAGCTCCTCTAATACTTAACGGAGCCAAATCACCCTGTTCTCTTCCATCTACCTTAGCCCCAATGCTTATTAAAGGTGCCGTTACTCTTTTCATTGGACGACGACGAAGATATTTATCACCAGTAAGCACGAAATGCCCATCTGCAGAACTTAACAGCCCACAAAACAGGCGCATTCCCGTTCCGGAGTTTCCGCAATCAAGTATCTCAAAACTCTCTTTTATTCCATTTGATGAGATTTTGATACACTTTCCATCATCTTCAATTTTTGCACCTAAATTTTTTACAATTTCTAAAGAATTCAGTGTATCCTCTGCGCGTAGAAAATTTTCTATCTCACTTACACCATCAGCAAGCATAGCAAACATTACACTTCGGTGAGAGATAGACTTGTCTGGCGCAATAGCATCAATTTTTAATGAAAAAGGAGTTGCTGGAAAAACTTTAACTAAACTCATCTCAATCCAATACCAAGCTCTTTTTGTAAAGCTGCCAGTATACTATCCATTGCTGTTGTTATATCTTCCTCTTCTAGTGTTTTTTCATCTGATTGAAGCACAAAACGGATAGAAAGACTTGTATTGTCATCTAAAGATTCATCACTATACTGATCAACAGGATAAAAACGTATCAGTTCTTTTACTGCGTTTGATTGGATGACTTTCTTAATAGTTTCATAACTTATTGCATTTGGAGTGATTATACTCAAATCTCTAAATGAAGCTTGATATTTTGAACTTTTTTTCGCTGTTTTAAGAGCATAAGCAATCTTAGAAAAATCAAGTTCACACATATATGTAACATCTAAGCCATAAGCTTTTTCTACCTCAGGATGCACTCTAAAGAGTTCACCTAAAACTTCACCATCATGTAAAACTTGTGCAGATTGATACAAGTGAGCAAGTTTATGTTTTGTTGTGTATTGAGTCAATTCTAAATCACCAACTACATCCGATATTTTTTGTGTAAAATATCCAAAATCAATTTTTGCAGGTTTTCCAGCATTTGAAAGGTTTTCATTCTCTTTTTCCCCACTAAAAATAAATGCCATTTTTAATGACTCTTCTCGTAAAGGCGTAAATACAGAACCTATTTCAAAAAGTTTTACTGAAGAATATCCATTTTTAGTGTTTTGAGAAGCTGCTTTTAAAAGTCCAGTCAATAGCGTGGGTCTTAAAGTATCTAGTGTTTGCACGATAGGATTTAAAAGTTCTAATTCTTCTTTTGTCGTCTCAAATCCATAAGCATTTAAAACTTTTTTCTCATCAAAAACAAAATGAACTGACTCAAAGAAACCACTTTGTGCAGCACGATGTCTAAAAATAGAACGTTTTTTATACTCAAAATAATTATCTTCTAATTGATTCTTTTCCTGCAAAGTATATGCTTTAGATGGAATATTATCAATACCAACCATACGAACGATCTCTTCTACAATATCCTGTTTATTTACAATATCATGACGAAACTGAGGTACATTAATTACAAATCCATCTGTAGAAGATTTTGAAGTATCAAATCCAAGATTTTTAAGAATTTTACTCACAACAGTTTTATCAATGCTCGCACCAATAATTTCATCAATCTCTTGTTTTTTTACAGTGACAATTTTTTCTCTAAATTGTGTCGAAAATTCCACAATTCCACTAAAAGTTGTAGAAGATGAAGAAGATTCAATCAAATCTACACAATAAGATAACCCTCCCTCTAATTCTGGTTCACTTCCACGTGATGTTCTATAAAACAAAGAGTCCGCATCTATTTTATGCTCTGCCATCTTTTTTGAGATAATCTCTGGAGGGATATAGCTTGCTTCTAAGAAAAGTTTTCCCTCTTGTTTTTTCATTTTTGATGTACTAACTTGACTAACACCAATAGTTGAAGCCATCTCTTTGTCTTGTGCTTCTACACAAGCAAATTGATTTTTATCTTCATCAAGAATGACTTTTGCTATTTTATTTTCTTCTTTACAGAAAAATTCGCAATCATAAGCCCGTAAAATTACACCTGTTGCATGTGTGACGTATGATAATAAGCTCTTAATATCAGTCTCACGTTTTTCCTCAATCTGAGCAAGTCTAAGTCTAATAACAAGAGGTAAAGTTAACTCTTTTAAATCTACTGCTTTATATCTAAGATTGACATCCAAATCTTTTTCATGTGATAAAGAAAGAATACGACCAATACCTCTTTTTTCATCATTATCAGTAATTGTGTACTCTTTTATAGGTCTATCAAACGCAGCACTAAGATCTCTTGCTATCCCTCGAATACTTAAACAGTCACCTCTGTTGGCAGTCAATTCAATTTCAATTAAGTCATCATTAAAAATAGGGTTTGTACTAACTTCTTCTCCAATGCTGTATGCTCCCATACTTGCATCAAGTTCCATAATACCTTTACCTAAATCAGGAAGACCAATCTCTCCAGCAGAACAGATCATACCATCAGAATCAATACCACGAAGTTTTACAGGTTTTATTGCAAGGCCAGAAGGCATAACTGCACCTACTGTAGCAACAACAACATCAAGTCCTGCTCTCACATTTGCAGCACCACAAACTATCTGACGGATACTACTACCAATATCTACTTTACATACATTAAGCTTGTCTGCATCAGGGTGTTTTTCACACTCTAGTACTTTTCCAAAGAGAATTTTTTGTGGAACTCTATATTCATGAATTCTATCCACTTCCAGACCAATAGCGTTAAAAGTTTTTGCCAATTCATCTGTAGAAATACCACCAAGATCTATCCACTCATTTAACCAAGATTTAGTAACTATCATTGAAATTGCTCCAGTAACTTAATATCTCCCTCAAAAAGTGAACGAAGATCTCCTATTTGATGAATGAGCATTGCAAATCGCTCTACTCCAAGACCAAATGCATAACCACTAACATTTTTATACTCTACAGCTTTAAAAACATTTTGATCTACGATCCCACAACCTAGAACTTCTAGCCAACCTGTATGAGAGCAAACACGACAACCCTCACCTTTACAAAATACGCATGAGATATCTACTTCTGCAGAAGGCTCAGTAAAAGGAAAGAATGAAGGACGAAAACGTACCGCTACATCACCAAACATATATTTTAAAAAGTCTTCAAGAATAAACTTCAGGTTTGCAAATGAAACTTTTCCCTCTTCATCAACTAACAAACCTTCAATCTGATGAAACATCGGAGTATGTGTCAAGTCATAGTCGCGACGAAACACAGCACCCGGTGCAATCATTCGAATAGGTGGTTTACTCTCAAGCATTGTTCGAATTTGAACAGGTGAAGTATGTGTACGCAACAACATCTCATCTTTAAAATAAAAAGTATCTTGCATATCACGAGCAGGATGGTATTTAGGAAGATTGAGTGCTTCAAAGTTATGAAAATCATCTTCAACTATTTGACCTGTTTTAACAGCAAAATTCATGGAAGAAAAATATTCTACGATTCTATCCATCGTCTCCATCACAGGATGGAGTGCACCTGCAGATGACTTTGTACTAAACATAGAAACATCGATTGCTTCTGCTTTCATTGCTTCTTGCAACTCTTGTGTTTGTAATGCAATTTTTTTTGCAGTAAACTCGTTCATCAGTGCAGTTTTATGATTATTTAAATCTTTTGCAATTTGAGCTTTTTGTTCGTTTGGAGCTGTTTTCATTTTTGCAAATTCGGCAGCTAATATGCCTTTTTTACCAAAAACGGCGATGCGAATCTCTTCTAATGCATCAACACTTTGTGCTTCATTTATTTTATTGTACCACTCTTTCAATAGAGTCTCCATAGTTCTTAAATTTTAAAAAGATTATAGTCAAAATTAATTTATAAATAGCTTCATTTGTCAAATTATATGTTACAATAACCCAAAAACAAGGAAATACAATGTGTCTGTTTTGTAAAATCGTAAATAAAGAAATCCCTTCAAATATAATATTAGAAAATGACAATTTTTTAGCATTTCATGATATTAATCCTAAAGCACCCATACATATTTTAGCTATTCCAAAAATACATGTAGATAGTTTTAATGAAGTAACACCCCAAACAATGGCAGGCATGACTGCATTTATTCAAGATATAGCTAAAGAAGTTAAAATCGAAAAAAGTGGTTATCGAGTTATTACAAATATTGGAAGTGATGGAGGGCAGGAAGTAAAACATCTTCACTTCCATGTCTTAGGTGGAGCAAAGCTAAAATGGGGTCATTTTACAGATGCAGACCCAAAAGACTTTTTATAAAAGCTAGAGAAAATTTCTCTAGCTGCAACAAGCGTCTATCTCACCTAAATCTATCTTACTGCCAGTACCGCTGATAATTTTCTCATTCTCACGAACCAATGTACCATTATGTGTAATAGAGTAAGATATCTCTGTTGTATCACGCACAGTATTAATAGTTGAACAGTATGTTTCGACAGAAGCCATGACCCATCTTGCAGCGGTAGTATCATCAGCATCAGAGTTAAAATTATATGTCAAATGCAACTTCACAAATTTTCTAGGATGATCTTCAGCTCTTACAACATCACCATCAACAACTAAATCAGTAACAGTTTTTCCTTGATTTTTAGGAATCATAATCAGATCTGTCGCACTACAAGTAATGATACCAGCCAAAAAATACTCCACTGGTGAAATTACCGGACAATCAATAATAAAACTACTTTTAGCAGTCTTTGCTTCAAACTTCATTCCCTCTTTATGTATTACTTTTACATTCATTTTATTTTCCCTCTAAATATTTTTTAAAAAATTCTAATTGCTCTTTTGTACGGATAGAAGCTGTTCCACCTTGTGATTTTCTTGCATTCATAGAATTTTCAAGCACCAAAAAGTCTAAAACATCCTGAGAAATTCTAGCATCAATCTCTTGCAGGTGAGACAAATCTATATCACTTAAATCTATCCCTAGTTCTTCACTTTTTGCAACAGCTTTACCAGTAATGAAATGTGCTTCTCTAAAAGGAATATCACACTTTTCAACTAAATAATCAGCTAAATCCGTCGCACTTAAATGTCCTATCTTGCAAGCACTGTTCATATTTTTTGTTTTCACTTGCATTGTTTTGATTGCTTCTTTTAAAATCTCGAGTGAAAGCTCAGCTGTTTCTACAGCATCGAAGACACCTTCTTTATCTTCTTGTGTATCTTTATTATATGCTAAAGGAAGCCCTTTCATAACTGTTAAGAGTCCTATGAGAGAACCATAAACACGTCCTGTCTTACCACGTAAAAGCTCTGGTACATCAGGATTTTTCTTTTGTGGCATAATTGAACTTCCTGTTGAGTATTCATCACTTAACTCTACAAAACCAAATTCATATGATGACCACAGTACCAATTCTTCACTCAAACGGGAGATATGCATCATCATCGTTGAAATATTAAATAAAATCTCAAGTGCAAAATCTCTATCACTTACTGTATCAAGACAGTTTACACTTACACTCTCAAAACCTAACAGTTTGGCAGAGTATTCTCTGTCAATATTATGAGGTGTTCCAGCAAGTGCAGCACAACCTAAAGGTGAAATATTATTACGTTCATATGAACTTTCAAACCTTTGGATATCACGTTTAAACATTGAAAGATACGCACCTAAATGAAACCCGAAATTTATCGGCTGAGCATGTTGTAGATGTGTCATCCCTGGTAATAATGTTTCAGTATGCTTATCGGCAACTACAACAATTTCTTTCATTAATTTTTTAATCAGTTCAACAATTTCAAGGTTTTTACGTAAGGTATAACAACGAAAATCTACTGCTACCTGATCATTTCTACTTCTTGCAGTATGAAGTTTTTTCCCAGCATCACCTATGATATCGGTTAATCTTTTCTCAATTGCCATATGCAAATCTTCATCTGATATTTTCCATTCAAATGCACCTGATTCAATTTCACTTTTGACTTGCATCAATCCTTCTTCGATGAGTTTAAATTCATCTTCTGTAAGAATTTGTTGTTTTGTTAACATTTTTGCATGCGCAAGAGAACCTTCAATATCTTCACGATAAAGTTTTCTATCATACATAATTGAAGCGTTAAATTGGTCTAAGAGATTTGAAGCAGATGCCGAGAAACGGCCTGACCACATTTTTTCCATTATAGTTCCTTAAATTGTATATATTAGACTTCTTGCATAACCTAGATAGAGCTCAGCATTTTAGAGAGAGTTTTAATCAAGGCAGATGTTCTTCAGTGTAGCCGTAGCTACAGTGAAGGTTATCTAACGTAGAGTAAAGCTCTCTCTATAATGCCCAAAGGGAGAAGTAAAAAGCAGCAATCTAGCACAAAAAAATATTTTATCCTTAGCTATGGCTAGGCATAAAAATTTATTTTGCACTATCTCACTACTTTTTACTTTTCTGAGATATATCTAGGTTATGCAAGAAGTCTATTATTAAAAAGTTTGATATTTTATCTAAAAAGGAGGATTTTACAAAATGAAGTAAACAATAGAGCCAAAGCTCTACTGTTAAAGATTAGTTACAAGCAGGAACATTCCCACTATCTTTAGCATATTCAATTAAAAACTGTTTTAAATGTCTTGATTTTTTAGCATATCTTTTACTTTTAAAATATTTCCAAGATTTTTTTGCTTTTTCATTATCTAAATGTATCTCAGCTAATAATTTCCCTTTTTTCTTCATAAGCCTTTTCCATTTTTTCATCTTGTAGTTTGCTATAAAGTTCTGCCCCTCTTTATGACACTTTAAGCATTTTTTAATAAAAATTCGTTGACCTTTATAGATAGCTGCATTTGATGATGTGAGTGAAAACACCGTCAAAGCCAATAAAATAAACAAAAATCTAGTCATATAGATTACCCCTCTAAAATTGTAAATTCATATTACATTAGAAATAATTATAACTTCCTTATATCACATGATTATGATATAAAATAAGAATGATTTTTCTATAACTGATACTTTTGATTCAATTTTT